>Ga0302157_10000030_pt1 | contig 168367 bp, 155 predicted proteins | sample I_Bog_N3_3_FD_193502 | JGI IMG/M metagenome (GOLD analysis project Ga0302157, IMG submission 193502) | Peat permafrost microbial communities from Stordalen Mire near Abisko, Sweden - I_Bog_N3_3 | ecosystem: Environmental > Terrestrial > Soil > Wetlands > Peat | place: Sweden: Abisko... | reverse complement strand
TCAAGCGCATCAAGTAGAGTCCTGCGAGGCGCGCCCTGCGCCTCCTTTCGCCGACTTAGCTCAGTTGGTAGAGCATCCGCCTTGTAAGCGGGAGGTCATCCGTTCGATTCGGATAGTCGGCACCATCTGGTTGTCCCATGCGGTCTCGAAAAATCGCCAAGTGGTTGATTTAAAAGAATCAATTGGCAGTCACCGTCCCGTGAAATCCCAGGATGTCGTTTGACGGCCACGCGCTTTGGCGGTACGGCCCCGGGCCTGGACGCGCCTTGACCGAGAAGCCCCGTCTGGCCAGTTCCTGCGCAACCTGACGGCGTTCCAGGGCGCCGACGAGCTCACGAAGATCGCGACCCGCCTGGCGCTGCTCACCTTCGTCCGCTCCCAGGAACTGCGCTTTGCCAAGTGGGACGAGGTCGACGTCGAGGCACGCGAGTGGCGCATCCCCGCCGGTCGCACGAAGATGGCCAAGGGATCCAACCAGGCCCACGTCGTCCCGCTGTCGGCGGCCAAGATCCGGACGCTGAAGGACTTGCGCGAGATCACGGGCTGGAGCAGCAGCCTGTTTCCGAAGACCTACGGCGGCGACAAGTTCATGAGCGAGAACACCATCGGTCGCATGCCGATTCGCCTGGGCTACCAGCATCGCCAGACGCGGCATGGCTTCCGAGCCAGTGCCCGCAGCTGCTGTCGCACCAAGAACCCTTGCCTTTCTCACCGTTGCCGCGAGCTGCACATCTCGCTGATCGGATTGGGCCCGCTCGCGGTGATGACGCCCAGCTTGTAGGGGAGCTGGATGTAGTCGTAGTGCCGGCCCTTGTCCGCATCGAGTCCCTGGTACAGGAATTCCAGGGGTTTGCAGGGATCGATAGCGAGCGTCTGGTCGATGCCTGCGCGCACGAGTTCGCCATGGGAGATGCCCTCGGACCAGGTTCTTCCGGAGAACTCCACGTTGTCGGCTCCGGCGAACAGGTTCGTTCGGGGCGCGGGCAGCGGCTGCCATGCGCCGCCGAGGTCATCGGCGGTCCACACCCGGAAATAGCGTCCCTTGGCGCCGATCGCCTCCACGAGCGTCATGTACTTGCCCGTGCCAGCCACCTTGTAGGTGTTGCCCGCTTCGAACAGGTCTTCGGGCCTCGCCGCCCTCATCACCAGTTCCGCGTCGTGGTAGCCCTCGGGGAAACGGTCCAGGCTCGTCTCCGATCGATAGAAGCCGCCGTGGTCATCGGTGAAGAAGAGATAGCACTTCTTCTGGTCGCAAATGTTCCAGAAGTCCAGCCAGGCCGCCTTGCCATCCACCTTGGTGATGTTTTCCGAGGCCGTCGAGAAGAACGGTTTCGGAGTGCTCCAGGACATCGGGTTGCCGATGTCTTTCGTCGTCGAGTATCGAGGATCGCCGCCCTGGAAGATCAGGTACCAGAGCTTCTGCGGTGCGAAGTAGAAGACCTGGGGCGCGGCCCGGTAGCCGGGGCCGATCGGGGACCTGTCGAGGAACGTGACCGGCGCCATGGGGGCGTCCTGCCACCGGGTGAAGCTCGTGTAGGCCAGGCCCCACCCAGAGCGGCCGGCCGTCGTCATGAAGACGTGGTACCGGGATCCGTCGAAGACCACGGATGGGTCCTTGTATCCGTGGATGTCGTGGACGGCGTCTCCGGTCGGAGCGATCAATGGACCGCTGGACGTCCAGGCGAACCTGGCGCCGTCCGGCTCGCGCCCTGCCGCATCGCTGCCCGCTGCCAACGAGTGGGAGATCAACAAGGCCGCGCAGCAGGCGGCAATGCGGGAGGAATTCATCAGTAGATATCGATGGTCGTCACGCTCAGCGCCGGCAACGACAGGCTGAACGACGACCCCGAGACCACCTGCGTGCCGGCGGCCACCGGCGCGACCGGACTCTGCCCGGCGGCCGAGGAGGCGCTGATGCGATACAGGTGGGCCGTGCCGGAGACGGCCAACCCGGTGAACGAGGTCTGCTTCGCGCTGGTCGATCGATTGATCGCGACGAACACCGTGCGGCCCGCATGCGCGCTGTCGGTGCTGGCATAGGCGGCCACGCTCTGGATGTCGCTGGAGTCGGCCTGCACCGAGACGTCGCCGAAGGTGGCGCCGGCGCCATCGAAGCCGCGGTAGGCACGGAAGGACGACAGGCAATACGATTCGTTGCTCCCGAGCGGCCAATAGGTCGCCGCGTAGAGGCCTTGCGCGCCGAAGATGCCGAGGTTGTCTGCCTGGGCCAGCGAGCCCGCGATGTTCAAGCAGCCCCCGTTGTTGTACTCCGTGATTCCCAGCTTCATGCCGGGGTTCGACGCGGCGATCTTGGCCTGCAGGCGTGGCAGCAGCGCGATCGGGCCGCCGAGCGTGTTGCGGACCCAGGAGGTCTCCGAATAGCTGCCGTCCCACAGGCTGCGCGGGCTCTGGGCGACCGCCTGGACCTGCGCATCGGTGAGCGTCGCGCCGGTGAGTGACGTGACGCGGGCGCCGGAAGGGTCGGTCGCTTCCGAGTACCAGTGGAAGTCGTACACGTCGACCAACGGCCGCCCGTAGGTGCTGCTGGCGGCGTTGATCGCGGCCAGGTACTTGTCGGTGAACCAGTTGGCGCCGGTCGGCGTGGGCGAGAGCTCGCCTTGCCATGAGAACAGCCCGCCGAAGCCGTAGTGGGCCGGGCCGACGATGACCATCGACGGGAACTGGTCCTTGAGGGCCCGGGTGAGTGCCAGGGTCTTGGCGATGTAGGCGTCCGACGTGATGGCGGTGGGCCCCTGCACCTCGAGATGGGTGCTGTTCCAGAGCTCGGGCTCGTTGTCCAGTTCGACGAACGTCGGCAGCGACGTGCCCGCGGCGAAGATGCCCAGCCCGCTGAACTTCTGGTCGAGTGCCCACGCGAATTCGTCCATGTAGACCGCGTTGTCCGACGTGGGGGGCGAAGTGGTGAACGGGACGGCGGACTGCGTGCTCTTCTTGAACACGATCGGCTTGAAGCGCGTCGTGTCCGGGGGATTGCTGGTGCTCACCGGACCGCTCTCGTCCGCGGCCACCCAGCCCTGCATCTGGATCGTCACGAGGCTGGCGGCGCCTGCGGCGCGATCGGCGGCGATGATCGCGCGCACGGCCTCGGCCGGCGTCGTGCTGCTGCTCAGGAAGGCGTCGCTCTCGTAGAGATAGTCGCTGCCGGCATTCGAGGCGTTGTTCTCCCAGTTGTAGGCCGTCCAGCGATTGCCGCCGGTGCGATCCAGCGTCGTCAACGGCGGCGCGCCGCTCGTGCTGTTCAAGGAGTTCAGGCCGTAGATCCAGGGCGAGATGGCGTGCGTGATCGACGGCGTCATCGTCACGGTGACGTCGGGCGCCGGCGCGGGAGTGGGTGCGGCTGCGGGTGCGGGCGGGGTCGGTGCCGCGGCCGCGCTGGAGCCGCCGCCGCATCCGGCGATGAGCGCCGCAGCGGCGATGCCGGCGATGAACGAGGCGCGGGGGCAGGGTGGGAGCGTCATGGTGGCCATGGATACCGTTCGTGGATCAGTCACTTCTGCCCCGCGGCTCGAGCTCGGCCGCAGGTCGGCAGGGCCACCGACAGGGGCTGTCCGAGATATACGACGTTCGCCGACTCGAATCGCGACTCCTGTGCGCCGCACACCACGCGGAACGCCTGCTGGCGCGCCATGGCGGGGTAGCTTCCGAGGCGAGGCCCGAAGTCGAAGCGTGCATCCTTGTCGTTCCAGCTCAGGTGGACGGTGGCGTAGTGCCCCTGTTCGTAGCCATAGCCGTCGCCTTCGTCATCGTAGAGTTCGAACGTTCCATCCCTGCCCGGATAGATCCGCAACTCGATGGGCGCATCGCTGCGTTCGTCGGCGTATTGCTTCACCGGTCCGAGCGGCAGGATGCTTCCTGCCCGCACATGGAGTGGAATCGTCGCGAGGTCGGCCTTCGTGGCCAATACCTGGCCGCCGTGATGGCGGCTGCCGTCCCAGAAGTCGTACCAGTCGGTGCCGGACGGGAGATAGACCGTTCTGGAGACCGTGGAGGGCTGAACGACCGGGCTGACCATTAGCGCCTTGCCGAACATGTATTGGTCCGTGATGTCGAGCGCGTTGCGGTCCGCGCGGAAGTCCATCGCCAGCGGGCGCATCATGGTGCCGGAGCGTTGCGTGACGTCCCACGACAGCGCGTAGATGTACGGCAGCAGCCGATAGCGCAGCTGGTCGTACTGCAACAGGATCTTCTGCGTCGGCTGCGGGAACGCCCAAGGCTCTCTGCCCTCGCCGGTGCCATGGACTCGAAACATCGGATTGAACACGGCGAACTCGTACCAGCGCGTGAACAGCTCGGCGTAGTGCGGGTCGCTCGGACTGCCACCGAAGAAGCCTCCGATATCGGCCGACCAGTAGGGGACGCCGCTCAGACTGAAATTCAGGCCGGCCGGAATCTGGCGGCGCAGGGTGTCCCAACTGCCGTGGGTGTCGCCCGACCACGTCACCGCGGCGTTGCGCTGCTGGCCGGCGTACGCGGAGCGGGTCAGGATGAAGGCGCGCTTCGCAGGCATGTCCCGACGCGCCCCGTCATGGACGGCGGTGGTATGCCACAGCGGGTAGGCGTTGTAGACCTGCACGGCCGGGCCTTGCGCCGTGGTCAGTGCGCGCATCTGTCCCGGCTCCCCGCCCAACTCCGGTTCGCTGGCGTCGAGCCACCAACCGTCGAAGTCCAGGGTGCCCAGGCGCGTCATGATCTGTTGCCAATAGAGCGCTCGCCCTGGCGCTGAGAACGGGTCGTACCATCTCACCTGGCCGTCCGGATATCCGGGATAGACGACGGGATAGGCGGCGCCGATGCGATCCAGTTCGGCAAGGTTCGCCAACCCCAGGTCGAAGCGGGGCCAGACGGAAATGATGGCGTGGACATGGTTGGCGTGAAGATCGCGAACCATGGCGGCGGGATCGGGGTAGCGCGTCGGGTCGAACTCATGGCTTCCCCACCCGCCCTTGCGCCAGTACTGCCAATCCTGCACCACGGCGTCGAGAGGAATCTTGAGCGCGCGGTACCTGTTGGCGACGGCCAGCAGTTCATCCTGGGACTGATAGCGTTCCTTGGATTGCCAGAGCCCCCACGTCCAGCGCGCCATCATGGGCGCAGCGCCGGTCAGCGCGCGGTAGCCGCCGACCACGTCATCCAGCTCGGGGCCGTAGATGAAGTCGTAGTCGATGCCGCTGCCGTACTCGGACCGGAAGACCACCTGGCCCGCAGACTGCGGTAGCGCGACATCCACGTTGGTGACGGAGGCGTTGTTCCAGAGGATGCCGTAGCCCCCGGAGGACACGAGCATCGGAATGGCGACATCGCGATTCGCCTGTTGCAGGCGCACCGTGCTGCCACGGTAGTCGAGTACTCCGCCCTGGTGCTGCCCCAATCCGTAGGTGGCGTCGGTGTCGTCGAGTGCGAACGACTGCTGCAAGGGTCCGTTCGGCCCCGAAGGCAGCGACAGCGCGTCGAAACCGGCCGCTTCGGTGATCACCTTGCCCGTCATGTCGAGGAACGCGATCGCGCCGGTGGACCGGTTCACGCGAACCTTCAATGCCGACGTGGACAGCACGACGCTGTCAGGGGACGTGGCCACATCCCAGGCGCCGGCATCCGGCGCACCGATGACCGCGGGGTTGTAGGCGCCCGGCCATTCGCGGCTCCGATGAAAGCGCACACGGACGATGCGATTTCCCCATGGCTCGACGGCCAGGGTGCCGCCGGCAGACGTCAGGAAGATGCCGGAGGCGGTTCGCTCGATCTTTCCGAATCCGTGCGGGGCGGCCTCGGCCGCAGTGCTCGACGCAGCAGGGGCCTGGCCCCAGGCGGCATTGCAACCGGCCCCTGCGACGAGCATTGCCGCCAGGAGACGGGTCAGGGAAAGTCGAGGAAGACGTGGTGGCACGTCGGCATTCCTGGCGATTGGCATGTTGTCTCCGACCCTCTGGATGGCTCGATCGACAGGCCGGTGTCCAGGGTGATTTATCGATAAATTATTTTTGGCCCGCGCGATGTGACGACGCGACCGGCGGCGCGGAGCGCGATGGCTCCGCGCCGTGCCGGCCGCGATATTAGTTCGGAAGTCGAACTAAACAACAGATCGAGGAAACCCTAGCCGGAAGTGGCGACGCTGGCGTCCGGCGGCGGGTGCCTTGCGCCGGTGCCATCGCCGGCGTCGACCATCGGCACGTCTTCCTGTCCGTCCGCGTGCGGGAACGGTGCGAACCAGGCGAACACGATCGGCAGGATCGAGGCGATCAGCACGAAGGTGAAATAGGGCGCGTACGCGTGTCCCAGTGCGGCATAGACCCAGGCGCTGATCGAGCCGGTCGACCACTTGGTCAGGGCCATCACGCCGGTGGCGAAGGCGTAGTGCGTCATCTTGAACGGCCCCGGTGCGATCTGCTGCATCATGTACAGCATCTGTCCGACGGAGCCCATGCCGAAGCCGAATTTCTCGAGCGACACCACGGCGCCGATCAGGGTCACGTCGTGCGGCATGACGTGGCTCAGGTAGAAATAGGTGACGTGCGGAAGGTTGAGCACCAGCGCCAGGATGAACAGCGAGCGCCGCAGCGACATGCGCGCGATGAGGAAGCCCCCCAGGAAGGCGCCGGCGATGAACGCGATCGTGCCGACGGTGCCGTTGATGGTGCCCAGCGACTGGTTGTCCAGGCCGAGGCCGCCCGCACTGCGCGGATCGAGCATGAACAGGGGGCCGAACTTCTCGATGAAGCCCTCGCCGAAGCGGTAGAAGAACACCACCGCCAGCATCATCCAGATCTGCGGCTTCTGGAAGAACGTGACCCAGGAGTCGCGCAGCGCAGGGACTGCGGCGCGAAAGCCCTGTCCCTGCAGCGACGAAGGCGCACCCGGCGGCAGAAAGCGCCAGTGCCACAGCCCGAAGCCGCCCATCGCCAGCGCGGTTCCGCCCATCACCAGCATCCAGCAGTGCACCCAGGTCCAGGCCAGGTCGTTGTGCAGCCAGCCGGTCAGCGACACCAGCAGCCCCGATGCGATCACCGCGCCCATGTTCCAGCACATGCCCTGCAGGCCGGCGTAGCGGGCCTGGTCGCGCAGCGGCATGGTCGTCATGAACACGCCGTCGGCCACGATGTCCTGCGTGGCGGAGGCGAAGCCGACGATCCAGAAGAACGCCAGCGAGGCCTGGAAGAAGCCGGTCAACGGCAGGCAGAAGGCCACCAGGCCCAGCGCCGCCATCATGACGAACTCCATGCTGATCACCCACCAGCGCTTGGTCTTGAACGGCTCGAGGAACGGTGACCAGACGGGCTTGAGCACCCACGGCAGGTACATCTGTGACGTATAGAACGCGATGTCTTCGTTGGAGACGCCGAGGTTCTTGAAGATGATCGCGGCGACCACGCCCACCGTCACATTGGGCAGGCCCATGGCGAGGTAGAGCGAGGGCACCCAGGTCAACGGGGAGCGGGCAAGAAAGTTTTTCGACACGGGCGGGGGTATCAGGAGTGACTGGTCACGGAATGCGCGGAAGCGTAGCCCACAATGACAACGCTGTCATCGAGGTTCACCCTGATGCCGGTGCTCGCGTCGCCAGAGCTCGACCGTGCGGCCGCCATCGCGCCGGGCAGGGCGTCACGAAATCAACAGCGAGTGGGTGCGCGGCGCGGACAGGGATCTGCCGAGCACGATCTCGGTGGGCAGGACGATGCGCTTGACCGACCGGACGCTCGAACCCTGGTGCTTGGCCTCGATGCGTTCGAGCAGCGCCTTGACGGCGCGCTGGCCCATTTCGCGCAGCGGCTGGCGCACGGTCGCAAGGTGGGCGGAGTGTGCAAGAAGGCTGCCGTCGAAGCCCACCACCGAGGTGTCTGCCGGTGCCTCGTAGCCGCGCGCAGCGAGCGCGTCCAGGCACCCGATCGCGATGGCGTCGCTGCCGCCGAAGATGGCCTGCGGCAGCTCGCTGCCCCGGTGGGCCGTGAGCCACGCCTCCAGGTTGCGGAGACCGGCATGCGTGGTGTATTCGCCGTTGACGATGTAGCCGGCCGGCGGCTCGACCCCGGCGGCCGCGTGCGCGCCCAGGTAGCCCGAGATGCGCCGCATCGCGCCGATCGAATGGGACGGGCCGGCCATGTGCAGGATGCGCCGGTGGCCTTGCGCAAGCAGGTGCCGCACCATCTCGAAGGCGCCGACCTCTTCGTCGGATTCGAGGTTGACCACGTTGGGGAGCTCGTTGTTCGCGTGCACCGACACGATGGGCGTATGGTCCGGCAGGAACCGGGCGGCTTCCAGCTCGAGCAGGGGTGCCAGCAGGATCAATCCATCGATCCGGCTGTCGCAGATGCCGGGGATGCGGCTGGCACCGTCCGTCCAGTCGGGCAGCGCGAAGATCGTGGTGTTCTGGCCCGCCTCGGCCGCTGCCTCGATCACGCCGCTGAACACTTCGAGGAAGTACTGGTTCAGCTCGCCGCGCGACAGCGTGGTCGCGACGCCGATCGCATTGATGCGACGCTCCACCAGCGCCCGTGCGGTGGCGTTGGCACGGTAGTGCAACTCCGCTGCCGCGGCCACGATGCGCGCGCGGGTCTCGTCGGAGATTCGCGTCGAGGTCCGGGCGCCGTTGAGGACGGCCGAGGCTGCCATGATCGACACCCCTGCCGCGCGGCCGACGTCCGCCAGCGTTGCGGCGTGGCGAACTCGAGCGGACTTGGCGGGGGGTTTGACCATGGGCGGATGCTTCGGGGAATCGTGCGAGTGTCGATCACAACCGCGTCGTGGCGCAGGATAGCTCGGCGTGCGGACTCTAGGGTTTACTCGATCTTTTATTTAGTTCGACTTCCGAACTAACATCCGAGCGGCTCGATTCACGCGCATTGGCCCCAGCGGCATCCGTGTCCATGAACCGGCGCGACGATCAGCAGCAATACGTTGATTTATCGATAAATCAGCTTGAGTTGAAAATCAGGCATGGCGGTGCGGAGACACAAGCCCCATACCCGACCGTGCGCGTTCAGCCCGGTCGCCAACAACACAAAGAGACAATTTCCATGAAACTGCGCACCGTCCTGCACGCGCTCCTGCTTGCGATCGCGATGTGCCCGCTGCTCGCGCATGCAAGCGATTCACTCCATCTGGATGCGCCCAAGCCCGAGTTGGCCATGACGCCGCCCATGGGCTGGAACTCGTGGAACCGCTTCGGATGCGACATCAACGAAACGATCGTCCGCCAGCAGGCCGATGCCATGGCTTCGTCGGGGCTCAAGGCCGCCGGCTACGAATACATCGTCATCGACGACTGCTGGCAGAAGGCCCGCGACGCCGATGGCAACATCGTTGCCGACGCTGTCCACTTCCCGAGCGGCATCCAGGCGCTCGCGGACTACATCCATGCACGCGGCCTGAAATTCGGGATCTATTCGGATGCCGGCAGCCTGACATGCGCGGGCCGGCCCGGCAGCGCAGGCCGTGAATTCCAGGACGCGCGCCAATATGCCAGGTGGGGTGTCGACTATCTCAAGTACGACTGGTGCAGCACGGGCACGCGCGATGCCGAGGCCGCCTACACGATCATCGCCAAGGCCCTGCGCGAGTCGGGCCGCGACATCGTGCTGTCGATCTGCGAATGGGGCACCAGCCACCCTGAACGCTGGGGCCCGGTGACCGGCCATCTCTGGCGCACGACCGGCGACATCGGCGATTTCTGGGAAGGCAAGAAGGACTGGCGACTCGGGGTGATCGACATCCTCGACCTGCAGGCGGAGGCCTGGCGCAATGCCGGTCCCAACCGCTGGAACGACCCCGACATGCTCGAGGTGGGCAATGGGGGCATGACCGACACCGAGTACGAGTCGCATTTCTCGCTGTGGGCCATGTTGGCCGCGCCGTTGATCGCAGGCAACGACCTCGCGAACATGGACGCCGCCACCCTGCGCATCCTCACCAATCGGGACGTCGTCGCGGTCGACCAGGACGCGCTCGGGCAGCAGGCTCGCCGCCTCTGGCGCCATGGCGATCTCGAGGCCTGGGCACGACCGCTCAAGGGCGGCGAAGTGGCGATCATCTTGCTCAACCGGGGCAAGTCGCAGTCGGCGGCCAGCGTGACATGGGAGCAGTTGAACCTGCCCGCATCGCTGAAGGCCGACGTGAAGAACCTGTGGTCGAAACAGGTCACGCGCGCAGCGAGCGGCAGCTACGGCGGCGTCATCGATTCCCACGGCGTGCTCATGGCGCGCATCACGCCGATCATCCGCTGAGGCCGATGGGCGTTTCGCCCGGCCCGCAACCCCGACAACGCGCATCGCGCGAACAACGAGAAGATCCATGACCTCCCGAAGAAGCGCCTTCAAGACCCTGCTGGCAGGGTCGATCGCAACGCAGGGCCTCGGCGGCGCGAGTGCCGCGCAAGCCAGGAACGCGAACGCGAGTCCGCGCCGGGTGCGAGAGACGTTCGAGGGGCAGCGTCGGGCCGACCAGGGCGACGGAACGTACGTCAATCCGATCGTGCCGGGCGACCATCCCGATCCCACGGTGCTCAAGGATGGCGACGACTACTACATGACGTTCTCGTCGTTCTTCTCCTACCCCGGTGTCGTGATCTGGCATTCGAAGGACCTCGTCAACTGGGCGCCGCTGGGCCCGGCGCTCACGCGTCCGCTCGGGTCCGTGTGGGCGATGGACCTGGTCAAGCATCAGGGTCGCTACTACATCTACATTCCGGCCAATGTCGACGACCGCCAAGGCATCTTCGTGATCCATGCGGACGATATCCGGGGGCCGTGGAGCGACCCGATCGATCTCCACATCGATGGCTGCATCGATCCGGGCCATGCCGTGGGCGAAGACGGCAAGCGCTACCTGTTCTTCAACGGCGTCCGCCGCATCCGCCTGACGGACGACGGACTGGGCACCGATGGCGCCCTCGAACACGTCTACGACCCGTGGCGCTATCCCGACGACTGGGTCGTGGAGATGGTCGCCGCCGAAGGTCCCAAGATATTCCGCCGGGGAGAGTGGTTCTACCTGATGTCCGCTGTCGGTGGCACGTCGGGACCGCCGACAAGCCACATGGTCATCGTGGCCCGGTCCCGCTCGATCCACGGCCCCTGGCTCGACTGTCCCCACAACCCGATCGTCCATACGAAGAATGCCGACGAGCCGTGGTGGTCGCGCGGCCATGCGACGGCCGTCATCGGGCCGGGCGGCGACTGGTGGCTGGTCTACCACGGCTATGAGAACGGCTTTCGTACCCTGGGCCGCCAGACGCTGCTCGAGCCCATGGCCTGGACACCGGATGGGTGGCCGGTCGCCATTGGCGGAACCCTGGCCAGGCCCCTGCGCAAGCCGGACCCGAAATCGAGAGGCACGGCCGGCTTTGCGCTGTCGGATGACTTCTCCACCAATCGCTTCGGGACGCAGTGGTCCTTCTTCAATCCCGGCCCGAACGAACTGGCGCGCGCGCGCTATGAGCCGGGTACCTTGAAGGTCGCGGCTCGCGGAACGGGGCCGTCCGACTGTTCTCCGCTCACCATGTTGATCGGCGACAGGAGCTACGAGGCGGAGATCACGTTCGATCTCGACACGCAGGCCGTGGCCGGATTGACGTTGTTCTACAGCGACCGCGCCTTCTGTGGCCTCGGCTTCAGCGGCTCGCAGATGCTGACCTGGATCTATGGCCAGGAGCAGACGTGGATGCGGCAGGACTTCGCCGCGACCTCCGTCCGCGTCAAGGTGACCAATCGCGACAACATCGTCACCTTCCACTACGCCCGCGATCACGGCGAATGGATCAAGCATCCGTGGCAGATGGAGGTCTCGGGCATCCATCACAACGTGTTCGGCGGGTTCTTGAGCCTCAAGATCGGCCTGTGCAGCGTGGGAACGGGGCGGGTCGGTCTGCGCGACTTCAAGTACCGCGGGCTGCAGAACGAATCACTGACGAAGGCGTCCTGATGGGGCGAGTTCTCGGGCGATGCATGGCTGCCGTTCTCGCGACGGCCCTGGCGGCATGCAGCAGCCTTCCCGGATCGAACACGGCGGTCGAGGCCACGTCGGCGATCCAGGTCGACCAGGTCGGCTACCTGACCACCGGTGCGAAGTGGGCGGCCGTGCGCGACACCGCGGCCACGGCCTTCAGCGTGGTCGACGAAGCCAGCGGACGCGAGGTCTGGCACGGCGAGCTGGGGCCGTCGCAGCGATGGGAGCCGGCGCAGGAAGCGGTGCGCCTGGCCGATTTCACGTCGCTGCGCCGTCCCGGGCGCTATCGCGTCCTGGTCGCAGGCCAGCGCGCTTCCGCGCTCTTCACGATTTCCGACGCGGCCTACACCGCGCTGAACGCCGCAGCGCTCAAGTCCTACTACTTCAATCGCGCGAGCATCGCGCTGGACGCGTCGCATGCCGGTGTGTGGGCGCGCAAGGAAGGACACCCCGACGATGTCGTCCGCGTCCATTCCTCCGCCGCCGGGCCGGGTCGGCCAGAGGGGGCGATCATCGCCGCGCCCAAGGGTTGGTACGACGCCGGCGACTACAACAAGTACGTCGTCAACTCGGGCATCAGCACCTGGACGCTGTTGATGGCCTACGAGCAGTTTCCAGGCTGGTTCAAGGCGCAGAGCCTGAACATTCCCGAGAGTGGCAACGGGCTTCCCGATGTCCTGAACGAGGCGCTGTGGAACCTCGACTGGTTGCTGGCCATGCAGGATCCTGCCGATGGCGGTGTCTATCACAAGCTCACCAACAAGACGTTCGACGGCGTGGAGTTGCCTGACCGGGCCGTGGGCGAGCGCTACGTGGTGCAGAAGACGACCGCGGCGACATTGGACTTCGCCGCGGTGATGGCCCAGGCCAGCCGCGTGTTCGCCGCGTTCGACTCCGCACGTCCGGGACTGTCGGCCCGCATGCTGGACGCCGCGCAGCGCGCCTGGCGTTGGGCACGCCTGCATCCCGCCGTGCCCTATCGCCAACCGGTCGACATCACGACCGGTGGCTACGGCGATGACAAGCTCGCCGACGAGTTCGCCTGGGCCGCGGCAGAGTTGTACATCGGCACGCACGACGACGCCTATTGGCGCGCGATGCCCCAGCCGCCGCTGGCGCCGACCGTCCCCAGCTGGGGCGACGTCGGCACACTGGCCTGGATCAGCCTGGCGCAACATCGCTCGGAACTCACCCCCATGGCCGATCGCGCGCTGATCGAAAGACAGCTGCGGGGATTGGCCAGCCAGTTGGCAACGCAGTGGGAAGCGTCGCCTGCCCGGCTCGCCATGCGGACGGAGGACTTCGTCTGGGGCAGCAACGCCGTCGCGCTGAACCAGGCCGTCGTGCTGATCCAGGGCTACCGCCTCGACGGCGAGCGCCGCGAGCTGGACGCTGCCCAATCCGCGCTGGACTTCGTCCTGGGCCGAAACCCCACCGGGTATTCCATGGTGACCGGCTTCGGAACGCGTTCGCCGCTTCATCCCCACCATCGGATCTCGGGCGCGAGGCCCGGGCTGCCGCCGGTGCCCGGCATGCTCGTCGGTGGCCCGCATCCCGGCAAAGGGGGCGACTGTCCTCATCCGTACCCGTCGGACGCCCCCGCGAAGGCGTACCTCGACGAGCTTTGCAGCTACACGACGAACGAAGTCGCGATCAACTGGAATGCGCCGCTCGTCTATGTCACGGCGGCGTTGCAGGTACTGACCGGTCCGGCTGGCGCGCGCTGACTCAGGGCGTCACGACACCTTGCAGCGTCGCGGCGTACGGGGCGTAGAAGCTCGAACCCGCCCACGATTGCGTCGTCGCGTCGAACAGCGGGTCGCCCTGCACCCAGTTGGCGGCGGCATGCCAGTCGCCCGAGCCCGAGTACCTGGCCACCGCCGGGTAGGGGTAGACGGGGCGCGAGGCCGTCACGTTGTTGGACGAGTCCGTCTGGTAGGTCGTGACGCTCGTCGGCGCGGTGCTCTGCTCCACCCAGCCCGTGATCTGCGAGACGAGGTCGATGTTGGGCATGCCTTCGCCGCCGCCGCAGTGGGCCACGCCGGGCACCAGGTAGAGGCGCGCGAACGAATCGACGGTCGCCTTGGTCATCGTGTTCTGCATGGCCTCGTAGTATTGGATCGTGAACAGCGGCGAGACGTGCTGGTCGGCCCAGCCGTGCCAGATGATCAACTTGCCGCCGGCGTTGTTGAACGCGCTCAGGTCGGGATTGGTGGCGTCGTTGAGCGGGTGGTTGGCTTGCAGGTAGTTGGCGTAGAAAGTCGCGTCGTTGTAGCCGAAGGTGTCGATCGTGGGCATGGTTGGCGAGCCCGTGAAGATCAGGTCGTAGGCGCCCGTGACGATCAAGTAGCTGAACAGGCCCTGCGAGACCGGGACGGGGGGATCGGTCGAGTTCGAGTTCGGCACTTCCACGCCGATCCAGTTGATTTCCGATCCGAGCTGCGGCGAACCTGCAAACATGCGCTCACCCGTCGTGGCATCCAGCGGGCCGCCATAGATCTTGCCGGCGGTGACAACTTCTGCGGAGGTGAGGCAGGCGCTGGTGTCCGTCGCTCCCGCCGGGCACTCGATCGACGCGGGATCGAAGTTGCAGGTGCGTGGATCGGCGATCAGTCCGTCCGCGGCGCCCGACTGGCCACTGCAGGCGGCGAGCACCGCCTTGTGCAGGACCTGCACCTTGTCTGCGTACAGGGTGACGTTGCCCGTGCTGTCACCGGTGGTGCTCTGCGACTTCACGCTCCAGCCGTGATATAGCGAGTTCTGGATCTGGAAGTGCGCGACGGGCGCGCCGGCGATGATGCCGTTGTAGTCCGTGGGGTAACGCTGCGCGGCCATCAGCGCCTCGCGGCCGCCGTCCGAACAGCCCACGAAGTAGGAATATTTCTGTGCCTGGCCGTAGTAGGCCTGGATCAGCTTCTTGGCCGCCAGCGTGGTGATGTGCTGGCCACGGTAGGCGAAGTCGGCCTGCTTCTGCGGGTCGGAGGTCCAGGTCTGGTCCATGCCCGAGTGGCCCATGTCGGTGGCGGCCGTCACGAAGCCGCCCTCCTGCACCAGCGGGCACTGGTAGCTGAAGCTGAACGAGCTCTGCTGCGTCGGGTCGCTCACGTTGCCGCACAGGCCTCCGCAACCGAGTGCCGCGAAGCGCTGCGTCCAGGTGCTGACGGGCAGCGCGACCTCGAATGTGTTCGAGGGAGCCAGCGTGCCGGTGACGGCGCAGAACTGCGTGGCCACGCCGTTGACGGTGGTCGTGGTCACGACGGCGGAGGTGATCGTGCTGCCGGTGCCGCCGATGTCGGTGAGGTCGGTCGTCGCCAGCGTCGAGCAGTCGACCTTGGGCGTGACGACAGACAGCGTGACCGGCGCCGGTGGCGGCGGCGGTGGCGTGGGCGCCGCCAGCGTCTGGTTGCCGCCGCAGCCGGCGACGAGTGCCGTCGCAGCGCAGGCCGCGAAGAGCGACGCCAGCGTGGCGTCGCGCAGACGTGAGTGCACGGAATTCAGGACGTTCATGGAAGTCTCCTTCACTGGTTTTGGTGGCGGATCAGAAGCTGAAGCGGCCGCCGATGCCGAAGTTCGTGGCGTTGCCGGCCACGTTGCCGACCGTGCCGTTGGACGTGTTCAGGACGTTGGTTCGCGTCCGGTCGGAAGACAGCAGCGCGTAGACGTCGGTGTTCCTGAACAGGTGGTAGTTGTAGCCAACGGTGGCCATGCGGCGTCCGGCGCTGCCGCCTGGCGCACCGTCGTCGAGGATGGCCACGTCCGGCGTCGCCGCCACGCCGCCGCTCGCGTCGCGCTTGCCCACGCCCGCCAGCACGTCTCCGCCGGCCAGGGGCACGCTCAGGCTGATCTCGTAGATCTTCTGCTTGCCCGCATAGAAGGCGGAGCTGGGGCTGCTCTCGTCGCGGAAGCCGCCGACGTGGCCGAAGACCTTCGCGAAGCCGAAGTTGTACGAGGCACCGGCCATCCAGGCGTTCGTGTTGTCGACCGTCAGCGTCGAGGTGCTGAAGTTGCCGATCACGTTGTTGCGATCGACCTTCTGGTAGTTCAGCATCGCGCCGAACGTGGCGCTGCTGTAGTTGGCCGACAGGGCCCAGTTGCTGCCGGAGTGCCCGGACGCATCGTTGGCGGAGGCCGGCGAGACATAGACGTCGCCGGCCTCGCCGAAGGAATAGGCGGCGCGAAACCAGAAGCCGTCGAAGGTGGTGGAATCGAAGAAGATGCCCTTCTGCCAGTTGGTGCCGCCGCTGATCCCGCTGTTGATGAAGGTCAGCGTGGAGACGGGGCCGAAGACCATCGAATCGCCGAACGCGTTCGAGCGGATGATGCTGAAGAACAGCGGGGCGATGTCGCTGCCGACCTTGACGGCACCGATGCCCTTGAAGTCGAAGCCGACGTTGGCGGCGCGAGACAGCAGCGGGTCGGCCGGGAACGTGGCGCCGGCGACCTCGACCGACTTGTCCTCCGTGCGGCCGAAGCTCCCGCCCTCCGGATTGATGAACGCGGACAGGTCGAAGATGACGTCGGTCCCTTCGGCGATCCTGGCGCGTCCCCGCAAGCCGAGGTTGCTGGTGGACAGGCCGCCGTTGAGCAGGTCGACCTTGCCCCGTGCATCCGGTGCCACGCCGGGGCTCGCGTCGTTGCTGTAGCTGGCCGTCCGGCCCACGTACTGGTCGAACTGGCCATAGGGCGTCAGCGCCAGGCCGCCGATCTGCAGCGTCGTCGAGGAGCTCGATTCCTCCGCGTGGCCGTTGGTGGCGAAGGCCAGGAGCAGCAGGGAGGCAAGAATGGAGTGTTGTCTCATGGTTCGTTTTTTGGATTGAATTCGGGTTGAAGAAAAAGGTCGGTGCGCTCGCACGCGAACGGTTCCGGCCTCGCGCCGCCAGTGTGTTCGGGGCGCTGCGCGCGCGTCGTGAGTTCGGCGCCTGCGTGCCGTCAGAAGTTGTTATCTCCAGAATTACCCCGATCGAGCGACGGAGGGAATTCACGCGAAAAGGACAATGAGTTCGAGTTTCGCGATGCGATGGAAAGTTATCGACGACGGGAGCGGACGGCCATCACGAGAGGCGTCCGGACAGGCGTCGTCGGCCCCGCGCTCGTCCCGAGCGAAGGGCGTTCAGGGCCGGCGTCCCGGCTCAGCGTGCGGTCGGCGAGGGGCCCGCGGGCGCGCCTGCGCTCACCGACAGCCACGTGTCCAGCATCGCCTTGTCCTGCAGCAGGGCGCTGCTGGGCGCGCGGTGCACGACGGCGCCGCGATCGAGGACCACCGCGTGCTGCGTGATCGGCAGGATGTGGCGCGGGTTCTGCTCGACGACGATGGCGCTCATGCCCTCGTCGCGCACCACGCGCGCGATCGAGCGCAGCAGCTCCTCCACGATGATGGGCGCGAGGCCTTCGAGCGGCTCGTCGAGCAGCAGCAGCTTCGGGTTGAGCACGAGGGCGCGCGCGACCGCGAGCATCTGCTGCTCGCCGCCCGACAGCTGGTTGCCCATGTTGGACCTGCGCTCGGCCAGGCGCGGGAACATCTCGTAGGCGCGCTTTGGCGTCCAGGGCCCTGGACGCGCCACCGCCGTGAGGTTCTCGTCGACCGTGAGCGACTTGAAGATGTTGCGCTCCTGAGGCACCCAGCCGATGCCCGCCGCCGCGCGCAGGTGCGACGGCATCGCGGCGATGTCGACGCCGCCCAGCCGGATGCTGCCGGCATGGCGGCGCGTGGCGCCGGCCAGCGTGTTGAGCAGTGTCGTCTTGCCGGTGCCGTTGCGCCCCAGCAAGGCCAGCGATTCGCCCTGGTCCAGGCGCAGATCGACGCCTTGCACCACGACGGCCTCGCCATAGCCCGACCGCAGTCCTTCGACGACCAGCAGCTCAGGCATGCGCGTCCTCCCCTTCGCCGAGGTAGACGGCCTTGACGCGCGGATCGTTCGAGATGGCGGCCACGTCGCCCTCGGCGAACACGCTGCCGTTGACCAGCACCGTCACGCTGCGCGCGAAGTTGAATACGAGACCCATGTCGTGCTCGATGAGCAGGATGGAGACGTCCGGCGGCAGCGCATTGATGATGTCGAAGATCTCCTGGCGATCGCCTTCGGGCACGCCCGCCACGGGCTCGTCGAGCAGCAGAACGCGCGGCTTGCAGGCGAGCGCCGTCGCGATCTCGAGCAGGCGCCGCTTGCCGTAGGCCAGGTGCCGCACCTTCTGGTTCATCACGTCGTCCAGGTGGAACTGGCGCAGCAGCAGGTCGCACGCGTCGGCCACGGCCGGCTGCGTGCCGAGCGCGCGCCAGAAGCCGGCGGCGCGGCCCTGCTGCGCCGACACGGCCAGCGCGAGCGACTGCAGCGGCGTCAGGTCGTTGAACAGCTGGTTGATCTGGAACGTTCGCACGATGCCGCGCGCGACGCGCCGGTGCGGCGCGAGCCGGGTGATGTCCTGGCCGTCCAGCCATACGCTGCCCGAGGTGGGCGACAGCACGCCCGTGAGCAGGTTCACGAGCGTGGTCTTGCCCGCGCCGTTGGGGCCGATCAGCGCGAGGCGCGCGCCGGTCTCCACCTTCAGCGACACGTCGTTGGTGGGCGTGATGCCGCCGAAGCGCTTGAGCAGCCCGCGGGTCTCGAGCACGATGGTCATTGCGGCACCTTGCGCCACCACTGGCGCGGCGACAGCAGGCGTTCGCGGCCCACGAGCATGAGCGCGACCAGGAACAGGCCCATCCAGAAATTCCAGTACTGCGGCGTCCACGCGGAGATGACGTCGTGCAGCAGCTTGAAGACGATCGCGCCGAACAGGCCGCCGTACAGGTAGCCGGTGCCGCCGATCACCAGCACCAGCATCACGTCGGCGCTGCGATGGAAGTCGAACAGGTCCAGCGAAGCGAAGCCGCTCGTCTGCGCGACCAGCGCGCCGGCCGCGCCCGCGAGCGCGGCCGCGAAGACGTAGACGGCCACCAGGCGCGCGTTGACCGACAGGCCGATGCTGGCCACGCGCAGCCGGTTGTCGCGCAGGGCCTGCAGCGAGACGCCCAGTGGCGAATGCACCACCTGGCGCGCCGCCAGCAGCGCGACGATCAGCACGAACAGCGAGTAGGCGTACGCGACGCGGCCCTCGATGTCGAAGTCGAAGCGGCCGAACGGCGTCACGAGCGGCCCCATCACGACGCCCTGCAGGCCGTCGGCGCCTCCCGTGAGGCCGTCGAACTTGTTGGCCAGCTCGTAGAGGATGGCCGCCACGCCCAGCGTCACCATCAGCCGCGTGAGGTCGGAGCCGCGCAGGATCAGCACGCTGGTCAGCGCGCCCAACGCCGCCGAGGCCGCGATGGCCACGCCCATGCCGATCCACGGGTCGGGCATCGCCAGCTTGGCGAACAGCGCCGCGGCGTAGGCGCCGAAGCCGAAGAATGCGGCGTGGCCCAGCGAGACGATGCCGGCGTAGCCCAGGATCAGGTCGAGCGACAGCGCGAACAGCGCGAGGATGGCGATCTCGTTGAGCAGCAGGGCTCGCCCGGGCAGCGCGATCCACGAGACGACGAGCGCCGCCAGCACAGCGAACTCCCACCAGCGCCATCGAGCCTGCGCGCGCAGCGCGGCCATCGAGCCGGTCACCTGCCCACCCCCTTGCGCACGAACAGGCCCTGGGGGCGCGCCAGCAGGATCACGATCATCAGCGTGTAGACGATGAACGATCCCAGCTTGGGCACGTAGTACTTGCCGGCGACGTCCGCGATGCCCAGCAGGAGGGCCGCGGCCATCGGGCCGGTGATGGTGGTGGTGCCGCCGACGGAGACGACGACGAGGAAATAGATCATGAACTTCAGCGGGAAGGAGGGATCGAGCCCCAGCACCTCGGCGCCGAGCGCGCCGCCCAGGCCGGCCAGGCCGGAGCCGACCGCGAACGTGAGCAGGAACACCCGGTTGACGTTGATGCCCAGGCCTTGCGCCACGCGCGCGTCGTCGACGGCCGCGCGCAGGCGGCTGCCGAAGCGGGTGCGCGTCAGCGCCGCCTGCAGCGCGACGGCCAGCAGCCCGCAGATCACGATGATCAACAGGCGGTACTTGCCCACGCCCACGGCCGCGAAGTCGAAGCGTCCCTGCAGCCAGGGCGGAATGTTGACGGGCTGCTGCTGCGAACCGATCACGTAGTCGACCCCGGTCGTGGCCATGAGCACCAGGCCGATGCTGAACAGCACCTGGTCCAGGTGCGGCTTCGAATACATCGGCCGATAGAGCAGGCGCTCGCAGATCGCGCCGAGCGCGGCGGTGACGAGGAAGGCCAGCGGCAGCGTGGCGAGGAACGGGATGTGCAGGCGCTCCATCATCAATACCATCGCGTAGCCGCCGACCATCGCGAACGCGCCGTGCGCCAGGTTGATGAAGTTCATCAGGCCCAGCGTCACGGCCAGCCCGACGGCCAGCAGGAACAGCAGCATGCCGTAGGCGACGCCGTCGAACAGCAGGGTCAGCATCGCCGCGCGCTCACTTGGCCTTGCCGGGGTCTTTGACCGCGACCATCGTGTCGAGCTCCACGTTGAACAGCTGGTTGCCCAGGGCCGGCACGCGCTCCACCTTGCGCGTGTAGACGTTCTGGATCACCTCGCGGGTCTGCGGATCGATCGTGATCGGGCCGCGCGGGCTCTCGAACGACTGGCCCTTCATCGCGGCGAGCAGGGCGTCGCCGCCGGCCCCCTTGGTGGCCTTCAGGGCCTCGAAGATCACGCGCATGCCGTCATAGGCGCCGACGGCGTGGAAGTTCGGGCGCATGCCGTTGTTGGCGTGCTCGAAGTCCTCGACGAACTTCTTGTTGACTGCCGACGGATGCGCCGCCGAGTAGTGGTGCGAGGACACCACCCCGAGGGCCGCGTCGCCCATGTCGTTGAGCAGGTCGTCGTCGACGACGTCGCCGGTGGCCAGCAGCCGGATGCCCGCCTGGCCCAGTCCGCGCTCGGCGAACTGCTTCATGAACGAGCCGCCGATGCCCGACGGCACGAACACGAACACCGCGTCGGGCTGCGCGTCGCGCACGCGCTGCAGGAAGGGCGCGAAATCGGGGTTGGCCATGGGCACGCGCAGCGCCGTGACGATGGTGCCGCCGCCGGCGCCGAAGCGGTCGGTGAAGGTCTTCTCGGCGTCGATGCCGGGACCGTAGTCGGACACCAGCGTCACGACCTTCCTGATCTTGTTCTTGGCCGCCCAGTCGGCGATGCCCAGCGTGATCTGCGGCACGGTGAAGCCCGACCGGACGATGTACGGCGAGCGCTCGGTGATGCTGGAGGTGGCGGCGCACATCACCACCATCGGTGTCTTGCTCTGCGTGGCGATGGGGGCTGTGGCGAAGGCCAGCGGCGTCAGCCCGAAGCCGGCCAGCACCGTGACCTTGTCGTTGACCACCAGCTCCTGCGCCTCGCGCCGCGTGGTGTCGGCCACGCCCGCGTCGTCCTTGAGGATCACCTCCACCTTGCGGCCGGCCACGCTGCCGCCGTTCTGCGCGAGGAACAGCTTGACCGCGGCGTTGACCTGGCGGCCGGTCGAGGCGAACGGCCCGGTCATCGGGATGACCAGGCCGATCTTGATCGAGTCCTCGGCGCGGGCCGTCCCGAACAACAGGGTGGCGCCCAGCAGCGTCGCGGCGAGCTGGAGGGTCGAGCGGCGGTTGCCGGTGAAAACTGCATGCATGTCTTTGTCTCCTGCGGGGCGTGCCCGGGATGGTGGATGCGATGTCGATCGCTGCAGGACGGGCACTCCCGGGCGCCCTGGCTGCAAGCCGTCAGTGTGGCTCGCAGCCGGGCGCGCGGCGTGAGTTCCGCGTCTTCCTGCCATCAGACTTTGTTATTTTTAGGGTAAGCACCGAGGTGCTTTGGCCGACCCGCAAGGGCGATGAAAATCTATTGCCGTGCGATCAGGAACCGCGAGGTCGCATCAGGTGCGGAAGTCCGGGCTGTCACGCACGACCGAGCGCACCTCGTCCATCAGCGCCCGTGCGCCCGGCGACGGCAGGGTGCCCAGGCGCAGCGAGATGCCGATCTGGCGCAGCGTGCGGTCCAGCGGGAAGTCGATCACCACGAGGCTGCCGTCGCGGATCTCGTAGCGCAGCTGGTGGGCCGAGATCGCGGTCAGCATGTCGCTCTCGAGCAGCAGGCAGCGCAGGACGGCCAGGTCGCCGGTCTCGACCGAGGGCGTCGGCGGCCCCTGGCGCGCATCCGAGAAGAAGCGGTCGAACAGCTCGCGCGACGGCGCGCCGTGGCGCGACAGCACCCACGTGGCGCGGCGCATGTCCGGAAAGCCGACGCGGCGACCTGCGAGCGGGTGGCCGGCGCGCGCGATGACCGAGATGCGGTCGAGCAGCAGCGGCTCCTCGCTGATCTCGGAGTCGCCCGGCACGCCGCGCAGCGCGCCCAGGATGAAGTCGATGTCGCCGCTGCGCAGCGACGCGGCCAGCACGTCGTACGGGCTCTCGACGGTGGCCACGTGCAGCTGGGGGTGCTGGCGCAGGAGCGCGGCGATCGCCATCGGAAGGATCTGCGTGCGCCCCAGCGGCAGCGCACCCACGGTGATGCTGCCCTGCAGGCGGCCCTCGATCGCGGCGAGGTCGGGCACGATGTGGCGCAGCTCGGACAGCACGCGCCGGCAATGGAACACCAGGATCTCGCCGGCCTGCGTGGGCACCATGCCGCGCGCCGAGCGCTCGAAGATCGGCACGCCGCAGGCGGCTTCCAGGTCCTTCAGGGCGGCGCTGATGCCGGGCTGCGTGACGCCGAACTCGCGCGCCACCGCGGTGATGCTGCGCTTCTCGGCGAGGCTCGCCAGGATCGCGAGCCGGCGGCCGTTGAGGATGGAGGCGAAGGTCGACTGCAGGTCGTGCGTCGGCTTCACGCCGCCGCGCGCCACGAGCTGCTGGCTGGCCTCGTCGAACTCCTGCTCGATGCGCCGCGCCCGCAGCAGCACGCTCTCTCCGTAGGCATTGGCCACCATTCCCCGCGCGCGCCGCTCGAACAGCGGCAGGCCGAGCGCCTGTTCGAGCTCGGCAATGGAGCGCGTGACCGCGGACGAGACCCGGAACAGCTCCTCGGCGGCGCGCGCGACGCTGCCGTGCGCGCTGACGGCAATGGCCGCACGGAGGTGGCGCAGGTTGATCGCCAGGGCGTCGGAATGCCGATCGTCGATAAGTTTTCGCTGTGCTTCGTCGCGCTTCATGGATCGCGATGTTGCTCTGAGATCCGGGCAGATCGTATCGAGGGTTTACCCTTTTATATAAGAAACTCTGAATGCATAGAAAGCCGAATTCAGCCCGCGGCGGTGGCATGGGGCAGACACTGGCCGCATGACGACCCGACCTGCATCCGCCTTGCCGCCGCACGCCGCCCGGGAAGTGCCGTGCGTGCTGATGCGCGGCGGCACGTCCAAGGGCGCGTACTTCCTGGCCAGCGACCTGCCTGCCGACCCGGCCGAGCGCGACGCCGTCATCCTCGCGGCGATGGGGCACGGCGAGCCGCGCCAGATCGACGGCATCGGCGGCGGCACGCCGCTCACGACCAAGGTCGCCATCGTCTCGCCCGCGCCGCCAGCGACTGCCGATGTGGACTATCTCTTCGGCCAGGTCGTCGCGGCGGACTCGCGCATCGACTACGCGCCGACGTGCGGCAACATCCTGGCCGGCGTCGGGCCGTTCGCGATCGAGCACGGGCTCGTGCCGGCGCGCGACGGCCGCACCGAGGTGCGCATCCGCATGGTCAACACCGACTCCCATTGCACGGCCGTGATCCTCACGCCGGGTGGTCGCGTCCAGTACGACGGCGACACCGCCATCAGCGGCGTGCCCGGCACGGCCGCACCGGTGCTGCTGAGCTTCTCGGAGATCGCGGGCTCATCCTGCGGCGCGCTGCTGCCCACGGGCCGGGTGCTCGACATCGTCGACGGCGTGGCCGTCACCTGCATCGACAACGGCATGCCGGTGGTGCTGATGCGTGCGAGCGACCTTGGCGTCAGCGGCTACGAAACGCCGCAGGCGCTCGACGCCGATGCCCGGCTGAAGGCGCGCGTCGAGCGCATCCGCCTGCAGGCCGGACCGCTGATGGGGCTGGGCGACGTCACCAACAAGGTGGTGCCCAAGATGACGCTGCTCGCGCCGGCGATCGACGGCGGCGCGATCCACACCCGCACCTTCATCCCCAAGCGCTGCCATGACGCGATCGGCGTGCTCGGCGCCGTCTCCGTCGCCTCCGCGTGCGTGCTCGAGGGCTCGGCGGCAGCCGGTCTCGCGCAGCGCTCCGGCGCGCGCGAGCAGGACCTGTCCATCGAACACCCGTCGGGCGAATTCACCGTGCGCCTGGCGCTGGGCGAGCGCGCCGGCGAGTTCGATTCCGTGGCCCTGCTGAGGACGGCACGCGCGCTGTTCCGCGGCCGGGTCGTCGTTCCAGGAACCCTTTCATGATCATCGATTGCCACGGCCACTACACCACCGCGCCGAAGGCGCTGGAGCAGTGGCGCAACCTGCAGGTCGCGGGCCTCGCCGATGCGGCCCTGAGGCCGTCGCCCGACGCGCTGAAGATCGACGACGACGAGCTGCGCGAGTCGATCGAGGCCAACCAGCTCGCGAAGATGCGCGAGCGCGGCATCGACCTGACCATCTTCTCGCCGCGCGCCAGCTTCATGGCGCATCACATCGGCGACTTCGAGACGAGCGCCACGTGGGCGCGCATCTGCAACGACCTGTGCGCGCGCGTGGCGGGGCTTTATCCGGCGCATTTCATCGGCGCGGCCATGCTGCCGCAATCGCCGGGCGTCGATCCGCGATCCTGCCTGCCCGAGCTCGACCGCTGCGTGAACGAACTCGGCTGCGTCGCCCTCAACCTGAACCCCGATCCATCGGGCGGCCACTGGACCTCGCCGCCGTTGTCCGATCGCCACTGGTACCCGATCTACGAGCGCATGGTGGACCACGACATCCCCGCGATGATCCACGTCAGCACCAGCTGCAACCCCTGCTTCCACACCACGGGCGCGCACTACCTGAACGCGGACACCACGGCGTTCATGCAATGCCTCACCGCGGACCTCTTCAAGGACTTCCCGACGCTGCGCTTCGTCATCCCGCACGGCGGCGGCGCGGTGCCGTACCACTGGGGGCGTTTCCGCGGCCTCGCGCAGGAGATGAAGAAGCCCCCCCTGTCGGAACACCTGCTGAACAACGTGTTCTTCGACACCTGCGTCTACCACCAGCCGGGCATCGACCTGCTGACCCAGGTGATGCCGGTGAAGAACGTGCTGTTCGCCTCGGAGATGATCGGCGCGGTGCGCGGCATCGACCCCGAGACCGGCCACGCCTACGACGACACGCGCCGCTTCATCGAGGCCGCGCCGTCGCTGTCGGCCGCCGATCGCCGGCAGGTGTTCGAGGGCAATGCACGTCGTGTCTATCCGCGCCTGGACGCCGCCTTGCGCGCGCGCGAGGCCGCCATCACCGGAGCCTGCGCATGAACGACATCCTGGGCATCTGCCGCCGCAACATCGAACGCGCGCCGCGCGCCGCGGTGGAACGGCTCTCGAAGTTCGGCGTTGCCACGGTTCACGAGGCGATGGGCCGGGTGGGACTCGCGCGGCCGGTGCTGCATCCGATCTGGCCCGGCGCCTACGCCTGCGGCACCGCGGTCACCGTGCTGCTGCAGCCCGGCGACAACTGGATGATGCACGTGGCGGCGGAGCAGATCCGGCCCGGCGACGTGGTCGTGGCCGCCTGCACCAGCGACAACGCCGACGGCTTCTTCGGCGACCTGCTGGCCACCTCGTTCCGCGCCCGCGGCGCCCTGGGCCTGGTGATCGACGGCGGCGTGCGCGACATCAAGGACCTGCGCGGGATGGGCTTTCCGGTCTTCGCGCGCGCCGCGCACGCGAAGGGCACGGTCAAGGCGACGCCGGGCTCCGTCAACGTGCCCATCGTCTGCGCCGGCGCGCTGGTGAATCCTGGCGACGTGGTCATCGCCGACGACGACGGCGTGGTGTTCGTGCCGGCCGCCGACGCGGCGGCCGTCGCCGACGTGGCCGCGAAGCGCGAGGCCAACGAGCAGGCCAAGCGCGCGCGGCTGGCGGCCGGCGAACTGGGCCTGGACATCTACGACATGCGCGGCCGGCTCGCGCAGGCCGGGCTGCGCTACATCGACTGAGAATGCGATCGCGCCGGCGCGCACAATCTCGCCCATTCCTGAAGGGATCCCCGCATGGCCACCATCATCGGCGCCGTCGCGTGCTCGCACACGCCCACCATCGGCTTCGCGTTCGACAGGAACAAGCGCGACGACCCCGTGTGGGCACCGATCTTCGAGGCCTTCGCGGCCCCGCGCGAGTGGCTGGCGACGCACAAGCCCGACGTCGCGCTGTTCATCTTCAACGACCACGTCACCTCGTTCTTCTTCGACCACTACAGCGCGTTCTCTCTCGGCATCGGCGAACGGTTCGAGGTGGCGGACGAGGGCGGCGGACCGCGCGCGCTGCCGGCCGTGGCGGGCCATCCCGCGCTGGCGGCCCACGTCGGGCGATCGCTGGTGGCCGACGAGTTCGACATGTCCTTCTTCCAGGACAAGCCGCTGGACCACGGCTGCTTCTCGCCGCTGTCGGTGTTGTGCGAGCACGGCGAGGGCTGGCCGTTTCCCATCGTGCCGCTGCAGGTGGGCGTCCTGCAGTCGCCCAGCCCAGGCGCGCGGCGTTGCTGGAAGCTGGGCCACGCGCTGCGACGCGCCATCGAGAGCTACCCCGAGGACCTGCGCGTGGCCATCGTCGCCACGGGCGGCCTGTCGCACCAGGTGCACGGCGAGCGGTCGGGCTTCAACAACACCGCTTGGGACGCCCAATTCCTCGAGCTGATCGAGAAGGACCCCGAGCGCCTGTCCGAGATGACGCTGGCCGAGCTGGCGACCCTCGGCGGCTTCGAGGGCTCGGAGATCGTGATGTGGCTGGTGATGCGCGGCGCGCTCTCGGGCAGCGTGAAGAAGCTGCACCAGTCGTACTACCTGCCGTCGATGGCGGGCATCGCCACGCTGATCCTGGAGAACCAGGCGGCGCCGCCCGCTGCCGGCGAAGTGGCGCGGCACCGCGCGAAGATCGGCGAACAGCTGGCCGGCATCGAGAAGCTGGAGGGCACCTATCCCTTCGACCTCGAGCGCAGCGTGAAGTCGTACCGCGTGTCGAAGTTCCTGCACGCGCTGATCGATCCGGTGCAACGCGAGCGCTTCCGTGCCGACGAGGCCGGCTGCATGCGCGAAGCGGCGCTCAGCGAGGCCGAGCGCGACCTCATCGGCCGGCGCGACTGGCGTGGCCTGCTGCACTACGGCGTCATCTTCTTCCTGCTCGAGAAGCTGGCCGCCGTCAGCGGGGTGTCGAACCTGCACGTGTATGCGGCGATGCGCGGCCAGTCGCTGGAGGAATTCCAGAAGACGCGCAACGCGCCCGGCGCGCTGTATTCGGTGGCCGGCACCGAGCGGCCCAGCGGCGGCTGACCAGGCCGGTCATCCTGTGCGCAGCCGCGGATCCGCGGCGAAAGGTGGACGCCGGTCGCGCTCGCCAAACAGGCGCCCGCGTGAGAGCATCGCAGCCTGAGCAACGACGTCCGCGCGCCCGACCATGACCAGCCCCCTTGCCGATCTTTTCGAGAACCAGCGCGTCGAGAACGCCCGCCTCTCCGGGCAGATCGTGGCGCTCGAGATGGCGGTCAAGCTGCTGTTCATCCAGCACCCGAATCCGACCGGCCTGGCGGCGGTCTACACGAAGGCGATCGACGAGCTGCTGGACATCACGCTGGCCACGCGCATGCCCGAGGAGATGCGTGACTCGCTGGACCAGGCGCGCAACGGCATCCTCGAGGCCTTGCTCACGCAGCCGAAGGCCTAGCCTTTCGAGGCCTGCAACTCGCCGCGCGTGGCCACGAACTGGCTGGCCAGCACGCCGCGCTGGCGCTCGTCGAGTTGGGCTTCGAGCTTGTCGTAGGCGAGCTTCAGGTCCGCCAGCGCCTCCTGCCGCCCCTGGCCTTCGTCCACCTCGGCGGCGATGTAGCTCTTCAACGGCGCCACCGCGCTGACGCTGCCCGTGCTGCGCCACAGGATGCGTTGCAGGCGCCGCTCGTTGTGCTGGCCCACCTCGGCCAGGGAGGCGACGAAGTCGCGGAATGCCGGCTGCTGCGGCGGCGCCAGCGCCAGCTCGGGCAGGCCTTCGCGCAGGCGCATCGCGAAAGCGGCGACCAGGTCGCGCGGCGGCGCGTCGTCCGGATGGCTGTCCTTCGTGTCCTTGTCGGGTCGCGTGCCGTCCTGCTGCTGGGCGCGCATCCCGCGGCCGCCACCGCCGCCCATCTGCGCGCGCGCCGGCGCGCCGATGGCGGCCAGGCCGATCAAGGCGGCCAGCGTCGCCCGTCGACGCGCCGTGAACGGGGACGATGGTTCGGAGGGCGAAGGCACGGGCAGGTCGTCAGGGGTCACGTCGGGAGGCGCCAGGCGCGTTGCAGCAGAGGCGCCATCTTCCCGTCCGATGATTGCTGCTCTGTGTGGCAGCGTGTCAATGCAGCTTGACCTGCGGCCGCGCGCGCTTGACCAGGAAGCGCGCCATCGCCAGCACCGCGGTGCGCATCGAGCCCATCACCGCGCGGTGGTGCATCAGGTGCAGGCTGACGTAGACCATGCGCGCGAACAGCCCCTCGACGAACCACGTCGTGGAGCGGAACAGGTTGCCCATGAGGCTGCCCACCGTGGCGCTGGAGCCGATCGACACCAGCGAGCCGTGGTCATGGAACAGGTACGGCGGCCGCCCGGCGAGATCCGTGCCGGCCGGCAATTGCAGCAGCTTGTACAGGTAGTCGGCCTGCTGGTGCGCTGACTGCGCGCGCGGCGGCACCGACTTGCCATCGGGCTGCGGGCAGAACGCGCAGTCGCCGAAGGAAAACACGCCCGGCACGCCCTCCACGCGCAACTGGCCGTCCACCTTCACCTGGCCGCCCCGGGTCACCGGCAGGCCCACCTGCGCCAGCAGCGGCGGCGCCTTGATGCCGGCGGCCCACACGCACAGGTCGGAGGGATAGACGTTGCCGTCGGCGTCGGTCACCTGGTTCCAGTCCACGCGCACCACGCGGCACGACGTGTTGACCACCACGTGGCGCTGCCCCAGCAGGCGCGTGGCCGCCGTCGACACGTTCTCGGCCAGGGGCGCGAGCAGGCGCGCCGCGCCTTCGAGGATGCGGATGCGCACGTCGCGCAGCGCGTCGATGTGGCGCAGGCCGTACTGCGCGTGCAGCGAGCTCGCCTCGCGCAGTTCCGCGGCCAGCTCCACGCCCGTGGCGCCGCCGCCGATGATCACGATGTCGAGCGCCGCGCGCGGGTCGTGGCTCTTGCGGATGTCCACGAGCGACAGCAGCTGCAGCATGCGCAGGCGGAAGCGCTCCGCGTCGTGCGGGCCGTCCAGCGAGAACGCATGGTTGGCGACGCCCGGCACGCCGAAGTCGTTGGACACGCTGCCGATCGCCAGCACCAGCGCTTCGTAGCCGACGCGGCGCTCGGGCAGCACCTCCTCGGGGCCGTCCATCACCGCGCCCACCACCAGCTGGCGCGCGCCGCTGTCCAGGCCGGTCATGGCGCCGTAGACGAACGAGAAGCCGTTGTCGTGGGCCAGCATCTGGTACGACAGGCCTTCCTGGTGGATGTCCAGCGTGCCGGCGGCCACTTCGTGCAGCGACGGCTTCCAGATGTGGAACAGCTTGACGTCCACCAGCGCCACGCGCTCGGGGCCCCACTTGCGCCCCAGCTTGCAGGCCAGCTCGAGGCCGCCGGCGCCGCCGCCGACGACGAGTACCTTGAACGGTTGGTCAGTCATGGTGGTGTTGTTCGTCTTGTGTTGTCGCACCTCGGTGTTTACCACGGGATGCGCGGCCATTCTGGAGCAAGCCCTCGAGTGGGCGGCGCCTGCCTTCGCCGCTCGGCCAAGCGCCCCGCCGATTTGACGAAGGCGCGGCCCGCGGCGGCCCGTCGCGGGCGTATGCTCGCTGCCTGACCGTCTGATCGGGAGACTTCGATGCCGCTTCGTCCCGCCCTGGCCCTAGGTGCCCTCGTGCTTGCCTCGCTGCCCTGGCTGGCCGCTGCGGCGCCGGTGGACGACGCCACCGCCGTCGCGCTGGCGGCCCCGCACGAACTGGTGGTGGCCGGCGACCTGACGCCGGCGCAGCGCACCGCCATCCTCACGCCGATCAACAACCTCTACGGCTTCTGGAACAACGGCAGCCCGGACTTGCTGAAAAAGGCGCTGTCGCCGGAATTCTTCGACCATGCGTTGCCGCCCGGCCGTCCGCAGGGGCCAGCCGGCCCCGCCGCGGCGTCCAAGGGTTTCCTGGCCGCGGTACCCGACCTGGTGGTGACGGTGCTGCAGCAGGTGGTGGCGGTGGACCGGGTCGTGTCGCAGGTGCGCCTGACCGGCCACTTCACCGGCAGGCTGGGCGACGTGCAGGGCCAGGGTCAGGCGATCGATTTCACGGCGATCGACATCCTGCGCGTGCAGGGCGGCAAGGTCACCGACAACTGGCACCTGGAAGACAACCTGGGCTTCATGCAGCAGGCGGGCCTGCTCGCCAGGTAGCGCTCATCTTTCGTCGACGACGGAGTAGAGCCGGCGCAGTTCGTCGCGCGCGGCGGCCACGCACGCGAGGCAACCGTCGAAGTCGCCGCTGCCGGTCGAGATTCCCACGCTCCAGTTGGCGCCGTCGGCGTCGCGCCGGTGCCAGTAGACGCCGCCGAAGAACACGTCGGCGCAGGCCTCGCAGGGCAGGGCGATGGCGCTGATCATGCGGCGGATGTAGTCCCGCGTCATCACCTGGCGGCCGGTGGCGTCGCGCTGGGCGTCGGCGTGCACGGCGACGTCGGCGGCCGCCTCCATCTCGCTGCGGAACGTCAGCATCGAGGGCGCGTTCACCGCGATCCGCAGCAGGTCGGCGGCCTCCGGCGTACGCGCGTGCCAACGCCAGCGTCCATCGGGTTGACGGACGAAGTCCACCGAATCGTCGGTGATGATCTCGCTGCGATCCACGCGCACCTCCTGCAGGAGTTCGAGATCGTAGACCTTTTCCGGACAGGATCGGCGCTCGTGTCACCGGGGCCTGGCAGGGGACGACCCGTTTGCACATCCTGTCACCCCACGGCCGGGCTCGCCGTTTGCCGCAGGGGAGGCAATTCACAGGAGGTGAGCCATGATTTCCACCGTCTCCAGCTGCAGCAAACCGGTCTCGCACCCCGCGCCTTTCGAGAAGGGCTGGGTACCGCAGGGCTACATCGGCCCCGTCGCATTGCCGGGCACCGGCCGCATGGTGTTCTGGACCGGGCGCATCGCGATCGGGCTGCGTTATGCGCCGCCGGAGCGCGTGCAGCACTGACAGACATGAAAATGCCCCGGCTCGCGGGGCATTTTTCCCGCGCGCAGCGGTTCGCTGCGCTTCGCGTGCCTACCTGACCAGGATGTCGTTGCGCACGTCGGCCACGCCGTTGGTATTGCGCGCCAGGCGCTCGGCCGTCATGCGTTCCTCGTTGGACTTGGCGAAGCCCGACAGCTGCACCACGCCATTGAGCGTGTCGACCTTGATGGCCATCGCGCTGACGGTCGGATCTTCGGCGAACTTGGCCTTCACCTTGGTGGTCACGGCGGAGTCGTCGACGTAGGCGCCGGCGGTTTCCTGGTGGCGCTCGACGGCGCAGCCGGTGGCGGTGACGAGGGTGGTGGCGGCGACCATGGCCGCAATGGCGAGACGGGAGATCATGGGGTGCTCCTTCGGAGTCGTTGTGGATGACGAAAATCCACGTTAGGACGCGGCGCGCCGCGGCACGATAGGCCAACGACTGTTTCCGCTGTCGGACTGCGCCGACAGAAGACTACGCGTTCGCAGGCGGCGGCGGAAACGCGCCAGGCCCCAGCAGCGCGGCGACGTCGGCCAGAGCTCCGACCTGCCCGGGAACGGGCCCGCTCAACGGCAAGCGTGCGTGGATGGTGGTGCCGTGTCCCGGCCGCGACTCGATCTTCAGCACGCCCTGGCTCGACTGCACGCGAAAGCGCATGCCTGCCAGCCCGTGCGCGGCCGTGCGCGCCGCGCCCGGATCGAAGCCGACGCCGTCGTCGCTCACGTCGATCTCGGCCCACTCGCCGCGCGCCTTCACGCGCACGTCCACGGTGGCGGCGCGCGCGTACTTGGCCACGTTGGTGAGGGCCTCCTGCACCAGCCGGTACACGGTGAGCTTGCCGGCGTCGTCCAGGGGCAGTTCGTCCACCTCGGTACCCACCACCAGCTCGCTGCGTTCGGCAAACTCGGTGCACAGGATCTCGAGCGCGGCCTTCAGGCCCAGGTTGCTCAGCGACGACGGGCGCAGGTCCTCGATGATGCGGCGCTTCAGGGCGATGCCCTCGTCCAGCGTCTTGACCAGGTGCGTCATGCGTTCGAGCACCTCGGGCGGCGCCGCGGCCAGGCGGCTGCGCATGCGCGCGACGTCCAGCTTCGCGGCGGTGAGCAGGCCGCCGAGCTCGTCGTGCAGCTCGCGCGCGAGGCTGCTGCGCTCGTCCTCGCGTGCGGTCTGCAGGTGGTTGGCGATCTGGGTGATGTCGCGCGTGCGGCGTTCCACCTCCACCTCGAGCCGATCGCGCTCGAAGCGCAGCTGCGCGGCGCGCTCCAGCCGCTCGTCGTCGAAGCGGCGCGCCTGGCGCGCGTACAGCAGCAGCGCGGCCAGGCTCAACACCACCAGGGCGGCGATGCCGATGCGCGAGAACAGCAGCGTCTCGGTGAGCAGCTCGCGCGACTCGTCGATGCGGGCGGTCTCCACGCGCGCCATGCCGCGCGCCTGGCCCTCGATGGCGAGCATGGTCTCGCGGCCGATGTCGGTGAGCATCACGTCGCGCCAGCCTTCGGTGTGCGCGCCCTCGAACATCTTCACGGTGGTGTCGAGCTCGGACATGCGCTGGCGCGTCAGCTCGTCGAGCTTCTTCACGTCGGCGCTGCGGTCCGGCCACGCCGAATAGATCTGCGCGAGCCGGGCCAGCTGGTTCTGCACCTGGGCCGCGGCGCGCGTGTAGGGATCCTTGTATTCGGGCCGTGCGGTGAGCAGGTAGCCGCGCTGGCCGGATTCGGCCGCGATGACCTCGCGCATCAACAGGCTCACCTCCACGCGCGCCTCCAGCAAGGCCTCGCGGCCGGCGATGACGGTCAGCGCGCGCCGGTGACCGATCTCGTTGGTCAGCAGCACGGCCAGGCCCAGCAGGAGCGCCACCGGAGCCGCGAAGCGGCTGCGCCGCGCGGTTTCCAGCGTTCTCAGAAATGACATGTGGGGTTCCCCGCTACACTTGAAAGAATGGGTTCGTCGTTTGCCCTCAACGCGACCGTGTGACCCTCGTGGCGAACCGGCCGTTCCTGTCGGCAATTCGCCGACCCGAATTCAAGTTCATAGATTCCGCGGGAGACTACATGATTCGCGTTGTGATCGTCGACGATCATGCGATCGTTCGCTCCGGGCTCCGGCAATTCCTGTCCGACCACGTCGACCTGCGCGTCACCGGCGAGGCGGCCGACGGCCGCGAAGCGCTCGAGCTCGTGCGTGGCGGCGACCTGGACGTCCTGCTCATGGACCTGTCCATGCCCGACCAGAGCGGCGTCGACGCGCTCGCCGCCATCAAGGCGCGCCGCCCCGACCTGCCCGTGCTGATCCTCAGCGGCTTTCCCGAGACCCACTACGCCACGACGCTGCTGCGCCAGGGCGCCAGCGGCTATCTCAACAAGGGCTGCGATCCCGACGAGATCGTCAAGGCGATCCGCACGGTGTCGCTCGGCCGGCGCTACATCACGGCCCAGGTGGCCGAGATGCTGGCCGACGGCGCCGCCGGCGCCGGCGACCGGCCGCCGCACGAGCAGTTGTCCGAGCGCGAGCTGCAGGTGTTCCTGCGGCTGGCCAAGGGCGAGACCGTGGGCCAGATCGCCGAGGGCATGTTCCTCAGCGTGAAGACGGTCAGCACCTACCGGGCGCGCACGCTGGAGAAGCTGCAGCTCGAGACCAACAGCGACCTGACCTACTACGCGCTCAAGAACGGCCTGATCCAGTAGGGCAGGGCTTGCGAGGCGGGCGCCCCGCACGAGGCGTCCGTCCGGCATCGCGTGTTCAGGCGTGACGCGCCGCGCGCGCGACGCAGTGATCGACCAGGGCGTCGATCTCGCCGGACTTGTCGAACACGGCGCTCGCGCCGAGGGCCAGGCACTGGCGCCGGATGTCGGCGGTGGCGTAGTTGGTGAGCACGACGCGCTCGAACGGCGCGGCGGCCGCATGCAGCGCGCGCAGCACGCCCATGCCCGAGCCCTGGCGCAGGAAGATGTCGATGATGGCGATGTCGCAGCGATTGCCGGCGTCGCCGAGCCAATGCAGCGCGCCGGCCTGGTCCACGGCGGTGCCCACCACCTTCACGGGGGCCATTTCCTCCAGCGCGGCGATCAGGTTCTCCTGGATCACCGGGCTGTCCTCGACGACGAAAGCCAACAGGTTCGGCATGCCACAAGCGGGTCCGTCGACGATGCCGGCGCGACCTTCTGCTCCACATTGTGCAACGACCGGAAGCCTTTCCGATCAGGCGCGGCGCTCTCTCGAGGCGCCTGCGTTGCGGCGCTGCCTATGCAACGCCCGGTTCGTCCGATCGACTCAGTCGTTCGGCGCGTCTCCGGAAGCCAGAAGTTGCCAGGTCGACGGGAACGGCGCCTCGTCGCCGAGGTTGTCGTCGGCGTGAAACGAGTCGAACGGTGCGGCGATGTCGGGCAGCATGCCGGCTTCCAAGTTCGCGTCGTGCGCGTGTCCTGCTGAAAAATGGTCCATGTCGCCTCCGGCCGTGTCTCGTATCCGTTCGGGACGGCGCCGGCGGGCGCTCGTCTACCTTGGGGTAAGTGTGCTCAGGCGTGGCGACGCTGAACATAGGTTGAGCGCCAGAGCGCGTGTCGGACACCGCCTACACGACAGCAGGAAGGCGGCTGCCGTCAGCGCAGGGCGTTCCCGTCGAGCTCATTTGTATCAAGCTGTGCGCTGCCTGTCGGATCAGACCTACCGGCGATCGGCTCCTTGACCGATGGGGATGGCCCCGAACGCGGCGTACCTTTGAGCCATGACTACCTACACCACTCCCCACTTCGCGACTGGCCTCTCCGAGCGCAACGTGCGTCCGGAACCGGCCCTGAATCGCGCTCGCCCCGCTCCGGCGGCCACCTACCGCACCGCTGGCGTCACGAACGAAGCCGCGCTGATGGCCGACGGGCAGACGCCCGACTGGCAACCGGCCGCGGCCAAGGGAGTGCCGAAGGCCGCCATCGGCGCGGTCGGCGCGGCCCTGGTCGGTGGCGTCGCCCTGGCCATCGTGCTGCTGGCGCCCTCCAGCAAGGTCACCAAGCAGGTCCTGCCCGACCCGATCGCCCAGGCCGCCGCCAACAGCTCTGCCGCGGCGAAGTCCGCCGACAGCGCGGATGCGGCGGTCAGCGAGATGGACAATCAGGCGCCGGCCGCGGGCGGCCAACCGACGACTCAGGCGACCGCCGAGGTCGCTCCCGCCGCCGTCGTCCCCGCACCGGTACAGGCCGTGATCCCGGCCGCGCCGCCGGTGGTCAATGCCCCCGTCGCCCACGTGCCCAAGGCCAAGGCTGCCGCGGTGTCGACGCCCCGGGTGGCGACGCCGTCGCCGGTGGTCACGCCGGACGTGCCCGACCAGTCGGCGACACCGCCAGCAGACGTTCAGCCGCCAGCAATGCAGCAGACACCTGACACGCCGACAGTCACTCCGTCGACTCCGGCTCCCGTCCCGAGCCCGGATACCCCGGCACCGACGCCGGCCCCGGCCCAGTAAGTCCGCCTCCGCAACGACCGCACCGGCCCTCCGCGCCGGTGCGTTTTCGAAAGGGCCATCATGACGCTGCACTTCCACTGGTTGCACGCCCCGCGTTGGATGGTTCATGCGCATTTCAGTCGCGCCGTCACGCTCGTCCTGGGCGTGATCGTCGTCTCGCTGCTGTTCAGCGCGCTTCGCGTGGTGGATGCGGCGGTCTCCGGCGCGTTGATCCAGCGGCCGGCGGTCGCGGTCGCCCCGGCGGCGTCCGTTCCGGCACAGGATCTCGTCGGCAATGACCCGACCGGCGCCGGCGCCAAGCCGGTGGATGCGTCGGTGGTGGACGTGCCCGAGGCGGCCATCGAGGCCATCAGCCTCTGATACCCGCGGTTTCGTTCGTTTACCGTCCTGGGGCCAGCGTCGATTGAACCTTGACCCGGATTGAAGTAGCCTGCCACCCTTTGGCCACGAGAGTTTCCGCGAGCGTGGGCAGCAGGTGACGCAGCTTGGATGCGACGGCAGCATTGGCGGCCAGGATCGTCCAGCCGTCATCGTCCAGCGGGCCTGCACGCAGGTGCTGGCGCAGCAGGCCGGGCAGGACGTCGGCCAGTGCGTCCAGGCGCGCCTGCGACGCGCGCACGCGCGCCAGCAGGCTGGCCAGGCTGTCATCGCCCGCAAGACTCTCGCCCAGGGGCCGCGCGAGCGGCACCACGGACTGCCGGTTCGGCAGCGGCGCTTGGAACGTCCGCGGCCGCGGCGTGGCGTCGGGTTTTTGGGGTCGGGTCGGGGCCATCTCTGGAGAGTGTAGCGATGCAGATAATGATCACCCACGGCGGCATGTCGCGCACGCGGGTCATGCACATCAGCCCGGCGCAGGTGATCGTGTCGGCCGTGTTCCTGGTGATGGCGATCCTGCTGGCCTCCGGCGCGATCTACCACTACTTCTTCCTCAAGGCGGCCCGCGAGGGCTGGCCCGTCGTCAGCCAGCTGGTGAAGCTGGTGGTGCACGACGAGAGCGCCCAGCGCGACAAGATCCTGCGCGAGAACCTCGACGCGATGGCGCAGAAGGTGGGCGACATGCAGGCGCGCATGATCAGGATCGAGGCGATGGGCGACCGCGTCTCGGGCATGGCGGGCCTCAAGCCGGAAGACCTGTCGGGCCTGGCGCGCGCCAAGGGCGCCGGCGCGGGCGGGCCGTACGTGCCGATGTCCCGCCCCGGCTTCGACGAGCTCAACGGCGCGCTGGACGCCTTGTCGGAGGCCGCCGGCGAGCAGAGCGACGTGCTGACGCTCACCGAGTCGCGCCTGCTCGAGTCGCGCCTGAAGACGCTGATGATTCCCAGCAGCCGCCCGATCGACGTGCCCGTGGGCTCGGGCTTCGGCTTCCGCGCCGATCCGTTCACGGGCCGCGGCGCGCTGCACACCGGCCTCGATTTCCCGTCGCCGGTGGGCACCGAGATCCACGCCGCCGCCGGCGGGGTGGTGCGCACCGCCGAGATGCACCCCGAGTACGGCCTGATGCTGGAGATCGACCACGGCAACGGCCTGATGACCCGCTACGGCCACACCTCGAAGATCCTGGTGAAGGTGGGCGACCTGGTCAAGCGCGGCCAGGTCGTGGCCGACGTGGGCACCACCGGGCGCTCCACCGGGCCGCACCTGCACTTCGAGGTGCTCGTGGACGGCATCCCGCAGGATCCGCAGCGCTTCCTGGCCGGACCCGACGCCAGGCCGACGCTGCAGACGGCCGCCGGCCGGGCGACCCCGCTGGGTGCCGAGCACAGATAGACCGGCACCCGGGCCGGTGATGCCCAAATGCTACACTTTCACGTTTTTCGCCTCGTACCGGGCGGGCTTGGCCATTGGCCGGACTTCCTGGCGTGCGCGGGGCCGCCATTCTCCTCGGGGAAGACGCGGATCCTGTCGTGCAAGACCTTGTCCTCGCGCGTCGCGTCCCCAGATGCGGCGCAGTGCGAAGGCGCGAGGCGTCTTCGAGATCTGCTTGCCACCTCCCGGCAGGCCCGCGGCTCTCCAGCCGGCTCCGCCAAAACCGGCTGCCGTGCGTTGTCCGCGGCCTGTCTTCTGGCCCTGAAACGAACGCATGTTGCCCAAGCTCCTCACCCAGATTTTCGGTAGCCGAAACGATCGACTGCTCAAGCAATATCGACGCGTCGTCGAGAAGATCACCACGCTCGAGGCGCCCGCCGCGGCGCTCAGCGACGAAGCGCTGAAGGGCAAGACGGCCGAGTTCCGTGCCCGGCTCGAGCAGGGCAGCACCCTCGACGACCTGCTGCCCGAGGTCTTCGCCGTGGTGCGCGAGGCCGGCAAGCGCGCGCTGAAGATGCGCCACTTCGACGTGCAGCTGATCGGCGGCATGACGCTGCACGAGGGCAAGATCGCCGAGATGCGCACCGGCGAAGGCAAGACGCTGATGGCCACGCTGCCGGTCTACCTCAATGCGCTGACCGGCAAGGGCGTGCACCTGATCACGGTCAACGACTACCTCGCCCGTCGCGACGCCGACTGGATGGCGCGCCTGTACAACTACCTCGGCATGACGGTGGGCGTGAACGTGCCCGGCCTGTCGCGCGAAGAAAAGCAGGCCGCCTACAACGCCGACATCACCTACGGCACCAACAACGAGTTCGGCTTCGACTACCTGCGCGACAACATGGTCTACGAGATCGGCGACCGCGTGCAGCGCGGGCTGAACTTCGCCATCGTCGACGAGGTGGACTCGATCCTGATCGACGAGGCCCGCACGCCGCTGATCATCAGCGGCCAGGCCGAAGACCACACCGAGATGTACGTGCGCATCAACGCCGTCGTGCCGGCCCTCAAGCGCCAGATCGGCGAAGAGGATCCGCGCACCGGCGAGGGCGTCATCGAGCCGGGCGACTTCACGGTCGACGAGAAGGCCCACCAGGTCACGCTGACCGAGGCGGGCCACGAGCGCGCCGAGGAACTGCTGGCGCAGGCCGGCCTGCTGGTCGAGGGCGCGAGCCTGTACGACCCGGCCAACATCACGCTGATGCACCACGTGTACGCGGCGCTGCGCGCGACCCAGCTGTACCACCGCGACCAGCACTACGTGGTGGCCAACGGCGAAGTCACGATCGTCGACGAGTTCACCGGCCGCCTGATGACGGGCCGCCGCTGGTCGGACGGCCTGCACCAGGCCGTCGAGGCCAAGGAAGGCGTGGAGATCCAGAGCGAGAACCAGACGCTCGCCTCGATCACGTTCCAGAACTACTTCCGCATGTACACCAAGCTTGGTGGCATGACCGGCACGGCCGACACCGAGGCCTACGAGTTCCAGGAGATCTACGGCCTCGAGACCGTGGTGATCCCGCCGAACCGTCCCACGCAGCGCAAGGACGACCTCGACCTGGTCTACAAGACCGCGCGCGAGAAGTACCTGGCCGTCGTCGAGGACATCCGCGACTGCGTCAACCGCGGCCAGCCGGCGCTGGTGGGCACCACGTCCATCGAGAACTCCGAGCTGCTGTCGGGCCTGCTGCAGAAGGCGGCCATCCCGCACCAGGTGCTCAACGCCAAGCAGCACGAGCGCGAGGCGCTGATCGTGGCGCAGGCGGGTCGTCCGGGCGCGATCACCATCGCCACCAACATGGCCGGTCGCGGCACCGACATCGTGCTGGGCGGCAACGTCGAGAAGCAGATCGAGCACCTCGAGGCCGACGGCTCGGTGCCCGAAGACCAGAAGGCCGGGCAGATCCAGACGTTGAAGGACGAGTGGCAGGCGCTCAACGCGCAGGTCAAGGCGGCCGGCGGCCTGCGCATCATCGCCACCGAGCGCCACGAGTCGCGCCGCATCGACAACCAGCTGCGTGGCCGCTCGGGCCGCCAGGGCGATCCGGGCGCGTCGCGTTTCTACCTGTCGCTGGAAGACCCGCTGATGCGCATCTTCGCGGGCGACCGCGTGAAGGCGATCATGGAACGCCTGAAGATGCCCGAAGGCGAGGCCATCGAGGCCGCGATCGTCAGCCGCAGCCTCGAAGGCGCGCAGCGCAAGGTCGAGGCGCGCAACTTCGACATGCGCAAGCAGCTGCTGGAGTACGACGACGTCTCCAACGACCAGCGCAAGGTGATCTACCAGCAGCGCAACGAGATCCTCGAGGCGAAGTCGCTGGTCAACCAGATCGCCAACCTGCGCGAAGGCACCATGGACGACCTCACGCGCGCGTTCGTGCCCGCCGAGAGCGTCGAGGAACAGTGGGACCTGGCCGGCCTGCAGAAGGCGCTGCTCGGCGAGTACCTGCTCGACGTGCCGCTGCACGAGATGGTGGAGAAGAGCGACTCCATCAACGACGCGGACGTCGTCGAGATGGTGGTCACGGCCGCCAGGGTGGCGTTCCAGGTGAAGCTCGACGTGGTGGGCGAGGAGCAGTTCACGCCGTTCATGCGCATGGTGCTGCTGCAGAACCTCGACACCAACTGGCGCGAGCACCTGGCCGCGCTCGACTACCTGCGCCAGGGCATCCACCTGCGCGGCTATGCGCAGAAGAATCCCAAGCAGGAATACAAGCGCGAGGCCTTCGAGCTGTTCTCGCAGCTGATCGACACGGTCAAGACCGAGGTCACCAAGGTCCTGCTGACGGTGCGCGTGCAGACGCAGGAACAGGTCGCGCAGGCCGCGCAGGCCATCGAGGACAGCGCGGAGCAGGTGGGCAACGTGCAGTACACGCACCCGAACGACGACGGCAGCGTCAGCGAGGAGCGCGCGCCGCTCAACATCGCGGCCGCCAATCCGTACCAGCCGATCTCCCACGTCGGCCGCAACGACCCGTGCCCCTGCGGCAGCGGCAAGCGCTACAAGGAATGCCACGGAAGGCTCGCCTGACGTGACATCCCGATGACGCCGGCCTGAACGCGGGCGTGATCGTCACAAGGCCGCATCGGCGCCGCGCCGCATGCGGCTTTGTCGCATCTGCGCAAGATTTAGCCGCGACAATCAGGGCTTATGGCTTTCGAGAAGAATTTCTTCCCCCGGCAGGTGGTGGAGGCGGGCAACCGCTGGGATTGGGCGCTGCTGCCGCTGGTGCTGGCCGGCCTGGTGCTGCTGGGCTATGGCGGCGCGCAGATGACGCGGCCCTACCACGTGGGCGATGCGCTGCCGCTGACGCTCGATCCCTGGCAACTGCCGTACTACCTGCTGCGCACGACGCTGCGCATGCTGATCGCGCTGGCGTTCTCGCTGCTGTTCTCGTTCGCGTTCGCCACCGCGGCGTCGCGCTGGCGCGCGGCCGAGAAGATTTTGGTGCCGCTGCTGGACATCCTGCAGTCGATCCCGATCCTGGGCTTCCTGGCGATCACCGTCACCGGCTTCATCGCGCTGTTCCCCGGCAACCTGTTCGGCGTGGAATGCGCGGCGATCTTCGCCATCTTCACCTCGCAGGCCTGGAACATGGCGTTCAGCCTGTACCAGTCGATGCGCACGGTGCCCAGCGAGCTGCAGGAGGCGGCGCGCGTGTTCCAGCTGTCGGCCTGGCAGCGCTTCTGGCGGCTGGAGCTGCCGTTCGCGATGCCGGGGCTGCTGTGGAACATGATGATGTCGATGTCGGGCGGCTGGTTCTTCGTCGTCGCGTCGGAAGCCATCGCCGTCTCGGGCCAGAACATCAAGCTGCCGGGCGTGGGCTCGTACATCGCGCTGGCCATCGAGGCGCGCAACCTGCAGGCCATCGGCTGGGCCATCCTGGGCATGCTGATCGGCATCACCCTGTACGACCAGCTGTTGTTCCGCCCGCTGGTCGCGTGGGCCGACAAGTTCCGCTTCGAGGAAGGCGGACAGGAGACGGCACCGACGTCGTGGCTGCTCACCTGGTCGCGCCGCACCGAGCGCATCGCCAAGCTCAGCGAGCGCTTCACGCACGCGCTGGAGAGCACGTTCACGTGGTTCCGCATCACGCACGACGGCACGTCGATCCGCGCGCGCCCGCATCCCGTGGGCGGCGCGCTCGCGCGCGCATGGGACGCGCTGATCGCCGCCGGCGGGCTGTACGCGGTATGGGCGCTGTTCTCCTTCGTGCACGCCGAGGTCGGCTTCGCCGAGGTGTGGCACGTGTTCCTGCTGGGTTGCGCCACGATGCTGCGTGTCGTCGTGCTCATCACGCTGGCGGCGCTGTTCTGGGTGCCGGTGGGCGTGTGGATCGGGTTGCGGCCGATCTGGTCGGGGCGGCTGCAGGCGGTGGCGCAGTTCCTCGCCGCGTTCCCGGCCAACCTGATGTTCCCGGGCGCCGTGGTGCTGATCGTCAGGTGGCACCTGAACCCCGACATCTGGCTGTCGCCGCTGATGGTGTTCGGCACCCAGTGGTACCTGCTGTTCAACGTGATCGCGGGCGCGTCGTCGATCCCCTCCGAGCTGCGCTTCGCGGCCGGCAACCTGGGCCTCACGGGCTGGCTGCGCTGGAAGCGCTTCCTGCTGCCGGCCGTTTTCCCCAGCTTCGTGACCGGCGCCATCACGGCCAGCGGCGGCTCGTGGAACGCCAGCATCGTGTCGGAGTACGTCACCTGGGGCGACACCACGCTGGAGGCCCGCGGCCTGGGCAGCTACATCGCCCACATGACCGCCACCGGCGACTTCCACCGCATCGCGCTGGGCATCTGCGTGATGTGCGTCTTCGTGATGGGCATGAACCACTTCGTGTGGCGTCGCCTCTACCGCATCGCCGAAGAGCGCATGCACTTCTGATCAAGCCGAGCAAGACATGGACAAACACGGTCCCCCCATCATCCAGATCCAGGACGTCCGCAAGTCCTTCCGCGCGACCGACGGCCGCGAGCGCCCGGTGCTCGAAGGCGTCGACTTCACGCTGCGCGAGGGCGAGATCGTCGCGCTGCTGGGCCAGTCGGGCTCCGGCAAGAGCACGCTGCTGCGCATCATGGCCGGCCTCATCGGCGTCGATTCCGGCTCGGTGCAGTACCGCGGCCAGCCGCTGTACGGACCGGCGCGCGCGATCAGCATGGTGTTCCAGTCGTTCGCGCTGTTCCCGTGGCTGACGGTGCAGCAGAACGTGGAACTGGGCCTGGAGGCTCGGGGCATCGAACGCGTGGAGCGCGCCGAGCGCGCGGAAAAGGCGATCAGCTTGATCGGCCTGGCCGGCTTCGAGGGCGCGCTGCCGCGCGAGCTCTCGGGCGGCATGCGCCAGCGCGTGGGCATCGCGCGCGCGCTGGTCACGCAGCCCGACGTGCTGCTGATGGACGAGGCGTTCTCGGCGCTGGACGTGCTCACCGGCGAGCGCCTGCGCGACGACATCCTCGAGCTGTGGACGCAGGGCGGCATGCCCACCAAGGCGATGCTGGTGGTGTCGCACAACATCGAGGAAGCGGTGCTCATGGCCGACCGCATCCTGATCTTCGCGAGCGACCCGGGCCGCATCCGCGTCCAGCTCGCGATCGACCTGGCGCGTCCGCGCAATCCGGAATCGATCGAGGTGCGATCGCTGATCGACGAGGTCTACGCGCTGATGACCGCCGGCGCCGTCCGCGCCGGCCGCACGACCGAGGAACCCGAGGCGCTGCGCCTGCACGACCGCCTGCCCGAGGCCGACATCGCGCGCATGGAGGGCCTGCTGGAGCTGCTGGCCGGCGCGCCGTTCCACGGCGAGGCCGACCTGCCCGCGCTGGCCGAGGAATCGGAACTCACCGACGACGAACTGCTGCCCGTGGCCAGCGCCCTGGGCCTGCTGGGCCTGGCGCGTGTGCAGGACGGCGACCTCCACCTCACGCTGCTGGGCCGGCGCTACGTCGACGGCGACCACTCGGTGCGCCAGCAACTGTTCGGCGAGCAGGTGCTGGAGAACGTGCCGCTGGCCGCGCACATCCGCCACAGCCTGGAGCAGGATCCCGAACGCGCGCTGCCCGAGCAGCCGTTCCTGCGGCTGCTGCAGCAGCACCTGGATCCGGCCGAGGCCGAGCGCGTGCTCAAGACCGTCATCGAATGGGGTCGCCACGGCGAGGTCTTCGAGTACGACTTCCACGCCGGCAGCATCCACCTGCCCGACGACCAGCAGGAGGATGCGGGCCGCACGTCCGTCATCGAATAGGCGAAGGACGACGAGGTGCGCCATGTCGCGCCTTCTAGAATCGCGTCCTCACCTGGCCGATCGCGCCGCGTCTCCTGGAGTCTTCCGATGCCCGTCAACCTCACCGCCCCCAAGCCTTCCGACCTGCACCCCGTCCCGGGCGTGCGCGTGGGCGTCGCGATGGCCGGCGTGCGCAAGGCCAACCGCAAGGACCTGGTCGCCTTCGTGCTCGACGCCGGCACCGTGGTGGCGGGCGTGTTCACGCAGAACCGCTTCTGCGCCGCGCCGGTGCAGGTCTGCCGCGAGCACCTGGCCGACGGCCAGGACGGCATCCGCGCGCTGGTCATCAACACCGGCAACGCGAACGCGGGCACGGGCGCGGACGGGATCGCGCGCGCGCGCCGCACCTGCGAAGCCGCGGCCGGCCTGCTGGGCCTGAAGCCGCGCCAGGTGCTGCCGTTCTCCACCGGCGTCATCATGGAGACGCTGCCGGTCGAGCGCATCGAGGCCGGCCTGCCCGCCGCGCTCGCCGACCTGCAGGCGGCCAACTGGGCGCAGGCCGCCGAAGGCATCATGACCACCGACACGCTGCCCAAGGCCGCGTCCACGCAGGTCGCGATCGGCGGCCGGACGGTCACGGTCACCGGCATCAGCAAGGGCGCCGGCATGATCCGCCCGAACATGGCCACGATGCTGGGCTTCCTGGCCACCGACGCGGTGATCGCGGCGCCGCTGCTGCAGGCGCTGGCCAGGCAGGCGGCCGACGCGTCGTTCAACCGCATCACGATCGACGGCGACACCTCCACCAACGACAGCTTCGTGGTGATGGCCACGCAGCAGGCCGGCCACGCGCGCATCGACTCGCTGGACTCCGACGACGGACGCGCGCTGGCCGCGGCGGTGACGCAGGTGGCGCAGCAACTGGCCCAGGCCATCGTGCGCGACGGCGAAGGCGCCACCAAGTTCATCAGCGTGCGCATCGAGGGCGGCCGCGACGAGGCCGAGTGCAAGCTCGCGGCCTACGCGATCGCGCACTCGCCGCTGGTCAAGACGGCGTTCTTCGCGAGCGACCCGAACCTCGGCCGCATCCTGGCCGCGGTGGGCTACGCCGGCATCGCCGACCTCGACCAGTCGCGCATCGACCTGTTCCTCGACGACGTGGCCGTGGTCACCGACGGCGGCCGCCGCGCCGACTACCGCGAGGAGGACGGCGCGCGCGTGATGAAGCAGGCGGAGATCGCGGTGCGCATCGACCTGAAGCGCGGCGCGGCGTCTACCACGGTGTGGACCTGCGACCTGTCGTACGACTACGTGAAGATCAATGCCGACTACCGGAGCTGAGCTCACGCGGGCGCAACTGCGTCGCGATCGCGTGCGTATCTGGTGCTGGCTGCCCGTGGGCGGGCTGGCCATGTACCTCGTCGTGAAGGCGTGGCAGTTCGCGGCGGGCGACCCGCCGCAGGCGCTCTACACCGTGCTGGACGTCGCGTGGATCGCGGTCACCTTCGCGCTGATCTCGCGCCGTTCCACCAGCCGCTGCCCGAAGTGCGACCACCGCTGGCTGCGCGCGTTCCCGTGGATGTCGCTGAAGAAGGTGGCGTGCGGCGTCTGCGGCCACGAGATGCCCGAAGGCTGAGAACCGTTGCGCGCAGGCCGCCAATCCCCCTGGGAGGGTGTTGCTTGCCCCCGGCCGCCGCTGCTACCATCGATGTTCTTGCCAGGAACACCATGACCGCCCGCCAAACCACTCTCCGACGACGCGCCTCGCGTTCGGCATGGGTGCGTCCGGCGCAGCGCGGAAGTGCGGTTCGGGGCGCGATCGTGGCTGCCGGCCTGGTCGCCGCCGTCGCGCTGCAACTTGCCGGTTCGCGACTGCAATGCCGCCTGGCCGACCTGGTGGGAACTCCGGTTGCCGCGCCGGCCGTGGCCCCGGCTTCCATGCCGTCGTGCGGATCATCGTCCGACGGCAACTCGATGCATCCGTGCAAGGTCGCCGTGGCGACCGCCGGAACCGCACCGGTCATCTAGCTCTCCAGCACCGACGGGCACCCGCCCGATGCCGCTGGAAACCCAGCGGTAGTCGTCGTTCATCCAGGACACGCCGCTGCAAGACAACCCGGTCACCTGTCGCCCACGAGGCGCCGCGGTGACCCGAGGACAGGGAGACAAGAGACATGGACAGGAAATCGACCGGCGCCCTCGCGGCGAACGGCAATACCCCCCGGCGCATGCTGGTCGCGTTGCGCGCGCGCTTCGCGCTGGCGCCCGACGACCTGCTGCGCGACCTGGTCTATCGGCGCCTGTGGACCTCGGTGCTGACGAGCTCGTTCGGCGCACAGATCATGATGCTGGCGCTGCCGCTCACCGCGGCGGTGCTGCTGCACGCATCGCCCACGCAGATGGGCGCGCTCACCACGATGGAGCTGCTGCCCTTCGTGCTGATCTCGCTGCCCTCGGGCGTGTGGCTGGACCGCGTGCGCAAGCTGCCGGTCTACATCGCCGGCGAGATCACGCTGGCGCTCGGGGCGGCCAGCGTGCCGCTCGCATGGTGGATGCACCAGCTGTCCATCACCTGGCTGTACGTGGTGGCGTTCGTCATCGGCATCGTCAACACCTCGGCGGGCAGCGCCGCGCAGGTGGTGCTCACGCAGGTGGTGGAGCGCGACCGGCTGGTGGAGGCCAACGCGAAGAACGCGCTGGCGAGCTCGGGCGCCGACGTCGCCGGGCCAGGCCTGGCCGGCGCGCTGATCAAGCTGCTGGGCGCGCCCGTGGCGCTGATCTTCGACGCGGGCCTGCTGCTGGTCTCGGCCGCGATCCTGCGCGGCATCCGGGTGGTCGAGAAGCCGCCGTCGGGGCAGGGCAGGTTCTGGCCCGAGCTGAAGGCGGGGCTGCAGTTCGTGATGCGCAACCGGCTGCTGGTGGTGCTGGCGAGCACCGCCGGCGGCTGGCAGATGTGCAACAACTCGGCGCAGGTGGTCAACATCCTGTTCGCCACGCGCACGCTGGGGCTGTCGGAGCAGAGCGTGGGCCTCAGCTACGTGTGCCTCGGATTCGGCACCGTGCTCGCGGCGCTGGTGGGCCATCGCATCAGCCGCTATTTCGGCCCCGGGCCGTCGATGACGATGGGCATCGGCTCGTGCAGCCTCGGCTGGACCCTGCTGGCGATGGCGCCCGTCGGGCCGCTGGGCGTGGCCATCTTCGCGCTCAACCTGATGCTGTTCGGCCTCGGCGCGGTGATGTTGTTCATCAACTTCCTGGCGCTGCGCCAGTCGGTGACCCCGGCGCCGATGCTGGGCCGCATGACCAGCACAATGCGCTGGCTGATCCTGTTGCCGGCGGTGCCGGGCGCGCTCCTGGGCGGCTGGCTGGGCGAGCACGTCGACCTGCGCGCGTCGCTGGCGTTCTCGGGCGGCTGCGGGCTGCTGCTGACGCTCGTCGCGTGGCGCAACCCGCTGCTGCGCTCGATCCGCGTGTTGCCCAGGCTTCCCGATGCCGGCACCGAGGTTGCCGCGGAACTGCTGGCGCCTTGAGCCGCCCCTGCGGCCTCACCCGGCCGCGCGGGCCTCCGGCCCATAGCGCTCCACCTCGTCGGTGATCACGCCGTCGACGCCGGCGGCGCGCATCGCCGCGAGGTCGGCGTGCGCGTTGACCGTGTAGACGAGCGCGCGCAGGCCGGCCGCATGCAGGCGTTGTACCAGCGCGGGGTTCATGAGGCGGTGATGCGTGACGACGGCCACGCAGGCCAGGCGCTGCGCGGTCTCGAACCAGTCGGGCCACAGCTCGTCCAGCAGCAGCGCGCGCGGCAACGCCGGCGCGGCGCCGGCCGCGGCCTCCAGCGCGGGCACCTCGAACGAGCTGAGCAGCGGCGGCGGCGCGCCGCCCGCCCACAACTGCGCCGCGGCGCGCGCCACCAGGTCGCCGGTGCGCGTCTCCACGCCGGGCGTGGGCTTGATCTCGAGGTTCACGGCCAGGCCGTTGGCCAGCACGAAACGGGCGATCGCCGACAACGTCGGCAGCGGCTCGCCTGCATGCGCGGCCCCGTGCCAGCGGCCCGCGTCGAGCTGCGACAGCGCGGCCCACGGGCGCTCGCCGGCCGTTCCCGTGCCCGAGGTGGTGCGCTCCAGCTCGCTGTCGTGCAGCAGGAACGGCACGTCGTCGGCCGACAGCTTCACGTCGCACTCGAACATCCGAAAGCCCTGCGCGACGCCCTCGCGAAACGCGGCCAGCGTGTTCTCGGGCGCGCGCTTGCCCGCGCCGCGGTGCGCGATCCAGAACGGGTAGGGCCAGTCGGAGCTCTTCATGGTCGGCGGGGGAGGGGCTTTCTTCGCGGGAGGCGAAGCGGCGATTGCCCGAAACCAGGGCATCGGACGGTCAAGTGTAGAACCGTCGCGACATCGGTGGCGCCGCCGGCCGGATCGGCAGACCCCACGGGACGCCGGCCGTCGCTGCTGGGTTACGATTCAACCCCACGCACCAGGCACTTTTCCCGCGTGGATACCGCCCAGGCCACATGAACGCTCCCCTCGCCACCACGCTGGCCGCCGCCGCGACCCTCGTGCAGACCCACTCCGCCGCCCCCCGGCTGCGGGAGATTCCGTACAACTACACCTCGTTCTCCGACCGCGAGATCGTGCTGCGGCTGCTCGGGTCACGGGCCTGGGAGATCCTGGACCGCCTGCGCGAGGAGCGCCAGACCGGCCGTTCGGCGCGCATGCTCTACGAGGTGCTGGGCGACATCTGGGTGGTGCAGCGCAACCCGTACCTGGAGGACGACCTCCTCGACAACCCGAAGCGCCGCGCGTTGCTCATCGCTGCGCTGAACCATCGCCTGGCCGAGGTGGAGAAGCGCCGTACGCCCGCCGCCGACGCCACTCGCGACGCCTTCGTGGCCGAGCTGCTGGTGGGCGCGCGCCAGGCCGTCGCCGATTTCGCGAAGCACTTCTCCGCCGTCTGGGACCTGCGCGCCCGCGCCCGCAAGGTGCTGGGCAAGGTCACCGCCAGGGACAACATCAAGTTCGACGGGCTGTCGCGCGTCTCGCACGTCACCGACGCCACCGACTGGCGCGTCGAGTACCCGTTCGTGGTGCTCACGCCCGACACCGAGGCCGAGATGGCCGCGCTGGTGGCCGGCTGCGTCGAGCTGGGCCTGACCATCGTCCCGCGCGGCGGCGGCACCGGCTACACCGGCGGCGCCGTGCCGCTCACCTGGATGAGCGCGGTGATCAACACCGAGAAGCTCGAGGCGATGACCGAGGTCGAGCTGGTCTCGATCCCGGGGCACGACGCGCCGGTGGCCACGGTGTGGACGGAGGCCGGGGTGGTCACGCAGCGCGTGTCCGACGCGGCCGAGCGTGCGGGCTACGTGTTCGCGGTCGACCCGACGTCGGCCGAGGCGAGCTGCATCGGCGGCAACGTGGCGATGAACGCGGGCGGCAAGAAGGCCGTGCTGTGGGGCACGGCGCTGGACAACCTGGTCAGCTGGCGCATGGTCACGCCCGAGGCGAAGTGGCTGGAGGTCACCCGTCTCGACCACAACATGGGCAAGATCCACGACGCCCCGGTGGCGCGCTTCGAGTGCAAGTACTTCGACGCCACCGGCAAGAAGCTGGAGCGCACCGAGGTGCTGGAGATCCCGGGTCGGAAGTTCCGCAAGGAAGGCCTGGGCAAGGATGTCACCGACAAGTTCCTGGCCGGCCTGCCCGGCATCCAGAAGGAAGGCACCGACGGCCTGATCACCAGCGCGCGCTGGGTGGTGCACAAGATGCCGGCCCACGTGCGCACGGTGTGCCTCGAATTCTTCGGCAACCCGAAGGACGCGGTGCCCTCCATCGTGGAGATCAAGGAGTTCATGTTCGCGCAGGCCAGGCTGCCCGACGGCGCGATCCTGGCCGGCCTGGAGCACCTGGACGACCGCTACCTGCGTGCGGTGGGCTACGCCACCAAGAGCAAGCGCGGCGGCCTGCCCAAGATGGCGCTGTTCGGCGACATCGTGGGCGCGGACGAAGACGCGGTCGCGCGCGCCACCAGCGAGGTGGTGCGCATGGCCAACGCGCGCTCGGGCGAGGGCTTCATCGCCGTCAGCGCCGACGCGCGCAAGAAGTTCTGGCTCGATCGAAAGAAGACCGCCGCCATCGCCAGGCACACCAACGCGTTCAAGGTGAACGAGGACGTGGTGATCCCGCTGGAGCGCATGGGCGAGTACACGCTGGGTATCGAACGGCTCAACATCGAACTGAGCCTGCGCAACAAGCTCGAGCTGCTCGATGCGCTGGAAAAGTTCCTGGCCGGCGGCCCGCTGCCGCTGGGCAAGAGCGAGGACTCGCAGAACATTCCCTCGGCCGAGCTGCTGGGTGACCGCGTGGCGCGCGGACTCGCGTTGATCGGCGAGGTGCGGACGCTGTGGGCCGGCTGGATGCACGGCCTCGACGTCCTTCAACCCGCCGGCGTCGAAGAGCCGGCCCGCACCTTCTTCGACAAGCTGCAGGACTACAGCCTGCGCGCGTCGTGGAAGACGCAGGTGCTCGCGCCGTTGCAGCAGGTGTTCGCCGGCGCCGAGTTCGCGCCCATCATCGAGGAATGCCGCGCGATCCACAAGAAGGTGCTGCGCGGGCGCACCTGGGTGGCGCTGCACATGCATGCCGGCGACGGCAACGTGCACACCAACATCCCGGTGAACTCCGACAACTACGAGATGCTGCAGACCGCGCACGAGGCGGTGGCCCGCATCATGGTGCTGGCGCGCAGCCTCGACGGCGTCATCTCGGGCGAGCACGGCATCGGCATCACCAAGCTCGAGTTCCTCACCGACCTCGAGCTGGCCGACTTCACCGCCTACAAGCAGCGCGTCGACCCCGAGGGCCGCTTCAACAAGGGCAAGCTGCTGCGCGGCGCGTCGCTGGCGGCGCTGGGCGCCGACGTGCGCCACGCCGACCTGTCGCACGCCTACACGCCGTCCTTCGGCCTGATGGGCCACGAGTCGCTGATCATGCAGCAGAGCGACATCGGCGCCATCAGCGCGTCGATCAAGGACTGCCTGCGCTGCGGCAAGTGCAAGCCGGTGTGCGCCACGCACGTGCCGCGCGCCAACCTGCTGTACAGCCCGCGCAACAAGATCCTGGCCACCTCGCTGCTGATCGAGGCCTTCCTGTACGAGGAGCAGACGCGCCGCGGCGTGTCGCTGCGCCACTGGGAGGAGTTCGAGGACGTGGCCGACCATTGCACCGTGTGCCACAAGTGCCTGTCGCCGTGCCCTGTGGACATCGACTTCGGCGAGGTGTCGATGAACATGCGCAACCTGTTGCGCAAGATGGGCCAGAAGACCTTCCGGCCGGCCAGCGCCGCGGCCATGTTCATGCTCAACGCGACCAATCCGCAGACGATCAAGGTCGCGCGCGCCGCAATCGTCGAGGTCGGCTACAAGGCCCAGCGCCTCGCCCAGGACGTCTTCAAGCTCGCCGCGCGCAAGCAGACCCACGCGCCGCCGGCGACGCTCGGCACCGCGCCGGTCAAGGAGCAGGTGATTCACTTCGTCAACAAGAAGTTGCCGGGTGGCTTGCCCAAGAAGACGGCGCGCGCGCTGCTGGACATCGAGGACAAGAACTACGTCCCCGTCATCCGCGACCCACGCACGACAACCGCCGAGACCGAAGCGGTCTTCTACTTCCCGGGCTGCGGATCGGAGCGGCTGTTCTCACAGGTCGGCCTCGCCACGCAGGCCATGTTGTGGCACGCCGGCGTGCAGACAGTGCTGCCGCCGGGCTACCTGTGCTGCGGCTATCCGCAACGCGGCTCGGGCGATTTCGACAAAGCCGAGGAGATCATCACCGACAACCGGGTGCTGTTCCACCGCGTGGCCAATACGTTGAACTACCTCGACATCAAGACGGTGGTGGTGAGTTGCGGCACCTGCTACGACCAGTTGCAGGGCTACAAGTTCGAGGACATCTTCCCGGGCTGCCGCATCGTCGACATCCACGAGTACCTGCTCGAGAAGAACATCAAGCTCGAATCCGGCAATGGCTACCTGTTCCACGACCCGTGCCACAGCCCGATGAAGCTGCAGGATCCGATGAGGACGGTCAAGGCGCTGGTCGGCGAGGATGTCGTCAAGAGCGCGCGCTGCTGTGGCGAGTCCGGGATGTTGGCGCTCTCGCGTCCCGACATCTCGACGCAGGTGCGCTTCAGCAAGGAAGAGCAACTGCGCAAGGACGAGAAGACGCTGCGCGCCATCCAGGCCGAGAAGGGGCTGGCCGAGCCGCAGGCGGACCTCAAGATCCTCACCTCCTGCCCCAGTTGCCTGCAGGGCCTGTCGCGCTACGGCCAGGACCTGAAGACCGGCCTGCTCGAGGCCGACTACATCGTCGTGGAGATGGCGCGCAAGATCCTGGGCGAGGACTGGATGCCCGAGTACGTGAAGCGCGCCAACGCGGGCGGCATCGAGCGCGTGCTGGTCTGACGCGAACGTGGACCTCGCCCGCGGCGGTGTCCCCGGAACCGGGCTCAGGCGGCCCGCTTCTCCGACTTGGCGAAGAACTCGTCCATCAGGTCGGCTGCGGTGTCTTCCGGGTACTCCATGATGTCGGTGCCCAGCGCCAGGTCGACGGCCGACTCGGCCCAGACCGCCGGCCTGCGCGCCGGCGACACCTGGCGGATGGCCGGCTCCGGACGGGTGTCCAGGAATTCCGGCATGGCGTGATTCGCCTTGCCGCGCGACGGCAGCAGGTTGCGCAGGAGCTGCTGCAGGGGTGTTCTTCGATCCATGAGACCCTCGCTTTCGAGTGAAGGCGCGGGCCGGAGCGGCGGGGCCTTTCTTGTCGCCCCATTCCAGCACAATTGCTTACATGCGGTGCATCCGGCCGTGCGCCCGGCGGCGCGATGCGTGATCTATGTCCGGCTATCCGGTCCCGTCAGCGGATGACGTGCGAAGCCTCGACCTCGGCCAGGAATGCGCGGCACAGCGCCTCGAAGTCGTCGGCGTTCAGCGCGACGCGGTCGCCGGTGTCCAGCCGCAGCACGGAGGCTTGCGTGTCGTGGCGCCCGGACGGGTCGGCCGCGAGCACGCCGCCGTGCGCCAGGAGCGCGCCGGCCAGCAGCCGCACCTCGCCACCCACGGCGCCGGAGCTGCGCTCGCGAAAGCGCGCGTCGAGCGCGACGAGCAGGTTGTTGAAGAACGCCGGCTCGAAGGCCGCGAGCGCCGCGTCGATGCGCGTGAGGCTCATGCCCGAGGCCTTGGACGCGGCGCCCACCAGGTCGCGGTAGGCGCGGATCTGCGCGGCGATCTCGTCGCGCGCCGCCTGGACGGATGGGACACTACCGGGCATGGTCAGGCCTTTGCCGAAGCGGGGCGGCGGGGACGCTGCTTCTCGACCTCCGCCTTGATGACGGTGGCCAGCGGCGGCGCCGCGGCGAGCGCGTCGCGGCGCGGCGCGATGGCCTGGGCGATGAGGGCGGCCACGGCGGGCGAATCCAGGTCGGCGGGCGTCTTCAGGCGGATGCCGCGCACCTGCTTGCCGGCGCCCTCCAGCAGGCCTTGCGGATCATCGAGGCTGGCGCCGTCGAGGAAGAACAGCGTGACCCATCTCGGGTAGCCGGCAATCGAGATGAACGACTCGCGCGTGCGATCGTCGGGGCCGATGCCGAACACGAGCGCGTTGTAGTTGTCGAACACCATCTCCACGCCGCGCGGGAAGTGCGCGCGCAGGCGCCGGCGCGCGTCGCGCAGCTGCGCCGCGATCGCGGGCGTGTACTTGTCCACGAAGGCGGCGATTCGGCGTTCGACGGCGGCGTCGGCCATGTCAATCCAAAGACAGTTGGCGTTCCTTGATGAGCGCATGCCAGAACGCGGTTTCCTTCTGGATGAACGCCGCCAGCGCCGGCCCGTCGGTGGGCGCCACCTCGAGGCCGAAGGCCTCCAGGCGCGCCTTGACGTCGGGCGCCAGGATGGCCTTGCGCATCTCGGCGGTGAGGCGCGCGGCGATGTCCGGCGGCGTGCCCTTGGGCGCGAACAGTCCTTGCCAGGCGGTGGCCTCGAAGTCCTTCAGCGGGCCGTTGCCGCCCACCTCCGACAGCGTGGGCACGTCGGGCAGCAGCGCGATGCGGTGCTTCGACATCACGGCCAGCGCCTTCAGCTTGCCGCTCCTGATCTGGGCCAGACCGGCGGCGGTGTCCACCACCATGATGGGCACCTGGCCGCTCATCACGTCCTGCATGGCCGGCGCGGTGCCGCGGTAGGGCACATGCACGATGAAGCTGCCGGTGCGCTGCTTGAGCAGCTCCATCGCGAGATGGTGCGGGCTGCCGGCGCCCGGCGACGCGTAGCTGTACTTGCCGGGGTTGCGCCTGACCGCGTCGAGGAACTGCGCCGCGCTGGAGAAGCCGGCGTTCGGGTTGACCACCAGCAGCAACGGGAAGCTGGCCATGAAGCCCAGCGGCACGAAGTCGGCCGGGTTGTAGGGCAGGCTCTTGTACAGCGCGGTGTGGAACACCATGGCGCCGTTGTCGCCGGTGAGCAGCGTGTAGCCGTCGCCGGGCTGCTTGGACGCCGCCTCGGTGCCGATGATGCCGGCCGCGCCGGGCCGGTTGTCCACGACGATGGTCTGGCCCATCTGCCTGCCCATCTGCGGGGCGAGCTGGCGCGCGAGGAAGTCGGAGCCGCCGGCGGCCGGGTAGGCCACGATCCACCGCAGCGCGTGGTCGGGGTACGCCTCGGCGGCGCGGGCGGAGGCGCCCAGCAGCGCGGCGGAAGGGCCGAAGGCGCCCGCGGCGAGCGCGAGCAGGGAGCGGCGATGCAGCGTCATCGTGTTGGGGCCTGGTGAGATGGCGGTGAATTCGTTTTCGAACGTTGCCACACAATACCCCAAACGCGCGGCCTCCTCGCCGCATGTCTCGAAGCGAACCGCCACCTCCATGTCCCATTTCCAGACCCTCGAAACGCCGGCCTTCCGGCCGACCTGCGAACTGTGCCGCGAGGCCGGCGGCGTGCTCGTGTTCCAGTCGCCCGAGTGGCGCGTGATCCGCGCCGAGGACGCCGCGTTCCCCGCGTTCTACCGCGTCGTCTGGCGCGCCCACGTGGCGGAGTGGAGCGACCTGTCGCTCGCCGGCCAGGCGGCGCTGATGGGCGCGGTGGGCGCAGTCGAACGCGTGCTGCGCGAGGCGCTGGCGCCCACCAAGATCAATCTCGCCAGCCTGGGCAACGTGGTGCCGCACCTGCACTGGCACGTGATCGCCCGCTTCGACTGGGACAGCCACTTTCCCGCGCCCGTGTGGGGCGTGCCCGCACGCGAGGTCGCGCCCGCACCCGTCACGCGCCTGCGCACGGACCTGGCCGAACTCGACGCCCGCGTGGCGCGCGCCGTGGCGGCGCTGGCGCCCGGCGCCTGAATTTTCCAGTTAGTGAAATCGTGCCGCGAATGTCGCGGCATCCGTGAAGTCATCGATACGCCACGGGGGCGGCCAGCGCTACCATTGAAAGACGGAAACGAGGGCGGACAGCCCCGTCCGCGGGCGGCTGGCCGCCACGGGGAGTCAGAGTGGGCATGAGCGACCTGCGTCCTGATCGATGGGTGAGCAAGGATGGGTATCACGATGACCAAAACCGGGTTGCGCGAAGCGACCCGGGCCGACCTCGCCGGCATCTGGCGGGTGCGCTACGCCGTGGTCGAGAACACGCTGGCGCCGGGCCGCATCGAGGACGACGAGGTGATCGCGCAGCTGGAGATCAGCGGTCGCGGCTGGGTGGTGGAGGAGGACGGCGAGATCGTCGCCTTCGCCATCGGCGACGCGCGCGGCGCCAACGTCTGGGCGTTGTTCGTCGCCCCGAGTGCCGAGCGGCGCGGCCACGGCTCGCGGCTGCACGACACCATGGTGGAATGGCTGTGGACGAACGGGCTCGACACGCTGTGGCTGAGCACCGGCGCCGACACCCGGGCGCGCGGCTTCTACGAGCGGCGCGGCTGGCGCTGCACCGGCGCCGAGGGGCGCAACCAGGTGCGGCTCGAGCTCACCAATGCCTGGTCCTGAGAACCTGAGGCTTCAACGCCCCTTTTTCCGGTTCCCGGCCGCCGTGGGTGCCGCCGGCAGCGCGCCGTCGCACAGGGTCAGCACCTTCAGCGTGGGCGAGTCCGGATACCCGCTGGTGAGCGGCGTCGCCGGCCGTGCATCGAACGCGATGCGGCAACCGTCCGGCGACACCGCCACCGGCTGCGACATCGTGCAGCCGTCGGCGCCCGTGGCCTGGCCCGGGGCCGGGCGCGCCGTGCACCAGATTCGCCGGCTCTGCTCGCCCTGCACCAGGTAGAGGCCGCCGCCATTGGCGGCCGCGCCCGGCTGGATCACCAGGTCGCCGGCACGCGTGGCGATCATCTCGGCCGCCGCCGGCGCGCCAAGCGCGTCGAGCTGGCGGGCGAGGCCGGCGGGAATCGGGTGACGGGCGAGGCGGCCGTCGAGGTCCATCGTGAGCAGCGGCACGTCGCGCGGGGGATCCAGCGCGCGGTCGTGGACGCCCGGCGCCAGCTGGTAGGCGTTGCGGAACGGCAGCCAGCGCACGTCGTGGGAGATGTCGTTGATGCCGAGCGCCAGCGCCACCTTCTTGCGGGGCGTCACCAGCGCCGGGCCGATGGGGTGGCCGTTGCCGTCCAGTTGGCCCCATACCAGCGTGCCGTGCTCCGGCTGCAGGTAGCGCACCGGCTTCTTGCTGGCCAGCAGGTCGTGCACGCCCAGGTCTTCCGGCGCCGGCTTCATGCAGGCCCAGGGATGCCAGCCGGCCTTCAACTCGGCGGGCGCGGGCGAGAGCCTGCGCGCGGCCGGATCCCAGACCTGGAACTGCTGCACCGACGGCGCGGCGCGCGAGCCGATCGCGAAGCGCGACTCGAGGTCGCCCGTCTCCAGGCTCACGAGGTTGTGGGCGGCGTTCGTGCAATCCACGAAGCCGCGCGCCACCAGCACGCTGCTGCGCCGCGAGGGCACGTCCCAGGCGATGATCCTGCGCACCATCCACGGCGCCTTGGCGGCGGGATCGGCGAAGGTGGTGATGGCCAGCGTGTCGTCGTCGAGCCAGGCAAAGTGGCCGGGCATCTGCACGATCACCGGCACGCCGGTTTCCTGGATCTCGAGCGGGGCGTCCACCGGCGCGCCGCCGGAAACCGGGGCAGTGGCGCGGGTCGGTGCGGCCGGGCGGGCGGCGGGCAGGGCGGGGCAGTCGCGGTCCGTGTAGGTCGTCGTGCCCTGCGGGCCCGGGCACATCTGCATGCCGGCGAACGCCGGGGTGGACAGGGCCAGCGCGAGGAGCGGCAGGAGACGTTTCATGGACCCGGGCAGGAGAATCGGAGCATCGCATTCTCACAATAAGTTACGCGATTGCCACCCCCTTTCGGGGGGAGCGGCGCCGCCATGCCCGGGCGCCTCGGAGAGGCCCGGGTAAACGCTAAACTCCAGGTATGCCGACCCCGCCGTCCCTCCACCGCAGCCCCGTGTCGCTCACCGTGCATCAGCAGTCGCGCGCGCTCGAGATCGAGTTCGACGACGGCCGGCACTTTCGCATCCCGTTCGAGCTGATGCGCGTGTATTCGCCGTCGGCGGAGGTGCAGGGCCACGGTCCCGGCCAGGAGACGCTGCAGACCGGCAAGCGCGACGTCGTCATCGACGCCATCGAGCCGGTGGGGCACTACGCCGTCAAGCCGACGTTCTCCGACGGCCACGACACCGGCCTCTTCACCTGGGACTTCCTGTACCGCCTGGGTGCGCAACAGGACGAACTGTTCGCCCAATACCTCGAGCGCCTGGCGACAGCCGGCCTCGATCGCGATGCCGACATGGCCAAGCCCGCCGGCGGCGCCTGCCATTCGCACTAGCCAGAGAAACCCGACATGACCCAGACCCACTTCGGCTACGAGACCGTCGACGAGACGGAGAAGGCGACCCGCGTGCGCGGCGTGTTCGACTCCGTCGCGAAGAAGTACGACGTGATGAACGACCTGATGTCGGGCGGACTGCACCGCGCCTGGAAGAAGTACACCGTGGCGGTGGCCAACCTGAAGGCCGGCGACAAGGCGCTCGACATCGCCGGCGGCACCGGCGACCTGGCGCGCGCGTTCGCCAGGCGCGTCGGCCCCACCGGGGTCGTCGTGCACACCGACATCAACGAAGCGATGCTGCGCGTCGGCCGCGACCGCCTCATCGACGAGGGCCTCGTGCTGCCCACGACCATCTGCGACGCCGAGAAGCTGCCGTTCCCCACCGGCCGGTTCGACCTGGTGAGCGTGGCCTTCGGCCTGCGCAACATGACCCACAAGGACCTGGCGCTGGCCGAGATGAATCGCGTGCTGCGCCCGGGCGGCCGCCTGCTGGTGCTCGAGTTCTCGAAGATCGCGGCACCCCTGCAGAAGGCCTACGACTGGTACTCGTTCAACGTGCTGCCCAAGGTGGGCCAGCTGGTGGCCGGCGACGCCGAGAGCTACCGCTACCTGGCCGAGTCGATCCGCATGCATCCCGACCAGGCGACGCTGAAGGCGATGATGAAGACGGCGGGCTTCGGCCATGTCGACGTGCACAACCTGGCCGCCGGAGCCGTGGCGCTGCACGTCGGCATCAAGTGCTGAAATTGGACCCCCAAGCTCCTCCGTCGCTGCCCCCCGAGGGGGAGCCCGGTTCGGCTCGGGTGCGACCCTCGCTTCCCGAGAGCTTGAACTAGTCCTGGCGCCTTCGGCGCGTGCCAATACACAAACATGCCAACAATTCTTCTCACGGGCGCGACCGGCTACATCGCCTCCCACACCTGGCTGGAGCTGCTGTCCGCCGGCTACGAAGTGGTGGGCCTCGACGACTTCTCCAACAGCTCGCCCGAGGTGCTCAACCGCCTCGAACAGCTGTCGGGCGGGGCGCCCGTGTTCGAGCGCGCCAGCGTGTGCGACGAGGACGCGCTGCACGGCGTCTTCGAGCGCCACCGCATCGACGCCGTGGTGCACTTCGCGGCCTTCAAGGCGGTGGGCGAGTCGACGCAGCAGCCGTTGCGCTACTACGCCAACAACATCGGCGGCCTGCTGACGCTGGCCCGCGCGATGCGCGCGCACGGCGTCGACCGCATCGTGTTCAGCTCGAGTGCCACCGTCTACGGCAAGCCCGAGACCCTGCCCATCCGCGAGGACGCGGCCACCGGCGCCACCAACCCGTACGGCGAGACCAAGCTGATCGGCGAGAAGATCCTGCGCGACCTGGCCGCCGCCGAGGCCGGCTGGCAGTCGGGCATCCTGCGCTATTTCAACCCGGTGGGCGCGCACGAGAGCGGACGCATCGGCGAGGATCCGCGCGGCGTGCCCAACAACCTGATGCCCTACGTGGCCCAGGTGGCCGTGGGGCGGCGCGCGCGCCTGTCGGTGTTCGGCAATGACTACGACACGCCCGACGGCACCGGCGTGCGCGACTACATCCACGTGGTGGACCTGGCCCAGGGCCATGTCAAGGCGCTGGACCGGCTGCTGTCCACGCCGGGATCGCTGCTCGTGAACCTGGGCACCGGTCGCGGCTACAGCGTGCTGGAACTGATCGCGGCCTACGAGAAGGCCAGCGGCAAGCCCGTGCCCTACGACGTCGTAGCACGCCGCGCCGGCGACATCGACAGCTGCTACGCCGACCCGGCGCGCGCGCTGGCCGAGATCGGCTGGAAGTCCACCCGTGACCTCGACGCGATGTGCGCCGACAGCTGGCGCTGGCAGTCCCGCAATCCGAACGGGTTCGACGCCGCTTGATGAGCGATGCGGCGGCCCCGCGTCGGGTCGTCGCCGCGTTCGACTTCGACGGCACGATCACCGACCGCGACACGCTCGTGCCCTTTCTCGTGCTGGCCTTCGGCCGTGCGCGCGTCGTCGCGACCTTCGCGGCGCTCGCCTTCACCGGACTCGGCTACCTGCTGCGCCTGGTCACCATCGACGAATTCAAGCAACGCGTGCTGCTGCGCCTCGTCGCGGGCGTTCCCACCCAGCGGCTGCGCGGGCTGGGGCCTGCACACGCCGTCGCAGTCGAACGATGGATGCGGCCCGCGGCGCTGCATCGCATCGCCTGGCACCGCACGAAAGGGCATGAGCTGGTGCTCGTGAGTTCGACGCTCGATGTCTACCTGACACCCGTCGGGCTGGCCCTGGGCTTCGACCAGGTGCTGTGCACGCGACTGCAGGTGCGGCCGGACGACGCGGGCAGGCGGCGCTTCACCGGCCGGCTCGAGGGCGTCGACTGTAGCGGCGCCGAGAAGCTGCGCCGGCTGACGGCCTGGCTCGGCGACCGGGACGGGGTCGAACTGCACGCCTACGGTGACAGCGGCGGCGACCGCGAACTGCTCGCCGCCGCCGACCACGCGCACTACCGGCCTTTTCGCTGACGGCAAACGCCCCACTGGCCACGCTGCAGCGCTCGCGCCACCTACAATCGTCGCATGGACTTGCCTTTCCAGGATCTGTGGCTTCCCGCCGTGCGCAACCGCATGGTGCTGTTCGCCAACCACGTGCTCACGGGCTGCCCGCCCGCGATCGAGCGCCTGCGCGTGCATGCGGGCAAGGCCGTCCGCGTGGACGTGAGCGGCTGGCCGGGCCTCATCCCGGTGCCGCCGCCGCTCACGTTGCGCATCACGCCGGCCGGCCTGTTCGAGGCCGTGGAGACCGCCGACGAGGCGAGCGTCACGCCCGACCTGAACGTGCGCATCGACGCGTCGGAGCCGACCAAGGTGGCCGGCAACGTGTTCAAGGGCGGCCTGCCGCCCATGTCCATCGAAGGCGACGGCGCGCTCGCGGCCGACGTCAACTGGATCGCGCAGAACGTGCGCTGGGATCCGGCGGCCGACGCCGAGCGCTTCTTCGGCCCCACTTTGGCCGAGGGCGTCAGCCGCGCCAGCGCCCAGTTCGCCCAGGCAGCCGACGTGGCCAAGAAGGCGATGGGGCAGCTGTTCGACAAGCTCCAGGCGCGCAACAAGTCTTGAGCATGGTCGTGTCTGCGAGCCGGCGATGAAGCATTTCGGCCGACTCATCTTCATCGCTTTCACGCTGCTGCGCTTCGGCGTGGACGAGATCGCGCTGGGCCGCGTGCGCCAGCCGTGGCTGCGCCTGCTTGCCCGCGTGATCGCCATCGGCCGCAGCTACGACGAGCCGCGCGGCCCGCGGCTGCGCCAGGCGCTCGAGCGGCTGGGTCCGATCTTCATCAAGTTCGGCCAGGTGCTGTCCACGCGGCGCGACCTGCTGCCCGCCGACCTCGCCGACGAGCTCGCGCTGCTGCAGGACCGCGTACCGCCGTTCGACGGACTGGCCGCGCGCGCCCTTGTCGAGGGCGGCCTGCTCAAGGAGCTGGATCGCAAGTTCGACGACGTGTTCGAGCGCTTCGACAACACGCCCGTGGCGAGCGCGTCCATCGCCCAGGTCCATTTCGCCACGCTCAAGGGCGGACGCGAGGTGGCCGTCAAGGTGCTGCGGCCCAACGTGCTGCAGGCCATCGAGAGCGACCTGGCCATCCTGCACACGGTGGCGCGCTGGGTGGAGCGCATCAGCGCCGACGGCAAGCGCCTGCGCCCGCGCGACGTCGTCGCCGAGTTCGACATGTACCTGCATGACGAGCTGGACCTGATCCGCGAGGCGGCCAACGCCGCGCAGCTGCGCCGCAACATGGCCAGCCTCGACCTGATCCTCGTGCCGGAGATGCTGTGGGACTTCTGCACCTCGCGCGTGATGGTGATGGAGCGCATGTACGGCGTGCCCATCAGCCAGGTGGATCGCCTGCGGCTGGCCGGCGTCGACATCCCCAAGCTGGCGCGCGACGGCGTCACCATCTTCTTCACGCAGGTGTTCCGCGACGGCTTCTTCCACGCGGACATGCACCCGGGCAACATCCAGGTGAGCATCGCCCCGAACAGCTTCGGGCGCTACATCGCGCTCGACTTCGGCATCATCGGCACGCTCACCGAGTCCGACAAGGACTACCTGGCCCAGAACTTCATCGCCTTCTTCCGGCGCGACTACAAGCGCGTTGCCGAGCTGCACATCGAGAGCGGCTGGGTGCCGGCCGACACCCGGCTGGAGGCGCTGGAGAGCGCGGTGCGCGCCGTCTGCGAGCCGCACTTCGACCGCCCGCTCAAGGACATCTCGCTGGGCCAGGTGCTGCTGCGCCTGTTCCAGACCTCGCGCCGCTTCAACGTCGAGATCCAGCCGCAGCTGGTGCTGCTGCAGAAGACGCTGCTCAACGTGGAGGGCCTGGGGCGCCAGCTGGATCCCGAGCTGGATTTGTGGAGCACGGCGCAGCCCTTCCTGGAGCGCTGGATGAACCAGCAGATCGGCTGGCGCGGCTTCCTCGACCGCCTGAAGGACGAGGCGCCGCGCTACGCCCACTACCTCCCGGCGCTGCCGCGGCTGGTGCACCAGGCGCTGTCGCTGGCTTCGCACGCGGCGGACGGCGACGGCGCGCCCGCCCCGACGGCCCTGGTGGCCGCGTTGCTGAAGGAGCAGCGGCGCACCAACCGACTGCTGCAGGCGACGCTGTACGTGGCCGTGGGCTTCGTCGTCGGGCTGTGCGTCGTGCGATTCGTCTATTTCCATTGAGCGGCGCTTCCTTCGTTGGTGGGTCCTGCGACTGCGCGCAGGATGGCCGGCTGCGCGCGGCCACTTGTTTCGTCACGAAATGCCCTCATATTCTGGTCTCGCGGCCCGTCCGGCCGGGGTTTCCCACCCCAGCCGCCTCGAGCAATCTATAATTTCGAGTTCACTCCAAAGAGCCAAGCCATGCCGATCTACGCGTATCGCTGCGCTTCGTGCGGCCATTCGCGCGACGTGCTGCAGAAGATGTCCGACCCGGTGCTGACCACCTGCCCGGCCTGCGGCGCCGAGCAGTTCCAGAAGCAGGTCACCGCCGCCGGTTTCCAGCTCAAGGGTTCGGGCTGGTACGCGACTGACTTCAAGGGCGGCAACGCGCCTGTCCCGGCCGTCGCGCCGGCTTCCCCCGGTGAGGCCGGCGGCACGACTGCGCCCGCTGCGCCGGCCGCGGCGCCGACGCCCGCGCCGTCCTCCGACGGCGGCAGCACCGCGTCGGCGTCGCCCTCGAGTTCGCACGGCGGCGGCAGCTGCGCCTGCCACTGACCGGTCGCCACGCCATGCACGCGATCACGGCCGCGCCTTCCCGCGGCGGGAGCCCTTCTTGAGAAAATACCTGTTCGCCGGCCTGCTGGTGTGGCTGCCGCTCGCGATCACGGTGGGCGTGCTCATGTGGGCCATCAACCTGATGGACGGCATGTTCCATGGCGTGCTGGTGGGGCTGCAGCGCCTGTTCCGCAGCAGCAGCGACCACGGCGACGGCTCGCAGAACCTCGTCGACCTGTTGATGAGCGTGCCCGGCCTGGGCGTGATCCTGCTGGTGCTGCTGCTGCTGATCACCGGCATGCTGGTCACCAACATGGTCGGCGCCTGGTGGCTCAAGCAGTGGAACAACCTGCTGTCGCACATCCCCATCGTCAAGTCGATCTACGTGTCGGTCAAGCAGGTCTCCGACACGCTGTTCTCCACCAACGGCAACGCGTTCCGCGAGGCCGTGATGGTGCAGTACCCGCGCGAAGGCAGCTGGACGATCGCGTTCGTCACCGGCAAGCCGTCGGGCGAGGTCGCCGCGCAGTTGCCGGGCGAGCACCTGAGCCTGTACGTGCCCACCACGCCGAACCCGACGTCGGGTTTCTTCCTGATGATGCCGCGCGACGCCTGCAAGCCCCTGCACATGAGCGTCGACGAGGCGTTGAAGTACATCATCTCCATGGGCGTCGTGGCGCCCCCGGCCGGGATCCTGGTCCCGCCGGTGGGGGCCGACCCCAATCGCTTGGGCTGAACGCCCGAGGCCTTTCGGCGTTCAGTCCTGAGGGTGATCCCCCGCCCCCGGCCTGCCAACAATCTTCCAAAGAACCGAGCGCACGTCGCCACGCGGCGCGCCGTGCATCCGGACAAACCGTACAGATAAACGGAGTACTGCCATGCGAACCACCTACTGCGGCCTCGTCAGCGAGAAGCTGGCCGGCCAGACCGTCACGCTCATGGGCTGGGCCCACCGTCGGCGCGACCACGGCGGCGTCATCTTCATCGAGCTGCGCGACCGCGAAGGCCTGGTCCAGGTCGTCTGCGATCCCGATCGTGCCGAGATGTTCAAGACCGCCGAAGGCGTGCGCAACGAGTTCTGCATCAAGGTCGTGGGCCTCGTGCGCCTGCGCCCCGACGACAAGTTCAACGCCAACCTCGCCAGCGGCAAGATCGAGGTGCTGTGCCATGAGCTCGAAGTGCTCAACCCCAGCGTCACGCCGCCGTTCCAGCTCGACGACGAGAACCTGTCGGAGACCACGCGCCTCACGCACCGCGTGCTGGACCTGCGCCGCCCGCAGATGCAGAAGAACCTCATGCTGCGCTACCGCGTGGCGATGGAGGTGCGCCAGTTCCTCGACAAGAACGGCTTCGTCGACATCGAGACGCCGATGCTCACCAAGAGCACGCCGGAAGGCGCGCGCGACTACCTGGTGCCCAGCCGCGTGCACGACGGCCACTTCTTCGCGCTGCCCCAGTCGCCGCAGCTGTTCAAGCAGTTGCTGATGGTGGCCGGTTTCGACCGCTACTACCAGATCACCAAGTGCTTCCGCGACGAAGACCTGCGCGCCGACCGCCAGCCCGAGTTCACGCAGATCGACATCGAGACCTCGTTCATGAACGAAGTCGAGATCCGCGACATGTTCGAGGGCATGATCTGCGCGGCGTTCAAGAACGCCATCGGCGTCGACCTGGGCAAGTACCCGGTCATGACCTACCAGGATGCGATGCGCCTGTACGGTTCCGACAAGCCGGACCTGCGCATCGCCATGGCGTTCACCGAGCTCACAGACGTGATGGCCGACGTCGACTTCAAGGTGTTCTCGTCCGCCGCCACGATGGCGGGCGGGCGCGTGGTGGGCCTGCGCGTCAAGGGCGGCGCCGAGATCAGCCGCGGCGAGATCGACGCCTACACCGAGGTCGTGAAGATCTACGGTGCCAAGGGCCTGGCCTGGATCAAGGTCAACGACGTGACCAAGGGCCGCGAAGGCCTGCAGTCGCCCATCGTGAAGAACCTGCACGACAAGGCGATCGCCGAGATCCTCGCGCGCACCGGCGCCGGCAACGGCGACCTGATCTTCTTCGGCGCCGACAAGGCCAAGGTCGTCAACGACTCGATGGGCGCGCTGCGCCTGAAGGTGGGCCACTCGGACTTCGGCAAGGCGGGCGGCCTGTTCGAGGACAAGTGGGCGCCGCTGTGGGTGGTCGACTTCCCGATGTTCGAGCGCGACGACGACGAAGGACGCTGGAACGCCGTGCACCACCCGTTCACCGCGCCCAAGGACGGGCACGAGGACCTGATGGACACCGATCCGGGCGCCTGCATCGCCAAGGCCTACGACATGGTGCTCAACGGCTGGGAGCTGGGCGGCGGCTCGGTGCGTATCCACCGCGCCGAGGTGCAGAGCAAGGTGTTCTCGGCCCTGAACATCGGCCCGGACGAGGCCAGGCTGAAGTTCGGCTTCCTGCTGGATGCGCTGCAATACGGCGCGCCCCCGCACGGCGGCCTGGCCTTCGGCCTCGACCGCATCGTCACGATGATGACCGGCGCCGAGTCGATCCGCGACGTGATCGCGTTCCCGAAGACGCAGCGTGCGCAGGATCTGCTCACGGGCGCGCCGAGCGCGGTCGACGAGAAGCAGCTGCGCGAGCTGCACATCCGCCTGCGCAACGCCGGCGCTGCCGCCAACGCCGGCTGAGCGTGGCCACGACCTGACCGGCCGTGGCCTCAGCCGGCGGGCGCGTCGGCGGCCTTGAAGTAGTCCACTGGCCGAACCTCCATCCGCCAGCGCAGCCGCTCGGCGTCCGGCACCTGGCTCGACGGATGCATGGCGGCCACCCTCAGCGCGTCGGCCATGTCGGCGGCCTCCAGCAGCAGGACGCTGCCGACCATCTCCTTGGCCTCGGCGAACGGACCGTCGGTGACCCGCACCTGGCCGTGCTGGCGCTGCAGCAGCCGGGACTCGCTGGCGAGCCCGGCGTCGACGAGCACCTGGCCCGTGGCTTCGTAGTTCGCCATGTGCGGGCGGCACCGGCTCATCACCGCGGCGAGTTCGGCAGGCGGCAGCGCGTCCATCAGCGCGGGTTCGTAGTAGCCGATGCAGATGAATTTCATGTCGGGTCTCCGGGTTGGCTCTTTCGTACGACGTTCGAGTGGACCGGAAATCGACAGGCCCGGCCTTTTAGCGCACGACCGTGTCGATCGTGAAGCGCACGTTGTCGGACCAGGGCGCGACGATCGCCGAGTGCCCGGTCAGGTCGCCGGGCTTGGCGCGTCCGCGCCCGCTCTTCGAGACCAGCGCCGTCACGATCACCTTGTCGGCGTGCATGAAGCGGTCGGGCGAGCCGATCATCTCGCGCGTGCCCACGTCGAAGTCGAACGGCAGGTTGCTCACCTCCACGCGGATCTGGGCCAGTGGCAGGCCGGTGGGGTCGTCGGGCGTGCGCACGGTGACGAACACGGTGTCGTCGGAGGCGACCTGGCCCTCGAGCTTCGGATCCAGCGTCACGCGGCCCGACAGCAGCGGCGCGATCGCCTCGGCGCCCGCGCTCGCGCCCGCGTTCGCCGCCGATGCGGAAACCGCAGTCGCGGGCGAACCACTCGTCGCAGCGGACACCGACGCTGCATCGGACGCTGACGCAAAGCGCCCGTAGGCATCGGGCGCGAGCGTCTCGCCGCGGCGCAGGCGTTCCAGGCGGTCCTTGCGGTTCTGCGCGTCCTGCGCCGCGGCGAGCTTGCCCTGCGCGAGGATGATCTCGCTGCGCTCGCGCAGGCCCGCGTGGCCCGAGATGAGGTAGGCCGTGAACCCGCCCACCAGCACCAGCATCGCCACGGCACCCCAGGCGCGCACCCGCAGCGGCAGCCCGGGCGCCGGGATGTCGGGCACGAGCAGTTCCATCAGCTTCTTCATCAGCGCCGCGCGCTGCGGGTCGGCCTCGTCGGCGCGCAACAGGCCCTTGCTCTGGTATTCGTCGATCTGACGCAACTTGGCCTGGATGGCTTCGACTTGAGGGTTCATGGGGCAGGGGAGCGGTGGATCCGCCATTTTCGCAGGTCGGGCCGGCGCGGGCGGATGGCGCCGGACGATGCCCGATTGGCGGCATCGCAACACCGGGCTATTGCATGGCTGCGTACAATATCAAATGAGAATGAATCTCATCCGCAGCCATAGGCATTCCGGGGTCTCCATGCATCAAGCCACCTTCCGCCGCAGCGCGCTGTCCGCTGCCGTCCTCCTGCTCGCCGCTGCCCAGGCGCACGCCCAGGCCGCCACCGCGCCGGCCCCGGCCGCCAGCGCGCCCGATGTCCAGCAGGTGGTGATCAGCGCCGATGCGTCGGCCGGCGGCCTGAAGGCGCCCTACGCCGGCGCCCAGGTGGCGCGCGGCGGCCGCGTCGGGCTCCTGGGCAGCCAGGACGTGATGGAGACGCCGTTCAACATCACCAACTACACGTCCAAGATCATCCAGGACTACCAGGCGGCCAGCCTCGCCGACGTGTTGCAGAACGACCCCGCCGTGCGCGTCACGCGCGGCTTCGGCAACTTCCAGCAGGCCTACATGGTGCGCGGCCTGGTCGTCTACTCCGACGACATCGCCTACAACGGCCTGTACGGCCTGCTGCCGCGCCAGTACCTGGCCGCGCAGCTGGTCGAGCGCGTCGAGGTGCTGCGCGGCGCCAGCGCGTTCCTCAACGGCGCGGCGCCCGGCGGCAGCGGCCTCGGTGGCGCGATCAACGTCATGCCCAAGCGCGCGGCCAACTCGCCGCAGGCCGAGGTCACGGTCAGCGTCGATGGCGGCCAGCTGTCGGAGTCCGCCGACGTCGGTCGCCGCTTCGGCGCGCACAAGGAGCTCGGACTGCGCGCGAACGTCGTGCACAGCGAAGGCGACTCGTCGGTCAAGGGCGAGCGCGACAAGCTCGACGCCGCGCTGCTGGGCGCCGACTTCCACCTTGGCGGCGTGCGGGTGTCGGCCGACGTCGGCTCGCAGGACAACCTCATCAAGGGCGCGACCCCCAACATCACCGTGTCCGGCCCCATCCCGACCGCGCCGAAGGCCGACAAGCAGATCGCCCAGCCCTGGACGTACTCGCACGAGCGCGACACCTTCGGCACGTTGCGCGCCGAGGTCGACCTGTCCGCGGGCGTCACCGCCTGGGCGGCGGGCGGCTTCCGCGATGGCCACGAGGACAACCAGCTGGAGGCCGTCACGGTCGATGGCGCCACCTCGGCGCAGACACTCTACGGCGCTGCCAACACCCGCAAGGATTCGATCAAGACCGGCGAGGTGGGCCTGCGCGGGACGTTCTCCACCGGCCCGGTCAGGCACACGGTGGTGGGCTCGTATGGCGCCTACCAGTCGGTGTCGAAGAACGCGTTCGCGTTCTCGAACTTCGGCGGCGTGCCGGCCGGCACGCTCTACGACACGGCCGTCATCGGCGTTCCCGACGAGACGTACTACACCGGCGGCAGCAACCTGGCCGATCCCCTGACGACGCTGCGCGTGGTGACCTCCAGCGAAGCGCTGGCCGACACCCTGAACCTGCTGGACGGCAAGGTGCTGTTGACCATGGGCGCGCGCCGCCAGCAGATCGAGAGCACGTCGTTCGACTACGGCACCGGCGCCGTGACCACGCCAGCCAGCCGCGACGCGCGCGTCACGCCGGTGGCCGGCGTCGTCCTGCGCGCCAGCCAGCAGGTGTCGCTGTACGCGACGTACATCGAGGGCCTGGTGGCCGGCGACGTCGCGCCGCAGACCTACTTCGACAGCAGCTCCCACCAGCAGACCGTCACCAATGCCGGGCAGGCGTTCAAGCCCTACCAGACACGGCAGGGCGAGATCGGCGTGAAGGTCGACACCGGCACCTACGGCGGCACGGTGAGCGTGTTCCAGTCGCGCAAGCCCAGCTATGGCGTGGACACCGCCAACGGCACGTTCGAGCTGCTCAGCACCCAGCGCAACCGCGGTGCCGAGCTGTCGGTGTACGGCGAGGCGCTGCCGGGCGTGCGCGTGCTCGGAGGCGCGAGCCTGCTCGACGCGAAGCTGTCGGGCAAGGACGTCATCGGCTCGCCCCGGTCGCAGTTCAACCTGGGCTTCGACTTCGACGTTCCCGCCGTGGAAGGCCTCGCGCTGAACGTGCGCGGCGTGCACACCGACAAGCAGTACGCCGACGCGGCCAACACCCAGGTCGTGCAGGCGTGGAACCGCTTCGACATCGGCGGACGCTACGCGTTCGACGTGCAATCGCACGAGGTCACGCTGCGCGCCGGCGTCAGCAACGTCACCAACCGCAACTACTGGGCGTCCGCGGGCGGCTATCCGGGCGCGGGCTACCTGACCGTCGGCGCGCCGCGCACCGTGACGGTGTCGGCCACCTTCGCGTATTGAGCGACCGATGACGCCGCGCGCGCTGCGAGCGTGGTCGTGGCTGCACAAATGGAGCAGCCTGGCCAGCACGGTCTTCCTGCTGGTGCTGTGCCTCACCGGGCTGCCGCTGGTGTTCCATCACCAGATCGGTCAGTGGCTGGGCACGGAGGTGGTGTCGGCGCCGCTGCCGGCCGGCACGCCCCACGTCACGCTGGACCAGGTGATGTCGGCGGCGCAGTCGCGCTTCCCGTCCAAGGTGGGCATGTACGTGTCGCAGGAGCCCGACGACGACACGATCTGGTACGTGACGATGGGCGACACGCCCGCGTCCACCACCGGGCTGAAGCAGGTGGCCGTCGACGCGCGTACCGGCCTGCCCTTGGCCGAACCCCGGCTCGATCGCGGGCTGATGTTCGTGATCCACACGATCCACGTCGACCTGTTCCTGGGCGAACGGGGCAAGCTGTTCCTCGGCTTCATGGGCCTGCTGATGCTCGCCGCGATCGTGTCGGGCGTCGTGCTGTACTCGCCGTTCATGCGCAAGCTGCGCTTCGGCGAGGTGCGGCGCGACCGCTCCGTGCGCGTGAAGTGGCTGGACCTGCACAACCTGCTGGGCATCGTCACGCTCACGTGGGCACTCGTCGTCGCCGCCACCGGCATCATCAACACCTGGGCCGATCTGGTCATCGAGCATTGGCGCAACGACCAGGTGGCGCAGCTGCTGTCGCACTACCGCGGCCTGCCGCCGGTCACCCGACTGGGCTCGCTCGAGAAGGCGTTCGCGAACGCCCGTGCGCGCGAGCCCGCGATGAAGATCGCGTTCATCGCATTCCCGGGCACGGCCTTCAGCAGCGCGCACCACTACGGCGTGTTCCTGCGCGGGCGCACGGCGCTCACCGAACGCCTCGTCCGGCCGGTGCTGGTGGACGCGGTCACCGGCGAGGTCTCCGCCAGCCGCGCGCCGCCCTGGTACATGGATGCGCTGCTGCTGTCGCAGCCCCTGCATTTCGGCGACTACGGCGGCATGCCCATGCAATGGCTGTGGGCGCTGCTGGACGTGCTCACGATCATCGTCCTGGGCAGCGGCCTCTACCTCTGGCTGGGCAAGCGCGGCACGGCCCGCCAGGTGCTGGCATCCGACCTGCGGCGCGCGGCGCGATGAGGGGCGGCACGTTCTGGTCGCTGTGGGCCTGGCCGCTCGCCCTGGCGCTCCTCACCGGCGCCGGCCTCGTCGGCGGGCTGCTGGGCGACGGCGGGTGGGACTGGCTGGCGTGGATCGGGCTGGGTGTGCCGTGCGTCGTCGCGGTGTGGTTCGGGTTGCGCGGGCGCCGTCACCGCTGACCCGTGATCCTGCGCGCAGTCGCAGGATCCACGTGTGCCCAGGTCGGCCCTGCCGATGGCTTGCCGCGTCGCCGCAGTGTGAGCCTGCGGCGCTGGCGCTTCGCGGCGTGCGAAGCGTTTGGTGTGCGGGGCGTTGGGGACACCTCGGCCGCCCGGGGCCGGTGGAGCTTGCTGTCCCGGCTCGAAGTCCGTGGTCGGCTCCGGGCTGCGACCTGCGCGCGACTGCGCTGCGTTGCTCGGCGTCGAGGTCTCCGCCGCTCTGGTACTGGCTGCGGCGCTGTCGTTGCTTCGTCGATCTGAGCCAGGCGCTCTGTCGACCGCGCGGCTGCACCGGCGGCAGACCCTCGCCGCCTCCGCTGCTCGCCGCTACCCACTCACCGAGACAGCAAGCCCCACCGGCCCGGGCGACGAGGTGGTTTTGTGGGGAACAGAAATTCGAAGTGCGTTCGCGGAGGCGAGCGGAAACGTCGGGCAGGAGGATCAAACGCTTCGACTTCGTTCAAGTACGGCTCGACTGGGCGACCGATGTGCAAAGGACGGGTATTGTTTAGGCTTGTTCGACACGTGCCCGCGCGTCGCGACGACGCACCGAACCGCACCAGTCTGAGGGCAGGTGTTGGACAAACCTAAACGGCAGCAGCCAGCCGTGGGTGAAGACGTGATGTCTTGTCCGGGAGCCGGATGCGGAAACGGAGCCATGGTCTGGCTCATAGGGCACCGCCAACCGAAAGGGGCGGCAACAGCGATGCCAGACCTACAGCCACCGCGCCACATCTCGACTCTACCGACAAGGGCCGGTTGGCTGCCAATGTCGCACGAGCGATTCAGTGACGGTAGTCCTCTTCCCGCTCGTGCCGAACCGCACCCACGATCACATCGTCGCCGACAATTTCGAACAGGACAATATAGCCAGCTCCGCCAAACGGCACGATCAGCTCGCGCGAACGACCATTGCCCAGTTCCGCCTTACGGCAGGAGTATGGCGACCAGGACAGCAGGCGCATTCCCAGGCTGATCGCGTCAAGCGCGCGCTGAGGCGTCGACCAATCCGGGATTTCGCTCGCGAGCTCACGCTCGATGGCGAAGTCTTCCAGCCGCTGAAGATCCGCAACTGCTTCGTCGAGCAGCTTGACGGCGTAGACGGTCGTCACTTGCCGGCGCGCTGATCGACTCGACGCTTCGCGTCGTCAAGGCGCGCCTGCAAGGCGCCCATGACCTCGTCGACAGTGCGCCCGCCTCCATCTCGCTTCCAACGCTCGATCGCCGCCTCTCCGCGATTGACGAACTCCGCCTGCACGCGACGCCAAGCTGCAGCCGAGACGACCGCTTCCTCGATAAATTGCGTGAGCGACTCTCCCTCGCGCAAGACGGCCTCGACTTCGGCCCGAACCTCGGGCTCGACGCGGATGGGAGGGAAGGTGGCGGAACGCATTCCCCGAATGTATAGCAAACGTGCTACGCCTGCAATCCAGGCATCCTGGCACCCTCAAGCAGACCGTGGCGGACGCCCGCAATTGGCCGGTCAGCGACTTCCACAGAGGAACCAGACCATCGCCAGTTCGAACGCCACTGGATTTGTCAGGGCGTGTCGCGCAGCACAACGGGCTTGATCTTCAGACGCAGCGCATTGCGGCTCATGACGTCGTCCAGAGTTGCCATTTGATTCGCACCCGCAGCCTCTGCGCACGCCAGGTGCAGTGCGTCGCCGGCGCGCAGCGCGCTCGCGGCGTCAAGCACCAGTTCGGCTGCGCGATGGAAGTTGGCAGGTTCGACCGGAAGCAGTCGAAGGTCGGCAGCCACCATGCGTTCGAAGCGCGTCCAGGCACCTTGGGCCTGCGGCGCGTCGATCGCACCGGTGCGCTGCTTGATGCCCAGGGCGGTGGCGAACTCAGGAATGCACCAGGCTGCCGCGACGAATTCGCTCTTCTCGCGTGCGTACCGGTCGGCGGCCGCCACGCTGTGCGGCTCAATCAGGAACAGCGGCATGAGTACGCTGGTGTCGACATAGACCATGTCAGTACCGAGCCGCGCTGCGCAGTTCTGCCATCACGGGATCGCTCATGGGCATGGCACTGCGAGCCTCGGTCAACTCGAGCGGGAACGCCTTGCGATTCACTGCGCCGGCCGCATGGACAGGCTGCCGTCGACGGTGAGCTGAGCCTCCACGGTGGTCCCTTCGCGCAACCCGAGCTGGCGCACGATCTCGGAGGGAATCCGCAGGGCAAGACTGTTGCCCCATTTCGCTACTTGGAGGTCCATGATGTATATCCTGCTATGTGTATACATCTTGCGCGCTGAGCGTCAGACGTCAAGCTGCCGCGCCTACGCGCGCGCCAGCGCTGCCGGCTCATTCCGCTGAGACCGGGCACGCCGCCGCCAGGGATGACCTCGGTCGACATGGATCGACTTCGCGCAGGATGACGAGGCGGGCGCGCGACCACGCGAGGGGCCCCTGCCGGCCATGTGAACTAGCATGGCCCCATGAGCCACAAGATCCCCGAATCCGTCCTCGTCATCATCCACACCCCCCAGCTCGACGTGCTGCTCATCGAGCGCGCCGACGCGCCCGGCTTCTGGCAGAGCGTCACGGGCTCGAAGGACACGCTCGAGGAGTCGCTCACCGAAACCTGCGTGCGCGAGGTCCAAGAGGAGACCGGCATTGTCGCGGACGCCGCCAGGCTGCGCGACTGCGAGCTCGTCAACGTCTACGAGATCTACCCGCGCTGGCGTACGCGCTACGCGCCGGGCGTCACGCACAACACCGAACACGTGTTCGCGCTGGAGGTGCCCGCGGGCACCCCGGTGGTCCTCGCGCCGCGCGAGCACGTGGCGTGGCGCTGGCTGCCGTGGCGCGAGGCGGCGGATGCCTGCTTCTCGCCGTCCAATGCCGAGGCCATCCTGCACCTGCCGCGCTGGCGAGGGTAGCCCGCTTGACAGCGCGCATGGCGCAGTGGCCGGGCGGGTGGCATGATGCACCGGCATGAGTATTGCCCAGTGGAACTCCCCCGCGAGCCCGTTGCGCGGCCTTCTTCCACCTCTTCGGTACGCCTTGCCGCGTGCACCTGCTGCCGTGATGAACCTGTCGTCCGATTTCACCGTCCTGCCGCCCCAGAGCGCCACCGCGACGACGCGCCTGCGCGTGGCCACCTACAACATCCACAAGGGCGTGCGCGGCCTGGGCGCGGCCAAGCGGCTGGAGATCCACAACCTGGTGCTGGGCGTCGAGGCGCTCGATGCCGACCTGGTGTTCCTGCAGGAAGTGCGGCTGCACCACTCGCGCGACGCCGCCCGCTTCGACCAGACCATCCTGGGCTGGCCCGAGCAAGGCCAGGCCGAGTTCCTCGCGCCAGAGGGCTACAACTCGGCCTACCGCTCCAACGCCTTCACCAAGCACGGCGAACATGGCAACGCGTTGCTCTCGCGCTGGCCGCTGGGCGACGTGGGCCACCACGACGTGTCCGATCACCGCTTCGAGCAGCGCGGGCTGCTCTACGTGCCGGTGAACTGGAACGGCACCACGGTGCACGCCATCGTCGCCCACTTCGGGCTGGTGCACTCCAGCCGCCTGCGCCAGGCGCAGCGGCTGGCGCAATACATCGCCGACGAGCTGCCGCACGACGAGCCCGTGCTCGTGGCAGGCGACTTCAACGACTGGGGCGAGCGCCTGGACGGCCCGATGGCCGCGGCCGGCCTCACGCGTGCGCTGTCGACCGACAAGCGCCTGCCCAAGCGGCCCACGTTCCCGTCTCGGCTGCCTGTCTTCTCGCTGGATCGCGTCTACATGCGCGGCTTCCGCTGCGAAGGCACGATGGTGCCGCGGGGCGGCGGCTGGGCACGCATGTCCGACCACTTGCCGTATGTCGCCGAGCTTGAGCTAAATTGACGGCTGGCGCGCCAGCCGCGCCTTCGCCGCCGGCCGCGCCGGCGTTCTCTCACGCGATGGAGGCCGCGATCCGGGCGAAGCGTCACGAACTGGCCAAAGCGCGCGCCAACGCACGCGCCCCGTGGAGCCTTGGCGTCAAGCCGAAGTTCGAGGGTGGGCATGTCGTCGACCTGCTGCGCGGCGGCGACGACCTGTTCCCGGCGATGGGGGCGGCCATCGCGCAGGCGCGCCGCACGATCTGGCTGGCCACCTACATCTTCCACGACGACGCCGTCGCCCAGACGCTGGCGCTGCTGCTGGCCGAGGCCGCGCGGCGCGGCGTGCAGGTGCGCGTGGTGGTGGACGGCTTCGGCTCCAAGGCCACGCTGGAGGCGCTGCGTGACTGGCTGGTGCCCGCCGGCGTGCAGCTGGCCGTGTTCCGGCCCATCGACCGCTGGTGGAGCTACTTCCAGCCGGGCCAGGCGCGCCGGCTGCACCAGAAGCTGTGCGTGATCGACGGCGAGGTGGCCTTCGTCGGCGGCATCAACCTGATCGCCGACCGCAACGACCTGCACCACGGCTGGAGCGACGCGCCGCGCCTGGATTTCGCGGTGCGCCTGCGTGGCGCCGCGGTGGCGGCGGTGGAGCAGTCGGTGCAGGCGATCTGGACCCGCGCGATGCTGGGCCACGTGTGGCGCGACGAGCTGGCGAGCCTGGTGCGCAGCGCCGCCCCGATGGCGCGCGCGCGGCGGCTGGCCACGCGGCTGCGCATCGTGCGGCCGCGTCGCACCAACCCGGGCGCGCCGCAACCACCGGTGAGCCTGGCTTTCGTGGTGCGCGACAACCTGCGCCAGCGCCGCTCGATCGAGCGCGTCTACATGGATGCGATCCAGCACGCGCGCCATCGCATCGACCTGGTGACGCCGTATTTCTATCCCGACCGGCGCTTCCGCGTCGAGCTCGCCAAGGCGGCCGAGCGCGGCGTGAAGGTGCGCCTGCTGCTGCAGGGCAAGATCGACTACCGCATCGCTGGCGTGGCCGCGCGCGTGCTCTACGACGAGTTGCTGGCCAAGGGCGTGGAGATCTTCGAGTACACGCCGGCCTACCTGCACGCGAAGATGGCCGTGGTCGACGACGAGTGGTCCACGCTGGGCAGCTCCAACATCGATCCGCTGTCGCTGCTGCTGAACCTGGAGGCCAACGTGGTGGTGTGCGACGCCGGGTTCGCGCACCGCGCGGCCGCGGAGCTGGAGATCGCCATGGCGGCGTCCAGGCCGGTGATGGCGCCGCCCTATGCCAAGGGCTGGCTGGCCGTGGTGCGCCGCACCTTCGTCGCGATGGTGGCGCACTGGTTCCTGCGCATGGCCGGCATCAATGGACGCTACTGATCCGGGCGCGGGCGAGCGCCTCGCGCGGGTCGATGCCGAAGCGGTTCGGGCCGCGAGTGCCCGGCAACACGCCGACGACCAGCATCACCAGCACTCCGATGCCCGTCAGGTTGACGAGCAGCCACCAGGCCGAGAAGTTGAAGTCGTGCAGGCGCTTGGCCGAGACCGCGATGCAGGGCCACGCGAAGACGAGGTTGACGAGCTTGCCGGCGACGTCGTCGTCCACGCGGGCGATGTCGAGCAAGGCGTTGACGAACACCATCATCAGGAACAGCGACAGCACGCCGTGCAGCCAGAACGAGCGCCGCGGGATGCGACCCTGGACGCCCAGGTAGAGCTTGAACAGCGACATCCGCTGCGGGTCGGCGCCGAGCGCCAGCGCGGTGAGTTCGTCCAGCGGGAGGCCGGCGGATCGCGGCGCGGGGGTGGGGAGCGGCTCCATGCAGGCCAGTATTCCATGCGGGTCGCGCGCCCATGTGACGGCGCGCGCATTCGCGTGACGCCGGCCCGCAGAGCGTTGCTGGCGCGCCGCACCGGAGGATTCGCGCGAGGCCCTGGTGCGTGCGCTCACTGACAAGTGCCTGCAGCGCGGCACGATCCGCGGCGGCGTTCGGCGACGAGGCGCCCCAGGAGTCCGCATGAGTCCCTCGGTGCGCACATTCCACGAATCGCCGCGATCTCCGGTGTCGCGCTGGTTGTAGGCAGTCCGCAACAACATTTGGACAAATGCCAAGTTAGGATGGCTTCCGGCGTCGTCGGCGGGCACACCGAGGCGCGGGACACTCAGGGAGAAGATGCATTGGCAAGGATCCTCGTAGCCGACGACCTCAAGGACATCACCGAGACGATGGGCCTGCTGTTCGAGACGCTGGGCCACGACACGCGGGTGGCCGGAAACGGCCAGGAGGCGGTACAGGCGGCCTCCGCGTTCGAGCCCGAGATCGTCTTCATGGACCTCGACATGCCCGTGCTCGACGGCTACGAGGCCGCCCGCGCGATCCGCGGCGCGCCGCTCCCGCAGCAGCCCTTCCTGGTGGCGCTCACCGCCTCCCACGGCGTCGCCGTCGAGGTGGCCACCCGTGCCTGCGGCTTCGACTTCTACCTGCGCAAGCCGGCCGACACCAACGCCCTGCTGGCGCTGGTGGACGACCTGTCGGCACGCACGCGGTCAGGCCCCTGATTCATCGGGCGCATAAGGTTGCGCCGATACCGACAAAGGCGGGCCGCGGATATCGATAGCCGATTGGATTCGTTTCCGCCGCGCGACCGCGTCCCTATCGTGGAGGGTGTTCATAACTCAACACTTTCCATGAACGCCTCCTCTCTCCCGTCCAACGCCGCCTCGCGTCGCGGCTGGCTCGCCAGCGTCCTCTCGGTGGCCCTGGCGCTCGCCGCCTTCGGCGCGCACGCCGACCCCGCCAAGGAACTGCGCATCGGCTACCAGAAGTCGGCCAGCCTGTTCGTGCTGCAGAAGGCCCAGGGCACGCTGGAGAAACGCCTCGCGCCGCAGGGCGTGGCCGTCAAGTGGGTCGAGTTCCCGGCCGGCCCGCAACTGCTGGAAGGCCTGAACGTCGGCGCGATCGACGTCGGCTTCGTCGGCGAGGCGCCGCCGATCTTCGCGCAGGCCGCCGGCGCGCGCTTCGTCTACGTCGGCAACGACCCGGCGTCGCCCAGCACCGAGGCCGTGGTCGTGCCCAAGGACTCGCCGCTGAAGTCGGTGGCCGACCTCAAGGGCAAGCGCATCGCGCTGAACAAGGGCTCCAACGTGCACTACCTGCTCGTGAAGCTGCTGGAGAAGAACAACCTGAAGTACTCGGACATCACGCCGGTGTTCCTGCCGCCCGCCGACGCGCGCGCCGCATTCGAGAAGGGCGCCGTCGACGCCTGGGTCATCTGGGATCCGTTCCTGGCCGCCGCCGAGCACCAGATCAACGCGCGCCAGCTGGCCGACGGCACGGGCGTGGTCAACAGCTACAGCTACTACCTCGCGCAGGCCGACTACGCGCAGGCCAATCCGCACGTGATCCACGAGCTGTTCTCCAACACGCAGGACGCCGCGAAGTTCGTGCAGGCCGACATCCCGCGCGCCGCCGCGCTGGTGGCGCCGCTGCAGGGCCTGGACGTCGCCGTCGTCGAGACCAGCCTCAGGCGCTATCGCTACGGCGTGGTGCCGCTGACGGCGTCCGTGGCCGCGGACCAGCAGAAGGTGGCCGACACGTTCTACGACCTGAAGCTGATCCCCAAGGCCGTGCGCATCACCGACGCGCTGCCGGCCGGCACAGGCGGCGCAACGGTCGCCGGCAAGTGACATGCAGGCCTTCCTGAATCGTCGCCAGGCGCTGGCGCTCGTCGGCGCCGCCGCCGGCGCGGCCGCGCTGCCCGCGCGCGCGGACACGCCGGAGCTGCGCATAGGCTACCAGAAGTCGTCGGTCAACCTGATGGTGGCGCGCGAGCGCAGGCTGCTCGAGGCGCGCCTGCCCGGCACGCCGCTCAAGTGGGTGGAGTTCCCCGCGGGCCCGCAGATCCTCGAGGCGCTGGCCGTCAACAGTCTCGACTTCGGCTTCACCGGCGACACGCCGCCCGTTTTCGCGCAGGCCGCGGGCAAGGACATCTGGTACGCCGGCCTCGAGCCACCCAAGCCCACCAGCTCCGCGATCCTGGTGCCGGCCGATTCCCCCATCCGCACGCTGGCCGGCCTGAAGGGCAAGCGCATCGGCTTCCAGAAGGGCTCCAGCGCCCACTTCCTGGTGGTGCGCGGCGTGCAAAAGGGCGGCCTGCAGTGGTCGGACATCTCGCCCATCTACCTCACGCCGTCCGACGGGCGTGCGGCCTTCGAACGCGGCGCGCTCGACGCCTGGGGGATCTGGGATCCCTACTACGCGGCCGCCGAGATCGACGGCCACGCGCGCGTGCTTTCCACGGGCGTGGGGCTGACCAGCAACAACAGCTACTACCTGGCCTCGCGAGCGCTCACGCGGGACGCGCGCACGCTCAAGGCCTTGTTCGATTCGCTCAGCGAGGCCGACGCCTGGGTCAAGGTCAACCGCACCGAGACCGCCCACTTCCTGTCGCTGGCCAGCGGGCTGCCGCTGTCCACCACGATCCGCTTCATCGAGCGTCGCACCGCGGGCCCGGTCACGCGGCTCAAGGATGCCGACATCGCCGACCAGCAGCGCGTCGCCGACACGTTCTCCAAGCTGGGCCTCATCCCCAAGCCCATCCGCGTTTCCGACGTCGTGTGGAAAACGTAGTCGTTTCGTCCGTCAACGAAAGCCCATCATGAAGATCCTCTGGTTCATCCCCACCCACGGCGACTCGCGCTACCTCGGCACCTCCCACGGCGCGCGCCAGACCGACCTCGACTACTTCAAGCAGGTGGCGATCGCCGCCGACACGCTCGGCTACGAAGGCGTGCTGCTGCCCACGGGCCGCTCGTGCGAGGACTCGTGGATGGTCGCGGCCAGCCTGGTCGACGTCACCAAGCGCCTGAAGTTCCTCGTGGCGCTGCGCCCCGGCATCATCCAGCCGGTGCAGACGGCGCGCATGGCGGCCACGCTGGACCGGCTGTCCGGCGGCCGCGTGCTGGTGAACCTGGTCACCGGCGGCGACCCCGACGAGCTGGCCGGCGACGGCCTGCACCTGAGCCATGAAGAGCGCTACGAGCTGTCGACCGAATTCGTGTCGATCTGGCGCGACGTGCTGCGGGCCAGCCACACGAACGAGGCCATCGACTTCGACGGCAAGCACCTGAAGGTCAAGGGCGCCAAGGTGATCTACCCGCCGGTGACCAGGCCTTATCCGCCGCTGTTCTTCGGCGGCTCGTCCGGCCCCGCGCACGACCTCGCGGCCTCGCAGTGCGACACCTACCTCACCTGGGGCGAGCCGCCCGCCGCGGTCGCCGAGAAGGTGCGCGACGCGGGTGGCCGCGCCGAGAAGCTGGGCCGCAAGCTCGAATTCGGCATCCGCCTGCACGTCATCGTGCGCGAGACCGAGGAGGAGGCCTGGGCCGCCGCCGGCAAGCTGATCTCGCACCTGGACGACGACATCGTCGCCGCGGCGCAGAAGAAGTTCGCCTCGATGGATTCCATCGGCCAGCGCCGCATGGCCGAGCTGCACGGCGGCAAGTTCGACAAGACCAACCCGCGCGCCGGGCTCGAGGTGGCGCCCAACCTGTGGGCGGGCGTGGGCCTCGTGCGCGGCGGCGCCGGCACGGCGCTGGTGGGCAGCCCCCAGCAGGTGGCCGACCGCATCCAGGAGTACGCCGACATCGGGATGAACTACTTCATCCTCTCGGGCTATCCGCACCTGGAGGAGGCCTACCGCTTCGCCGAGCTGGTGTTCCCGCTGCTGCCGCTGGCCACCCGCGAGAAGCTCACGACGCAACCGGTGCTCACCGGCCCGTTCGGCGAGATCGTGGCCAACGACATCCGTCCGAAGACCTCGGCCCCCACGCTCCCTTCGGCCCCCACGCTCCCTTCGGTCGCTGCCGCCCAAGGGGGAGCTCGGGTCGGCTCGGGTGCGCCCGTCGCCTCCCGGGAGCTCGAAGGAAATACGCCGTGACTGCACGCCGGCAACTGCGGAGCCTCACGCCGTGGATCGTTCCCTTGCTGGTCGTCGCCGGCTGGGAACTCGCGTCGCGCACGGGCTGGCTGTCCACGCGCATCCTGCCGGAACCCCTCGCGGTGGCGCAGGCGTTCTGGAACCTGCTGAAGTCGGGCGAGCTGCTGAACGACGTGGCCATCAGCTCCGGTCGCGCCGTGGCCGGGCTGGCCATCGGCGGCGGCCTGGGCCTGGTGCTGGGCCTGCTCACCGGCACCTTCCGCACGGCCGAGACGCTGCTGGACACCACGCTGCAGATGGTGCGCAACGTGCCGCCGCTGGCGCTGATCCCGCTGGTGATCCTGTGGTTCGGCATCGACGAATCCGCCAAGCTGTTCCTGGTGGCGATCGGGGTGTTCTTCCCGATCTACCTCAACACGTACCACGGCATCAAGTCGGTGGACGCCGGCCTGGTCGAGATGGCGCGCAGCTACGGACTCAAGGGCTGGCCGCTGTATCGCGAGGTGATCCTGCCGGGCGCGCTGCCGTCCATCCTCGTGGGCCTGCGCTTCTCGCTGGGCCTGATGTGGGTGCTGCTGATCGTGGCCGAGACCATCTCCGCGCAGTCGGGCATCGGCTACATGACCATGAACGCACGCGAATTCCTGCAGACCGACGTCGTGCTGGTGGGCGTGCTGCTCTACGCGTTCCTGGGCAAGCTGGCCGACCTGGTCGCGCGCGGCCTGGAGCGACGCTTCCTGCGCTGGAACCCGGCCTATGCCGGTCTGTCTGCCTGATGGAGAACGATTCGATGCAACGCGAATGGACCGCCCCGCCCGCCACCGGCCTGGGCGTGCACGTGCAAGGGCTGGGCAAGCGCTTCGGCGAACGCCAAGTCCTGCACGAGATCACGCTGGACGTGAACCCGGGCGAATTCATCGCCATCGTCGGGCGCAGCGGCTGCGGCAAGAGCACCCTGCTGCGCCTGCTGGCCGGCCTCGAGACGCCCACGTCGGGCGCGATCGAGCTTGGGCGTGCAGCGCGCGACGACGTGCGCATCATGTTCCAGGAGGCGCGGCTGCTGCCCTGGCGCACCGTGCTCCAGAACGTCCAGCTGGGCCTGACCGATCGCGACGCGTCCTCGCGGGCGCGGGACGCGCTCGCGCAGGTGGGCCTGGCAGATCGCGCCGGCGACTGGCCGGCGGTGCTGTCCGGCGGCCAGCGCCAGCGCGTGGCGCTCGCCCGCGCGCTGGTCCATCGTCCGCGCCTGCTGCTGCTGGACGAGCCGCTGGGGGCGCTGGACGCCCTCACGCGCATCGAGATGCAGCGCCTGATCGAGTCGGTGTGGCGCGAGTTCGGCTTCACCGCCGTGCTGGTCACGCACGACGTGGCCGAAGCCGTGGCCCTGGCGGACCGGGTGCTGCTGGTGGAGAGCGGTCGCGTCACGCTGGACGAGCGCGTGACGCTCGCCCGCCCGCGCGCGCACGGATCGCCGGCGTTCGCGGAGCTGGAAGGGCGGGTGCTGTCGCGCGTACTCGACGAGCCGCCGCGCGAGGGCGTGCGCCTGGTGGCCTAGTGATCGGCTTCAAACAGGCCAGGGCGGCGTTGCAAATCCTCGCCGTACCGCCCGGTACGTCTGCGGTTTGCGCCTTGCCCTGACCTGTTTGAAGCGCGACCTACTTTTCGCAGCTATACGCAGGACAGGACGCTAGGCAACCGCGACGACCGGCGCGATGTGCTCGGTCTGCGCCACCTGCACGAACTGCGTGATCTGCGCGGCCTGCGCCACGAAGCTGTGCTGCGTCTCGGCGTAGGTCTCGATGCGCCCGAAGGTCTCGGGCATCGTCGGGTGCTCCATGGACTGGCGCATCGACACCGGCTCGTAGGAGTCGGCGCCCACGTGCAGTTCGTGCGTGCGGAAGTCCACCGTCGGATCCTTCTGCGGCCCGTGCCCGTCCACCACCAGCGTCTGCCGCTGCACCGTGGTCGTGCGTTCCACCGGCTGGTACTGCACGCTCTCCTGGGGCATTTCCATCGTCTGGCTGAGCGTGGTGCGATGGTCGTCGCTGTCCTCGCGGAACGTGTTCTCGGCGTTGTCCTGGCGCTCGTCGTCGCGGTTGCGGGAGTTCTGCGCCTGCTCGCCGGCGCCGACGCCGCCGACCACCCGGGTGGTGAGCTGGGCGTATTCCGACTGCAGGGTCTGGCGGTCGGCATCCGTCAACGTGCCGGCCGCCGAGGCCATCACGATGCTGCGCATCATGTTGAGCGCGGCGGGCAGGCTGTTCATCGCGCCGGCGACGGCCACCGTCGACAGGCTGTTCATCGGGTCGGGCACTTCCGGCGCCTGCTGGCGTGTCGCGGCCTGCGTGGCTGCGTCGTTGGCGACGTCGGTCTCGTGATCGTTGGCCAGGCGCAGCTGCTCTCGGAACGCCGTGCGCGCCGCGGCCTCCACCGTCGCGGCCTTGGCGGTGTTGGTGGCCGCGTTGGAAAACGGCGTCGGAATGGGCGAGCTGGGCGTCAACATGGCGAGATCCTTCCTATTGCCCACGGTCCATGGCGCGCGAAGGTGCCTGGCACAGGCGCGCGAACCTCGACGTGAGGAAATACCGGCGTGCCTCCCGTCTCTTCCCATGATCAATCCATGGCGTTTCATGCCAGGCAGGGAGCGCGCTTGTTCGGCTAATCGACCGGCCGTGGCGCAATTTGAGGGGTCTTTCGCGAAATAGTTGGCGGCCTTTGCCGGCGACGATGGATATGGCATTTCCTTCGTTGGCGGCGTCCGGTCCGCCGCCTACGCTGGGCGCATGAACTCGCTGCACACGCCCTTCGCTCGAGCCGCGGACGCCGCGGCGCGCCCGCGCCTCGTGATCGTGCCCGGCCTGCGCGGCAGCGGCGCCGCGCACTGGCAGAGCTGGCTGCAAGGCCAGGTAGCGGGGTCGGTGCGGATCGAGCAGGACGACTGGGACGAGCCCGACCTCGAGCGCTGGAGCGATCGCGTGGCCGACACGCTGGAGGCGCTGGGGCCCGGCCCGCACGTGATCGCCGCCCACAGCTTCGGCTGCCTCGCCACGGTGCGCGCGACGCTGCGCCGGCCGTCGCTGGACGTCGCGCAACTGTTGCTGGTGGCGCCCGCCGACCCCGCCCGCTTCGACGCGGCGCACGCGCTGCCGCAGGGCCGCCTGGGCCTGCCCAGTTGCATCGTTGCCAGCGACACCGATCCGTGGATGTCGGCTCCGCGGGCCGGCGAATGGGCCTCGCGCTGGGGCAGCGGCTGGATCAACCTCGGCGACGCCGGCCACATCAACGTCGACTCGGGCTACGGGCCGTTTCCGCTCGCGCGCGAGTGGGCGGCCGGCGCGCTGAACCGCCTCGACCTGCGGCCCTGGCGCGTCGCCGCCTGAGCCCGGCGTCACCCGAAGCGGTACCGCGGGCGCGGGGTGCCGGACGATCTGTTTCGCGCGGACCGGCTTTGCCCTAGAGTTCTGCACGTCGATCGACGTCAGAACCTGGGAGCCCGCGTGGAGTCCGAAGCCAACCGCCGCATCTTCGATTCGCTCGAGACGGGCATGCTCTGGTTCGATGCCGAGCGGCGCATCGTCGATGCCAACCGCGCCGCGCGCGCCGTGCTGGGCATCGCCGAGAGCGCGTTCGGGGCCCGCATCGACGACCTGGGCTGGGGGCAGTCCGACGAGCACGGCGAGGCGCTGGCGGCGGAGGCGCGACCGCTCTGGCGTGCGCTGCACGGTGATGGCGAGACGACCTCGGGGATCGTCGTCGTGCAGACGCCGCGCGGCCAGCGCTGGCTGCGCGTGCGCGCCGTGCCGGTGGCCGACGTGGGCCAGGGCCGTGGCCGCGGCGCGGTCGTCTCGTTCACCGACTACACGCACGAGCGCGACGCGTCGCGCTCGCTGCAGGAGAGCGAGCAGCTGTTTCGCATGTTCGGCGACCATTCGCTGGACCTGATGTGGATCGTCGATCCGCGCACCCGGAAGCTGCTGTACATGAACTCGGCCTACGAGCGCATCTGGGGCCGGCCGGCCGCGCCGCTCTACGAGGACCTGGCGCACTGGCTGGACGGCGTCGACCCGGCCGACAGGCAGCGCGTGGCCGAGGCGGCCCTGCACGCGAACGCCGCCGGCATGTACCAGACCGAGTACCGCGTGAACCGCCCCGACGGCCGCCTGGTGTGGATTCGCGGCCGCGGCTTTCCCCTGTTCGACGCCAACGGCCGCATGCGCTACATGGCCGGCTTCGCCGAGGACATCACCCTGGAGCGCGCGCATCGGGCGGCGCAGGAGCGGCTGGAGCGCCTCGTGGCGACCGCGCCGGGCGCCGTGCATTCGTACTGCCAGGACGCGCAGGGCCGCGGCCGCTTCACGTTCGCGAGCCCGGCCATCCGCGACCTGCTGGGCGTCGATGCCGCCACGCTGGTGGAGCGTGGCATCGACCTGCTGGCCCTGGTGCACCCGGACGAGCGCGAGGCCGTGGCCGAGTCCTTGCGCGCCTCCGCCGACCTGGGCAGCGCCTGGCTCGCCACGTTCCGCGTGCCGCACCCGCCCGCGCGCGAGCGTTGGCTCGAGGCCCATTCGATGCCGGTGCACGAGCCCGACGGCGCCGTCGTCTGGCACGGCTTCCTGATCGACATCACCGAGCGCCGCCATGCCGAGCAGGAGATCCGCTCGCTCAACATCGAGCTCGAGCAGCGCGTGGCCGCCCGTACCGCCGAACTGGAGGCCAAGCATCGCGAGATGGAGTCGTTCACCTACTCGGTGTCGCACGACCTGAAGGCGCCGTTGCGCGGCATCGACGGCTACAGCCGGCTGCTGGAGTCCGACCATGCGCACGGGCTGGACGAGGAGGGCCGTTTCTTCGTCTCGATGATCCGCAAGGCCACCGCGCACATGGGCGACCTCATCGACGACCTGCTGGCCTATTCGCGCGTGGAGCGCGGCCGGCCCGCGCTGGGCCCGGTGGATCCGGCGCCGGTGCTCGCGGCGGTGCTCGATGGCGCGGCGGAGGACGCGGCCGGCGGCGCGGTGGCGCTGACCCGCTCGGCCGAACCCGGCCTGAACGTGGTGGGCGAGCGCGAGGGACTGGTGCTGGCCCTGCGTAACCTGTTGGACAACGCGATCAAGTTCACCGCCGGCCGCCCGCGGCGCGAGATCGAGGTGGGGGTGCGGCGCGCGGGCGACCGCGCGCTGTTCTGGGTGCGTGACAACGGCCCGGGGTTCAACATGCGATACCACGACCGCATCTTCGAGATCTTCCAGCGCCTGCATCGTGCCGAGGAGTTCCCCGGTACCGGCGTGGGCCTGGCGATCGTGCGCAAGGCGGTCGAGCGCATGCATGGGCGGGTCTGGGCGGAGAGCGCCCTCGGCCAGGGCGCCACGTTCTACATCGAACTGCCCGCCGTCGAGCACAGTCCGAACTCGTGACCTGGTACGCACCCCCTCGAATGGGGGCGGGGCAAATGCTGTGTAAAACCGGTTGCATTTCGCTATGCTGTGTCGATGGAAGACCGCCGGCCGATCCTGCTCGTCGAAGACAACCCGATGGATGTCGACCTGACGCAGCGCGCGTTCGCCAAGCGCCACATCGTCAACGTGCTGGAAGTGGTGCGCGACGGCGAGGAGGCGCTGGACTGGATGGCGCGCTGGGAGTCGGGGCATCCGCAGCCGGTGGTGATCCTGCTCGACCTGAAGCTGCCGCGCGTCAGCGGCCTCGAGGTGCTGCGCCAGCTGAAGGCGCATCCCGAGTACTGCCGCATCCCGGTGGTGGTGCTCACCACCTCGCGCGAGGACACCGACGTCGCCGCCGCCTATGCGCTGGGCGTCAACTCCTACATCGTCAAGCCGGTGGAGTTCGAGAAGTTCATCGAGGTGGCGGCGCAGATCGATCTCTACTGGTGCGTCCTGAACCAGCAGGCCATCTAAGGCCGCCATGAAAGTCCTGTACGTCGAAGACAACGAACAGGACGCCGACCTGACCTGCCGGCGCCTGGCCCGGCTCGCGCCCGACATCCTCCTGGCCACCGTGCACACGCTGGCCGACGCGCGCATGCGGCTGGCCGCCGAGGAGCTCGCGGGCGAACTGCCCGACGTTCTGCTGCTGGACGTGCGCCTGCCCGATGGCAACGGGCTCGAGCTGCTGGGCGAGGTGCGCGCCCGCGGCCTGCCCATCGCCGTCGCGATGCTCACCGGCTCGGGCGACGAGGCGCTGGTGGTGACCGCCCTGCGCAGCGGCGCCGACGACTACGTGGTCAAGGAAGGCGCCTACATCGAGCGCCTGCCGACCACGCTGGCCGGCGTCGTCGACTCGTTCCGCGCGGCCTCCGCGCGGCGCTCCACGCCCATCCGGGTGCTGTACGCCGAGCCCGACGCCAGCGACGTCGACCTGCTGCAGCGCCACCTCGCGCGCTACGCGCCGCACGTCCAGGTGGAGGCCGTGCACACCGCGCAGGAGGCGCTCGCGCGCCTGCCGCCGGCGGTCGCCACCGGTCCCGACGTGCTGCTGCTCGATTTCAAGCTGCCCGGCATGAACGTTCTGGACGTGGTGCGCGAGCTGCGCCACGAGCGCGGCTCGAGCCTGCCCATCATCGTGATCACCGGCCATGGCGACGAGAACAGCGCGGCGCAGACGCTCAAGCTGGGCGCCACCGATTACCTCATCAAGCAGGAAGACCTGCTGCATCGGCTGCCGGTGGCCATCGAGAACGCCTGGTACCGCGCGCAGCTGGAACGCGAACGCGGCGCGCTGCGCGAGAGCGAAGAGCGCTTCCGCCAGATGGCCGAATCCATCGGCGACGTGTTCTGGCTCGGCGACCCGCTGCGCCACGTCGCACTCTACGTGAGCCCGGCGTTCGAGCGCATCTTCTGCATGCCGGTGGCGTCCGTCTATGCGGATTCACGCGCCTGGCTGGAGCAGGTGCACGAGGACGACCGGGCCGCCGTGTGCGCGCGCATGGACGCCCCCGAGCCGGTGGACTTCGAGGTCGACTTCCGCGTGTGCCCGTCCGGGCACGAGACCCGCTACGTGTCCATGCGCGCGTACGTGGTGCGCGACGGCTCGGGCCACCATGTGCGGCGCGCCGGCGTGATCCAGGACGTCACCGAGCGCAAGGCGCAGGAGGCGCGCATCGAGCACCTCGCGTACCACGACTCGCTCACCGGCCTGCCCAATCGCGCGATGCTGATGGACCGGCTCGGCAACGCGCTCGGCCAGGCGCAGCGGCTCGACCAGCAGGTGGCGGTGCTGTTCATCGACCTCGATCGCTTCAAGATCGTCAACGATTCGCTGGGGCACGACGTCGGCGACCAGCTGCTGCGCGAGATCGCGCGGCGCCTGCGCGGCACGCTGCGCGACAACGACACGGTCGCGCGCGTGGGCGGCGACGAGTTCCAGGTGGTGGCGTGCAACGTGGCCGGCGCCACCGATGCCGCGCGCATCGCCGAGAAGCTGATGCGCACGCTCGGCGAGCCGTTCACGCTGGAGGGCCAGGAGCTGCACGTCACGGCCAGCCTGGGCGTGAGCCTGTTCCCGCGCGACGGCGGCAGCGGGGAGCTGCTGCTGAAGTACGCCGACATCGCGCTGTACGAGGCCAAGGGCGATGGCCGCAATGCCTACCGTTTCTTCAGCCCGGAGATGAACGCCCTGGCGCACGGCCGGCTGCGGCTGGAGAACGACCTGCGCCGCGCCGTGGAGCGCCGGGAACTGGAGCTGCACTACCAGCCGCAGCTGGACCTGGCCACCGGCGAGGTCTGCGCCGTCGAGGCCCTGGTGCGCTGGCGCCATCCGGTGCGCGGCCTGGTGCTGCCCAATGCCTTCATTCCGCTGGCAGAGGAGACGGGGCTGGTGCTGGGCATCGGCGAATGGGTGCTCGACGAGGCCTGCCGCCAGGTGGCGCAGTGGCAGCGCGACGGCCTGGCCGACAACCTGTGGCCGCTGCGCGTTGCCGTCAACATCTCGGCGCGCCAGCTGCAGCGTCCCGGCCTCGACGGGGCCGTGCGGCGCGCGCTGGCCGCAAGCGGACTGCCGGCGTCCTGCCTGGAGCTGGAGATCACCGAGAGCAGCGTCATGCTCGACCCCGCGCATGCGCAGAGCGTGCTGCAGTCGCTGCGCGAGCTGGGCGTGCAGCTGTCCATCGACGACTTCGGCACCGGCTACTCCAGCCTGGCCTACCTGAAGCGACTGCCGCTGGATCGGCTGAAGATCGACCGCTCGTTCATCGGCGGCATCCCCACCGATTCGGATGACGCCGCCATCGTCGAGACCATCATCGTGATGACCCACAAGCTGGGCCTGCGCGTGATCGCCGAAGGCGTGGAGACGCTGGAGCAGCGGCTGCAGCTGGTGCGCCAGGGCTGCGACGAGATGCAGGGCTTCCTGCTCGCGCAGCCGGTGCCGGCCGACGAACTGCCGGCGCTGCTGAAGACGCTGAAGGAGGCCGCCGCGGCGGCGCGCTTGATCGAGTGATCCTGCGTCATCCTGCGCGAAGTCGCGGATCCACGAACGCCGATGACGTCGTGGCAAGGGTGGACTCCGCGCCTTCGCGACTTCGCGCGGAATGACCAGCCCGGGCCCAGAAAACGAAACGGGCCAGGACGCGCGGTGGTCGCGCGGTCTGGCCCGGGGGGATTCGCGACGCTCAGCGCGCCGTGTAGCCGCGTCCGTCCATGCAGGCCAGGGTGGCGCGCTGGAACACACTGCTGTCGGTCATGGCGTTGCGCTGCGTGGTGGCCCAGCGGTTGCATTCCTGGCGGTCGGACTCGACCTGCTGCGCGCCCTGGCCGTTGCGTGGATAGAAGATCGGCTCGGGCGCGGCAGCGGCTGCAGGCGCCGCATAGACCGGCTGCGACGTGGCGTAGACCGGCGCCGGCGGGTAGTAAGCCGGCGGGTTCACGTAGACCACGTTGGGGCCGCTGTCGTAGTAGTACGGCGAGGTCGCGGCCAGGCCGATGCCCAGCCCGAGGCCGACGCCCCACAGCGGGTCCCAGCCCCAGCCGCCCCCGCGGTAGTAGCCGCCGCCATGCCAGCCGCCCCCGCCGTGCCAGCCCCCCGGGGCCGCCTGCGCGGTGCCGGCGAAGGCCAGCGCCAGGGCGCCAGCGGCGATGGCCAGCGAGCGCCGAAGCGTCTTGGCCGAGGTGGAGTGGAGGGCGGCGGTGGTCATTTCAGGCTCCTTGCAATGCGCGGTGCGCGTTCGACGATTCTCAGCATTCAACGCGCCTTGTCGAGCCAGGGTGACAGGCTTTACACGGCGCTCACAGAGTTGGAGTCCGAAACGCGGTGTTGGTTCCGGCCCCGCCTGGCCCCGGCTCGGCCGTGGCCAGGCACCGCGTCACTTCTTGCCGTCCTTGAGCAGGGCCACGGAGCGCTGCTCGTCCATCAGGTGGCGGCGGCCGTCCGGCGTGTCGGTCGCGCCCTGGCGGATCAGCGCGATGGTCTGCGCGGGCGTCAGCGTCGGATCCAGCGCGATCAGCTTGGCGGCCAGGTTGACGACGTTGGGCGAGGCCATCGACGTGCCCGAGAACGGCAGGCGCGCGCCGCCCGGCACGAAGCTCTCCACGAGGTAGCCGTCGCTGTGCACCAGCACGGTGTCGCCGTGGCTGGTGAACGAGGTCTCTTCGCCGGCCTTGTTGACCGCGCCGACGGCGATCAGGTTGGGCAGGTGCAGCGCGGCGGGCACGTCTTCCAGGAAGCCGGCGTCGCTGTCGCTGTTGCCGGCGGCGGTGACGAACAGCGTGTCGGGGGCCGACTTGATCGCCTTCTCGATGGCCTCCTTCCACAGCGCGAACAGCTCGGCGGCCTTCTGCTTGCGCGCAGCCGGGTCGGCGCCACCGCCGGTCTTCGAGAGCCAGGTCTCGAACTCGGCCACGTCGTCGCCCCAGCTCATGTTGACCACGCGCACGTGGCGGGTGCGGAAGTAGTCGCCCATCTGCTGGAAGTCGGCGCCCATCTTCTTCACCCAGGCCTCGGTGGGCTGGAACGGGAAGTCGGGCAGCTGGTCGTCGAAGCGGGCCACCACCAGGCGCGCGGCCGGGTTGCCGCGCACCGCGATGCCGGCGCAGTGCGTGCCGTGCGCGTAGAAGCCGAGCACCTTCTGGAATTCCTCGCGGTCGTGCATCTGGTCCGGCGACATCGTGCGGTAGATCTTCTGCACGGCCAGCGCGTCGGGCGAGTCGATGCCGTTCTGCAGGTCCACGCGGCCGCGGACCTCCTGCTCGAAGCTCGGGTAGGCGGCCTTCTGCGCGGCGGTGAGCGTGTAGGTCCAGTGGGTGGACGGCGTGCCGTCGTCGTTGAACGCGAGGCCGTGCGTGCCGCTGGCGGTGCGCCTGGGATCGTTGAACAGCTGCTTGGGGAACAGCGCGACGTCGATGCCCGAGTCCCAGATCGCCACGTTCACGGGCGTGAGCTTGTCGGCAGCGGTGAGGGTGACTTCACGCGCCGACCAGATCTCCGGCACGGGCGTGTCGTTCTTCGCGATGTAGTCGTGCAGCACCTCGGCGCGCGCGCCGTACAGCGGCATCGCGATCTTCAGCTCCAGGCGCGTGACGAGCAACTCCCAGGCTTCGCCGGAATCCAGCGCGCCGGACTTGGCCACCGCCGGGTCGAGCTCCGTCGTCACGCCGGCCAGCGTGGCCGCGCGGCCCGCGATGCGCGAATAGCCGTAGGACGCCTTGATGCCGTCCTTGACCACCGCCCAGGGCAGCGGCGCGATCGATTCTGCGTAGTGTTTCTTGAACGCCGCCTCGAACGCCGGGCCGGACTCGCCGCCGGCGTCGATCGCCGCCTGCAGTCGGGCCCGCGCGAGCAGGCCGGTGAGCGCCTGCGCCGCGGGCTTGGTCTGCAGCGCGCGCAGTTCGTCGATGGTCTTCAGGCCGCCGGCGTAGTCGCCCGCCAGTTCCTGGCCGCTCAGCTTCGCGCCCAGCAGCTCGGCCAGCGTCGACTTGTCGTCGATCTGGTAGCCGGACAGCACGCCGTCGACGTCGTGGGCGACCTGGGCCGCGAACGCATCGAACGCCGCCGGGTCGGCCTCGACGAACTGCGTCGCGGTGCCGGTGATCTTGTAGCTGAAGCGCGGCAGGTCGGCCTGCTTCGTGATGACGATCCTGTCGCCGGCGGCCTGGGCGTGCCGCGGCGCACCGAACGTGAACAGCAGGGCGCAGGCGAGTGTCGACAGGGCAAAGGTTCTGGTGGTCATCGAGCGGAGTCCTTTTTGGTTGAATGGGGGCGCACGCGGACAGGCGCAGCGTCACTGTCGGCTGGAACACGGGACGGCGCCATCGGCGTGCGACGAAGCGCCGGAGTCGGGGTACGAGCGGCGGATCGCGCCTTCACAGGTTCTCCGGCCACAGCGCCCCCATCGCCCGGGCGAAGGCGGCCGAGATGCGCTCCACCTGCGGATGGTGATGATGGCGCAGCGCCCAGCGCCCCGCCACCATCACGTCGCGCCACGGGCGGCTCGGGCTGGAGAACACCAGCGCGTCCAGCCAGCGCCCGGGCGGCAGGCCCAGCAGGCTGGCATCGTCGGGATCGATCACCAGCAGGTCGGCGCGCGCGCCGGCCTCGAGGCCCCAGCGCGCGTGCCCGGCCGCGCGCCCTCCGCCCGCGCGGGCGCGCTCGAACAGGCTGGCGGCGGTGTCGGGTTGCCGCCCCGGTTGCGCGCAGACGTTGCGACGCTCCAGCCGCAGGCGCTGGCCGTATTCCATCCAGCGCAGCTCCTCGCGCCAGCTGCGCGTGACGTTGCTGTCCGAACCTATCGCCAGGTCGACGTCGGCCGCCAGCCAGGCCGGCAGGTCGGTGAAGCCGTCGCCGAGATTGCCCTCGGTGCCGGGGCAGATCACCACGCCGGCGCCGCTGGCGGCGGTGGCGGCGATCTCGCCGGCGTCCACGTGCGTGGCGTGCACCAGCTGCCAGCGCGCGTCGAGCCAGCCTTGCGACGCCAGCCAGGCCACAGGCGTCTGGCCGGTGGCCGCCACGCAGTCGCACAGCTCGGCGCGCTGCTCGGACACGTGCACGTGGATCGGGCCGTCGAAGCCGTGCGCCAGCTTGCGCAGCTGCGCGATCGATCCGGCGGCGGCGGCGCGCACCGAGTGGATCGCGAGACCCGCGTTGAGCGGCACCGGCGAGGCGCGGCCCGCTGCGGCCACGCGGGCGTTGAAGTCCTGGCCGAGGCGCCACACGTCGGTCGCGCCGGCATGGAAACGGCGCTGGTCGGGCCGCAGCGCCGGCGCCGTGAAGCCCGCGCGTTCGTAGAGCACCGGCAGCAGCGTCAGGCCGATGCCGGCGTCGGCGGCGGCGTCGGCGAGCGCCATCGACAGCGCCAGAGGGTCTTCGTAGGGCGTGCCGTCGGGTCGGTGCTGCAGGTAGTGGAACTCGCACACCTGCGTGTAGCCGCCGCGCAGCAGCTCCACGTACAGGTGCGCGGCGATCGCGCGCAGGCTCTCGGGCGTGACGGCGTTGGCGACCTGGTACATGCGGTCGCGCCAGCTCCAGAAGTCGTCGCTTTCGTCGGTTCGGCTCTCGGCCAGGCCCGCGAAGGCGCGCTGGAACGCGTGGCTGTGCGCGTCGACGAGGCCCGGCAGCACCGGGCCGGCCAGGCGCTCGGCGTCGACGGGCGCGGGCACGCCGGCGGCGATGTGCGACCAGTGGCCGTCGGCGCCCGCCTCCAGCACCACGTCACGCTGCCAACCGCCGGCGATCCAGGCCGCCGCCGCCCAGTAGCGCGTCATCGTGGCGTCCAGTCGCGCAGCGTGCGCAGCAGCTCGCGCAGCAGCGGCTGCACCTGTGCGGCCTTGTCGGGGCGGTACGCGTAGGGCGGCGTCTCGTCCATGTAGCAGTCCCAGGTCATCTCGAGCTGCACCGCGTGGACGGCGGCGTCGGGACGGCCGTAGTGGCGCGTGATGTAGCCGCCCTTGAAGCGGCCGTCGACCACGTGCGAATAGCGGTCCTGCGCCGCGAGCACGCCGGCCAGCTGGTCGCGCAGCGAGGGCGCGCAGCTGCGGCCGTCGACGGTGCCGAGGTTGAGCGCCGGAAGCTTCCCCTCGAACAGCCACGGCAGTTCGCTCTTGATGCTGTGGCCGTCGAAGATCACCGCGTGGCCGTGCGCGGACCTCAGGCGCGCGAGCTCGGTGGCGATCGCGCCGTGGTATGGCTGCCACCACTGCGCGATGCGCTGGCGGATCTCGGCCTCGTCCGGCTCACCGCCGGCGACGTGGATCGGGTCGCCGGTGAAGAAGCGCGTCGGGCACAGCTCGGTGTTGTTCGCACCAGGGTACATCGGCGCGTTGTCGGACGGCCGGTTCAGGTCGATGACGAAGCGCGAGGCGCGCGGCTGCAGCACGCTGGCCCCCAGCTCCGTGGCGAACGCGTAGAGGCGGTGCAGGTGCCAGTCGGTATCTTCCATGGCCAGCGCGCGCGGCTGGTAGCGCGACCGCAGTTCGTCGGGAATCAGCTCTCCGCAATGTGGCAGGCTCACCAGCAGCGGCGTGGAGCCGGGGGTGAGGTGGAACGACGGATGGTCGGTGATCATGAGACGCAATCCTTGGAATCGGCGCCGACGACGGTGCCGCGGCAGGCCGGGTGGCCGAACCAGTAGGCGAGCTCGCGCGGGTGCTCCAGCGACCACACGGCGAAGTCGGCGCGCTGGCCGGCGGCGAGCGTGCCGCGGTCGGCCAGGCCCAGCGCGCGGGCCGCGTGGACGGTGGCGCCGCGCACGGCCTCCTCGGGCGTGAGGCGGAAGTCCACGCACGCGAGGTGGATCATCAGCGGCAGCGACAGCGTGGGCGAGGTGCCGGGGTTGTGGTCGGTGGAGACGGCCATCGCGACGCCCGCCTCGCGCAGCGCGGCGACGGGCGGCAGCGTCGTCTCGCGCAGGAAGTGGAACGCGCCGGGCAGCAGCATCGCCACCGTGCCGGCCGCGCGCATCGCGGCGATGCCGCTCTGCGACAGGTGCTCGAGGTGGTCGCAGGACAGCGCGCCGTAGCGCGCGGCGAGCTCGGCGCCGCCGGAATCGCTGAGCTGTTCCGCGTGCAGCTTCACCGGCAGGCCCAGCGACTTCGCGACCGCGAACACGCGCTCCACCTGCGCCGTGCTGAACGCGATGCGTTCGCAGAACGCGTCGACCGCGTCGACCAGGCCCTGGTCGTGCCAGCGCGGGAGCCAGTCGCACACGGCCGTGACGTAGTCGTCGGCGCGGCCTTCGAACTCGGGCGGCAGCGCGTGCGCGGCGAGGCTGGTGGTGCGCACGGTGACGCCCGTGGCGCCGAGACGGCGCGCCACGCGCAGGCAGCGCGCCTCGTCGTCGAACGACAGGCCGTAGCCGGACTTGATCTCCACCGTGGTCACGCCGCCGTCGCGCAGCGTGCGCAGGCGCGCGGACGCGCTGGCGAACAGCGCGTCCTCGCTGGCCGCGCGCGTGGCCGTCACCGTGGAGCGGATGCCGCCGCCGGCGCGCGCGATCTCCTCGTAGCTGGCGCCCTGCAGCCGCATCTCGAACTCGTGGGCGCGGTGGCCGCCGTAGACCAGGTGCGTGTGGGCGTCGACCAGGCCGGGCGTGAGCAGCGCGCCGCCGAGATCGTGTTCCTCGACCGCGGCGCTGCCGAGTGCGGGCAGGTCGGCCTCGGCACCGACCCAGGTGATGCGCGCGTTCTCGGTGACGATCGCGCCGCGCTCGATCAGGCCCCAGCCGCGCGCGTCGGCGAGCGTGGCCACGCGCGCGTGACGCCATACGCGGCGCGCGGGTGCGCTCGCGGCCACGAGCGCCTTCTCGGGCAGGCCGGGGGTGAAGGATTCGAGCAGGTCGGTCATCGCTTCGGGGGCAGCAGCCGGATCCAGTAACCCGGTGGAGTGTGATCCGGCGCGGCGCCGCTGTCTTGTGGCGGCGCCACCGACCATGCGCCCGACGCGTCGAAGGGTCGCTCGCACCAGGCCAGCGACAGCGCGGGCATCGCCACCGGCACGGCGGCGGCGCCGTGCAGGGACTGCGCCCGCAGCGCGAAGAAGCCGAAGCCGGGGCCGGGGCCGGGCTCCGCCGCGTCGAGGAAGGTGGCGGCCGTGACCAGCGCGTCGGCGCGTTGGCTGCGTACCATTACATTCAGGTCTCGAGTGGCACCGGCCAGCAACGTGCAGCCGGGCGCTTCTGCACCGTCGAAGCACAGCGGGGCGTCGCCAGGAAGCACGTCGATTTCAGCGTCGCGGAAGCCCAGCCGCACGCCGGCGCCGGCAACGGCGGCGAACCAGCGCGTGATGCCGGGGAAGGCGGAGAACGGGCCGTCGGCCTCGATGTCGGCCACGCTGATGCGCAGCGTCCAGTCGTGGCCGGAGCCGGCCGGCAGGCACAGCAACTCCCGGGTGACGCCGCCGCCGTTTCGCCACGGCTGGGGCACAGCATCGGCGGCGGAACGCAGGATCACGGCCGGAACTGGCTCTCGAGGGTGTAGCGCGAGCCCGGATGCACCAGCCGCGCCAGCGTGACGGGCACGCCGCGGCTGACGGTGCCGCGCACCACGATCAGGCACGGGTCGGTGCGCGGGATGCCCAGCAGCCGGGCCTCCTGCGTGGTGGGCAGCGCGGCCTCGATGGCCACGTGCGCCTCCCACAACGGTGCGACATCCAGCAGGTAGTGCGTGGGCGTGACCTGCGTGAAGTCGACGTCGAGATAGCCGGGCGCGCAGGCCGGGTTCACGTAGCGGTCCTCGCACTGCAGTGCGACGCCGTGCTCGTGATGCACGATGAGCGTGTGGAACACCGTGTCGCCCGGCGCCAGGCCCAGGCGTTGCGCCAGCGCGGCCGGCGCGGCCTCGGCACGCTTGAGGTGCACGGTGGCGTCGTGGCGGTGGCCGCGCTTGTGGATCTCTTCCTGGATGTCGTTGATCGTGAGCGTGGACGACACCCGGTTCAGCTGCGCCGCGAAGGTGCCCACGCCCTGCAGCCGCGTGATGAGCCCGGCGTCCTGCAGCTCGCGCAGCGCCCGGTGCACGGTCATGCGGCTGACGCCGAACTGTCCCACCAGGTCGGCCTCGGACGGCATCTGCGCGCCCGGCGCCCAGCGGCCGGCTTCCAGCGCGTCCTTCAGGTACTGCTTGACGCGGGCATACGGCGGCTGCGGGGTGGAGCGCGCCGGCGATGCACCGTTGACGGGTGTGCTGCCCATGCCGGCGAAAAGCCCGTCGCGCGATGCGCGCGGAGCGTGCGCGGCGGGATGAGCGGGCTGCGAGCGCAGGCGTGAGCGGGCGGAAGAGGGCATGGTGCAATCCTACTTGCACAAGGTTGTCTAGACAAGTAGAGTACGACCCGAATCGACGATGTCCTCGCTTGCGAAACTGCGCGAGTCGAGGACTCGAATACACCTCATCGGTGCGGATCGCATACCCTGTTCGCGGTAGGCGAAGCGCGCCTCTTCCGACGGAGAAGCGCCGTGAACGACCTGTCCCGAATCCCTGCTGCCGCCCAGTCCCTGCCGCGCCCCGTGCGCGCGCCGCGCGGCACCGAGATCACGTGCCGCAACTGGCTGATCGAGGCGGCCTACCGCATGATCCAGAACAACCTGGATCCCGAGGTGGCCGAGAACCCGGACGCGCTGGTGGTCTACGGTGGCATCGGCAAGGCGGCGCGCAACTGGGACTGCTTCGACGCGATCCTCGAAGCTTTGCGCAAGCTGAACGCCGACGAGACGCTGCTGGTGCAGTCGGGCAAGCCGGTGGGCGTGTTCCGCACCCACGCCGACGCGCCGCGCGTGCTGCTGGCCAACTCCAACCTGGTGCCCAAGTGGGCCACCTGGGAGCACTTCAACGAGCTCGACCGCAAGGGCCTGATGATGTACGGCCAGATGACCGCCGGCTCGTGGATCTACATCGGCAGCCAGGGCATCGTGCAGGGCACCTACGAGACCTTCGTCGAAGCCGGTCGCCAGCACTTCGGCGGCAGCATGGCGGGTCGCTGGATCCTCACCTCGGGTCTCGGCGGCATGGGCGGCGCGCAGCCGCTGGCCGCGAGCTTCGCGGGCGCCAGCTCGCTCACCATCGAGTGCCAGCAGAGCCGCATCGACTTCCGCCTGAAGACGCGCTACCTCGACGAGCAGGCCACCGGCATCGACGACGCGCTGGAGCGCATGCAGCGCTACGCGGCCGAGGGCCGCGCGGTGTCCGTCGGCCTGCTGGGCAACGCGGCCGAGATCATGCCGGCGCTGGCGCGCCGCGCGGCCGCCGGCGGCGTGCGTCCCGATCTCGTCACCGACCAGACCTCGGCCCACGACCTCGTCAACGGCTACCTTCCGGCCGGCTGGAGCGTGGAGCGATGGCGTGCCGCGCAGGCCGACCACACGCAGCATGCCGCGCTGCGCGAGGCCGCCGCGAAGAGCGCCGCGGTGCACGTGCAGGCGATGCTCGAGTTCCAGAAGCTGGGCATTCCCACCGTCGACTACGGCAACAACATCCGCCAGGTCGCGTTCGACCAGGGCGTGGCCAACGCGTTCGACTTCCCCGGCTTCGTGCCCGCCTACGTGCGGCCGCTGTTCTGCCAGGGCAAGGGCCCGTTCCGCTGGGTGGCGCTGTCGGGCGACCCGGAAGACATCCGCAAGACCGACGCGAAGATGAAGGAGCTGTTCCCCGACGACGCCGGCCTGCACCGCTGGCTGGACATGGCCGGCCAGCGCATCGCGTTCCAGGGCCTGCCCGCGCGCATCTGCTGGATCGGGCTGGGCGATCGCGACCGCGCCGGCCTGGCGTTCAACGAGATGGTGCGCTCGGGCGAGCTCAAGGCGCCCATCGTGATCGGCCGCGACCACCTCGATTCCGGTTCGGTCGCCTCGCCCAACCGCGAGACCGAGAGCATGCTGGACGGCTCCGACGCCGTGTCCGACTGGCCGCTGCTCAACGCGCTGCTGGCCACCGGCGGCGGCGCGACCTGGGTGTCGCTGCACCACGGCGGCGGCGTGGGCATGGGCTACTCGCAGCACTCGGGCATCGTCATCGTCTGCGACGGCACGAAGGAGGCCGACGAACGCCTGAAGCGCGTGCTGTGGAACGACCCCGCCACCGGCGTGATGCGCCACGCGGACGCGGGCTACGACGACGCGCGCGAAGCGGCGAAGCGGCATGGCCTCAACCTGCCGATGCTCAAGTAAACACATGACCACTCTTCAACTCAATCCCGGCCTGCTGACGCTGGAAGACCTGCAGGCCCTGCACGCCGGCGGCCTGACGCTCACGCTGAATCCTTCCGCCCGCGCGCCCATCGCGGCCAGCGCCGCGGTGGTGCAGGCCGCCGCTGCCGGCGACGCGCCGGTCTACGGCGTCAACACCGGCTTCGGCAAGCTCGCCAACAAGCGCATCAGCCAGAGCGAGCTCGAGGCGCTGCAGCGCAACCTGATCCGCTCGCACTCGGTGGGCGTGGGCGCGCCGTTGCAGCCGGCCGTGATGCGCCTGATGATGGCGCTGAAGGCGGCGTCGCTCGCGCGCGGCTACTCGGGCGTGCGCCAGGTGGTGGTCGACACGATCCTGGCCGTGCACAACGCGGGCCTGGTGCCCTGGGTGCCGTCGCAGGGCTCGGTGGGCGCGTCGGGCGACCTCGCGCCGCTGTCGCACATGACGCTGGCGCTGATGGGCGAGGGCGAGATGCTGGTCGACGGCGCGCGCTTGCCCGCGCTCGCCGCGCTGGAGCAGGCCGGCATCGCGCCGCTGACGCTGCAGGCCAAGGAAGGCCTGGCGTTGATCAACGGCACGCAGACGTCGACGGCGCTGGCGCTGCACGCGCTGATCACGTTCGAGCCGGTGCTCGAGTCGGCCCTGGTCATCGGCGCGCTGACGGTGGACGCCACGCGCGGCAGCGACGGCCCGTTCGATCCGCGCATCCACGCGCTGCGCGGCCAGCCCGGCCAGATCGACGTCGCGCGCTACTACCGCGCGCTGCTGGCCGGCAGCGAGATCCGCCAGTCGCACGTGGAAGGCGACGACCGGGTGCAGGATCCGTACTGCCTGCGCTGCCAGCCGCAGGTGGTGGGCGCCTGCCTCGACCAGCTGCGCCACGCCGCGCTGATCCTCGTGCGCGAGGCCAACGCGGTCACCGACAACCCGCTGGTGTTCGCCGAGGAGGGCGTGCTCATCTCGGGCGGCAATTTCCACGCCGAGCCGGTGGCGCTCGCCGCCGACGCGATGGCGGTGGCGATCGCCGAGGTGGGCGCCATCGCCGAGCGTCGCATCGCGATGCTGATCGACGCGGGCGTGTCGCAGCTGCCGCCGTTCCTGTCGGCCGACGCGGGCCTGAACTCGGGCTTCATGATCGCCCACGTCACCGCGGCCGCGCTGGCCAGCGAGAACAAGTCGCTCGCCCATCCGGCCAGCGTCGACTCGCTGCCCACCTCCGCCAACCAGGAGGACCACGTGTCGATGGCCACGTTCGCGGCGCGCCGGCTGCAGGCGATGATCTCCAACGTCTCCGTGATCCTGGGCATCGAATGGCTCGCGTCCGCGCAGGGCGTGGAGTTCCTGCGCCCGCTGCGCAGCTCGGCGGCGCTGGAGCAGGCGCACGCGCTGCTGCGCGCCGAGTGCGCCGCGATGCCCACCGACCGCTACCTGGCGCCGGACATCGAGCGCGCCACCGCGCTGGTGACGACGGGCGCGCTGTCGTCCGTGTTCCGCAACCTGGACGGATTGCCGACGCTCTGGAAAGCGGTCTGACACCGCGTCAGCCCTCTCTCCCCTGTCATCCTGCGCGCAGTCGCAGGATCCACGCACCGGGATGCGCCGACTCGGGGGGATCCTGCGACTCGGCTTCGCTGCGCGCAGGATGACGCGGCGGTCAGCCCTCTCCCCTGTCATCCTGCGCGCAGTCGCAGGATCCACGCACCGGGATGCGCCGACTCGGGGGGATCCTGCGACTCCGCTTCGCTGCGCGCAGGATGACGCGGCGTGCAGTTGTTGACAGTACCGATTACGCGTGTAATCATGAGTCATCGTTTACGAATGTAATCAAGATGACCATCTCGGACGCGGAAGGCCAGGTGATGGAGGTGCTGTGGCGCAGGAGCCCGCTCGGCACCGACGAGATCGCCAAGGCGCTGGAGGGCCGGCAGGACTGGCAGCTCGCCACCGTCAAGACGCTGCTCAATCGCCTGCTGACCAAGGGCGCGATCAGCGCGGAGCGGGACGGCCGGCGCTACCTGTACACGCCGGTGCTGCAGCGCGACGCGTGGTTGAAGGAGCAGAGCATCGGCCTGCTCGATCGCCTGTTCGACGGCCGGCTCGCGCCGCTGGTGGCGCACTTCTCCAGCCATCGCAAGCTGAAGAAGGCCGACATCGAGGCGCTGCGCGCGCTCCTGAAGGCGCACGATCGTGATTGAGCACGCACTGCGAACCTTGCTGCTGCAGACACTCGCGCTGGCGGCTGCGACCGGCGTCGTCCGCGCGTTGCAGGCGAGCGTCCTGCGGCGACTGGGCGCTGCCGCGAGCTACCTGGCCTGGTTGCTGGTGCCGGTCGCGATGCTGGCCGTGGCCCTGCCGCACCCGGCGCGCGACGCGCTGGCCATCGACGTCAACGTCGCCGCCATCGCGCAGGCGTGGGCCGCGACGGTGCCCACGGCAGCGGAGGCAACCCCGCCTGCATGGGCGGTCGTCTCGATGGCGGCCTGGGTCGGCGGCGCTGTCCTGCTGGCTCTCGTGCTTTGGCGCCGCCAGAGTCGCTTCGAGGCGCTGCTGACGGCGTCGTGCCTGCCCGCGGGCACCGGCCCGGCCGTGCTGGGCGTCTGGCGGCGCCGCATCGTGCTGCCGCAGGACTTCGACAGCGCCTTCGACGCCGAGGAACGCCGCCTGATGCTGCTGCACGAAGGCGTGCACCTGCGGCGTGCCGACAACGCGTGGAACCTGCTGGCCATCGTGCTGCTGGTGCTGCACTGGTTCAACCCGTTCGCCTGGTGGGCCTGGCGCGGCCTGCGCGCCGAGCAGGAGGCGTCCTGCGACGCCGCCGTGCTGCGCCAGGAACCGGCCGGGGCGCTGGCGGTCTATGCCGCGGCGTTGCTGAAGGTGCAGGGCGTTGCGCTGACGCCCCCGCTCGCCACGTCGTGGCAATCCACCCACCCCCTCGTCGAGAGAGTCCGCATGCTGCAACTTCACCGCATCTCGTCCGCTCGCCATCGCGCCGGCCTGCGCGTGGCGGTACTAGCGATCGTCGTTGCCGGCTGCGGTGGCTACGTCCTGCGGGCCGGGGCCAGTGCTGCCCCGGAGGGGGCTTCCGCCGACGCGTATTCGGTGCTGACGTCGATCGAGGTCGAGTTCGACAAGAGCCCTGAAACCCGCACGAAGATCGCAGCCAAGTTGCTCACGCGTGCGGGAGAGAAGTCCACCCTGCGCTTCAACAGCGAGGCGATCAGCCCGGATCAGGGTCGCCCCTTCGAGATCGTCTACACGGCGACCCGCCTGTCGGGCGACCGCGTGCAGATCGATGCGCAACTGCACTACGCTGAGTCGTCGGGTTCGCCGCGGGTGATCACGCGCGACGGCGAGGCCGCGCGGCTGGAGATCAAATCGGGCGACGGGGCGCACACGTTTGCCGTGACACTCGTCCCCACGGTGATCCCGCCGCACGCCGCCCTGCCTGACCGCGTGCCGGACCTCCGCAAGCCGGCCAATCAGCGCGCACTCTGAACGAACGCCGGCGCGGCTGCGAGCCGCCCGACCAGTCGTCCGTTCCAGTTCTTCAGCTCGACGTCCCGCAACGGCTCCACGAACGCGCGGTCCGCATCGTCCAGCGCCAGCAGCGACTCGATCAGCGCCACCACCGCCACCTCGGCCGCGCGCGCCGTGTTGCCGTCGTCCATCTTCAGCGCGACCCCCAGCCCGAGCTCCGGCAGCGCGGCGCAGTAGACCCCTTCGGCGCCCACCTTGGAGAACACGCGTGCGCCGAAGTGCGTCATCAGGCGGGTATCGAGCCGCCCGGTGCCCGCCACCATGAATGGCGCGGCGGCCACCGCCTCGCGCAGGCGGGTGGCCGCGCGGGCGCGCTCGGGCGTGAGCCCCGCGCCCGTGCCGAAGCGCGCGAACGCGTGGGCGAGGGCGCGCAGCGGAAAACCGTAGGTGGGAATGGAGCAGCCGTCGGTGGCACGCGGCGCGTCGGCCAGGCGCGCACCGGTGGCCGACTCCAGCGACGCGCCGATCTCGCGCATGACCACGTGCTCGGGCTCGACGTAGCCGCGCAGCAGGCCGCGCGCCCTGTCGGCGTCGCCGGCCATCAGCGCGCCCAGGCAGGCGAATCCCGAGTGCTTGCCGGAGCAGTTGTTGTGCAGCGGGCAGGGTGCCTCGCCGCGGGCCGCGAGTGCGCGCGCGGTGAGCTCGTTGGAGGGCCAGTGCGTGCCGCACTCCAGCACGGAGGCGTCGAGGCCGGCCTTGGCCAGCATGCTCGTGGCGGTGGCGACGTGCTCGGGCTGGCCGCCGTGCGAGGCGCAGGCGAGGGCCAGTTCCTCGTTGGAGAGCCCGAAGCGGTCGGCGGCGCCGGAGGCCACCAGCGGCAGCGCCTGCAGGCCCTTGACGGCGGAGCGTGCGTAGACGGGGCGATCGATGTCGCCGCCCTTGCGCAGCACGTGGCCATCGGCATCGACGACGGCGAACGCTCCGCGGTGGAAGGACTCGACGATGTCGCCGCGCCAGAGTTCGACGAGAACCGGTTGGGCCATTCTTCAGCACTCCTGGAGGGGAGTGCCGATTCTGTCTCAGCGTTCCAGCTTGAACACCTGCACGATGCCGGCCAGCGCGCGCGCCTGTTCCTTCAGGCTCTCGGCGGCGGCGGCCGACTCCTCGACGAGCGCGGCGTTCTGCTGCGTCATCTGGTCGAGCTCCGACACGCTCACGTTGACCTGGCCGATGCCCGTCGCCTGTTCTGCGCTGGCCCGGGTGATCTCCTGGATGATGTCGCTGACGCGGTGCACGCCGTCGACGATGCCCTGCATCGTGCCGCCGGCCTCGGCCACCAGCTGGCCGCCGGCCTCCACGCGATCCACCGACGCGCCGATGAGCGCCTTGATCTCGCGCGCCGCGTTCGCCGAGCGCTGCGCGAGCGAACGTACTTCGCTGGCGACGACCGCGAAGCCGCGGCCCTGCTCGCCGGCGCGCGCGGCTTCCACCGCCGCGTTCAGCGCCAGGATGTTGGTCTGGAACGCGATGCCGTCGATCACGCCGATGATGTCGGTGATCTTGCGCGAGCTGGCGTTGATCTCGTCCATCGTGGTCACGACGCGCGAGACGACGTTGCCGCCGTCGGTGGCGCCGTGGGCTGCGCTGGCCGCGAGCTTGTTGGCCTCGGACGCCGATTCCGAGGTGTGGCGCACCGTCTGTGTGAGCTGCTCCATGGTCGCGGCCGCCTGCTGCAGGGCCGAGGCCGTCTGCTCGGTGCGGCTGGCCAGGCTGTTGTTGCCGATCGCGATCTCGCCCGAGGCGGTGGCGATGCTGTCGGTGGAGCGGCGGATCTGCGCGACCGTGCCGCGCAGCGATTCGATCATCGTGGCGAGGCCGGCCATCAGGCTGCCCTGCACCGGCAGGCGCAGTTGCACCGACAGGTCGCCGCGCGCCACGTCGTTCATCGCGGCCAGCGCCACGGCCGGCTCGCCGCCGATCTGGCGCAGCACGCTGCGGTAGATCGCGGTGGCGATGGCGCCGATGGCCGCCAGCAGCAGGGCCGCGATGGCCAGCCCCTTGACCAGCACCGCCCACACCTCGGCGTCGACGTCGTCCATGTACAGGCCGGAACCGATGATCCAGTGCCATGCCGGCACCGTGCCGACGTATTGCAGCTTGGGCACCGGCTCCGTCTTGCCGGGGCGCGGGAACATCATCGGGACGAAGGCGTTGCCGTCCTGGCTGCTCTTCGCGCCCTTGACCAGCGCGGCGATGACGTCGGCCCCGCTCGGTTCGAGGATCTTGCCGATCATCGAATGACCGACCCACTCGGGCTTGAACGGGTGCATCACGCTGACGCCGTCGGTGTCCCAGATGAAGAAGTAGTTCGCGCTGCCGTCGGTGCCGCCGAAGCGCGCGAGGCGCAGCGCGTCCATGGCGGCCTTCTGCGCCGCCTCGACTGTCAGCTCGCCCTTCTCGGCCTTCTGCTGATACGCCGCGGCGATGCTGCGCTGCGACTGCACGGCCATCACCAGGCCCGCCTTGCGGCCCTCGATGATCTGGTCGCGCAGCGTCCAGGCCGCGCCGATCGTCAGCAGCACGATGCCGGCGATGGCCACGCCGGCGAGCAAGGCGATCTTGTTCTTGAACGTGAGGGAACGGGTGGAGGAGGCAGGCGTGGACATCATGGCTTCGCGATCGGGATACGACCCGGGACAAGCGGCAGCCGCGGGTGGCGGCGCCATCGTCCTCACTGTAGAAGCTGCCCGGCGTTCCAATGCCGCGAAAAGCCGCGCCATTGCCCGATATTTCGCCCTCAGGGCATGCCGTTGCGCCCGTGCTGCACGAAGCCGGCGCGCGTGGCGAGCCGGTCGTAGTAGGCGCGCACCCGCGGCAGCTCGGCGTGCTCGATGGGCGTCATGACCCAGCGGTTCACCGACAGGCCCAGCCCGATGTCGGCCAGCGTGAAGGCGCTGCCCGTGGCGTAGTCGCCAGCCTGTTCCAGCTGGCGTTCGAGGATGGCCATGTGCCGGTTCCACGCGGCCGCGCTGGCGGCGATGGCCTGCGCGTCCTGGTGGGCCGGGCTGCGGCGCACGAGGCCCAGGAACGCGTGGATCCAGGCGTTGTTCAGGTCACCGCCCTGCCAGTCCATCCATTGCTCCACGCGGGCGCGGGCGAGCGGGTCGCGTGGCAGCAGGTCTTCGCGACCGTGCTTGCCGGCGAGGTAGCGGCAGATGGTGTTCGATTCCCACAGCACGGCGTCGCCGTCGACGATCACCGGCACCATCGCGTTGGGATTGAGCGCGAGGAACTCGGGCGTGTTCGGGTCGCGCCAGCCGGCGCCCCAGGGCTCGAGCGCATATGGCAGCGCGAGCTCCTCGCAGAGCCACAGCACCTTGCGCACGTTGATCGAGATGGGCTTGCCCAGGATTCGCAGCATGTGCGGATCCTAACCGAGTGAACGCGGCGCGAGTCGCGGCAGGGTCAGCGTGACGGTGGTGCCCGAGCCCGGCGGCGAGGCGATCTCGATGCGGCCGCCGAGGATGCCGTTGACCATGTTGCGCGAGATGGTCAGGCCCAGCCCGCTGCCGCCCTGCGCGAGCCGGGTGGTGAAGAAGGGGGCGAACACCTGCGACAGGTCGGCGGGCGGGATCCCGATGCCGTCGTCGTGCACGGTGATGCGCACGGCCTCGTGGCCGGACGGCCACACGCGAACCGAGATCGTGCCCTCGCCGGTGCGCGAGAAGCCGTGCACGATCGCATTCTCCACGAGCTGGTTGAGCACCTGGCCGATGGAGCCGGGGTAGCTGTCCAGGATCAGCTCCGGCTCGCCGGTGACGATGATCTCGATCGGATCGTGGCGATGGGCGAGGCGGGTCAGGTCGCAGATCTCGCGCACGCTCGCCAGCAGGTCGAAGCTGCGGCGCTGGCCGCTGGTCTGGTCGACGGCGAGCTGCTGCAGCACGTCGATGACGTGGCGGGCCTGGTCCAGCGACTGCCGCAGCTGCTTGTGGCTTTCGTCCAGCGCGCCGAGGTAGCCAGCGACCTGGCTGCGCAGGCGCGTGCCGTCGTCGCCCGGCGCGGCGTGCAGGCGCGCGAGCGACTCCACCTGTTGTGGCAGGGTCATCGCCACCATGTCGGCGTTGGAGAGCGCGGCGGAGATCTCGATGGCCACGCCCTTGACGAGCGACCCGAGTCCCGCCAGCTTTTCTGCGCGCACCAGCTCGTGCTGGGCCATCGACAGCTGCTGCAGCGCGGTGGACAGCTCGGCGTTGCGCTGCTCGACTTCCTGCGTGCGATGCATCACGCGCTGCTCGAGGTTCAGGTTCAGCTCGCCCAGCTGGTTCTCGCGGTCGCGCAGCAGGTGCTGGGCTTCGATCAGCTGGTCGCGGTCGCGCAGTTGCAGCGTCTGGCGCACCGCGGCCAGCATGATCACGATCACCGCGGCCGCCTCGCAGGTGAAGCGGCCCGACGGCGACAGGTGCGCGACGGAATCCTGCAGCGTCACCGCGAAGGTGACGCCCACCACGACGACCAGCGGTAGCACGCGCAGCGCGCCTTCGTAGAAGCGGTCGATGCGCGCATTGACCGCCGCCTCCGCGCGCCAGCAGGTCACTGCCAGGCCGCCCAGCAAGGTACACACCGAGAACAGCGCATTGACCGCCCCGCCGTCGACCAGCGCGTGTCGGAGCGTCGCCGCGTTCCACGCCATCCACAGGCCGCCGTGTGCGGCCAGCATCGCAGTGAGCACCCAGATGCTCCAGCCGCGGCCCACGCGCAGCAGCGCGATCAGCATCGCGCCCACGCAGGCGCCGGCGAGCAGCAGCGTCGGGTAGGCCACCATCACGCCCAGCGCCAGCGCGCTCATCGCGCCGCGCTCGGGCAGGTAGGCCACCAGCGCCAGTGCGACCACGGCGATCGCCAGCGACAGCGTGTCCAGCACCGCGGCCAGGCGCTGCGACTCGCTCACGCGGCCGCGCAGGTAGCCCATCATGCCCAACGCGCAGCAGGGCGCCATCATCATGAAGAACGGATCGGATGGCGCCGGGAACGGCTGCCAGGCCAGGAAGATCTGCAGGTCCCACAGCACCTGGCCGAGGGCGTACGACGAGAACCCGAGCGCGAACCAGCGGCGTGCCGCGGCTTCAGTGCGCTGGCCTTTCTGGCGCGCATCGCGCACGCCGATCCAGGCAAGCCAGGCCGCGCCGATGTCGGCCACGGTCCAGTGGGTGTTGTCGAACAGGCGCAGCCATGCCGGCGACAGGCCCAGGTGCGCGCCCGCGATGGCCAGCGCGATGGCGGCCAGCGTGACGATTGCGGCCACCTCGAACACGCTGCCGGCGCCGGCCGGCAGGCCCAGGCGCGAGGGGCGCGCGGTGTCGGCGAGCAGCGCCTCGAGCAGCGGCGCACCCTGGGTATGGTCGTCGTCGTCGAAGTCGCGCGCCGCGGCGTGCTGCTGCGCGTGCACGGCGGACGTTGCGGAAACACTGGAGGGAGTCGACGCGGGTGCGACCATGGTGTGCGAGAGAGCGCCGGCGAGGGCGCCGGGCGAGGATGGTCTGCAACGCGTTCGAGCCTACCTCAACGGGCCGACGCTGCCGGTGCTCGCGATGCGACGATGCGCGCTTGTGAGCAAAAATGCCTGTCATGAACCTTGCCGAACCCAAAGGGCCAGCGACGCTTGCCGGCGTCGACTTCTCGAGCGCGCCGCGCCGCGGCAAACCCGTCGTCTGGGCCTGGGGGCGCTGGCAGCGCCCCGGCCTGTTGCGGCTGGAGCGCTTCGAGGAGAACATGTCGCTGGCCGAATTCGCCCAGGCGCTGGGCCGCCCCGGGCCCTGGCTCGCCGCGTTCGACCTGCCGTTCGGCCTGCCGCGCGAACTCGTGCAGGCGCTGCGGTGGCCCGGCGACTGGGCCGCGTGCATGACGCACTACGCGGGCCTGTCGCGCGCCGCCATCGCGGCCACCTTCGCGGCGTTCTGCGATGCGCGGCCCGTGGGCTCCAAGTTCGCGCACCGCGCCTGCGACGGCCCGGCCGGCAGCAGCCCGTCGATGAAATGGGTCAATCCGCCGGTGGCCTTCATGCTGCATGCCGGCGTGCCCGCGCTGCGCGCGGCGGGCGTGCACCTGCCTGGCCTGGCCGACGGCGACGCCACGCGGGTGGCGCTGGAGGGCTATCCCGGCATGGTGGCGCGCGCGCTGGTCGGCCGACGTTCATACAAGAGCGACACCAGGGCGCAGCAGACGGCCGATCGCCTCATCGCGCGCAAGGATCTCGTGGACGCGCTGGAGCAGGGGCGCTGGCGCGGCCTGCGCCTGAAGCTCACGCACGCGCAACGCGACGAGCTGGTGGCCGATCCGCAGGGCGACAAGCTGGACGCCGCGCTGTGCCTGCTGCTGGCGGCCTGGGCCGACACGCAGCCCGGCTACGGCATGCCGTCGGAGGTCGACCCGCTGGAGGGCTGGATCGTGGCGGCCGACGGCGCGCCGCGCGACCTGCCGCGCGCGACGTCGATGGCCGAGTCGATGGCGTCGGTCAGGTCCACCAGGTCGTAGGGCTTGACCAGGTAGCGGAAGTAGCCGAGCTCCAGGCCCGACGACACCATGTCGGGCATCGCCGCGGCGCTCACCGCGATGACGGGAATGCCCGCGGTGGCGGGATCCGCGCGCAGGATGCGCATCGCCTCGCGGCCGCTCATCACGGGCATGTTGTTGTCCATCAGGATCACGTCGGGGCTGTGGCTGCGCGCCATGGCGACGCCCGCCTGGCCGTCGGTGGCCGTCAGCACCAGGCAATCGGTGCGCAACGACAGCGCCTCGGTGAGCAGGGCCAGGTTGGCCGAATTGTCGTCCACGCACAGGATGGTGGACACCGGCAGCTCGCCGCCGACCAGCTCGCTGGCGGTGGGCAGGCGCGGCGCGGCGCGCGCCAGGTCGATCTGCACTGGCTCCGCGCTGCGCAGGTCGATCCAGAACGTGCTGCCGGTGCCCGGCGTGCTGTGAACCCCGATCGTGCCGCCCATCAGCTCCACCAGCCGCTTCGTGAGCACGAGGCCGATGCCGCTGCCTTCGATGCTGGCGTCGCGCCCGAGCCGGTTGAAGGGCTGGAACAGCGAGCGCAGCTGGTCCGGCGTCAGGCCGGCGCCGGTGTCCTGGACCGCGACGCGGATCCGCCCTTCGTCGCCGGGCGCGCATTCCACGATCACGGTGCCGTGCTCGCGGTTGTATTTCACGGCGTTCGACAACAGGTTCAACAGCACCTGCTTCAGCCGCGTGCGGTCGGCGTTCACGTTCAGGCTGGTCTGCGGGAACACGAGGCGGATGCCGCGCTGCGCCGACGCCGTGCGGGTGAGCGCGTGGCATTCGTCGAGCACCTCGCGCAACTCCACCGGCTCGAGGCTGATCGACACCTTGCCCGCCTCGATCTGCGCCAGGTTGAGGATCTCGTTGATCAGCGTCAGCAGGTGGTCGCCGGCGTCGACGATGTGCTTGACGAAGCGGCGCTTGCGCTCCGGGATCGCGCCCTCGCCGCCGTCGTGTTCCAGCAGCTGGCCGAAGCCGATGATGGCGTTGAGCGGCGTGCGCAGCTCGTGGCTCATGTTGGACAGGAACTCCGACTTGGCGCGGTTGGCGTTCTCGGCCTCGCGCGTGGCCGCCTGCAGGTCGTGGTTCGATTCCTCGAGCTGCGCGGTGCGCTCGAGCACGCGGTGCTCCAGCTCCGCGTTCAGGCGCATCACTTCGGACTGTGCGCGGCGCAGGTCCGCGACGTCGCGATCGCCAGCCGCTGCCGCGGCCTCTCGCACCGCCTTGCGGCGCTCGACCTCCGCCAGCAGCCCGTTGAACGCGTCGACGAGCTCGCCCACCTCGTCATTGGATCGCTTGATGGCGCGGCGCGTAAGCACGCCTTGCCGCATCGCGTCGCGCGCGATGTCGGCCATGGCCGCGAGGGGGCGCGTGACGGTCGCCTGCAGCCAGGCCGACATGGCCCAGGCGGCCATGAGGGCGCCGGCGAACACGCCCAGCGCGACGGCGCCATAGAGGCTCGCGCGCTCGTCGAAGCGAGAGTCGAGGATCCTGGCCGCGATGAGCGCCAGCCCGATGGCTGCCAGCATGCCGCCGAACACGGCGATGCGCAGCCCGGCGGCGATCGAACGGCGATGCGAGGCGACAGGCATGGACCTTTCCGGTGGGTAGGAAGGGCCCACGGTACAACTGCGTGGGCAGGCGGCATACCCGGGTAGGGCATTCCGCCACGGTGTTGCGCCCAGCCGGCGAGGGCCGCGGGCTATCGCACCCACACCCAGCGCACGGGGATGGTGTCGTCGGGCAGCATCACGACGTGAACTTTTTTCTGCATCACCCAGTTGAGCGTGCGCCGGTACAGCGGCACGTAGGCGATGTCGTCGGCGGCCAGCTTCAGCGCCGTCCCCACGAGCGTGCTGCGCCGGGCGGCGTCGGGCTCGGCGCGCACCGCGTCGATCAGCGCGTCCAGCCGCGCGTTCGAGTAGCGGCCGGCGTTGAAGGTGCCCGCGCCGTCGCGGTCCCAGGTGTGCAGCAGTCCGTTCAGGCCCTGCCAGGCGTCGTCGGTGCTGCCCGTGAAGCCGAATTCCGCCAGGCTCACCTTTGCCTGCGTGATCATGGGGAAGAACTGCGTGCTGGGCGAGGTGTGCAACGTGGTGCGCATGCCCACCTGCGTGAGCATGGCGGCCATCGCCTGGCAGACGTGCTCGCGCAGCGCGGCGTTGACGCAGTCCAGCGTCAGGTCGAAGCCGTCGGGGTAGCCTGCCTCGCGCAGCAGCGCGCGCGCGCGCACCGGGTCGAAGCGCGGTCGCGGCGTGGCGGCCGGGTCGGGCGTGCCGAACTCCGGCGCCAGCAGTTCCGCCGTGGGCGTCCCCTGGCCCTTGAGCACCTTCTGGATGATCAGGTCGACGTTGATCGCCTGGTACACGGCGCGCCGCACGCGCAGGTCCTTGAACGGGTTGCGCGGCTCGCCGTCGGGGCCGGGGCTCACGCCCGGCAGCGCGGCGCTGGCCTGGTCCAGCGCCAGGTAGTCGGTGGAGATGTCGCCCACCTGCGTGACCGCCAGGTCGGGCTCGTGCCGCAGCTGCTCCACGTCCTGGTACGGCGGATCCAGCACCACGTCGATCTCGCCGGAATGCAGCGCAGCCAGCCGCGTGGCGTCGGAGCGGATGGTGATGAAGCTCACGTCGTCGACGTTGCCGTTGTCGGCGCCGCGCCGGTTCCACCACTGCGGGAACGCCTTCAGGGTGGTGCGCACGTCGGGCTCGTAGCGCTCGAGCCGGTAGGCGCCGGTGCCGTTGGCGTTGCGCACCGCCCAGGTCTCCTGGCGCGCGTTGAAATCCTGCGCGCGCTCCACGTGGTGCGCCTGCGCCCAGCGCTTGCTCATCATCGCCACCAGCACCAGCTTCTGCGGCAGCGTGGCGTCGGGGGCGGCGAGCTGGATGTCGATGGTGAGCGGATCCACCATGCGCACGCCTGTCACGCCCGTGAGCACGAACTGGCGCTGCGACGGCGGGGCCAGCGCGCGCTCGAACGAGAACACCGCGTCCGCGGCGGTGAACAGGCTGCCATCGTGGAAATGCACGTCGGCACGGAGCTTGAAGCGCCACGTCAGCGGATCGGGCTGGGACCACGACGTGGCCAGCACCGGCACCAGGCGGTAGTTCCGGTCGCGGCCGACCAGCGATTCGTAGATCTGGAACACCACCCGCGTGTGGTACTGCAGCGCGAGGCTGTGCGGGTCCATCGTCTGCGGATCGAACGCGGTGGCGATGTGCAGCGGCGCGGCCGCGGCCAGCGACGACGCGAGCGCGAACGCCGCCCGTGCGGCAACAACCCCCAGCCTGCGCAGCAGCCTCATCCCGAGCCTTTTGTCGAAACCCGCCACGAGTATGCGCCGCGGGCCCGGCCGTCGCGCCAGGCATTCCCGCCGGATGCGGCTTATTTGCGCATCAGGGTGCTCTTGCCGAACAGGCTTTCGATCAGGTCGACGGCCAGCACGGCGGTCTGGTTGCGCACGTCGAGCGCGGGGTTCAGCTCCATGACATCGAGCGAGGCCAGGCGACCGGTGTCGGCGATCATCTCCATGCACAGCTGCGCCTCGCGGTACGTGGGGCCGCCGGGGATCACGGTGCCGACGCCGGGGGCGATCTGCGGGTCGAGGAAGTCGACGTCGAAGCTCACGTGCAGGTGGGTGTTGTCGTCGAGCGTGGCGAGCGCCAGCTCCATGGCGTGGCGCATGCCCATCTCGTCGATGTAGCGCATGTCGAAGACCTCGAGCCCCATCTCATGCACGAACTTCTTTTCGCCCGCGTCCACGCTGCGGATGCCGATCTGGCGGATCCACTTCGGGTTGATCGCCGGCACCTTGCCGCCGATCTCGATCAGCTCCTGCGGGCCGTGGCCGCACAGGCAGGCCACCGGCATGCCGTGGATGTTGCCGCTGGGCGTGAGCACATGGGTGTTGAAGTCGGCGTGCGCGTCGAGCCACAGGATGCGCAGCTTCTTGCCGGTGTCGCGGCAATGGCGCGCCACGGCGCTGATGGAGCCGATGCCCAGGCAGTGGTCGCCGCCCAGCAGGATGGGCAGGTGGCCCAGGCCCAGCTCGGCGTACACCGCGTCGTGCACGGCGATGTTCCAGGCGGTCACCTCCGGCAGGTGGCGAAAGCCTTCCACGGGCGGCTGCCACGGGTTGGCCGGGCCCAGCAGGTTGCCGCGGTCGAACACCTCGATGCCGTGGGCCTCCAGCGTCGGGCCGATCTGCGCCACGCGCATCGCCTCGGGGCCCATGCTGGCGCCGCGGGTGCCCGCGCCGATGTCGGTCGGCGCGCCAATGAGTGAAACTTTGGTCATGGCGTCATTGTCGCTGGGGCGGAGGTGCGAATGATTCGAGTTGGCGGGCCTTTGGCCGATCAATGCTCGCCGGCGGCCGCCTTCGGCAGGTCGTCGACGCCTTCGAATCCGTAGGCGCCCTTGAGCGCGGCCCAGCCTTCCTCGGCCGTCTCGACGAACTTGAACAGGTGCACGTCGTCGGGCGCGATCATGCCGGTCTCGATCAACAGGTCGAAATTGATCAGCCGCTTCCAGAAGTCGGCGCCGAACAGCAGGATGGGGCGCGGGCGCGACTTGCCGGTCTGGATCAGCGTGAGCACCTCGAACAGCTCGTCGAGCGTGCCGAAGCCGCCCGGGAAGCACGCCAGCGCGACGGCGCGCATGAGGAAGTGCATCTTGCGCAACGCGAAGTAGTGGAACTGGAAGCACAGCTCCGGCGTGATGTACGGGTTGGGCTGCTGCTCGTGCGGCAGCACGATGTTCAGGCCGATGCTCTTGCCGCCCGACTCGAACGCGCCGCGGTTGCCGGCCTCCATGATGCCGGGGCCGCCGCCGGTGACCACGTGGATGGGCGTGGGCAGGTGGCGCGTGCCGGTGGTGACCATGGCCGCGAAGCGGCGCGCCTCGACGTAGTGGTGGCTCATCGCGACGGCGCTCTCGGCGCGCTTGATGGCCAGCGCGTCGCCGCCCTTGAGGGCCGTGGCCAGCAGTTCCTGCGCGACCCCAGGGGGCTTGATGCGGGCGCTGCCGAAGAGGACGATGGTGGACTCGACGCCATGCCTGGCCTGCACCATCTCGGGCTTCATCAGCTCGAGCTGCACGCGCACCGGGCGCAGCTCGTCCTGCAGCAGGAAGTCGACGTCGGTGAACGCGAGGTGGTACGCGCTGCCGGGGCCGTCGTACAGCGAGGGCGGCTTGGCCTGGGCGGCGTCCTGGCCGGCGCTCTGGAAATTGCGTGCTTTCAGTGGGCGATGTTTCATCAGCGCGAGCTTACCTCGCATGCGCGACGCCTCACGCGCGGGGGCGCGCGGCGCACACGGGACACGCGGGGTCGCGCGGGACGGCGATGGTCGTCCAGTCCATCGTGCGCGCGTCCAGCATCTGCAGCCGGCCTGCCAGCGACGTGCCGACGCCGGCCACCAGCTTGAGCGCCTCGGCGGCCTGCATCGCGCCGACGATTCCCACCAGCGGCGCGAACACGCCCATCGTGGCGCAGCGCACTTCGGGCGGCGCGGACGCGGGCGGGAACACGCAGGCGTAGCAGGGCGCGTCGGCGCGGCGCGTGTCCCAGGTGGACAACTGGCCGTCGAACGCGATCGCCGCGCCCGCGACCAGCGCCACGCGCGCGGCCACGCAGGCTGCGTTGACGGCCTGGCGGGTGGAGAAGTTGTCGCTGCAATCGAGCACGACGTCCGCGTCGGCCACCAGCACGGCCAGCGTTGCGGCATCGACGCGGCGTTCGAGCGCGACGACGTCCAGCGCCGGCGCGATCGCCAGCACGGCCGCGCGGGCCGAGGCCACCTTGGGCTGGCCGATGCGCGCATGCGTGTGCGCGATCTGGCGCTGCAGGTTGGTGAGATCCACCGTGTCGTCGTCGACCAGCGTGAGTCGCCCGATGCCGGCGCTGCCCAGGTACAGCGCCACCGGCGAACCCAGGCCGCCGGCGCCGACCACCAGCGCGCGGGCGGCGCGGATGCGTTCCTGGCCTTCCACGCCGAGTTCGTCGAGCAGGATGTGGCGCGACCAGCGCAGCAGTTCGTCGTCGGTCAAGAATGGTGCCCCCACGCTCGCTGCCCCCCGAGGGGGCGCTCCGCGAGCGGCCCGGCAAAGCCGGTTCCGCCGCTCCCTTGAACTTCTATTTGCACGTACCAGCGGCAGCGCCGGATGTCTCGGCGCCTCGGCAGAGATCGCTGCACCGCAATGTCAGGGTGACTATTGGGTCGAGGTGTCGTCGGGCTTGCGTTCCGTGGCCGTCTTGCTGACCATCACCGGTTGGCCGCGCAGGCGGTTGAGCGCCTGGTTCAGCTGGAAGTCTTCGGGCGAGCCGAACTCGGGCAGCGGCTTGAGCGGCTTGTTGTTGTTCCTGGCCAGGTCGGCCTCGAGCTTGGTGCGCTCTTCCTCGCGTTCCTTGTCGCGTTCGGCGTCCTTCTTCTCGTCGCCGTTGACCAGGTGCTTGTCGAGGTCGGCCTCGCGCGTGCGCAGGGCAGAATAGACGTTGCCTTCCGCGGTCTCGTCGAGCCACACCTCGGGCACGATGCCCTTGGCCTGGATCGAGCGGCCGCTGGGCGTGTAGTAGCGCGCGGTGGTGATCTTGACGGCGGTGTCGCCGGGCAGCGGCATCACCGTCTGCACGGAGCCCTTGCCGAACGACTGCGCGCCCATCAGCGTGCCGCGGTGGTAGTCCTGCAGCGCGCCGGCCACGATCTCGCTGGCCGAGGCCGAGCCTTCGTTGATCAGCACCACCAGCGGCACTGTCTTCAGCGCACCGGGCAGGTGGCGCAGCGGGTCGCTGCCGCCGCGGCGCAGGTAGTCGTCGGGCGTGGCCTTGAAGGTCTGCTTGGACTCGTTGATCTGGCCGTTGGTCTTGACCACCACGGAGTCGTTGGGCAGGAAGGCCGAGGCGATGCCCACGGCGCCCTCGAGCAGGCCGCCCGGGTCGTTGCGCAGGTCGAGCACGAAGCCCTTGATCTTCGGGTCCTTCTTGTAGAGGTCCTCCACCTTGGCGGCGAAGTCTTCCACCGTGCGATCCTGGAACTGGTTGACGCGCACCCAGGCGTAGCCGTCGATGTCCTTGGCCTTGACGCTCTGCACGTGGATTTCCTCGCGTGTGATCGTCACCGGGAAGCTGCGGCTCTCGTCCTTGCGGAAGATGGTGAGCGTGACCTTCGAATTCGGGTCGCCGCGCATCTTCTTGACGGCCTGGTCCATGGTGAGACCCTTGACCTGCGTGTCGTCGATCTTGGTGATCAGGTCGTTGGGCTTCAGGCCGGCGCGGAACGCGGGCGAGCCTTCGATGGGCGAGACGATCTTGACCAGCCCGTCTTCCATGCCGATCTCGATGCCCACGCCGACGAAGCGGCCGGACGTGCCTTCGCGGAATTCCTTGTACGACTTCTTGTCGAAGTACTGCGAGTGCGGATCCAGGCCCGCCACCATGCCCGTGATCGCGTCGGAGATCAGCTTCTTCTCGTCCACCGGCTCGACGTAGTCGGCCTTGATGCGCTCGAACACGTCGGTCAGGCGCTGGATGTCTTCCAGGGGCAGCGAGGCGAGCGAGTTGCGCGCGGTGGCCTGCAGTTGCATCGTGGTCAATGCACCGGCAACCGCGCCAAGGGCCAGCAGCCCTGCAACCTTGAATTTCGAACCCATGTCTGTCTTCGCCCCGATTCCGAGAGAACGCCGTACCGTCGTCGTCACCATTGGCGACGTCGTACGAATGAGAGTATAGGACTGCCGCTCCTGTAGAGCGTGCCCTCACATGCCTGAAAGTTGTGCAATTTCGTAGGTTCTGCAAGCCCTGGGCCCCGAGTTGGCGCCCGGGCCGCGCCCGCGTCCTTGCTACACTGACCCGCTGTGCGGCTGTAGCTCAGTGGATAGAGCATCTCCCTCCTAAGGAGAGGGTCGCAGGTTCGATTCCTGCCAGCCGCACCATCCACCTGCAAGTCGCAGACCATGCGGGTTCGGACTCGAAGGAGTGGTTACAAGTTCCCCGTTCGATGCGACCACGATGACCCGACAGCCGAGTGGGTCGCCGGGTCTTTCCATCAGGCAGGAGCCATGTGCGCCAGACGCACAAACAACCCGCCGAACCGCTTTGCGGTCGCTTGTGGCGCAAGTTAGCTTGTGCCCACTTGCCCAAGATTTGTGCCCGGCCGAGCGCCTCGGAACGGTACAATCGGGGCTGAAATCGCTGGGTTGGCGCGGTGTCCCCAGGGACTTCTGCCGGCCTCCAACTTGTCCACAATCAGTGCACCCCAGCCTGTGCATAACTTGTGGATGAATTTTCATGTTGGAGACGTGCAACGCCACAAAAACCCAGCAAAGACGCGGTTTCCACCGGGGTGCTTTTGGCTACAATGAAGGCCCAACAAGCAGTTGCCATACGATTTTGTTGGAAGGCGCGTCTCTTTTTGGACGTGCCTTTTTTTTAGTCTCGACGCAGGGCGCAGCGGTCATTCCGGCGCCCCTCGCAACCTCCCCGCTGCGAGTCCGCGCCGACACGGCAAGCGCGTCAACCCACTTGCCGAACGACCTCCATGGATCACATCAGAAATTTCTCGATCATTGCCCACATCGACCACGGCAAGAGCACGCTGGCCGACCGGATCATCCAGCGTTGCGGCGGCCTGTCGGATCGCGAGATGGATGCCCAGGTCCTCGATTCGATGGACATCGAGCGGGAACGCGGCATCACGATCAAGGCGCAGACCGCGGCGCTCCAATACGTCGCGAGGAACGGCCAGACCTACAACCTGAACCTGATCGACACGCCCGGGCACGTCGACTTCTCGTATGAAGTCAGCCGCTCGCTGTCGGCGTGCGAAGGCGCGCTGCTGGTGGTCGACGCGAGCCAGGGCGTGGAGGCCCAGACCGTGGCCAACTGCTACACGGCGCTCGAGCTGGGCGTCGAGGTGGTGCCGGTTCTCAACAAGATGGACCTGCCCAACGCCGATCCCGAGAACGCCAAGACCGAGATCGAGGACGTCATCGGGATCGACGCCACCGACGCGATCCCGTGCTCGGCCAAGACGGGCATGGGCATCGACGAGATCCTCGAGGCCGTGATCGCCCGGATGCCGCCGCCCCGCGGCAACCCCGACGCGCCGCCGCGCGCGATGATCATCGACAGCTGGTTCGACAACTACGTCGGCGTCGTGATGCTGGTGCGCGTGGTCGACGGCGTGCTGCGCAAGAACGAGCGCATGCGCATGATGGCCAGCAACGCCGTCTACCCGATCGAGCAGATGGGCGTGTTCTCGCCGAAGTCGGTGCCGCGCGAACTGCTGCGGGCCGGCGAGGTGGGCTTCATCATCGGCGGCATCAAGGAACTGCAGGCCGCCAAGGTCGGCGACACCGTCACGCTCGAGAAGAAGCTGCCGAACAACGCGGGGCCGGCCACCGAGGCGCTGCCGGGGTTCAAGGAAATCCAGCCGCAGGTCTTCGCCGGGCTGTACCCGACCGAGGCCAGCGAGTACGACCAGCTGCGCGACGCGCTGGAGAAGTTGAAGCTCAACGACAGCTCGCTGCACTACGAGCCGGAAGTCAGCCAGGCGCTGGGCTTCGGCTTTCGCTGCGGCTTCCTGGGCCTGCTGCACATGGAGATCGTGCAGGAACGCCTGGAGCGCGAGTTCGACCAGGACCTGATCACCACCGCGCCCAGCGTCGTCTACGAGGTCGAGCTCAACGACGGCACGGTGATGCTCGTGGAGAACCCGTCGAAGATGCCGGATCCGGGTCGCACCAAGGAGATCCGCGAGCCGATCGTCACCGTGCACCTGTACATGCCGCAGGACTACGTGGGCACCGTGATGACGCTGGCCGTGCAGAAGCGCGGCGTGCAGCTCAACATGGCCTACCATGGGCGCCAGGTGATGCTCACGTACGAGATCCCGCTGGCCGAGATCGTGCTCGACTTCTTCGACAAGTTGAAGAGCATCTCGCGCGGCTACGCGTCGATGGACTACGAGTTCAAGGAATACCGGGCGTCCGACGTCGTCAAGGTGGACCTGCTGATCAACGGCGACCGCATCGACGCGCTGTCCATCATCGTGCACCGCGCCCAGAGCGCGTACCGCGGCCGGGCCGTCGCGGCGAAGATGCGCGAACAGATCCCGCGCCAGCAATACGACGTCGCGATCCAGGCCGCGATCGGTGCCAACATCATCTCGCGCGAGAACATCAAGGCGCTGCGCAAGAACGTGCTGGCAAAATGCTATGGCGGGGACGTGTCCCGCAAGAAGAAGCTGCTCGAAAAACAAAAGGCAGGCAAGAAGCGCATGAAGCAGATCGGCTCCGTCGAAGTGCCTCAGGAAGCTTTCCTCGCCATCCTCCAAGTGGACGACTGAATCGATGAGTGCATTGACCGGCGCGCTGTATGCCGCCTTGGTGATCTATCTAGGCGGCTGGTTGAAGGACTTCTGGCCGGGCAACTTCGCGTTGCTGCTGCTGACGCTGACCTTCGTCACCTTCCTCTACTGGCTGGCCGAGCGGTTGTTCTTCGCGCCTCGGCGCCAGAAGGCCGCCGCCCGCTTCGAGGCCGAGGAGGCCGCGCGCCGCGCCGAGCTCACCCGCCAGGGCATCGTGGTGGACGGCGAGGTCGACGACGTCAAGGCCCGCCTGCTGCAGCAGCCGTGGTGGCTCGACTGGACCGCCGGCCTGTTCCCGGTGATCGCGGTCGTGTTCGTGCTGCGCAGCTTCCTGTTCGAGCCGTTCAAGATCCCCTCCGGTTCGATGATCCCGACGCTGCAGGTGGGCGACCTGATCCTGGTCAACAAGTTCCACTACGGCATCCGCCTGCCGGTGATCAACAAGAAGATCATCCCCAACCACGACCCGCAGCGCGGCGACGTGATGGTGTTCCACTACCCGATCAACCCGCAGGTGGACTACATCAAGCGCGTGGTGGGCCTGCCGGGCGACGAGGTGTCCTACCTCAACAAGCAGCTGCGCATCAACGGCGAGCCGATTCCCGAGACGCCGCAGCCGGACTACTATGTGGACGAGCGCCACGTCTACGAGCACGCGTTCGAGGAAGACCTGAAGGGCGTGAAGCACCGCATCCTCGTCGACCCGGATCGCCCGGCCGGCGTCACGCCGTTCAACGGCTTCCCGTTCAAGGACAACTGCCAGTACAGTGCCGAAGGTGTGGTCTGCAAGGTTCCCGCCAACCATTACTTCATGATGGGTGACCATCGCGACGACTCGCAGGATTCCCGTTACTGGGGGTTCGTGCCGGACGAGAACATCGTCGGGCGCGCCTTCTTCGTCTGGATGAATTTCGGCGACCTCGGTCGCATCGGCTCGTTCCATTGATCCGGCGCCGGCCTCGCGGCTGGCGCGTTGAACCAAGGGCACCTTTCATGATCCAGTCCCGCCGACCGTCCCGCCAGCGCGGCGCCTCGTTGTTCAGCATGCTGTTCCTCGCCATCCTCGTGGCGTTCGTCATGCTGATGGGCGCCCGCGTCTTTCCGTCGGTCAACGAATACCTGACGATCCGCAAGGTCGTCTCGCACATCATGGCGGCCAATCCCGCAACGCCTGCCGACGTCCGCAGCTCGTTCGACAAGGCGGCCGAGGTCGAATACTCGATCAAGACCATCTCCGGCAAGGACCTCAACATCCAGATGCTGGGCGACAGCGGCAACATGCGCGCCTCATACGCGTACGACGTCGAGATCCCCATCGTCGAACCGGTGTTCATCCTCGTGAAGTACGCCGGCTCGGCCACGTCCGGCGGCGTCAGGGGGCCCTGAGCCCATGGCCAGCAGCGCGCCGTCTGCGCCAGCCCGCGGGGCTGCGCTGGTCGAGCAGCGGCTCGGGTATCGCTTCGCCGAGCGCCCGCTGTTCGAGCGCGCCCTCACGCACCGCAGCTTCGGCACCGATCACAACGAGCGGCTCGAGTTCCTGGGCGACGCGGTGCTGAACCTGGCCGTCTCGCGCCTGCTGTTCGACCGCTTCTCCGGCTCCGACGAGGGCGACCTCACGCGCGTGCGCGCCCACCTCGTGCGCGAGGACAGCCTGCACCGCGTGGCGCTGATGCTGGGCCTGCCCGAGGCGCTGCGGCTGTCCGACGGCGAGGCGCGCGGCGGCGGTGCCAATCGGCCGTCCATCCTGGCCGACGCGGTGGAAGCGCTGATCGGCGCGGTGAGCATCGACGGCGGCTTCGAGGCCGCGCAGGCATTGGTGGCGCGGCTGTTCGGCGAGACCATCATGTCGACCACCACCGACAACTGGCGCAAGGATGCCAAGACGGAGCTGCAGGAATGGCTGCAGGCGCGGCACGTGCCGGTGCCGGCGTACCGAATCTCCGCCACGCACGGGCAGGCGCATGCCCAGACCTTCGAGGTCGAATGCGACGTCCCCCTGCTGCAGTGGCGGGCCACCGGCGCGGGCCGTTCGCGCCGCGCCGCGGAGCAGGCCTCCGCGCAGCAACTGCTCGATCGAATCAAGGCCGGCGAACTCCACGTGCCGGTCCGCAAAGGAAACCCTGGTGCCTGAAATCAAGCCTCCCCACGACTCGTCCGACGAGCTTCCGGAGGACGACCTGCCGGAGGACAACGCCTTCGACGGCGGCGACGAGATCGAGACCCCGCTCAGCGAGGCCGCCATGGCGGCAATGCTGTCGGCCGCGGTGGACGAACACGGCGAGAAGAAGCGCTGCGGCCTCGTGGCCATCGTCGGCCGTCCCAACGTGGGCAAGTCCACGCTGCTGAACGCGCTGGTGGGCCAGAAGATCAGCATCACGTCCAACAAGGCGCAGACCACACGCCACCGCATCACCGGCGTGCGCAGCGACGGCCCGGCCCAGTTCGTGTTCGTCGACACGCCGGGCTACCAGACCAAGCACTCGGCGGCGCTCAACAAGTCGCTGAACAAGACCGTGGTGTCGGTGCTGACCGACGTCGACATCGTGCTGTTCATGGTGGAGGCCGGCAAGTTCGGCGCCGACGACGCCAAGGCGCTGCAGCTGATGCCCAAGGGCAAGCCGGTGATCCTGATCCCGAACAAGCTCGACACCGTCCAGCGCCGCAGCGACCTGCTGCCCTGGCTGAAGTCCATGCAGGACAAGTTCGCGTTCGCCGAGTTCTTCCCGATGTCCTCGCATTCCACCAGTGACATCGAGCGCCTTCTGGGCGTGCTCAAGCCCTACCTGCCCGAGCAGCCATGGTTCTACGACGCCGACACGCTCACCGACCGCAGCGAGCGCTTCCTGGTCAGCGAGGTGATCCGCGAGAAGCTGTTCCGCCTGACCGGCGACGAGCTGCCGTACAACGTGACGGTGGTGATCGACCAGTTCGTCGAGGAAGGCACGATGCGCCGCATCGCCGCCACCATCGTGGTGGAGCGCGACGCGCACAAGGGCATGGTCATCGGCGCCAAGGGCCTGCAGCTCAAGCGCATCGCGTCGGAGTCGCGCCAGGAGCTCGAGCGCCTGCTCGAGGCCAAGGTGTTCCTCGAGGTGTGGGTGAAGGTGCGCTCGGGCTGGGCCGATTCCGAGGAACACCTGCGGTCCTACGGCTACGAATAAGCCAGTGGCCACTGCCCGTCGCGTCACGGCGCCGCTCGATGCCTATGTGCTCCATCGCTACGACTGGAGCGAGACCAGCCTGATCCTGGACCTGTTCACGCGCAGCAAGGGCCGCGTCACCGTGGCGGCCAAGGGCGCGAAGCGGCCGTACTCGCAGTTGCGCAGCGTGCTGTTGCCGTTCCAGCGCATCTCGGCCACGATCGGCAAGCAGGCCGAGGACGCCCAGGCCGACGTCGTCACGCTGCGCGCGGCCGAGTGGGCCGGCCTGGACGCGACGCCTGTGCTGCCGCCGGCACGCCTGTTCGCAGGCTTCTACCTCAACGAGCTGCTGATGAAGCTGCTGGCGCGCGGCGACGCGCACCCGGGGCTGTTCGACGCCTACGCGGCCACGCTGCGCAGCCTGGCGGTGTCCGACGAGTTCGCCGAGCAGATCGGCCTGCGCGCGTTCGAGCTGGTGCTGCTCAAGGCCATCGGCCTGCTGCCCGAGCTCGACCGCGTCACGGCCACCCAGCGGGCGCTGGCGCCCGACGCGGCCTACCAGTGGCTGGGCGACCGGGGCGTCGTCGACGCCGATCCGTCGCTGCCGGCCGCCCGATTGCCCGGTGCCGACCTGCTGGAGATCGACGCTGCGCTGCGCGACAGCAACCTGGGCGCGCTGCAGGTGGCGTGCGCGACGCGCCTCGATCTCCTCAAGCCGGTGTTGCGCGCGCTGGTTCACTATCATCTCGGCTCGCCCGCGCTGCGCACGCGCGAGGTCATGCGCGATGCAAGACGGTTGACCCCCTCGCTCCTCCCGTCGCTGCCCCCCGAGGGGGAGCTCGGTTAGGCTCGGGTGCGACCCTCGCTTCCCGAACCTGCCCGTCGCGCGCTGAACACCGAAGGTCCTTCGAATGAATCCTCTCGTCGCCCCCGAACAAGTCACGCATGCGCATCGCTGCGCGCTGTCCGTCAACGTCAACAAGGTCGCGCACCTGCGCAACACGCGCCACCTGGGCATTCCCAGCGTCACGCACGCGGCCACGCTGTGCCTGCAGGCGGGCGCGCAAGGCATCACGGTGCATCCGCGGCCGGACGAGCGCCACATCCGCAAGGCCGACGTCGCCGACATGAAGGCGCTGCTGCAGCAATGGCCCGAAGCCGAATTCAACATCGAGGGCAACCCGTTGCAGAACCTGATGGGCTTCATCCGCGACGTGCGGCCGCACCAGGCCACCTTCGTGCCCGATGGCGAGGACCAGTTCACGTCCGACCACGGCTGGGACCTGGCCAGGGACGCCGACCGCCTGCGCCCGCTCATCGAGGAGTGCCATGCGCTGGGCGTGCGCGTGAGCCTGTTCATGGACCCGCTGCCCGAGGCCATGGCCGCGGTGCGCGCTGTGGGCGCCGACCGCATCGAGCTCTACACCGAGACCTATGCCAGCGCGCATGGCACGCCGCGCCAGGCCGAGGTGCTCGCCCGCTTCACGCGCACCGCCGAAGCCGCGCTGGCACTCGGCCTGGGGCTCAACGCGGGCCACGACCTGAGCCTCGCCAACCTCACCGACTTCATCCGCGCGGTGCCCGGCGTCGCCGAGGTCTCGATCGGCCACGCGCTGATCGCCGACGCGCTGGAATACGGCCTGGGCGACACCGTGCGGCGCTACCTGCGCGCGATCGTCGCGGCCGGGGCGGCGGAGTCGCTGGCGTGATCTACGGCATCGGCACCGACCTCTGCGACGTGCGCCGCATCACGGCCACGCTGGCGCGCAAGGGCGACCGCTTCGCCGAGAAGGTGCTGGGCCCCGACGAGCTGAAGGTGTTCCACGCGCGGCGCGCCAGGGTGGAGGGCCGCGGCATCCGCTTCCTGGCGACGCGCTTTTCCGCCAAGGAGGCGTTCTCCAAGGCCGTGGGCATGGGGCTGCACATGCCCATGACCTGGCGCAGCTGCGAGATCCTCAACGAGCGCTCCGGCAAGCCCTTCATCCGCCTGCACGGCGAGCTGGCGGCCTGGTTCGCCGAGCGCAACCTCGTCGCGCACGTCACCGTCACCGACGAGACCGACTACGTGGCCTCCTTCGTGGTGGTCGAGACCGGTCCGGCCGATGTGGCGGGCACTCCAACACAGAGCTGAAAAACCATGCCCAGCAAGACCAGGAAGAGCGCCAACCCGTCCGGCGAGGCGCGCATCGTCGCCCAGTTCGTCGAGCCGCTGGACTTCGTGGCCGACGCGCGTTTCGACGAGCACGCGCCGGTGATACTCGACGTCTCCGGCACGAAGCTGACCGCCGACGACCGGCGCCGCCTCGCGCATCCGCTGACCGGCGGCGCGATCCTGTTCGGGCGCAACTGGGTCAACCGCCAGCAGGTCACCGAGCTGGTGGCCGAGATGAAGGCGATCCGGCCCGACCTGCTCGTGTGCGTCGACCACGAGGGCGGGCGCGTGCAGCGCTTCCGCACCGACGGCTTCACCCACCTGCCGGCCATGGACGTCTACGGCAAGCGCTGGATGGACGACGGCGCCGGCGCCGCGGGCGACGGCGCGATGGCCGCCACCGACGCGGCCACCGCGGCGGGCTTCGTGATGGCCGCGGAGCTGCGCTCGTGCGGCCTCGACCTGAGCTTCGCGCCGGTGCTGGACCTGCACTTCGGCCACAGCGCCGTCATCGGCGACCGCTCGTTCCATCGCGACGCGCGCATCGTCACGCTGCTGGCCAAGAGCCTGATGCTGGGCATGCGCCAGGCCGGCATGGCCAACTGCGGCAAGCACTTCCCCGGCCACGGCCACGTCGCGGCCGACAGCCACGTCGACGTGCCGATCGATCCCCGCCCGCTCGCCGAGATCCTGCGCGACGACGCGCGGCCGTACGAGTGGCTGTCCACCTCGCTGGCCAGCGTGATGCCCGCGCACGTCGTCTATCCCGACGTCGACGACAAGCCCGCGGGCTTCTCGGCGCCCTGGCTGCAGGACGTCCTGCGCTCGCGGCTGGGCTTCACCGGCGCCATCTTTTCCGACGACCTGAGCATGGCCGGCGCGCGCACGCTGGACGGGCGCACGCTGGGCTACGCCGAGGCGGCCGTGCTGGCGATGAACGCGGGCTGCGACCTGGTGCTGCTGTGCAACCAGAGCGTGGGCCGGGGCCGGCCGCTGGACGACCTGATGGACGGGCTCGTGAGGGCGCGCTCCGAGGGCACCTGGGCGCCGGACGGCGCCTGCGAACGGCGCCGCCTGGACCTGCTGCCGCAGACCGAGCCGCTGGCCTGGGACGACCTGATGCGCGACCCGGCGTACCTGCGGGCGCTGGACCGCCTTTAGGGCGCTGCGCCATGAAAAAAGCCGCGGGCCCGAAGGCGCGCGGCTTGTCGTGAGGTCGGTGCCTTCAGCCCGGCCCGGTGACGCACTTGTTCTGCTGGCAATGCGCGCCGGGGTCGGCGAGCATGTAGCAGGTGGACACCTGGTGCGATTCGCGCGCAGCCTGGGCCGCCAGGTCGCGCTGCCGCTGGGCCAGCGCGTCGACGCTCGCGCTGGAGACGGTCTTGCTCGAGTACGCACGGTAGCCCGTCGGGCCCCCGCAGGCCTTGGCGCCGACGGCCACCGAATGGCATTCGGTATCGACGGTGCAGGCGGACGCGCCGGTGAGCGTCTGCCCCAGTTGCGCGTCCACCGATGCCAGGTCGCCCGAGGGCGCGGCGGCGGGGGCGAGCACCGGTGGCGCCGGCACGTGGGCCGTCGAGACGGCCGGCGCCGAGGCCACCAGCGCGGTGCCCGCGGGCGTCAGCGGCAGGGTACCGACGGCATTGCAGGCCGACAGCGACAACGCGAGCCCGGCAGCCCCCACGACGCGCGCCGTCCGCAACAGCGGGCGACGAACGAGAAGGGCGGTCGGGTTCTTCATCGCGTCGACGCAGCCGTCAGGAAGCCTGCTGCGAATCGAACGGCAGCTTGATCTGGCTGAGATCCTTGCGGGTCTCGACCAGCACCAGCGGGCCTTCGTCGATCACGACCGCCGGCGGTCGTTCGCGCGGCACGTGCGCAGCCTTGGGCGCGTTGGCGATCGCCTCCTGGGCGGCACGCACGCTGTCGGCGTTGGAGTGCACCCACTCGAGGCCGGCCGAACCCGCGAGCGTGTTCAGGTCGGCGATGGGCAGGTCGAACTTCGGCACGACGGGAGCGACGGGCGCCACCGGCGCGGCCACGACCGGCGCAGGCGCGGGTGCCTGCACTGGAGCCGGAGCCGACGCCGTGAAGGCGCGCGACTCGAACGGAACGGCCACGCGGGCCGGGGCGTCCTCGGCGTCCGCCACCGCCACCGGCGCCGCAACCGGCTCGCGGTGCGACTCGGCGGCGTCGGCCAACACGGGCGCCGATGCGGGTTCGGCGACGCCGGCCGCCTCGGTCAGCGCGGCATTGCCGGGCAGCCCTTCGGTGGCGGTCTCGCCGCTGGTGTCGCCCTGGCCGTCTTCGCGGCGCGGGCCGCGATTGCGGTCGCGTCCGCGGCCACGGCGGCGGTTGCCGCCTTCGCCGTCGGCGGGTGCTTCGCCTTCGGCGGCAGCGGCGCCTTCGACAGGTGCTTCGCCTTCGGCAACGGCCTCGGCGTTGTCGCCTTCGACGCCCCCTTCGACACCGCCTTCGCCGGACGCGTCGTCACGGCCACGGCCGCCACGACGACGACGGCGGCGACGACCGTCGCGTTCGGCATCGGCCGCGGGCGTGCCGTCGCCGGACACGGCGCCGGCCTGCACGTCGGCGCCCGGCGGCGTGTCGATCAGTTCGCCTTGTTCGCCCAGTTCACCGAATCCGGTGGGCGCTTCGGCCACCGCTGCGGGTGCCGGACGACGGCTGCCGCGATCGCCGCGGTCTCCGCGTTCGCGTTGCGGTGCGGCCTCGGCCAGCACGCCTTCGGCGCCCTCGACCTGTGCCGGACGCTCTTCGCGCGGCGCACGTTCGCGACGACCGCCTTCGCGGCCTCCTTCGCGCGGTGCGCCGTCGACGCGCGGCTCGCCACGGCGACCGCCGCGGCCTTCCGGACGCGCCTCGCCGCTCTCGACCACGGTCTCGCGGGGGCGCTCGGCACCGCGCTCGCCGCGCTCGCCATTGCGCGGCGGCCGGCCTTCGCCGGCCTTGCGCTCGCCGTTGCGGCCTTCGCCGCCACGCGCTTCGGCACCCCGGGCGCCGCGTTCGCCGCCACGTTCGCCGTTGCGACCGCCGCGACGCTTGTCGTCACGGCCGCGGCCGTCGCGATTGCCGTCACGGCCTTCGCCCGTGCGGGCGGCCGGCGTGGCCGTCGCCGGAGCGGGCGTGGCCACCGGGGCGGGCGCGGGCGCCGCGCCGAACAGGTTCTTGATCCAGCCGAAAAAGCCACCGGCGGCGGGCGCCGGCGCGGCCGCGGGCGCGGGACGCGGCGCGCGCGCAGGCTGCGCGGCTTGCGAGACGGGAGCAGTGGTCGTGGAAACTGCGGGCACGGGCGCCGGCGCCGGCGGGGCCGGCTGGTCGGGCAGCACGCCCTTGATCACCGGCTCCTGCTTGGCCTTGGCCTTGTCGCGGCGCGTGATCGAGACCTCGTCCTGCGGCTCCTCGATCATCGTGTAGCTCGCCTGCAGGTTCTCCAGGCGCGGGTCGTCGTGGCGCAGGCGCTCGAGCTTGTAGTTGGGCGTCTCGAGGTGCTTGTTGGGCACCAGCAGCACCGTGGTGCGCTGCTTCAGCTCGATCTTGGTGATCTCGCTGCGTTTCTCGTTGAGCAGGAACGACACCACTTCCACGGGCACCTGCACGTGCACGGCGGCCGTGTTTTCCTTCATCGACTCTTCCTGGATGATGCGCAGGATCTGCAGAGCCGACGATTCGGTGTCGCGGATGTGGCCCGTGCCGTTGCAGCGCGGGCAGGTGATGTGGCTGCCTTCGCTCAGCGCGGGGCGCAGGCGCTGGCGGCTCAGCTCGAGCAGGCCGAACTTGCTGATGGACGAGAACTGCACGCGGGCGCGGTCGAAGCGCAGCGCGTCGCGCAGGCGTTGTTCCACTTCGCGGCGGTTCTTCGACTCTTCCATGTCGATGAAATCGACCACGATCAGGCCACCCAGGTCGCGCAGGCGCATCTGGCGCGCGATCTCGTCGGCGGCCTCGATGTTGGTGCGGGTGGCGGTTTCCTCGATGTCGCCGCCGCGCGTGGCGCGGGCCGAGTTGACGTCGATGGAGACCAGCGCCTCGGTATGGTCGATCACGATCGCGCCGCCGGCCGGCAGGTTGACCGTGCGCGAGAACGCGGTCTCGATCTGGTGCTCGATCTGGAAGCGGCTGAACAGCGCCGCGTCGTCGCGGTAGCGCTTCACGCGATTGGCCGTTTCCGGCATCACGTGGTTCATGAACTGCTGGGCCTGCTCGAAGATGTCGTCCGTGTCGATCAGGATCTCGCCGATGTCGGCGGTGAAGTAGTCGCGGATGGCACGGATGACCAGCGACGATTCCTGATAGATGAGGAAGGCGCCCTTGCCCGTCTTGGAGGCGCCGTCGATGGCGTCCCACAGCTTGAGCATGTAGTTCAGGTCCCACTGGAGCTCGGGCGCGCTGCGGCCGATGCCGGCGGTGCGCGCGATCAGGCTCATGCCCTTCGGGTACTCGAGCTGGTCGAGGTTTTCCTTGAGCTCTTCGCGGTCCTCGCCCTCGATGCGACGGCTGACGCCGCCGCCGCGCGGGTTGTTGGGCATCAGCACGAGGTAGCGGCCGGCCAGCGACACGAACGTGGTCAGCGCCGCGCCCTTGTTGCCGCGTTCTTCCTTCTCGACCTGCACCAGGAGTTCCTGGCCGTCGCGAATCGCATCCTGGATGCGGGCCGACTTGACGTCGACGCCTTCGCGGAAATAGGTGCGGGCGATTTCCTTGAACGGCAGGAAACCATGGCGGTCCTCGCCGTAGTCCACGAAACAGGCTTCGAGCGACGGCTCGACGCGCGTCACGACCGCCTTGTAGATATTGCCCTTGCGCTGTTCGCGCCCTTCGATCTCGTTTTCGAAATCGAGCAGTTTCTGTCCGTCGACGATGGCCAGCCGGCGTTCTTCCGGCTGGGTCGCATTGATGAGCATGCGTTTCACGTGCACTCCTTGTTCGCTTCGCGCGGCGATGCGCCGACGCGAGGCGTTCGCCTCACTGCGCTGTCCGCAGGCCGATGTCCACAGGGCCTGGGAAGCGCGCTAACGATGCACGAGAAACAACAACCGAACCGATGGAAGGAACCGCCCTGGACTGCTCGCCGGGCCTCGGATGACGAGGCGGTCGACGTGAACAGCGTTGGCGCTAGGGCATCAGGCTTTGGCCTCGCGGTGCCGGACGTCGGGCGTTTCCCAAAGGCCACCTGCGGTCACGGCCGTGGCCGCTCCTGCAAGTCCACGCACCAGGCGGCCCCGGGCGCGGGGCGAGTGCAGGGCGCAAAGCGGCGGCGCGACGCGGGAGTGCGTCGGGCGCCGGCCGGGGCCGTGCGTGCTCGCCCGCGTGGCGGGGCGGGGTCGGGTGGGGGTAGGAAACGAACGCCATGCGTTGCGATTGCAAAAGGATCTGACACCGGCTGCCAGCTGGATTTCCGTGGGGAACTCCGTCTGGCGACCTTGGAAAACCTTTATCTCCAGCCTGCGGAAAAATGCAGGTCGGTTCGTGAGTCGTTGCTCTTCCGCGTCCTTGCCTCCGGCCGCCGGGCCACTTCGTGGTCACCGGCCTGTCGAGGCGCCGAGCGCGTTGCATCACCTTGTTTGCCGCGTCTCTTTCGATACTTGGCGCCACGCCAACGTGGTTTTGTTGTCGAGTTTCAAAGGGCCGGCCTGGGGTCCGTCTGGCGGATTACCCAGGTAAACTATGGAAAATCAAGAACTTATGTCGCTAACGTGGTCCGGCCAATTATAGAGGCGAAACGCAAGCCGGCTCAAACGCCGGCCCGGGGCGGCGCCAAGGCGAAGCCGGGCGCCCCTGGCAAGGCCCTCGCGGCCTCGACGGCGAGGCCGCGCGCCCGACCCGTGGCGACCGCCGCCCGACCCGCGCCGCGCGCCCCCGTGCCGGAGCCCGCCGTCGAGGCGGTGCCGGCCGTGCGCACCCTCGCCGTGGACGCCGAGTTCGCCGGCCAGCGCCTGGACAACTTCCTGCTGCGCGAGCTCAAGGGCGTGCCCAAGACCCACGTCTACCGCATCATCCGCTCGGGCGAGGTGCGCGTGAACAAGGGTCGCGCGTCGGCCGACACCAAGCTGGCCGGCGGCGACCTCGTGCGCATTCCGCCGGTGCGGATGTCCGCGCCGGCCCTGCCCGCCGATGCCGCGCCGCCGCGCGAGTTCCCGATCCTGTTCGAGGACGAGCACCTCGTCGCCATCGACAAGCCCTCCGGCACGGCTGTCCACGGAGGCTCGGGCGTCAGCTTCGGCGTGATCGAGCAGATGCGCCGCGCCCGCCCGGAACAGAAATACCTGGAACTGGTGCACCGGCTCGATCGCGAGACCTCGGGCATCCTGCTGCTGGCCAAGAAGCGCAGCGCGCTGCTGGCGCTGCAGGAGCAGTTCCGCGCCCGCGAAACCGGCAAGACCTACGCCGCGCTCGTGGTGGGGCGCTGGCCCGCGAAGCTGAAGGTGATCGACGTGGCCCTGCACAAGACCGAGGACGGCGGCGGCGAGCGGCGCGTCTATCCGGTGGCCAGCGACCATCCCGATGGTCAGCGCTCGATCTCGCTGGTGCGCATCGCGAAGCAGTTCGCCGACGCCACCCTGCTGGACGTCACGATCAAGACCGGCCGCACGCACCAGATCCGCGTGCACCTGCAGCACTCGGGCCACGTGATCGTCGGCGACGACAAGTACGGCGACTTCGCGCTCAACCGCCGCTACGCGCGCGGCGAGGCCGTGGCCGGCGTGCGCTTCGAGCGCATGTTCCTGCACGCCCGCCAGCTCGCCTTCGACCATCCCGCCAGCGGCGCCCGCCTCGAGCTCGTGGCGCCGCTGCCCCCCGAATGCGCCGCGCTCGTGGCCGCGCTCGACAAGCCATGACCGATTCCCCCGACCGCCCGCGCCGCTTCGACCTCGTCGTCTTCGACTGGGACGGCACGCTGTTCGACTCCACCGCGCTGATCGTGCACAGCATCCAGGCCGCGTGCCGCGACCTGGGCCTGCCGGTGCCCGACGACGAGCGCGCCTCCTGGGTGATCGGCCTGAGCCTGCACGGCGCGTTGAAGCACGCGGTGCCCGACATCCTGCCCGAGCAGCTCCCGCAGATGGTGGAGCGCTACCGCTTCCATTACCTGGCGCGCCAGCACGACCTGACGCTGTTTCCCGGCGTGCTCGAACTGCTGCACGCGCTGAAGGCGCGCCACCACTGGCTGGCGGTGGCCACCGGCAAGAGCCGCGCGGGCCTCGACGATGCGCTGCTCTCGGTGGAGCTCAAGGGCATGTTCGACGGCACGCGCACCGCCGACGAGACGCGCTCCAAGCCCGACCCGCAGATGCTGCTCGAGCTGATGCGCGAGTTCGGCAGTGCGCCGGATCGCACGCTGATGATCGGCGACACCACGCACGACCTGCAACTGGCGGCCAACGCCGGCACGCCCAGCGTCGCCGTGGCCTACGGCGCGCACCAGACGTCGGAGTTCTCCGCGCATTCGCCGCTGTTCGTCGCGCAGACCGTGGCAGGGCTCGCGGCGTGGCTGCAGGCACATGCCTGAGGCGGCGCCGGACGGCGCGCTCGCCTTGTGTGCCGGCGCCGAGCTCGCGGAGGCCGGCACGGCCCACGTGTTCGACGTGATGCTGTGGCGCCGGCCAGCGCGCGCGTTCGCGCTGCGCTTCGAGGGGCGCGTGGTGGCCTACCTGAACCGCTGCGCCCACGTGCCCACCGAGATGGACTGGCGCCCCGGCGAATTCCTCGACTCCGAACGCCGCTTCATCGTGTGTTCGATGCACGGCGCGGTCTACGAGCCCACCAGCGGGCACTGCATCGCGGGCCCGTGCGCGGGCCAGCGCCTGATGGCCGTCGCCGTCGTCGAACGCGCCGGCCAGGTCTATTGGTATCCTTCCGCGGACGTTCGCCCAGTCGAGTTCGACGCCATTTCTCCAGATAGCCCCCCATGACGCAAGATTTCGAGCCCACGCACACCCCGCCGTTGCCCGAGAACGGTCCGGCCCCCGTGCCCGCGCCGGCCCCGGCTCCGGTGCCACCCGTCACCGTCACGGTGGGGGCCGATCTCTCGCGCCTGGAGCACTTGGTGGCGCAGGTCAGCGGCGAGCTGATGCGCGATCGCCGCACCGACCGGCGCTGGCGCCTGGCCGGCCGCCTCGCGTGGTTCCTGCTCGCCCTGGCCGTGATCTGGGGCGCGGTGTCCGCGCAGCGCGGCAAGGCCTCGACGCCCAATGGCCCGCACACGGCGCTGGTGGAGATCCGCGGCGAGATCGCGTCCGAAGGCGACGCCAGCGCGGAGAACATCGTGTCGGCGCTGCGCAGCGCGTTCGAGGAGAAGAATGCCGTCGCGGTGGTGATGCGCATCAACTCGCCGGGCGGCAGCCCGGTGCAGGCCGGCATCGTCTACGACGAGATCAAGCGGCTGAAGGCGCAGTACCACAAGAAGATCTACGCGGTCTGCGAGGAGGTCTGCGCGTCCGGTGCGTACTACATGGCGGTGGGCGCCGACGAGATCTACGTCGACAAGGCGAGCATCGTCGGCTCCATCGGCGTGCTGATGGACGGCTTCGGCTTCACCGGCACGATGGAGAAGCTGGGCGTCGAGCGCCGCCTGATCACGGCCGGTGCGAACAAGGGCATGCTCGACCCGTTCTCGCCGCTCAAGCCCGAGCAGCGCGCGCTGGCCCAGGCCATGATCGACCAGATCCACAGGCAGTTCATCGCCGTCGTCAAGGAAGGTCGCGGCGCGCGCCTGCACGAGACGCCCGACACGTTCTCGGGCCTGTTCTGGAACGGCGAGGAGGCCGTCAACCAGGGCCTGGCCGATCATTTCGGCAGTCTCGATTCGGTGGCCCGCGACGTGGTCAAGGCCGAAGACGTGGTCGACTACACGCTGCAGGAGAACGTGGCCGAACGCCTGGCCAAGCGCTTCGGCGCGTCGGTGGGCGCCGGCGCCGTCCACGAACTGCAGGCGCCGCTGCTGCGGCGCTGAACCGGCGCGGCCGGTGCGCCTGGGATGGGTCGAGGCCTGCCGAGCCTTCGTCGTCATCCTGCGCGAAGTCGCAGGATCCACCGTCGCAGCTCCGCGCGCAACGACAACTCATAGCCAGCCCGACTTCCTGAACTGCCGATAGAGCACCACGCAGACGATCGTGATCGTGAGCAAGGCCAGCGGGTAGCCGTAGCGCCACTCCAGCTCCGGCATGTTCTTGAAGTTCATGCCCCAGATGCCTGCGAACGCGCTGATCACCGCGAAGATGCCGGCCCACGCGGCGAGGCGCTTGTTGACCACCGATTCCTCGATGGCCACCATCGCCAGGTTCACCTGGATGGCCGTGCCGATGGTGTCGCGCAGGTTGTCGAGCGAGCCGTTCATGCGCAGCAGGTGGTCGAAGACGTCGCGGAAGTATTCGCGGTTGTTCTCGCAGACGGCCGGCACGCGGCCGCTGAACAGCTTGTGCACGGCGTCGATCAGCGGCGTCACCACGTGGCGGACGATGCCGATGTCGCTCTTGAGCTCGTACAGGCGACGGATGTTGGCCTGCGACGTGCCGGGCTCGAAGATCTGCGCCTCCACCTGTTCCAGCTCGGTCTCGAGCCGGTCGATGACGGGAAAGTAGCGGTCCACCACTGCGTCGAGCAGCGCGTAGAACACGAAGGCCGGGCCATGGCGCAGCAGCTGCGGCTCGCGTTCCGAGCGTTCGCGCACCTGCAGCAGGTTCTGCCCGCTGCGGTTGCGGATGGACAGCACGAAGTTCGTCCCGACGAAGATGTCCACCTCGCCCGTACTCAGCTCGTCCGTGGGCGACATCTCCACGGTGTGCACGACGGCGAACAGCGTGTCGCCGTATTCCTCGACCTTGGGGCGCTGGTGGCCGTGCAGGGCGTCCTCGACGGCCAGATCGTGCAGGCCGAACTCCTGCTGCATCGTCTTCAGCTCGTCCTCGGTGGCGTCCTTGAGCGCGACCCAGACGAAGCAGGCGGGTCGCGCCAGGTAGTCGCTGATCTCCGCGATCGGGATGTCGGCGAGCTTGGCTCCGTTCTCGTAGGCGACGCAGTTGAGCAGCATGGGCCGCACTTTAACGGGGAAGGCCGCGGGGCGCCGAAGCCATGCTTTCGCGGGCCGTGGTGGCGATGTCGCGAGGCATTGGGTCAAAATGCAGTCCCCATCAACCAACGACCCGCGCGCATGCATCCGGCTGCGGGTTCCAGCCGATCTCATGAGCAGCAAGGAACACGGCGCGGGCCTCGGGGCCATGACGCTGGGCGCGTTGGGCGTCGTCTACGGCGACATCGGCACGAGCCCGCTGTACACCCTGCACGAGATCTTCCTGCCGGTATCGGGCGTCGGCGTGCCGCTGGATACCCACCACCTGATCGGCGCGATCTCCACCATCTTCTGGGGCCTGATGCTGGTGGTCACGCTCAAGTACGTGATCCTGATCCTGCGCGCCGACAACAACGGCGAAGGCGGCGCGATGGCGCTCACCGCGCTCGCGGCCAAGGCCGCCGGCGGCACGCCGCAGCGGCGCACGCTCATCCTGCTGGTGGGGATGTTCGGCGCCACGCTGTTCTTCGGCGACAGCGTGATCACGCCGGCCGTCACGGTGATGGGCGCGGTGGAAGGCATCGAGGTCATCGCGCCCGCCCTCAAGGCCTACGTGGTGCCGATCTCGGTGGTGATCCTGGTGGTGCTGTTCTCGGCCCAGCGCTTCGGCACCGGGGCGTTCGGCAAGCTGTTCGGCCCGATCATCCTGGTCTGGTTCAGCGGGCTGGCCATCGTCGGAGGACTGCACATCGCGCAGGCGCCGGAGATGCTCAACGCGCTCAACCCGATCTACGCCGTCCAGTTCCTGCTCGGGCGCGGCTGGCACGTGCTGGCCGCGCTCGGCGCCATCGTGCTGGCGCTCACGGGCGCCGAGGCGCTCTACGCCGACATGGGCCACTTCGGCAAGACGCCCATCCGCCTGGCCTGGACCACGATGGTGCTGCCGGCGCTGGCGCTCAACTACATGGGCCAGGGGGCGCTGCTGATCCACGATCCGACCGCCATCGCCAACCCGTTCTTCAGGATGTTCCCGCAGGCCTGGGTGGCGCCGGTGGTGGTGCTGGCGGCGATGGCCGCCGTCATCGCCTCGCAGGCCGTGATCTCGGGCGCGTTCTCGATGGCCAGGCAGGCGATCCAGCTGGGCTTCCTGCCACGCATGGAAGTCGTCTACACCTCCGTGCGCGAGGCCGGCCAGATCTACCTGCCGCGCGTGAACTGGGCGCTGATGGTGGCGGTGGTGTGCGCGGTGCTGGGCTTCGGCAGCGTGTCGGCCCTGACCGCGGCGTACGGCATCGCGGTGACGGTGACCATGCTGATCGACACCACGCTCACCTATTTCGTCGTTCGCTACGGCTGGGGTTTCCCGCTGTGGGTCGCGCTCGGAGCCACCGGCTTCTTCATGTTCATCGACGGCCTGCTGGTGGCCGCGTGCTCGCTGAAGTTCCTGCACGGCGGCTGGTTCCCGCTGCTGCTGGCGCTCGCGATTTTCGCGGTGATGTCCACCTGGAAGCGCGGCCGCGAGCTGCTGCTGGAGAGCATTCGCCGCGACGACCCGGACCTGATCCCGTTCATCACCGCGCTGGCCCAGGACGACATCGTGCGCACGCCGCGCACCGCGGTGTTCACGGTGGCCAACGTCGGCACCGTGCCGCAGGCGCTGCTGCACAACCTCAAGCACAACCAGGTGCTGCACGAGACCAACGTCATCCTCACGGTGAAGTTCCACGAGGTGCCGTGGATCCCGTTCGCCGCCCGCGTGCAGGTGGAGCCGCTGGCGCGCGGCTTCTGGCGCGTGACCGTGAACTACGGCTTCAAGAACACGCCCGACATCCCGCAGGCGCTCACGCTGTGCCGGCCGCACGGTCTCGAGGTGGAGGAATTCACCACCAGCTACTTCCTGAGCCGCGAGGTGGTGGTGCCCACGCGCGGCGACGGCATGGCGCACTGGCGCGAACGCCTGTTCGCGGCCATGACGCGCAATGCCGGCAGCGTGGTGGAGTTCTTCCGCCTGCCCAACAACTCCGTCATCGAGCTGGGCACGCGCGTCCGGATATAGGGACCTGCGAGGCTCCCTCAGGTCCCGCCCCGGATCACGCGCAGTGGCGGCTTGCCGGGCAGCGTCGGATCGGTCTCGACGACGCGCGTGCAATTGCGGCCCGCATGCTTGGCCGTGTAGAGCGCCGCGTCGGCCTGGGCGATCAGCTCGTCGATGCCTTCGCCGCCGGCGCACACCGTGGCCACCCCGATGCTCACCGTCACGGCGGGCACGCCACGCGGCAGCGGACGCGGGCCGGGCGCCTGCTGCCCCACCGACTGGCGCAGCCGGTCGGCGATGATCGCGGCCGTGCCGAGATCGGTCTCGGGCAGGATCGCCACGAACTCGTCGCCGCCGTAGCGTCCGAACAGGTCGGTGCAGCGGAGCACGGCCTGGCCATGCAGCGCGACGTGGCGCAGCACCGCGTCGCCTGCGGCGTGTCCGTGGGTGTCGTTGATCGTCTTGAAGTGGTCGATGTCGACGATGAACGCGGCGGTGAAGGTGCGCTGGCGCCGCGCGATCTGCAGGTCGCGCGACGCCTGTGTGTAGAGCGCGCCGCGCGACAGCGCGCCGGTGAGGTGGTCGGTGCGCGCCAGCTGCAGCACCCACTCGTGCATGCGGTCGGTGATGATCAGCACGAAGCCGACGTTGCACAGCACGTCGAAGATCAGCAGCGCGCCGATGTAGAAGGCGATCACGGGCGAATGGAGGTCGACGAGCGTGCCTTCGTCGATCTGGCGCGCATGCGCCCAGATGCGCGAGAAGTTGGCCAGCGCCATGCCCGCAAAGCCCACCAGCGTCACGATGCGGCTGATGCTCAGCGGCGCGCTGATGAACAGGGTGAGCGCCGCCCACGCGGTGAACAGCCCCATGCCGGACACCATCACGAGGCTGCGGCCCGGAAAGCTGGGCCACACCAGCAGCGTCGCGAGCACGCCCGCGATGAACCCGGCGCACAGCGCGCCGAGCCAGAGCACCGGCACGACGCGCCGATCGAGCTGCTGGCACGCCGCCACCGAGCACGCGCGGCCGACGAGGATCAATGCGTTGCCCACGATGGCCGGCACCCACAGCGGCGCGATGCCCTGCAGGCCGTGCAGCGCCGCCGCGATGCCGACCAGGAACGCGGACACGGCCCACAGGCGCAGGCCCGGGATCGGCTGGCGCAGCCGGCGCTCCAGCGCCAGCACGATGAGACCGAACAGTATGCCCAATGCGGCCGCCACCGCGAGCAGCGAGCGTCCGTCGATCGTCATTGCGCAACGTCCGTCGACGTCTCTCCGCGCCTGTGCATGGGGAGCACCTCCTGCCTCGAAAAATTCTAGGCTTCCCCCCGACGGCTGGAAAGCACTAACGTGGGGATATCGCGTGCCCGGCCTTGGGATGTTTGGATCGCACGGTGGGATTCGATAGCGCGAGTGCGTTGCGCAACAGTGGCGCCAGCGTGTCGACCAGCGGCGCGATCTGGGCGACAGGCGTCGCGGCGAACGACAGCACGAGGCCGCGCCACGCCACGCGCGCGGCGTAGACCGACAACGGGATCGCGGTCACGCCCAGTGCGATCGCGTCGCGCGCGACGGCACGATCGTCCACCTCGCCCGGCAGCGCCAGCGTCAGGTGGACGCCGCGCGCGCCCGAGACCACGCTCAGCCGCTGCGCGGCGAACTCGCGGGGCAGGGCATCGGTCAATGCGCGCAGCATCGCCTCGCGGCGCAACGCGTACTCGCGCCGCAGCGTTCGCACGTGGGCCGCGTAGTGGCCCTCGCGCATGAAGTCGGCCAGCACCTGCTGCACGATCTGGTCGCCGTCGCGGTAGAAATCGGCCGAGGCGTCGGCGAACACGCGCTGCAGCCCCTGCGGCACCACGAGGAACGCGACGCGGATGCCGGGATAGACGGTCTTGCTGAAGGTGCCCAGATAGATCACGCGGCCGGCCGCGTCCTGGCCCTGCAGCGACGGGAACGGCGCGCCTTCGTAGCGGTATTCGCTGTCGTAGTCGTCCTCCAGCAGCAGCGTGCCGTGGCGGGCCGCGAACTGCAGCCACTCGAGCCGGCGCGCCAGCGGCATCACGCCGCCGGTGGGGAACTGGTTGGACGGCGTGAGGTAGGCCAGGCGCGGCGCGCGCTGGCCCGGGCGCAGCGTGGGCACCGGCAGGCCGTGCGCGTCGACCGGCGCCGCGTGCAGGCGCAGGCCGTGGTCGGACAGCACCTGCGTGGCGGCCCAGTAGCCGGGATCCTCCAGCAACACCGCGTCGCCGGGGTCGCACATGAGGCGGGCCACGAGATCGATCGATTCGCCGGTGCCGTCGGTGATGATCACCTGGTCGGGCGCGCAGCGCACGCCGCGCGTTGCGCGCACGTGTTCGGCGATGGCCTGGCGCAGTTCGGGCGCGCCGCCGGGCTCGCCCTGTTCCAGCTGGATCGGGTCGGCGCGCCGCAGCTGGCGTTGCTGCAGCCGGTTCCACAGCCGGTGCGGAAACAGCGCGAAATCGAACTGGCCGGGGCAGAAGGGCTGGCGTGTCCAGAACTCGTGCAGCGGGTGGCTGTGATAGCGGCGGCCGCGGTGCGAGAACGCGGGCGGCGTGGCCGCGCGCGACCGCGCCACGGGCTCGGCGACGGCGACCGGAGGCAGGACATCGGGCGCGATGCGACAGACGTAGGTGCCCGAACCCTGGCCGGCCACCACGAAGCCTTCCGCGCGAAGTTGCTCGTAGACCGGCACCGCCGTGTTGCGCGCGATGCGCAGCGCCCGCGCGAGCGCGCGCGTGGACGGCAGCCGGTGGGCCGGCGCCACCACGCGCTCGAGGATGGCGCGGCGCAGCAGCTGCGTCAGGCGCGCGCCGATGGGCAGGCGGCCCTCGTGGCCGGACGGATGGGCCCAGGCGTGCTGTAGCCAGTCGACGAGGGAATCGGCGGAGGTCGGCGATGTCATGGTGGTCGCCATGCTACGCCTTGCCGCGAAAAGTGGCCCAGTCGGTCCAACGCCAATTGGCCCTTCCTGTTGGGCCATTGTCTGTTTAAGCTCTCGCCCATGAATGCCCTTCCCACGCCCGACCGCAGTGCCGTCCTGGCCGCGCTGGCGCAGCTGTCCGCCGCGCCCGTCGCAGCCATCGAATGCGCCGTCGGCGACTTCACGTCGGTGGCGCGCGGCAAATCGGTGGGCCTCGCCGATTTCGTCGGCATGGCCGGCTGCCGCTTCCCGTCGGTGGTGTTCGGCCTGACGCTGACCGCGGGCGAACCCGAGACCGTGTTCGGCCCGCTGTTGCCGGCGTCCTACCTCGACATCAGCCTGGTGCCCGACCTCGCCACGCTCAGCGCCCAGCCGGGTCGCGAAGGCAGCGCCGCCGTCATCTGCGAGCCCGTCGGCCCGCTGCACGCGCAACGCTACGGCCGTGCGATCTGCGCCAGCGAGCTGTCGCCGCGCGCCGCGCTGCGCCGCGTGCTGGCCCGCCTCGACCAGGCGGGCCTGGTCGCCACGGTGGCGCCGGAGCTGGAGCTGTTCCTGGTCGACCGCCGCGAGCACGACGGCCAGGTGAGCCTGCACGCGCCCGCGTCCCGCGAGGGCGCGCCCGCGCGCGAGCGCGCCTGCGAGGCCTACTCGCTGGAGCGCACCGGCCACTTCGCCGCGTACTTCGACGCGCTGTTCGCCGCCTGCCACCTGCAAGGCATTCCCGTGTGCGGGCACGCGCACGAGGCGGCGTACTCGCAGTACGAGGTGAACTTCATGCCCGGCGAGCCGCTCGCGCAGGCCGACGCGGTGTTCCGCTTCAAGCGCCTCGCGCGCCAGGCGGCCGCGCAGTTCGGCTTCCTCGCCACCTTCGCGCCCAAGCCGTTCCTCGACCAGCCCGGCACCGGCATGCACTGGCACTTCAGCCTGCAGCACAAGGACGGCGCGTCGGCGTCGCACACGAATGCATTTGCGCATCCCGACGGCAGTGACCGCGACACGCTGGGCGCCTTCATCGGCGGCTTGCAGCGCCACGCGGACGCCGCGATGGCCTTCTTCGCGCCGCACGACATGGCCTTCGACCGCATCCGCCTGAGCAACGCCTCGCCGTCGTCGGCCAGCTGGGGCCACGACGACCGGGGCGTGGCCTTGCGCATCCCGCAGTCGAGCGCGCAGAACCGCCGCATCGAGAACCGCCTGCCCGGCGGCGACGCGAATCCCTACCTGGTCGTGGCCGCCACGCTGGGCCTGGGCCTGGCCGGCATCGAGCAAGGCTTGCGGCCCGCCGGCGAATCGGCCGGCGTCGCGTTGCCGCGCACGCTGCCGCAGGCCTGCGACGCGCTGGAGGCCAGCGCGCCGATGCGCGAGCTGTTCGGCGATCCGCTGGTGGATCTGTTCGTCGCGCTCAAGCGCCACGAGAGCGCCGAGCGCAACGCCGCCGCCGACCCGCGCCACCACTGGGACCTGGTCCACCTCGTCGAACTTGCCTGAGAACCGCCACCATGTTCCGTTCCTCCCCCGAGTATGTCGACTCGTACTACACCGCCTCGTCGCGCCACCTGCAATCGAACCGCCCGTCGCTCGAGGAGAGCCTGGACGTGGACGTGTGCGTCGTCGGCGCCGGCTTCTTCGGCCTGTACAGCGCGCTGGAGCTGGCCAGGGCCGGCAAGCGCGTGGCCGTCGTCGAGGCGAGCCGCGTGGGCTGGGGCGCGTCGGGCCGCAACGGCGGCCAGATGATCATCGGCTTTCCGTGCGGCATGCAGCGACTGAAGGGCGCGATGGGCCAGGAGCGTGCGAAGCGCATGTTCGACGCCTCGCGCGAGGCCGTGGCCGACATCCGCGCCATCATGGCCGGGCACGCGATCGACTGCGACCTGGTGCAGGGCCACCTGGAGGTGGCGGTGCTCCAGCGCCGCGTGGGCGACCTCACCGACTGGATCGAGGAATGCGTCAACGAGTGGGGCTACGACAAGCTGCGGCTCGTCGGCAAGAAGGACCTGCCCGGATACGTGAACTCGCCGCGCTTCCAGGCCGGCATCATCGACCCGGAGGGCTGCCACATCCACCCGCTGAAGTACGTGCTGGGCCTGGCCCGCGCGGTGGAAAGCCAGGGCGTGCGCATCTTCGAGCAGAGCAAGGTGGACGGCTACGTGGAGAAGTCGGGCCGCGTGGAAGTGAAGGTCGGCCCGCACACGGTGCGCTGCGACCAGCTGGTGCTGGCCGCCAACGCCTATGTCGACAAGCTCGAACCCAGGCTCGCCTCGCGCACGTTGCCGGTGGGCACCTTCATCGGCGTCACCGCGCCGCTGGGCGAGGCCCTGGCGCGCAGCCTGATCCCGCACAACCACGCGGTCTACGACAACCAGTTCATCCTCGAATACTTCCGCATGACGGCCGACCACCGGCTGCTGTTCGGCGGCAAGTGCAGCTACCTCGGCGGCACGCCGGCCAACCTGCCGCAGGCCATGAAGCGCAACATCTCGCGCGTGTTCCCGCAGCTCGCGAACGTGCAGATGGACTACGCCTGGGGCGGCCACATCGACATCACGATGCGCCGCATGCCCGACTGGGGCCAGCGCGATGGCCGCGTGTTCTGGGCGCAGGGCTTCTGCGGCCACGGCCTGGTGCCCACGCGCGTGGCGGCCAAGGTGGTGACCGACAAGATGCTGGGCCGGTCCGACGAGCTCGACTGGTTCGCCCCCATCGTCAACCCGCCATTCCCGGGCGGCGAGGCCGTGGGCGGACTGATGCAGGCGGTGGGGATGACCTACTACCGGGCGCGCGACTTCGTCTGAGGCTTGCGGTCGTCAGGCGGGCGGCAGCAGGCCGGCCCCGCACCACGGGCAATGCGCGATCGTCAGCGCGGGTGTCCCGACGATCGACGTCTTCAGGCCGTAGGTCTTCGCGTTGTCCGCGTAGACGATCGTGCGCCCCAGTTGCGCGCGCATCGTGTCGCAGCAATGGGCGATCTCCGGCTCCTCGTCCGACGGATGCCGGAAGAACACCGCCCGCTGCGCCTTGAACTGCCGCTTGCGTCCGCGGTCCTTGCACAGCGCCTCGATCGCGAGCAGGAACCCGGTGTTCGCGTCGGCCGCGGACTGCATCGCGTCCCTGGAGGCGAATTCCACCTTGAAGACCGGCTCGCCGTACGAGTAGCTCATCTCGAACGACGGCAACGGCGAGGTCGTGGCGTAGACCTTCTCGAACGCGGCCGTGCAGGTGGCCTTGAGGCGAACGTGGCGCCAGCGGTCGAAGACGACGTAGCCGGCGATCAGGAGCAGCAGGGCGGCGAAGAGGATGGTCAAGGGTTCGTGAAGGCTGGCTGGGGCGCACGCAGCTTAACCGATGGCCCCACGCCTCTTGCACTTGCCGGGTTCGCCCTAAACTGCCCGCAATCCCCTCCCGGAATGCCTGCCATGAAGATCGATTTCGTCTCCGACGTCTCCTGCCCGTGGTGCGCCATCGGGCTCGCCTCGCTCGAGACCGCGCTGGAGCGCCTGGGCCCCGAAGTGCCGGTCACGCTGCATTTCCAGCCCTTCGAGCTCAACCCGCAGATGGTGCCCGAGGGCGAGGACACCGCCGAGCACATCGCGCGCAAGTACGGCATGCCCGCCGAGCAGGTGCAGAAGAACCGCGAGGCGATCCGCGAGCGCGGCGCTGCGGTGGGCTTCACGTTCAACATGGACAAGCGCGCCCGCATCTACAACACGTTCGACGCGCACCGCCTGCTGCACTGGGCCGAGGTGCTCGACGACGAGCAGGGGACCACGGGCGAGAACGCGCTGGCGCTCAAGCACGCGTTCCTGAAGGCCTACTTCACCGACGGCCAGGATCCCAGCTCGCACGACGTGCTGGTGCGCTATGCCACGGATGCCGGCCTCGACGGCGAGAAAGCGCGGCTGGTGCTCGCCAGCGGCCGTTACGCCGAGGAAGTGCGCGAGCGCGAGCAGTACTACCAGCAGCGCGGCATCCACTCGGTGCCGGCGATCATCATCGACGACAAGCACCTGATCTCCGGCGGTCAGCCGCCCGAGGTGTTCGAGCAGGCGCTGCGCCAGATCGCCGCGCATCCGGCGGCTTGACCGGAGCCCCTTCGGTCACTTGTAGCTTTGCAGGTGGATGGAGGTCTCGGTCGCCCCGATCCCCTTGATCAGGCGCACGCGTTCGAGCACCGCGGCCAGGTCGGCCAGGTTGGCGGAGCGCACCTCGGCCAGCAGGTCCCAGCGGCCGTTCGTGTCGTGCAGTTCGCCGATGCCCGGCTCGCCCAGAAGGATGGCGATCACCTCGCGCGTCTGGTTGCCTTCGACGGCGATGCTCATCCAGGCGGTGATCTCGTTGTGCTCGATGTCGGGCCGCAGCCGCACCGTGTAGCCCACGATCGTGCCGCCGTCCTCCAGCTTGGTGATGCGATTGTTGACGGTGCCGCGCGACACGCCCAGCCGGTGTGCCAGCGTGGCCACGGAGGCGCGCGCGTCGGCGCGCAGCAGGGCGATCAGTTGTTGGTCCAGCGTGTCCATGGGTCTAAAAATTCCATCAACATGAATTGTCGAAATGGCAGATGAGGCTGCCGATATGTCAAATTATTGATCGAAACGACGCACTACTGCCCATTTCGCTTGCCAGCGAGTCCAGAAACAATCTCCCTATCGACAACGGAGACATTTCATGACGACCCTGCTCACCACCCGCGACATCGGCGCCATCGTCGCCGCGAAGGGCCTGGCCGCCTGCCTGGGCACGCTGGTCACCTACCTCGAGGAAGATTTCGCCCGCTGGAGCGAATTCGACAAGTCGGCCCGCGTGGCCAACCACTCCAAGGACGGCGTGATCGAGCTGATGCCGATCTCCGACGCCAGCCTCTACAGCTTCAAGTACGTCAACGGCCACCCCAAGAACACCCGCGCCGGCCTGCCCACCGTGATGGCCTTCGGCCTGCTGGCCGACGTGGATACCGGCCGTCCCGAGCTGCTCAGCGAACTGACCCTCACCACCGCGATGCGCACCGCCGCCACGTCGGTGATGGTGGCGCGCCGCTGCGCGCGCACCGACAGCCGCGTGATGGCCGTGATCGGCAACGGCGCGCAGAGCGAGTTCCAGGCGCTGGCCTTCCACCTGCTGATGGGCATCGAGGAAGTGCGCCTGTTCGACGTCGACCCGCACGCCACCGCCAGGCTGGTGGCCAACCTGCATGACGCCGCTCCCGCGCTGAAGACCGTCGTCTGCGCGAGCACCGCCGAGGCCGTGCGCGGCGCCGACATCGTCACCACCGTGACGGCCGACAAGACCAACGCCACCATCCTCACGCCCGACATGCTGGCCCCGGGCATGCACATCAACGGCGTGGGCGGCGACTGCCCGGGCAAGACCGAGCTGCACGCCGACGTGCTGCGCGCCGCCGCCGTGTTCGTCGAGTACGAACCGCAGAGCCGCATCGAGGGCGACCTGCAGCAGATGCCGGCCGACTTCGCGGTGACCGAGTTCTGGCGCGTGCTGGCCGGCGAGGCGCCGGGCCGCAGCTCGGCCGAGCAGGTCACCGTGTTCGACTCGGTGGGCTTCGCGCTGGAAGACTTCTCCGCGCTGCGCCTGCTGCGCGACCTGGCCGCCGAGCTGGAACTGGGCCGCACGATCGACCTCGTGCCCGACATGGCCGACCCGAAGAACCTGTTCGGCGAGCTGCGCATGCCCGCCGTCAGGGGACTGCCCGAGGCCTTGCGCGCCGCCATGGCGATCTGAACGCCTGTCGCCGATGCGACGCTTCGCCTTGCGCTCGCGCAGGCGCGCTCTCGCGGTGACAATCTCCCGCATCGCGGGGGCCCGTCATGCCGCCGCTTCCACTCGAGTCGAGGCGCCATGATCACCGTCCACCACCTGAACAACTCGCGTTCGCAACGCATCCTGTGGCTGCTGGAAGAGCTCGGGCTGCCGTACGAGATCAGGCGCTACGAACGGGATGCGAAGACCATGCTCGCGCCGCCCGAGCTGCTGAAGGTGCACCCGCTGGGCAAGTCGCCGGTGATCACCGATGGCGACATCACGGTGGCCGAGTCCGGCGCGATCGTCGAGTACCTGCTCGACACCTACGGCGAGGCCTCCGGCCTGCGCCCCGCCAAGGGTGGAGCCGACTATCGGCGCTACACCTATTGGCTGCACTTCGCCGAAGGCAGCGCGATGCCGCCGCTGCTGATGAAGCTGATCTTCCTGCGCATCAAGTCGACGCCCATGCCGTTCTTCGTCAAGCCGATCGCGCGTGGCATCGCCGACAAGGTGTTGACCAGCTTCGTCGACCCGAACCTGGAACGCCAGACGGCGTTCATGGAGGCCGAGCTGGCGCAGCGTCCGTGGTTCGTCGGCGAGCAGCCGAGCGCGGCCGACATCCAGATGAGCTTTCCCATCGAGGCCGCCAACCAGCGCGCCGGGCTCAGCAAGGCGAAGACGCCGCGGCTGCTGGACTGGCTCGCCCGCGCGCATGCGCGTCCCGCGTACCAGCGGGCGCTGCAGCGCGGCGGCAAGTACGACTTCGCCTGACGACGCTCCGTCATCCTGCGATTGCGCGCAGGATGACAAGGCGTCTCAGGTCTTGGCCTTGGGCCTGAAGATGTGCACCGCCTCGCCGCGCGCGAGCATCTCCACCAGTTGCGCGACGCGACGCGCTCGCGTCTCGGGCTTGACCGCGGTCTGCACCCGCCACGTCACGGCGTAGCGATTGCTGGCATTGAGCGTCGCGAAGAAGGCCTTCGCCTCGGGATTCGCGTCCAGCGCCGCCTGCAGGTCGTCCGGCACGCTGGACGTGCGCGCGCCGTCGTAGGCCTGGGCCCAGCGGCCGTCGGCCTTGGCAGCCTCGATCTGCGCATGGCCGGATGGCTGCATGCGACCGGCCTCGATGAGCGTGGCCGCCTTGGCCACGTTGATCTTCGACCAGATGCTGCGCGCGCGGCGCGGCGTGAAGCGCTGCAGGAAGTGCTGGTCGTCCAGCCCCTTCTTCTGGCCATCGATCCAGCCCCAGCACAGCGCGATCTCCACCGCCTCGGGATAGGTCACGCTCGTCTCGTTCGCACTCTTCTTGGCGATCTGCAGCCACAGCCCGTCTGACGCGGCGTGGTGCTTCTTCAGCCAGGCCTCGAAGGCCATGGCGTCGCGGAACAGGGTGGGGGAGTCGGATTCGGCATCAGGCATCCCTGAAGCTTAGTGCACGTTGACGATCTCGCGATGCATCGGCGCCAGCCGCGCCAGCAACCGGTTCTGCGCGGCGAACGGCACGTGCTGCGCGTCCATCGAGGCCTGCAGCACCTCCACCAGCGCGTTGAAGTCGCCCTTGGAGATGTCCATGTCGTGGTGCGCCCTGTCCATCGGCAGGCCGGTGTACGTGCAGCCGCCGCCGGAGACCACGCAGAACTGCTGCGCCAGCATCTCCTGCAGGTGCGCCTGGTTGGTCTTCTTGAAGAACTCGCTCGTGCGCGGATCGGCCACGAGCCGCGGCACGAAATCGCCGACGATGGCGGCGATGCCGGGCCGGCCGCCCAGGTCGCGGAACAGCGCGTCGTCGGCGGGCGCGGAGAAGCCGGGCGACGGCGTGGCGGCCGGGGCCGCGGGCGCCGCGGCCTGGGCGCAGGCGGTCGTCGCGGCCAGCAGCAGGACGAGGGTCGGCAGGAACTTGGTCATGGGATGTCCTTGGCTCTTTTCAGAACGCGATCTGCGCGGAGGCGTACGCGCCATCCTGCTTCTTCGTCGCGACGGCGGGCACGATGTGGCCGAGCTGCACGTAGGCCAGCGTCAGCGACAGGTGCTTGGTGGGCGCCCACGCGGCGAACAAGTCCCACCAGTCGTCTTCCTTCAGGCCGGCGCCCAGCACCGACGGGTTCAGGTTGTCGGGCTTGCGGCGGTACTCGGCGCCGAAGGCCAGCGTGCGATCGGCGAGCCACGCCACGGAGACCTCGGGCTCCAGCCGATATTTCTCCTGTGCGGTGCCGCCGAAGCCGAGCAGGCCGTTCTGGTTGGCCTTCGTCGCGCGCAGCGTGCCATCGACGAGGAGGCCTTGCGCGAGGAACAGCTTGGTGGCGCTGAGGTACCAGTCGACGCCCTGGGTGCGCGCGCCGAGGGCCTGCAGCGTCGGCTTGAGAGAGTCGGCATCGGTCTTCTTCACTTCGACGCCCACGGCCACCTGCGGCATCCAGCTGTCGCTGTCGAGCACGGCGTCGCCGGCCACGCGCAGCTTCGCGCCGATCACGTCCATCTTCAGGTGCAGGCCTGGCAGGCCCAGCGCGCGGCCGGTGGCGCCGGTGGCGAAGTCCTGCCGGGCGATCGAGAGCTCGTAGCGGTCGTCGAACGCCAGCAGCAGGCCTTGCACCTGCATGGTGTAGTTGCGCGTCGAGACCACGGAGCCCGTGGCCGTGGCGCCGAACTCGCCTTCGGTGGCATTGCTGCCGATCACTGCCCATGGCGTCAGGCCGCCGCCCGCGGCGCCGTCGATGCTGGTGACGCCGCCGGTCAGCAGCAGCTTGTCGGTCTCCGCGTGGGCGCCGGCGTGCGCGAGCGCGAGGGTGGCCGCCGCGACCCAGGGCAGGGCGGCCACGAGCGGGCGCGCGGGGACGGTCTTGAGGACGGCGAGGGGCATGCGGGATCCTGTCGAAATCATGGGGTGATCAACTGCGACGGCGGCGCGGCTTGGGCGGCGTGAAGTTGAGGGCAGTGTCGAAACTGATGGCGGCGCCGACGACCTGGCGCGACGTGGCGGCCTGGTCGACGAGTTGCTCGGGACTCCAGGTGCGCAGGTCGGCGGCGCCCTCCGGCACGTCGGGAATCGTCGCGCGGCCGTTGACGTCGGTCACGGCCACGTACGGCGTCTCGCTGATGAACAGGTGGCCGCGCATCGAGCTGTGCAGGTGGCAGCCGAGCACGACCACGCCCACCTTGTCGAACCGCACGTCCGCGCTCGCCACCTTGTCGGCGCTGGCGGCGGCCAGGCGCATCTCGAACTCCTTGGCCGGCGCGATGTTGCCGAACGGGCCGCCCGGTTCGGAGCGCAGGTGGTGGTCGTAGGGATCCTGGTTGGTGAAGCGCACGGTGGCACCGACCGGCACCGCAGTCAGGTAGGGCACGAAGTGGATGTCGCGCTGCGCGATCACGTAAGGCGTCGCGGGCGGCTTGTAGGTGCCCGGATGCGCGGGCAGCAGTTGCACGACCACGTTGGCCGCCGGCTGGCCGTCGGCGCCGTTGACGACCACCGTGACGGTGGCCGCGGGCGACTGGACGGCGAGCGCGAGCAGCGCGCTGCAGGCGGCGAGACGGAGCAGTAGGTGTCGGGTCATGAGTCGACGGTACGAATGGCCGAGTCGAATGGATGCGGGGAGAACGTGCCTTCCTGCAACTTCGGCTCTCGCGTGCCACGGCCGCGTGAAGAAGTTGGCAAACCGGAGGCCGGCGCGGTGAATAATCCGGCCATGACCGACGTCCTCGACCCCTTGCTCGATGCCACCTACAAGGGATTTCCGCACGGGGCCACGCCGATGCCGCGGTCGCGGGTGGGCGCACAGGGCTGGAACGTGCTGGCGGGCGACCTGCCGCTGCCGCTGGCCGTGATCCGGCGCGAGGCGCTGGCCCACAACGTCGGCTGGATGCAGCGCTACGCCGACGGCGCCGGCGTGCGCTTCGCCCCGCACGGCAAGACGACGATGTCGCCGCAGCTGTTCCGCCGCCAGCTCGACGCCGGCGCCTGGGGCCTGACCTTCGCCACCGTCGCGCAGCTGCAGGCCGGCCTCGCCGCCGGCGCCACCAACCTGCTGGTCGCCAACCAGGTGCTGGACGCCGCCGACCTGGGCGCCATCGCCGCGCTGCGCGACACGCATCCGGACGTGCGCGTGATCTTCCTGCTCGATTCGCTCGCGCAGCTCGCGCTGATCGAGACGCTGTCGTCGGATGCGCCGTTCGAGGTGCTGCTGGAGGTGGGCGTCGCGGGCGGGCGCACGGGCGTGCGCGCGCATGACGACGCACTGGCGCTCGCGCGTCGCGCGCACGCGAGCGGCGCCGTGAGCCTGGTGGGCCTGGAGTGCTACGAAGCCGTCGGCAGCATCGGGCGCGGCGACGACGACCAGCCGGCGCTGACCGACCTGATGGACCGTGTCGAACGCCTCGCGCGCGAGTGCGCCGCCGAGGGCCTGTTCGACGCCGACGAGATCATCGTCTCGGCCGGCGGCTCGGCGGTGTTCGACCTCGTGGTGCCGCGGCTGCGGCTCGCGCTGGCGTTGACCGTGCACGGACTGCTGCGATCGGGCTGCTACGTCACGCACGACCAGGGCCACTACCAACGACTCGTCCGTCTGGTCAACCGGCGCCTGGGCTGCGACGACGCCGACGGCCTGCGCGCCGCGCTGGAGGTGTGGGCGCTGGTGCAGTCGATGCCGGAGCCCGGCCTCGCGATCCTGGCGGTGGGCAAGCGCGACATCTCCTTCGACCTGGGCATGCCGATACCCCTGGCCGTGTGCGCCCGAGCGAGCCGCGAGCGCGCGGCGGTGCCCGAGGGCTGGGCGATCCGGAAGCTCAACGACCAGCACGCCTACCTGCACCTGGGCTCGGACGCACGCGGACTGCAGGTGGGCGATCGCCTCTGCCTGGGCCTCTCGCATCCCTGCACGAGGTTCGACAAGTGGCGCTGGATGCCCGTCGTCGACGAGGACTACACCGTCGTCGATGCGATCGTGACCTGTTTCTGAGCTGCCTCAAAGTGACAGCAATGCTGTCATTGACTACCACGCAGGCTTGCAAAGGAGACGGTCGTGGCGACGTTGACCATTCGCGACCTCGACGATGGGCTGAAGCTCAAGCTGCGCCTTCGGGCTGCCAGCCGGAATCGTTCGATGGAGGAAGAGGCGCGGCAGATCCTGCGCACCGCATTGGCGGAACCGGCCCTGCTGCTGGGCAGCTTTGTCGCGCGGGTGAAGTCGCGATTCGAAGGGCTGGGCGACGTGCACCTGGCCATCGAGGCACGAGAGCCGATTCGCCAGCACCTCGGGATCCATGAACCCGATGCCGGGTACGGCGCATCGGCCAGGCCCGCCGTGAAGGGGGCCTGGCGTCCCGCAACGCGCCGATCGGCACGATGAGCATCCTGCTCGACACCGATGCGCTGTCGGAGATCCTGCGAAGCTCGCCATCGGACACGTTCTGGCGCGCCGCTCGGGCACGTCCGAAAAGCCCCCAACCTCTGAGTCAGAAGATCGACTGCCCCGTCAGCGTGGTGAATCGTTCCAGTGCCAGCGAGCCCGCCAGCGAATTGCCCGACGGCTCCAGCGCGGGCGACCAGACGCACACCGCGTACTGCCCGGGCATCACGGCCAGGATGCCGCCGCCCACGCCGCTCTTGGCGGGCAGGCCCACGCGGAAGGCGAAATCTCCGGCGGCGTCGTAGGTGCCGCAGGTGAGCATCAGCGCGTTGATGCGCTTGGCCAGGCTGGTGTCGAGGATCGCGTTCTCGCCGCCGGGGTGCGAGCCGCCGTGCACCAGGAAGGTGGCGGCGCGGGCGAGCTCCACGCAGCTCATCTCGATGGCGCAGTGGCGGCAGTAGGCGTCCAGCACGTCGTCGACGTCGTTGGCCAGGTTGCCGAAGGCCTTCATCAGGTGGGCCATCGCGGCGTTGCGGTGCGAGGTGCGGCGCTCGGACGCCGCCACGGCGCGGTTGTAGTGCACGTCCTTGTTGCCGCACAGCGTCCGCAGGAATTCCACCACGGCGTTCTCGGGCACGGCGTAGCGCGTGCACAGGATGTCGGTGCAGACCAGCGCGCCCGGGTTGATGAACGGGTTGCGTGGCTTGCCGCTCTCGGCCTCCAGCTGGATCAGCGAGTTGAACGGCGTGCCCGAGGGCTCGCGGCCCACCCGCTCCCACACGCGTTCGCCCTCCAGCTGCAAGGTCATCACCAGCGTGAACAGCTTGGAGATCGACTGGATCGAGAACGGCACGCGCGCGTCGCCCACGGTGTGCAGGCTGCCGTCGACGGCCACCACCGCCATGCCGAAGTGGTGCGGCGACACCTTGGCGAGCTCCGGGATGTAGCTCGCGACGCGGCCCTGGCCGATGACGGGCTCGAGTTCGTTGTGGATCTGCTGCAGGACGGGCGTGTAATCCATGGGTGGACGGGTTCTCTTGTGTCGTCGAGGAGTATGGCGCGAACCCGTGGTGGTCAACTCGGGCAACTGCCCCGACAATCGCCGCCAAACCGATGCCTCCAGGGGAGTGACCCATGTTGATTTCCGTCGTCAATCGCAGCAGGACCTTGGCCGACGCCGACCTGCAGAAGGCCGTGCGGGCCATCAACCGCCAGCTCGAGGAAGACTTCTATCCGCACTGGCAGTTCGGCGCCCAGTTGCGCCTGGACAGCGCGGGACGCGTGCCCACGCAGCGAGACCGCAAGATCGCGCTGCCCACGCTGCCGGGCCGGCGTGGCGATGCCGTGATCTACATCGTCGACAAGCCCACGATGGCGGCCACCGAGGGCTACCACGACGACAACAACGCCGACGTGCCGTTCGGATTCGTGTTCCTGAAAGCCTGCGGCGAGGGGGCCGACGACTGGACGGTGGCCCTGTCGCACGAGGCGATCGAGCTGGTGGGCGACCCGCTGAGCAACCTGCTGGTGCAAGGCCCGTACCCCAAGGATCGCCGCCACCTCGTGTTCCACCAGTTCGAGCTGTGCGACGCGGTCTCCGGCGAGTACTACGAGATCGAGGGCGTGAAGGTGCAGAACTTCGTGCTGCCCGGCTGGTTCGCGCGCAAGCCGGTCGTCGGCGCGCGCAACGACTTCATGGGCCGCGTCGAGCCCGGCACGTCGCTGGCGCCGTTCACGGTCGCGCCCGGCGGCTACCTGATGTTCTGGGACGAGCGCGCGCCCACGGGCAAGAAATGGACGCCGTACTACGACACGGGCGACGGCATGGCCGCGCGCAGGGTGGCGGCCAAGATGAAGCTGAAGCTGAGCCGGATATGCCGGCGCAGCAAGCGCTAGCGCGCCACCATCTTCCACGCCACGAACAGCAGCACCACCGCGATCGCGGTGCGCAGCGGCCCCACCGGCGCGCGCGTGCTGATCCACGAGCCCACGAGCACGCCCGGGATCGAGCCGGCCAGCAGGTTGAGCATCAGCACGAGGTCGACGTTGCCCAGCGCGAGGTGCCCCATGCCGGCGATCAACGTCAGCGGGATCGCATGCGCGAGGTCGGTGCCCACCAACCTGCCTGCAGACAGGCGCAGCGGGTACAGGTAGACCAGCATCGCGGTGCCCAGCGCGCCGGCGCCCACCGAGGTCAGCGTCACCATGACGCCGAGCAGCACGCCGCACACCACCGTCATCGCGGGCTGCATCGCCTTGAAGCGCGCGCTGTCGCCCAGGCGCAGGCGCGTGCCCAGCGAGTGGATCTGCTTCTTGAACAGGATGCCCAACGCCGTGACGACCAGCGCCAGGCCCAGAGTGGAGGTGATCAGGCCGGTGCGCAGCTGGCCCACATGCGAGACGTGCATCCACGCCAGCGTCAGCGCCGCCGCCGGCAGGCTGCCCAGCGCAAGCCGGCGCACGATCTGCCAGTCGACGGTGCCGGCCTGGTGGTGCACGGCGGTGCCGAACATCTTGGTGATCGACGCGTAGAGCAGGTCGGTGCCCACCGCGGTGGTGGGGGCGACGCCGAACAGCATCACCAGGATGGGCGTCATCAGCGCGCCGCCGCCCACGCCGGTGACGCCGACAATGGCGCCCACGAGCAGGCCGGCCACGCCGTGCATGAGATCGAAGTTCAAGAGGGACCTGCGGAACGGGAAAGTGACGGGACGCGCCGCGGCCCCGTGGGTGTGCGGCTTCGGGAAAACGGAACTGCGGCGTGTGACGGCACGCGCGGAGGCAGGTCGAACCCGCATTTTCCGGTTTGGTGGCTATAGACGTTATGCTAAAACCGAGTATCCATAACCGAAGCGCCGCGCAGACGCGGTTTCGGCTTCACGGCGTCGCCCGGGACGGCTTAAAGTCGGGCGATTCCCCTGGAAACCTGGCCATGACCCTGCCCATCGACTTCCCCCACATCTCCCGTGCGCACCTGCTGTCGCTGCTGCGCGCGGCGCCCAAGGCCGAACTGCACATCCACATCGAGGGATCGCTGGAGCCCGAGCTGATCTTCGAACTGGCCGCGCGCAACGGCATCACGCTGCCGTATGCCGACGTGGCGGCCTTGCGCCGTGCCTACGCGTTCACCGACCTCCAGAGCTTCCTGGACGTGTACTACGCCGGCGCCAGCGTGCTGATCACCGAGGCCGATTTCGACGCGATGGCCTGGGCCTACTTCCAGCGCGCCGCCCACGACAACGTGGTGCACTGCGAGATCTTCTTCGATCCGCAGACGCACACGACGCGCGGCATCCCCATGGGCGTCGTGCTCCGCGGCCTGGATGCCGCCGCCCGCCGCGCCGAGGCCGAACTCGGGCTCAGCGTTCACCTGATCCTGTCCTTCCTGCGCCACCTCGACGAGGACGACGCGCTGGCCACGCTGGACGCGGCGCTGCCTTATCGCGACAAGTTCGTGGGAGTTGGCCTCGATTCGAGTGAGATGGGTCATCCGCCCGAGAAGTTCGCGCGCGTATTCGCGCGAGCGCGTGAGCTGGGACTGCGCCTCGTGGCCCACGCGGGCGAGGAGGGGCCACCCGCCTATATCCGTTCGGCGCTGGACGTGCTGCACGTGGAGCGCATCGACCACGGGGTGCGTTGCCTGGAAGACGCCGAGCTGGTCGAACGCCTTGCCCGTGAACGCATCCCGCTGACGGTCTGCCCGTTGTCCAACGTGAAGCTGTGCGTGTTCGACGATCTCGGGCGCCACAACATTCCCGCGCTGCTCGCCGCGGGGCTCTGCGTGACGGTCAACTCCGACGATCCGGCCTACTTCGGCGGCTATGTCAACGACAACTTCGTGCAATTGTTCGAATCGCTGCCGAACCTGACGGCGCGCGATGCCTACACGATGCTGCGCAACAGCTTCGAGGGCTCGTTCGTCGGCGACGAGGACAAGGGGCTGTGGATCGGCGAGCTCGATTCGGTGTTCGCGGCCAACGAACCGTGAGGGCGGCTACCAGCCGTCCGGCGCGATGAACGCCGCGTTGCGCAGCGACACCACGAGGTGGTCGCGCCAGGCGCCGTCGATGTAGAGGTACTCGGGCGCCAGGCCTTCCAGGCGGAAGCCCAGGCGCTCCAGCACGCGTCCGCTGCGCTCGTTCTCCGGCCGGTACGCGGCCTGCACGCGGTGCAGGTTCACGCGCGGCGAGAACATCTCCTCGAGGCCGGCCGTGATGGCCTCGGTCATCAGGCCCTGGCCCACGTGCACCTCGTCCAGCGCGTAGCCCAGCATCGCGCTCTGGAATGCGCCGCGCGAGACCTGGCTGAAATGCAGGCTGCCGATCACCTCCACGTCGGACGACGGCAGGCGCGCGCCGCCGGCCCGGGTGGCGTCGATCAGCCAGTAGCGGTAGGCGGTGTCGTTCTGGAACGCGGTGAGGCCGGTGGCGACGCGCGTGGCCTGGGCTTCGGTCGTGTAGAAGGTGTCGGCGGTGGGCGGATCCCAGCGCGCGAAGTGCTGCCGGTTGCGGCGCTGGAATTCGCAGACGGCTGGAGCGAGGCCGGCGTCGCCGGCGACGAGGCGCAGGCGTGCCGTGGTGATCTCGGGACGGGCGAGGGGGGCGATACCTAACATGGACGTGAGTCGGCGGAGACGCGACAAGGGATCCGCATCGTACCCGGCCGAGCTTGCGCCCGTCACGCCGTCGCGGCCACGGCCTCCAGCGAGCGCGCGAGGGCGGGCGCGTCCGCGCCGAACGCGTAGGCGTCCATGCCCAGGTGTCCGCCCGCGACGCTCGCGTGCACGCGCATCGGCGCGGCGTGCGTACCGCCGGCGCCGGCGGCGATGAACCAGGGCAGCAGGTGTTCGTCGGTCGGGTGCATGTACTCGGCCTCGGGCGCCAGCGCGCGGTAGTGCCACAGCGCGTCCCAGTCGCACTCGGCCGAGCGCTCGGCGAACCAGGCGCGGAATGCCGCGCTGGCAGGGATCTCGGGCACCGGATCCGGCCGCGGCAGGCCCAGGTTGTGGGTGATGGAGCCGGTGCCGATGATCCACACGCCTTCGTCGATCAGCGAGCTCAGGGCGCCGCCGAGTTCGAACAGCTGCGCGGGCGTGCGGTCGGGCGCGAAGGCGACCGGCAGCACCGGGATGTCGCCGTCCGGACGGATGTCTCGCAGCGGCACCCAGATGCCGTGGTCGAGGCCGCCGGCCTCGGCGTGCTCGACCTCGATCCCGGCCCATTGCAGCAGTTGCTCGACGTGCGGCGCGAGGCACGGCACGCCCGCGACCTCGTAGCGCAGGTCGTAGAGCGCCTGCGGGAAGCCGCCGAAGTCGTGGATGGCCTTGTGGCGCGCGGCCGCCAGCGTCACCGCACGGCGCGCCAGCGTGTGCGCGGACAGCGCGACGATGGCCGTCGGGGGCGCGCCGCCGGCGGCGACCCGGGCGTCGATGCTGCGGCCCAGTGCGCGCCAGAAGATGCCGGCCGCACCGGGTTCCAGCGCCGTCATCGGCGAACCGTGAGAGAGGAAGACGGGGGCGTAGCGGGAGTCCATGCATTCATTGAAGCACCGGCGCCCGGCGGCGCCGTTCGAAGCGATTGGCGACGCTGTTCAATGCCATTGACGGATGGCTTTCCCCCCCGGGCGTGGCCGTCCGGGGCGCGAATCGAACGATCCGCGCCGGGCGACCGCGGCCGCTTCGGTGTACCGTAGCGGGCATGACGAACGACAGTGCATTGACCGGCATCAAGAAGCGGCCGCAGGCTTCCGTGTGGCAGCTGGCCGGCCGCCAGGTGTGGCGCGATTTCATCGCCGGCGAGTTGAAGCTGCTGCTGTGGGCCGTGGTACTGGCCGTGGGCGCGTTGAGCGCGGTGGGGCTGTTCGCCGACCGCATGCGCTCGGGGCTGGTGCGCGACGCCGCGCAACTGCTGGGCGGCGACGCCGTCGTGCTGGCCGACAAGCCGCTGCCGCCCGCTTTCGCGCAGGCTGCCCTCGAACGCGGCCTGGTCGTCGGCCAGGCGGCCAACTTCCCCAGCATGGCGCGCGCCGCGGCCGCCCAGGGCGGCGCGGCCCGGCTCGCCGCGGTCAAGGCGGTGGATGCCGCCTATCCGCTGCGCGGCAGCATCAGCGTGAGGTTCGCCGAGTCGGCCGCGGTGCAGGCCCTCAGGCACGGGCCGGCCGCCGGCACCGCCTGGATCGATCCGGCGCTGGCCGATGCGCTGTCGCTGAAGGTGGGCGACCGGCTGGAACTGGGCGACACCACGCTGCGCATCGCGGCCCTCATCGCGATCGAACCCGACCGCGGCACCGGCTTCGCGTCGCTGGCCCCGCGCGTGATGCTGGACGTGGCCGATCTCCCCGCCACGGGCCTGGTGCAGCCGTCGAGCCGCGTCACGTGGCGGCTCGCGGTGGGCGCGCCTGGCGGCGACGAGAAGGCGGCGCAGGCCTGGGCCGACTGGGCCAGGGCGACGATCAAGAGCGACAGCCTGCGCGGCATGCGGGTGGAGAACCTCGCCTCCGGCCGGCCGGAGATGACGCAGACGGTGGACCGCGCGCAGCAGTTCCTGAGCCTCGTGGCCCTGCTCACCGCGTTGCTGTCGGCAGTGGCGGTGGCGGTGGCGGCGCGCGATTTTGCGCAGCGCCACCTCGACGACTGCGCCATGTTGCGCGTGCTGGGGCAGACGCAGAACCGCATCGCGGCCGTGCACGCCATCGAGTTCTTCGGGCTGGGCCTGGTGGCGAGCCTGGCCGGGCTGGGCCTGGGCTTCGTGCTGCACCTGGGCTTCGTCGCGCTCCTCGGCAACTGGCTGCCCAACGGGCTGCCGTGGCCGGGCCCGATGCCGGCGCTGCTGGGCGTGGGCGTGGGTCTCACCCTGCTGCTGGGCTTCGGCCTGCCGCCGGTGCTGCAACTGGCGCGCGTGCCGCCGCTGCGCGTGCTGCGCCGCGACGTGGGCACGCCCAAGGCGGCCGGAGTGGGCGTGCTGGCCGGGGCGTTCGCGGGTTTCGCGGCGCTGATGGTCGTCGCGGCGCGCGACGTGAAGCTGGGCCTGATCAGCGTGGGCGGCTTCGCCGGCGCGGCGCTGGTGTTCGCGCTGGTGGCCTGGCTGGCGGTGAAGGCCTTGCAGCGATTCGTGCCGGAGTCGCGGGCGCCGCGCTGGCTGGTGCTGGCCACGCGCGCCATCGCGGCGCGTCCGGCGTTCGCGGTGCTGCAGGTGGCATCCATGGCCATCGGCCTCATGGCGTTGTGGGTCCTCGTGCTGCTGCGCACAGACCTCATCGACAGCTGGCGCGCGGCTACGCCGCCCGACGCGCCCGACCGCTTCGTCGTCAACGTGCAGCCCGACCAGGCGCAGGCCTATCGCGACATGCTCAAGGCTTCGGGCGTGGTGGGCGACGACTGGTTCCCGATGATCCGCGGCCGGCTGGTCACGATCAACGACGAGGCGGTGGGCAAGCGCTACAAGCCCGACACCGACCCGTCCAACATGATCCAGCGAGAGCTCAACCTCAGCAACTCCAGCGAATTGCCGAAGCAGGCGAAGATCGTCGCCGGGAAGTGGGTGCCCGGCGAGGCCGACGGCCTCAGCGTGGAGGAAGGGCTGGCGAAGTCGCTGGGCCTGAAGCTGGGCGACAAGCTGGTGTTCGACGTGGGCGGCCAGCCGGTGTCGGGTCACGTCACGTCGTTGCGCAAGGTGGACTGGGGCTCCATGCGCGTGAACTTCTTCGTGATGTTCCCGCGCGCGAGCATGGGCGACCTGCCGCTGAGCTACATCAGCGCGTTCAAGGCACCCTCGGTGCGCGGCTTCGACAACCGCCTGTCGGCGCAGTTTCCCAACGTGACCGCCCTCGACGTGTCGGCCACCATCGCGCAGGTGCAGGGCGTGCTCGACCAGGTGATCCACGCGGTGGAACTGCTGTTCGCGTTCGCGCTGGTGGCCGGGCTGGTGGTGCTCGTGGCCACGGTGTCGGCCACGCGCGAGGCGCGCGCGCGCGAATTCGCCGTCATGCGCGCGGTGGGCGCGTCGGGCGCCCTGCTGGGCCGGGTGCAACGCGTGGAACTGCTGGGCGTCGGCGCACTGGCCGGCCTGCTGGCCGCCAGCGCCGCGGTGGCGGTGGGCTGGGGCCTGGCCACCTGGGTGTTCGAGTTCCACTGGAGCCCACCGTGGTGGGTGCCGTTGGCGGGCGCCGCCAGCGGCGCGGCGCTGGCGCTGGCGGCCGGCTGGTGGAGCCTGCACGAGGTGTTGGCGCGGCCGGTGATGGAGACGCTGCGGCGGGCGGCACAGGAATGACGGGCCAGGCGGATTCCAGGCCGGCACATCGATCGATCGCATGATTCGAATCGGACTGATCTCGGACACCCACGGCCTGCTCCGCCCCGAGGCCGTGGACGTGCTGCGTGGCAGCGACTTCATCGTCCACGCCGGCGACATCGGCGAGGACGTGATGGAGCCGCTGGCCACCATCGCCCCGGTGACCGCCGTGCGCGGCAACAACGACCGCGCGCCCTGGGCCGCGCGCATCGCGGAGACCGAACTGCTGCGCTTCGGCGAGGTCACGCTGCACGTGTTGCACGACCTGGCCGACCTCGCCATCGATCCCAACGCGGCCGGCGTCGACGTGGTCGTCACGGGCCATTCGCATCGCCCGAAGATCGAGCGGCGCAGCGGCGTGCTCTACGTGAACCCCGGCAGCGCCGGCCCGGTGCGATTCAACCTGCCTGTCTCGGTGGCGCTGATGCAGATCGCGGGCAAGGAGGTGACGGTGCGCATCGTGGAGCTGGAGTCGCTGCGCGGTGCCTGAGGGCACGCGTCGCGCAACGGCCGGGCAAGTCGCCAGGGGGTGAAGCGGCGGGGCATCATTGCTCGCGCCTTGCCTGCGTTCGGGCCGTGTCGCATCTCTGCCTGCTCGCGGGCAGGCGGCCCGCGCATGCATCGAGCGCGAACGGGCGCTGGCGCCGCGATGCTCGGCCTTCGACGACGTCGAAGCTCGCCTGAAGTGGCGAGCCGAGGAAGCCATCTTGAACGACTCGAGGCTCAACGGATGAGCAGCGACGCCGACTGGCGATGAAAGGCCCTCAGGCGTCCGCGCCCACCCACTCTATGTTCGCCCCGAGCGACACCAGGTTCTCCACGAAGCGCGGATGCGCGCGGCGGATCGGCGTGGCGTTGTAGATGGTGGAGCGGCCCTCGATGCTGGAGGCCAGCATCAGCAGCGCGATGGCCACGCGGATGATGTACGGGCTGTCCACCTCGGCGGCCACCAGCGGCTTGCCGCCGAAGGTGATCACGCGGTGGGGGTCCGACTGGAACGCATGGGCGCCGAACTTCGACAGCTCCGAGGTCCAGCCCAGCGCGCCGTCGTAGACCTTGTTCCAGAACATCACCTGGCCCTCGGCGCGCACGCCCAGCGCGATGAAGATGGGCAGCAGGTCGACCGGGAAGTAGGGCCACGGCGCGGCCTCGATCTTCTGCAGCATGTTGCGCGTGAAGGGCTCGCGCACCTTCAGGCCGGCGGGTACGTAGGCGCGCGACCAGCCGCCCTCGTGCGTGATCTCCACGCCCAGCTTGGCAAAGCTGCGATCGATCAGGGGGAAGAACTGCGGCGCGCTGTTCTTCACCTCGACGTTGCCGCCGGTGATGGCGCCCAGCGCGAGGAAGGTGACCACCTCGTGGAAGTCTTCCACGAAGGTGAAGTCGACGCCGTGCAAGTCGGCGACGCCTTCGACGGTCAACCGCGACGTGCCCACGCCCGAGATCTTCGCGCCCATGCGCTGCATGAAGGCACAGAACTCCTGCACGTGCGGTTCGGAGGCGGCGTTGGTGAGCTCCGACTCGCCGTCGGCCAGCGCGGCGCAGAGCACGAAGTTCTCGGTGGTGGTGACCGAGGCGTAGTCGAGCCAGCGGCGATGCGCGTGCAGCGGACGGCGGGCGTGCACGATCAGCGCGCCGGGGCCGCGCTCGACCTGCGCGCCGAAGCCCTCGAAGACCTCCACGTGAGGATCGATCTCGCGCACGCCCAGCGTGCAACCCTGCACGTCGTTCTCGATGCGGGCGCTGCCGAAGCGCGACAGCAACGGCGGCACCAGCATCACCGACGAGCGCATCTCCTCGGGCAGCTTGTGCACGGCCGGGTCGAAGTTCGTGTGCTCGTGGTGGATGCGCAGCACGCCTTCCTTCAATTCGCCCTCGACGCGGCTGCCGAGCTCGCGGAAAACCGCCAGGATCTTGCGCACGTCGGTGATGTCGGGCACGCCGCGCAGCGTGACGGGCTCTCGCGTGAGCAGCGTGGCCGACAGGATCGGCAGCACGGCGTTCTTGTTGGCGGAGGGCGTGATGCGGCCGCCGAGAGGGCGGCCGCCATGGACGATGAGATCGGGCACGTGGACTCGTTTCGGGTTCGTTGTGAACGTGGCGCCATCTTAGGGACGAGCAGGCGGCCGCGGCGTGAGACTTTCTTCCGCGGGGACAGTGTGGCCCCCCACGCTCGCTGGCAGCTCGCTGCCCCCCCCCCGAGGGGGAGCTCCGCGAGCGGCCCGGCAAAGCCGGATCCGCCGCTCCCTCGAACTTCTCTTGCCGAGGACCGGCGGCGGCGCCGGATGAGGCTTGCGCGCGCGGCATCGTTCAGATCGGGTTCAGCGGCCCGGAAACGACGAAGCCGCCAAGAGGCGGCTGCTTTGCAAGGTAGGGTCTGGTGATTACGGCGCTGCCGCTCGTTCATCCTGCATGAAGTGCAAGGGAGCGGCGGAACCGGATTTGCCGGGCCGCTCGGGGAGTGGAGCCGGCAAAGGACTCGCGAAGCGAGGCCCCGGCGCAACGGCATCCGGCCTGCAAGCCGGATGCTTCCGAGCTGCCAGCGACCGTGGGGCTGTCAGCTCGCCGATTCAATGAGGCCCATGTCCGACGCGCTCATCAGCGCCTCGATGTCCATCAGGATCAGCATGCGCTCGCCGACGTTGGCGATGCCCGTGATGAAGGACATGTCGACGTGCGAGTTGAGCGTCGGCGCCGGCTTGATGGCGTCGCCGCCCAGTTCGCAGACGTCCGAGACGGAGTCGACGACGGCGCCGATCACGCGGCCCTTGACGTTCAGGACGATGACGACCGTGAAGGCGTTGAAGTCGGCTTCCTTGCATCCCAGCTTCAGGCGCAGGTCGACGATCGGCACGATCACGCCGCGCAGGTTGACGACGCCGCGCAGGAACTCGGGCGTGTTGGCGATGCGGGTAGGCTGCTCGTAGGAACGGATCTCCTGCACGCGCAGGATGTCGATGCCGTATTCCTCGCCGCCCAGGCGGAAGGTCAGGAACTCGCCCTTCGCGCCCTTGGCGGCCGCGGCGGAGCGATCGGCGCTCTGGCGGGCGATGTGGGTGGCTTCCTTGATCATGTCCATGGCGGATCCTCTGGGCTTTGCGGTTCGATGTGTTGGGGACGAAAGGCTTCTGTTTCCGTTATCGGCGATCGCCGGGCGGAATGAAGTGACTTTTTGACGGTTTGGCGGTGTTGCGGGCACAAAAAAGGGCGCCGGTGCGCCCTTTCCTGGAACAGCGGGAGGTCAGAACGATTCCCAGTCGTCGCTCGCTCCGGAGGCGGCCGCGGGGACGGCTGCCGGAGCGGCGGCGACGGAGGCCGGCGCGGCCTTGGGGGCCGCGGGCTTGGCCACCGGCTTGTGCGCGGCGGTCTTGGCGGTGGCGGTCTTCGCGGCGGTCTTGGCAGCGGGCTTGATCGCGGCGGCCCTGGCGATGGCCTTGGCGGCCACCGGCGCATGCGCGCTCGACGGCGGGGCGAAGCTGGGGATGTCCGAGCCGCCACCCAGGTTGTAGTTCGCGACGACGGTGGTCATGCGATGGGCCTGGTCCTTCAGGCTCTCGGCGGCGGCGGCGGATTCCTCCACCAGCGCGGCGTTCTGCTGCGTCATCTGGTCGAGGCGGGTGACGGCCTCGTTGACCTGGCCGATGCCTTGCGACTGCTCGAGCGCCGCGGCGCTGATCTCGCCGATGATGTCGGTGACGCGCTGCACGCTGGCGACGATCTCGTCCATCGTGGAGCCGGCGTCCTGCACCAGCTTCGAGCCGGTCTCGACCTTGTCGACGGAGGTGCCGATGAGGCCCTTGATCTCCTTGGCGGCCTGCGCGCTGCGCTGGGCGAGCGAGCGCACTTCGGAGGCGACGACCGCGAAGCCGCGGCCCTGTTCGCCGGCACGTGCCGCTTCCACCGCGGCGTTCAGCGCCAGGATGTTGGTCTGGAACGCGATGCCGTCGATCACGCCGATGATGTCGGCGATCTTCTTGGACGACGAGTTGATCTCTTCCATCGTGGCCACGACCTGGGAGACCACCGAGCCGCCGCGGCGCGCCACCTGCGTCGCCGAACTGGCGAGCTGGTTGGCCTGGGCGGCGGCATCGGCGCTCTGCCGCACGTTGCCGGTGAGCTGCGACAGCGAGCTGGCGGTCTGCTGCAGGTTGCTGGCGGTCTGCTCGGTGCGCTGGCTCAGGTCCTGGTTGCCGGTGGCGATCTCGGAGGACGCCGTCGACACCTCGTGCGTGCCCGCGCGGATCGCGCCGATCGTCTTGCGCAACTCTTCCTGCAGCGTCTTCAGGGCACGCAGCGACACCGTCGTCGCGGCGGGGCCGCTGGTGCGGATGCTCGTGCTGAGATCGCCCTGGCCCATCGAGATGGCGTGGGCGGTGAACTCGGTGATCATGCGGCGCACCAGGATCATCCCGGTGGCGAACACGTAGGCGGTGGCCACGCACATCGCGACCCCGATCGAGACGAAGACCGCCGGCGACCAGCCGAACACGAGTCCGGCGATCACGACGGCCTGGCTGCCGAACAAAAGTGAGAAGAAAAGCATGGCGCGGGCCTGGATGGAAAGAGAGCTCAACATGGGGATATCCGTTTCGAAAGAACGTCGTTCGGATGCGTTTTGACGCCGGGTCTCAATGACGGGTGCGGCGGACGAGCGAGCCGGTATCCAGGATCAGCGCGACGCGGCCGTCGCCCATGATCGTGGCGCCGGACACGTCCTGCACCTTGCGGTAGTTGGCTTCCAGGTTCTTCACGACAACCTGTTGCTGGCCCAGCAGCTCGTCGACCAGCAGGGCCACGCGGGCGCCTTCGGCCTCGACGACCACCATGATGTTGCTGACGTGCTCGAAGTCGAAACGCGGCACCTCGAAGACGCGCTCGAGGTCGATGACGGGCATGAACTCGTCGCGCACCTCCACCACGCGGCCCGAGCCGCCGATCGTCTTGATCATGCCCGGGGCGACCTGGAACGATTCCACCACCGAGGCCAGCGGCAGGATGTAGCACTCGTCGCCGACGCCGATGGACATGCCGTCCATGATGGCCAGCGTCAGCGGCAGGCGCACCTTCACGCTCATGCCGTAGCCTTCGGCGGAGTCGATCTCCACCGTGCCGCCGAGGGCCGTGATGTTCTTCTTGACCACGTCCATGCCGACGCCGCGGCCCGACACGTCGGTGACCACGTCGGCCGTCGAGAAGCCCGGCGCGAAGATCAGCGCATAGACCTCCTGGTCGGTCATGGAGTCGGGCGCGTCGATGCCGCGCTCGCGGGCCTTGCTGATCAGCTTCTGGCGCGACAGGCCCTTGCCGTCGTCGCGCACCTCGATCACGATGGATCCGCCCTGGTGGGACGCGCTGAGCGTGATCGTGCCGTGCTCGGCCTTGCCCCTGGCCAGTCGTTCGGCGGGCAGTTCGATGCCGTGGTCGCAGGAGTTGCGCACCAGGTGGGTCAGCGGATCGGTGATCTTCTCGACCAGGCTCTTGTCCAGCTCGGTGGCTTCGCCCTGCGTCACCAGCTCGACCTTCTTGTCGAGCTTGGCCGCCAGGTCGCGCAGCATGCGCGGGAAGCGGTTGAACACCATCGACATCGGAATCATCCGGATCGACATGACCGCTTCCTGCAGGTCGCGGGTGTTGCGTTCGAGGTCGGTCAGGCCGGCCAGCAGTTGCTGGTTCAGCTGGCCTTCGCGGCTGTTCTGGGCCAGCATCGCCTGCGTGATCACGAGCTCGCCGACGAGGTTGATCAGCTGGTCGACCTTCTCGATGGACACGCGCAGCGTGGCCTGGTCCGGTGCGGCAACGGATTTCTCGATCACCTTGGCGCCGGCCTTCGGCGCGGCGGCGACGGCCGCCGGGGCGGGCGCGGCGACCTCGTTCGTTTCGTCGGAGACCGGAGCCGGCGCGGCTTCGACCGGGCTGGCGTCGGGCAGCGGCTCGAAGAAGCCGTAGCCCGGATCGACCGGGTTTTCCTCGGGCGGGGCGCCGGCGTTCTCCGGGAAGAAGCCGAAGCCCGGGTCGCTCGCGCGCATCTGGATCAGCTCGCGCGCCACGTGGAACGTGAACAGGTCCAGCAGCTCGCTGTCGGACGTGGTCGTGACCACGCGGAAGCGGCGCATGCCGTCCGCGGCGCGGCCGCCGTCCAGGGGTTCGATCGTGCCGAGGTCCTCGATTTCCTTGAACAGCTCGCTCAGGGCATCGGCGGTCTCGGGCTTTTCCAGCGGACCGATGACCAGCTCGATGGCGCGCGTCTGCGCCTTCGGCACGGGCATCGACTTCAGCGTCGAGCTCATGACGACCGTCGCGGTGGACGCGGCGGCCTTGGCCACCGGCGCGGGCACCTGGCCTTCGGCCATCGCGCGGATGCGGCCCAGCAGTTCGCTGGTGTCGGGCGCGCTGCTCGCGGAGCCCTGGTGCACGGCCAGCTGTGCCTTCAGCGCGTCGCCGGCGGCCAGCAGCACGTCCACCATGGCTGACGTCGGGGTCAGTTCGTGGCGCCGCAGCTTGTCCAGCAGCGTCTCCATCTGGTGGGTCAGCGCGGCGACGTCCGAGAAACCGAACGTGGCGGCGCCGCCCTTGACGGAGTGCGCGCAACGGAAGATGGCGTTCATCTCCTCGTCGTCGGCGGCGTCGACGTTGAGCTCCAGCAGCTTCTGTTCCATGAGCTCCAGGTTCTCGCCGGCTTCTTCGAAGAAGACCTGGTAGAACTGGCTCAGGTCGATGCCGGCCGAGCTGCTGTTGTTACTGATCTCACCCATTACTCTTACTCCTGATCCGGATTCTTGTTGCCTGTCGTCGGTCGGGGGACGACGCTCAGCGCACGACCTTGCCGATGACTTCGATCAACTTGGCGGGATCGAACGGCTTCACGAGCCAACCGGTGGCGCCGGCGGCGCGGCCGGCCATCTTCATCTGGTCGCTGGACTCGGTGGTCAGGATCAGGATCGGGGTCTGCTTGAACTTGGGGTTCTCGCGCAGCTTCTTCGTCAGGCTGATGCCGTCCATGCGGGGCATGTTCTGGTCGGTCAGGACGAGGTTGTAGTCGCGTTGGGTCGACTTCTCGAACGCATCCTGACCATCGACGGCTTCAATGACGTTGAAACCGGCGTTCTTCAGGGTGAACGCCACCATCTGGCGCATCGAGGGGGAGTCATCCACGGCAAGAATCGTGTGCATTGCAGTTCTCCGGAGGGGTCTTGAATAAGGGCTTGAAGGAAGAGGTCAGAACAGGTCGATGGAGCCAGCGTCCATCTCGTCCTGCGTCACCGGGTTCGGTCGCATCGGGGCCTCTTCGACGATGGCTTCGCCATCCTCGTCGTCGCCCATGGCGTCTCGAGCAATCCGGTCGGCGCAGTTGCGCAGCCGGCGTTGGGTGTGCGCGATCAACTGCGTGGCCATGTCCTGGAACTGCAGCGCGGTGATCGCGCCGGCCAGGCTTTGCAGGGCTTCGCGGATCGGCGCGACGTCGAGATTGACCTTCGGCGCTTCGTCCCTGAGCACGTTCATCTGATTCGACGCGCCGTAGAAATGACCCATCAGCGCCTCGCCGGCGTCCTCGAGCAGGCGCTGAAGGCGCTCGAGGTCGTGCGAAGCGACCATCAGGTGATCCTGCAGGTCGGCCGCAGCGACCAGCGGAAAGCCTCCGCCGGGCGATGGGGTCTGGGCGTCACTCGTCAGCATCGTGGCTCCAAGCATTGGATGTTGTGTTCTTCGGGCGAGGCATCGGTCGCGCCTCGAAACCCGTGGGGATTGCGCTTGATTCTTCGGCACATGCCCCCCGAACATTGAGGAGATCACGACAGAAATAGCGCCTCATTTCTCGATAAGCGTGGTCGAGTACCGCTCCGGGGGCGCTTTTCGGCTTGAAAGGCCCTCTTCCGATGCCTCGGCGCCCGGGAAGGCGGGGGCTACACTCGCCTCATGCCATCCCACGCCGCGCCCGCCCGCCGCACGTCCCTGCGCGTGCTGCACCTGGAGGACTCCGAGCTCGATCACGAGCTCGAGATGGCGCACCTGCGCCGCGGCGGCGTCCAGGTGGAGACGACGCGGGTCGATTCCGAGCCGGCATTCCGCGCCGCCCTCGAAGAACCGTGGGACATCGTCCTGTCCGACTTCAACGTGCCCGGCTTTTCCGGCCTGGCGGCGCTGGACATCGTCAAGGCATCCGAACGCCCGCTGCCCTTCATCCTGATATCGGGCGAGATCGGCGAGGACGTGGCAGTGGCCGCCATGCGCAACGGTGCCAGCGACTACCTGCTCAAGGCCAACCTCGCCCGCCTGGCGCCCGCCGTCGAACACGCGATCGACGCGCACGAGGCGCGTCTCGCGCGCGAGATGGCCGACCAGCAACTGACGCAATCGCGCCAGCGGCTGTCCGAACTGGCGCAGCATCTGCAGACCAGCGTCGACAACGAGCGCGCCGCGATCGCGCGCGAGATCCATGATGATGTCGGCGGATCGCTCACCGCACTGAAGTTCGATATCGCGTGGATCGTGCGTCATTCCAACGACGCGCTGGTGCAGCAACGCGCCCAGGCCGCACTGGAGGTCGTTTCGCATGCCATCGAGTCCAGCAAGCGGATCATGCACAACCTGCATCCCGCCATCCTGGAGCAGGGCCTGGTGGCCGCGCTGCAATGGATGGCGAGCCGGTTCGAGAAGCGCACCAGCGTCGCCTGCACCTTCCGCACCAGCCACGAGACGATGCAGCTGCCATCGGGCGTGCCGCTGGTGGCCTACCGGACGGCGCAGGAGGCGCTCACCAACATCACCAAGCACGCCAACGCCACGCGCGTCAGCATCGACCTGTCCCTGGCCGGCGGCGTGCTCTCGCTGGAGATCAGCGACAACGGCGTGGGACTGCGCGGCGCCGACCTGGCCAAGGCACGCAGCTTCGGCATCCGCGGGCTGCACGAGCGCGCGTCCACCGTGGGCGGCTGGGTCGATCTGTCGAGCGGCACCCAGGGCACCACGCTGATCCTGTCGGTGCCGCTGGCCGACGCGCTGGGCTATGCGTCGGAATTTGGCCCGGACGCCGACGATGGCCGCGCGTCCTCCGAAGATTCTGCCGATCCGTCGGTTTGGGGAGCTCCATGATCCGCGTCATCCTGTGCGACGACCACGCGCTGATCCGCCGCGGGATCCGCGACACGCTGTCCGACGCCGCCGACATCGAGGTGGTGGGCGAGGCCGGCGACTACCCCGAGCTGCGCACGCTGCTGCGCAGCCACACCTGCGACGTGCTGGTGCTCGACATCAACATGCCGGGCCGCAGCGGCCTGGACGTGCTGGCGGTGCTCAAGGACGAGGGCGCCACGATGAAGGTGCTGATCTGCAGCATGTACCCGGAAGATCAATACGCGATCCGGGCACTGCGCGCCGGTGCCTACGGCTACGTGAACAAGGGCGGCGACCCGCAGCAACTGGTGCTGGCGGTGCGCACGGTGTCGCAGGGCCGCAAGTTCGTCACGCCGGACATCGCGCAGATGCTGGTCGAGAGCCTGACGGCGCCGGAAGTGGCGCATGCGCACGAGAAGCTGTCCGATCGCGAGCTGCAGACGCTGGTGATGATCGCCTCGGGCAAGCGGCTGTCGGACATCGCCAACGAGTTGACCTTGTCGCCCAAGACGGTCAGCGTGTATCGGGCGCGGGTGCTGGAGAAGTTGGCGCTGACGAACAATTCCGAGTTGACGGTTTACGCGATTCGCAACGGGCTGGTGGGCGAGTAGGTTTTCGTGCAGTCGGGTTTGTGCCTGAGGCGCT
>Ga0302157_10000029_pt1 | contig 170971 bp, 143 predicted proteins | sample I_Bog_N3_3_FD_193502 | JGI IMG/M metagenome (GOLD analysis project Ga0302157, IMG submission 193502) | Peat permafrost microbial communities from Stordalen Mire near Abisko, Sweden - I_Bog_N3_3 | ecosystem: Environmental > Terrestrial > Soil > Wetlands > Peat | place: Sweden: Abisko... | reverse complement strand
TCGCCGAGATGATCGAGCGTCATTGGGATGGGATCGCGGCCTATTGCAAGCCGGAGAACAAAGTCTCCCTCGGCTTCGTCGAAGGGTTGAACAACAAAATCCGCGTCATCCAGCGCCGGGCGTATGGACTTCGCGATGAAGAATACCTGCGCCTGAAAGTGTTGACCTGCATGCTGCCGGCGTTTTGAACAAAAAATGAGCAACTTTTACCCACAAGAAGACGCGAAGAGCCATAAAATGGATGAAAGAGAAAAATTCATTGTAAAGAGCGCAGGTCTCGTCGCAGCAACGCATTTGCGCCGCGCTTCTGTCGCATTTTGGATATCTTCAGTATCACAAGGCGTACCTCCACTGCGACGGCAGCAATCGTCGTCTCATCAGATACAGATTGGCGAGCGCGAATGCGGTGTACAGTCGCGCCGTATTCTTGGCCAAGCCGCGGTAGCGAACTTTGCTAAAGCCCCACAGGCGCTTCACCACGTGAAAGACATGCTCGACGCGGGCCCGAGAGGCAGAGCGGCGACGGTTGATGAACCTCTGGTGCTCGGTCAAGTGAGGGGAACGTCGGTTGACCCGGTAGCGGATGCCCTTCGCGAGCGCCGCTTGCCGATGCGCTTCGCTCCAGTACGCCTGATCGCCGAACACCTCGCGCTCCTCTCCATGCAACAGCTCGGGCATCTGCGTGATGTCACTCACGTTCGCCGCAGTGGTGCTCAGACTGTGAACGATGCCGTGCCGGTCGGTACCAATGTGCGCCTTCATCCCGAAGTGCCAGTCTTTTCCCTTCTTCGTCTGGTGCATCTCGGGATCACGCGCCTTCTGCTCGTTCTTGGTAGATGGCGGCGCGGCAATAATCGTCGCATCGACGATCGTACCGCTCTTGAGCAGCAGCCGCTTCTCCTCCAGGAGCGAGCGAATCTCAGCGAAGATCCGTTCCGTCAGGTGGTGCTGCTCGAGCAGGTGGCGAAAGCGCAGAATGGTCGTCTCATCGGGAATATCGTGTCCCATCAGTTCGATCCCGGCGAAGCGGCGCATCGACTCGATGTCGTACAAGGAGTCCTCGGCTTGCGGGTCCGACAGATTGAACCAGTTCTGCATGAAGTAAATGCGCAGCATCTGTTCCATCGGCTTCGGCTGCGTGCCGTTACCCGCTTTCGGGTAGTGCGGTTCGATCAGCGCCAGAAGCCTCGACCAGGGGATCACCGCGTCCATCTCGGCCAAGAATCGCTCGCGCCGCGTGATCTTGCCCTTCTTTTCCCACGCAACCGAGGCAAAGGTCGTCTGTTGCATCGTTCTATCAGCTCCGCTGCTGTTCACTGCACACAGTATCGGTCATTTAATGACACCTGTGCAGAGCTTCCCTAGAAGGGGCGCCGCAATGATGATGTCCTGGCTGCAAGTAATCAGAAGCGCGGTGCTGGCCGGCACGGCGGGCATCGCCGGGTGCGCCGTCGGTCCGGACTATCATGCGGCTCCCGGGACGTCGCCGGCCGCATGGAACTCGCCGGTGGCCCAAGGCCTTTCGGACCGGGCCCCACCGCCGAAATCCTGGTGGGCCTCGTTCAACGACAGCGAACTCGACTCGCTGATCGGACGCGCGGTACAGGCGAATCTTGACCTACGCGTGGCGGAGGCCCGGATGCGCCAAGCCCGGGCCATCCGCGGAGGCAGTGCGGCCGACTTCGCGCCCGTGGTTGACGCCTCTGCCTCCGCCGCCCGCGCCCGGCAGAGCAAGAACCAACCACTTCTCGGAGCGCTGCCGCTGCCGCCCGACTTCTCGTTCGAATACAGCGTGTATCAAGTGGGCTTCGATGCCTCGTGGGAAATCGATCTGTTCGGCGGCAAGCGCCGCGCGCTCGAGGCCGCCACGGCGGATTGGCAGGGAGCGATCGAGGCACGCAATGATGCGCTGGTGAGCTTGTCGGCCGAGGTCGCGCGAAACTACGTGGAGCTGCGCGGCGCCCAGCGCCGATTGGGCATCGCGCGCCGCAACCTGGACCTCCAGCGGGAGGCGCTGGATCTCACCCGTGCGCGCCTGCAGGGCGGCATGGACACCGATCTGGACGTCTCGCGGACCGCGGCGCTGCTTGCGGATGTCATGGCGGCGATCCCACCGCTCGAAACCGCGGAGCGCGCGGCCATGTATGCGCTCGCGGTATTGTTGGCACGGCAGCCCGGCGAGCTCGTGGGCGAACTGTCGGCATCCGCCGGCGTGCCGGCCGCTCCTCCGGAGGTGCCGATCGGATTGCCATCCGATTTGTTGCGGCGCCGCCCGGATGTGCGCCGCGCCGAGCGCCAGCTCGCTGCGGAGACCGCGCGCATCGGGGTGGCCAAGTCGGAATGGTTTCCCAAAATCTCCCTCACCGGCGATGCTGGCGCGGAAAGCGTCAGCGTCGGCAATTGGTTCGAGCCCGGCAGCCGATTCTGGTCGATCGGTCCGAATGTGCAATGGAACGCCCTGGAATTCGGCCGTGTTCGCGCGCAGGTGCGCGCGCAAACCGCCGTCCAGGAGGCGGCGCTGGCGGCGTATCAAAAAACCGTGCTGATGTCCCTGCAGGAGGCCGAGAACGCCATCGTCGCCTACGCGCAGGAACAAAATCGTCACCGGGCACTCACCGATGCCGTGGCCGATGACCGCCGCTCGCTCGATCTGGCCGACAGCATGTACCGGTACGGACGGGTGAATTTTCTGGACGTCCTCGATGCGCGGCGATCGCTGTACACCTCCGAGGACCAATTGGCGCTGAGTGATCAGGCGGTCATCGTCGATCTGGTCGCACTGTACAAGGCGCTCGGCGGCGGTTGGGAATCGCTGCCGCAGGCGCCGGGGCTTGCGACACCGGCGGCGCCTTGATGACGCCCGCTTCGACACCGGCGTTGCAGCTGGACCGGGTTCGAAAATCCTTTCGCCGGGAAACCGGCGAATCCGTGCTCGCGCTCGACGACATCTCCTTCTCCTTGCGCCGTGGCGGACTCGCGGCGGTGGTCGGACCGGACGGTGCGGGCAAGACTACGCTGATCCGCCTGCTGGCCGGTCTCGTGCGCACCGACGGCGGGATCGTCGATGTGCTCGGCATCGACGCGGCGGTGGATCCACAGGCGATTCAGTCGCGGATATCCTACATGCCCCAACAATTCGGCCTCTACGAGGATCTGACGGTTCGTGAGAATCTGGACCTGTACGCGGACATGCATGGGATCACGGTGGACGAGCGGCGCCGGCAATACGCGCGGCTGATGTCAATGACCGGTCTCGATCCCTTTCAGAGGCGGTTGGCGGGGCAGCTGTCCGGCGGTATGAAGCAGAAACTCGGCCTCGCGTGCACGCTGGTCAGGTCCCCCGAATTGCTGCTCCTGGACGAACCGACGGTCGGGGTGGATCCGCTGTCGCGCCGCGAACTCTGGGAGATCATTCGTCAACTGATCAAGGAGGGCTTGACGGTCCTTCTCAGCAGCAGTGATCCGGACGAAGCCGAGACCTGCGACAGCGTCCTGGTGCTGAGCGGGGGAAAAAAACTCATGCTGGCGTCGCCTGCGGAAATCAGCCGATTGGCGCTGGGACGCACCTTTGTCGCAACGCCCCCGGATGGCATGCGGCTGCGGGACCTGGAGGCCCGGCTGCTGGCGGATCCCCGTGTGATCGATGCGGTGCCGGAGTCCGGTCAGGTCCGTTTGGTGACCCGGGAGGGCTGCGTAGTTGCCGGCCGCCCGGCTCCGGAAAGGTTCGAGGACGGATTCGTGGTGCTATTGCACCGGGCCGGAGGCGACTCTGAGGCCGGACCGCGCACGCTGACTCAGCAGGAACCCCCCATCCGGGATTCCGCGGGGGAGACGGTCATCGAGGTTCACGATCTAGTGCGCCGTTTCGGCAAGTTTGTCGCGGTCAATGGCGCGAGTTTCGTGGTCAAGCGGGGGGAAATATTCGGTCTGCTGGGACCGAATGGCGCCGGAAAAACCACCACATTTCGCATGCTGTGCGGGCTGCTGCCCGCCTCGGCGGGCACCTTGAAGATCGCCGGAGTGGATGTACGCCGGGCACGAGCTTCGGCGCGGCAGCACCTGGGCTATGTCGCGCAGAAGTTCTCCCTGTACGGACAGCTGACGGTGGGCGAAAACCTGGCATTCTTTGCGCGCGCCTATGGCCTCGATGCCAACCAGACGCGCGCGCGCATCGCCTGGGCGCTGCAGCAGTTTCAGCTCGAGCCGTACCTGCGCCTGCCGAGTGCGCAATTGCCGGGAGGGTTCAAACAGCGCCTGGCGATGGCCGCCGCGTTGATGCATCGGCCCGAGATTTTGTTTCTGGACGAACCCACCAGCGGGGCCGATCCCTTTGCGCGGCGCGCGTTTTGGCAGCGCATCACGACGCTGGCCAACGGCGGCGTGACAGTCATCGTGACCACCCATTTCATGGCGGAAGCGGAGTATTGCGATCGCGCCTTGATATTGGACGACGGCAAGGTGCTCGCCCAAGGCACGCCTGCACAGCTGCGTGCGCTCGCTCCCGTGCAGCCCGGCCGCACGGCCACCATGGAAGATGCCTTCATCGCCATCGTCGAAGGCTCGCGCAGCGACTCCGCGCGCAAATCCGCCCCAAGCGCGGCCGCATAAGGGGCGCCGTGGGTAATTGGCAGGCAAAATGGCGGCGGATATGGGCGCTGACCCGCAAGGAATCGCGACAGGTCCTGCGCGATCCCAGCAGCGTCGCCATCGGCATCGTCTTTCCGCTGATGATGATTCTGCTGTTCGGCTATGGAATTTCATTGGATGTCACCCGGGTGACGGTTGCCGTGGTCGACAACGATGCTTCTTCCGATAGCGCCGCACTGGTCGGAGCGTTTCGCCTATCCCCCAATTTCGTGGTACGGACGACCCGCTCGATGAGCGAGGCCACCGGGCTCATGCTGGATCGCCAAGTGGACGGGATTCTGCAGATTCCGTCCGACTTCGACAGGCGCCGGCACGCGGACGGGGCCGACGTCCAGATCATCGTGAACGGCAGCGATGCCAATCAGGCGCGCATCATGCAGGCCTATGCCGCCGGTCCGGTTGCCGCATGGAGCGCAGCGGATCCGTCCGTGGCCTCGTCGGGTGCCGTCATGGTCGTGGATCGATTGTGGTTCAACGAAGCCGATGACAGCCACTATTTCCTGGTTCCGGGGCTCATCGTGTTGGTGATGACCATCATCGGCGCGTTTCTCACGGCCATGGTGGTCGCACGGGAATGGGAGCGGGGCACGCTCGAGGCGCTGTTCGTCACGCCGATGCGCCCCGGCGAGTTTCTGGTCAGCAAGTTCATACCGTACTTTGCGTTGGGGATGATCGGCTTCGCGTTGTGCTTCCTGGCCGGTAAATTTCTGTTCCATGTCCCCCTTCGCGGCTCGATGCTGCTGCTGTGCCTGGCCTCCATCGTCTACCTGGTCGTCGCGTTGGGAATAGGGCTTCTGGTGTCGACGCTGGTCAAGAGCCAGTTCCTGGCCAGTCAACTGGCGATGTTGCTGACTTTTCTGCCCGCGATGATGCTCTCCGGATTCATCTACGACCTGCGCAGCATGCCTGTCGTCATCCGCGGCATCACCTACGCTCTGCCGGCGCGATACGCGGTCACGCTGCTGCAAACCCTGTACCTCGCCGGCGACGTGGATGGCGTGATCTGGCTGAACACGGGGGTGCTGGCGCTCATGGCCGCGCTGCTCATTCTCGCAACCCGGCTGGCCACGCGAAAGCGGCTCGCCTGAAGGCCGGACGTGCGCGCGTCGCTCATTCGCATCCTCGCGCTGATCCGCAAGGAATTTCTCGCGGTGTTGAAGGATCCGCGCAGCCGCTTCATCATTTTTCTGCCCCCGCTGCTGCAGTGTCTGATCTTCGGCTACGCCGCCAGCTTCGATCTCAACACCGTTCCCTACGCCGTCCTCGATCAGGACCACAGCGCCGCCTCGGTGGCGCTGCTCGCCCGCCTGGATGGCTCCGGCGTCTTTGAACGCCGGGCGAACCTCACCCGCGCGCAGGATATTGCGCTTTCCATCGACAGCGGCCGCGCGCTGCTCGTGATCCAGATCGATCAGGATTTCGAACGAAATCTCCTGTCCGGTCGGGCCACACCGCTTGAGGTGATCGCCGATGGGCGCAACTCCAACACCGCCGGCACCGCCCTCGGGTACTTGGGCAGCGTGGTTCAAGGATTCAACTCCGACTGGATCGATGAGCACGGGGGCACCCCTCCCGTCGTCCGGGTCGTCAACCGGGCCTGGTACAACCCGAATCTCGATTCGCGTTGGACCATGATTCCAAGCCTGATCGGCACGCTGACGATGATGGGCACGATGATGCTGACGGCGCTGTCCGTGGCCCGCGAACGCGAGCAGGGGACATTCGACCAATTATTGGTCACGCCCTTTCGGCCGTCCGAGATCATGGCGGGCAAGGCCATTCCCAACATCGCCATCGGCCTCGGTCAGGCGACCACCATATTGCTGGTCGCGCAGGTATGGTTTCGAATTCCCTTCGCCGGATCCTTTGCGGTTCTGTATGCCGGACTGTGTCTGTTTCTGATGGCCGCGGTCGGCCTCGGCCTGTTCGTGTCATCCATCGCCAAGACCATGCAGCAGGCGATGCTGTACGCGTTCCTGCTGGCGATGCCCTTCGTCCTGCTGTCCGGCTTCACCACGCCGTTCAGCAGCATGCCGGATGTGCTGCAAACCGCGATGGTCATCAATCCGCTGCGTTACGCCCTCGACATCACGAAACGCGTGTATCTGGAAGGTGCGGGCTTCGACAATCTGCTGTCCGACTTCATCCCGCTGTTCGCGATCGGATTGCTGACCCTGTCCGGCGCGGCCTGGTTGTTCAGGAAGCGGCTCACGTAGATGAACGCCGCGTTCCTTCGCAGCCGGCTGCCTTGTCGGTGGCTGCATCGTTTCGCGCCCGGGCCCGACGATCTGCTGCGCGATCCGACCTATCGGCGGCTGTGGACGTCGATTCTGATATCGTCCTTCGGTGGACAGGTGACGCTGCTGGCGCTGCCGTTGAGCGCCGCGGTGCTGCTGCATGCCGCGCCGACGCAGATGGGAATACTGACGGCTGCGGAAATCGTGCCGTTCGTTTTTTTCTCACTGCCGGCCGGAGTGTGGCTCGACCGAATCCGCAAATTGCCCGTGTATGTCGTCGGCGAACTCTCGGTCGCGCTCACCGTGGCGACCGTGCCGGCGGCATGGTGGTTCGGCTGGCTGTCGATGCGCTGGCTGTACATCGTCGGCTTCGTGATCGGCACGGTGAACACGACCGCCGGCAGCGCCGCACAAATCGTGCTGACGCAGATCGTGCCCCGTGAGCGCTTGGTCGAGGCGCACGCCAAAAACGCGCTCGCGACATCGGCGGCGGAGGTGGCCGGCCCGGGCGCCGCGGGCGCCCTGATCAAAGTGACGGGCGCGCCGTTCGCGCTGCTGGCGGATGCCGTGCTGTTGCTGATTTCGGCATCCATATTGCGCGGTGTTCCGGTCAGGGAGAATCCCGTCGCCAGACACACGCCCTTCTGGGCGGCCATGCGCGAGGGCCTCGATTTCGTCCGTGGCAACGTGCTGCTCGTGACCATGGGAACCTGCGTCGGTATCTGGCAAATGTGCAATCAGGCCGCCATGGTGGTGCACATCCTGTTTGCCACCCGCCAGCTCGGCCTGACTGCGCGCGGCGTGGGTTTGAGTTACGTTGCGCTCGGTGTCGGCACCGTCCTTGCCAGCGTGAATGGTCACCGCGTGGCGCGGCGCCTCGGCCCCGGACCCATGCTGGTGCTCGGATTTGCGGTCTCCGGCACCGGTTGGCTGCTGCTCGCCCTGGCGCCGCTCAATGCCTTCGGCGTGATCGCCTATGGGCTGATGCTGATGATGTTCGGCGTCGGGGCGGTATTCATTTTCATCAATTTTCTGTCCCTGCGTCAGTCCGTCACGCCGGCGCCGATGCTCGGCCGCATGACGAGCACCATGCGCTGGCTCATCTTGATCCCTGCCGGTCCGGGCGCATTGCTCGGCGGCTGGCTGGGCGAGAATCTGGGTCTGCGCGTTGCGCTCGGCTTCGCGGGCAGTACGGCGCTGCTGCTCGCGCTCGTTGCGCGCCGACTGCCCGTGATCCGCAGCGTGATCACATTGCCGACGCTCAAGGCCGAGGCGGTCACCCCGTATTCGTCCGATTGATCACGGGGTGGAGCCCGCGCCCTCGACGTTCATCGCCAGCGGCCGGCGCCAATAGGGGGCGCGCGGCGGGCGGGGCAGGGGCGGGATCTCATACTGCGGCAGCTCCTGCAGGCAGAAGCTGAGCGCGATCAGCAGCGTGGGGACGTGGAAGGCCAGCATGAACAGGGCGGGATTGCGGCTACCGAACAAATGCGGAATGGTGGCCACGATGATGAGCAGAACGAGGAGCGTCAGCGCCGGGATCGCGCGACGAAAGAACACGCCCCAGCGGGCCGCGGCCCATTCCTCGTGAAAGCGCAAGGTGGATGCGGCCAGGGTTTTCGCCAGGTGTGCGGCGGCTTCATCAAGCGCCCCCTCGGCGGTGCGGGTGCGGCCGAGCGGGCCGCCGCGCAGTCGGCGCTTGCTCCTCCAGCCGTCCGTGTTGCGGATCAGCCGTGCCCAATCCCAGCCGAGCACCGCGAGCAGGTCCTCGGGCAGTTCAAGGCTCTCGCCCGGCGCCGGCGTGAGCTGGATGTCGGCCGACACACCGCGGGTGGAGGGCACGCCCAGCGTGAGCTTCAGACCCTCGACCCACGCCACGCCCTGGGTCATGACCGGCCGCAAGCCGGGCGCACCGCCCGATGCGCCTTTCACCGGTTCCATCGAGTAACTGCGCGCGGTGAAATAGCCCGGGCCGGCGCGAAACTGTTCCAGTGGCGGTACCGAATCCATCAGGGCGAGCAGTGCTCCGGGATCCGGCCCCATGGCCGTCAATGTCGCCGGCGGGCTGTCGCACCGGGTAAGCGTGCGGGTCAGGCGGCAGGTGCCGGTGCCGAGACTCTCGAGCTTGAGGGTTTCTTGGGTCACGGGACAGGCGCCTTCGGCGGGGTGATCCACGGACTTGAACAGCAGCCGGCGTTCCAGGCGGTCGCTTGCCGGCAGATCCACGTGCCGCCCGCGACGGTTGAATGGGGCGGCGAGTTCCAGGATTTCGTGGTGCGTCAGCGGCAGCGCGGGCATGCACACATGATTGAACGGTGGCGCGCAATATTCAACCGCGGGGATGATATGGTGGAGATCCGTGCCGGCGCAGGGGGGAATTCTTTGAATCCATTGACTCATCACGAGATTTTGGAACTGATCGGGCCGTTCACGCGTCGTGGCCGCCACGTCGACCTGGCGGTCACCGACCGGCTGCAGCGACGTATCGCCTTTCAATCCCGCGACATTCCCGGAACATCCGGTTGCCCGGGCCTGCGTGAGACCCTCTCGCTCGAGGACCTGGGTTCGGGTTCGTACCGGCTGACCCGTCTTCTGAGTCCGCCGGCCGGGCCGGCCGCGAGCCTCGAAGTGGTCGGACCGCGGCCCGGTGATTTGCTCGAGCGCATCGAGGAGGTGCCTGCGCAGCGGCAATTTCGCGCGGCTCATGGAGTGGCAATCGCGGTGAGTTTCCGGCTGATGGCGCAGGCAGGTTCGATGATCTTTGCCCATGGCGTGGCGCAACTGGCGGGCCTGAATTTCAGGCTGGAGGCATCGCGGGTGCGCGCCGCGCCCGCCGCAGTCGCCTTGACCGGCACGCCGGGGCATGGACTGCGCCTGCCGCAAGATGCCCTGGCGGTGTTGGGCGGCCCCTGGTCGCGCCTGCGGGAATCCGGGGATGGATGGGCCGGTGAGCTGCGACTGCCGGCGCGAGAGCCGCGGCGCAGCGGCCAGTGTGAAGCGGCGCTCGAGACGGCCGCGTCGCATCTGGCCCGGATGCTGAAGGAACCGCCCGGCCGATTCCACGAGCGCTGGACGGCGGCGCGGTGGCGGGTGTTCGGTCGCCGGCTGGTGCCCCTGGCGGCTTGTATCGGGTTGATCCTGTGCGCCGCCGCGGTGCCCAGGCTGCATCTGGCGGCAGGCTCGGGACTGCGCATGTTGATCCTCAACTCGCCGCCGCTGCTGATGATCCTGTTCTTCTGCCTGCGGGAAATCCCCATCGTTGAAATCCCGCCGTTGCCTCGGCGCTCGGACGCGCAGTCGTGGCGTGAAGGTGCGGGCCCATGCTAGGCAATCCGATGAACATTCCTCCGATTTCGATCGGCGCGGCCAAGGCCGCGCTGGTCGAACAATTTGCGGACGCCACGCTGCGCCGGCGCGCCTCGATGCTCTGGGGGACGCGCGGCGTGGGTAAGTCATCCATCGTGCGTCAGGTGGCCGGGCATTTTCATGTGCCGCTGGTCGATCTTCGCCTGACGACTATCGAACCGGTGGACATCCGCGGCGCGATTTACGCCGACGACGTGCTGTCCAAAACGGTGTGGTTTCCGCCGGAGTTCCTGCCGTCGGCCGACACTCCCGAGGGCATCCTGTTCCTGGACGAGCTCACCGCCGCCGATCAGCGCCTGCAAATCTCGGCGTATTCGCTGATCCTGGACCGCCGCGTCGGCAACTACCGCCTGCCGGACGGCTGGCAGATCATCGCCGCCGGCAATGCCAGTTTTCACGGCGCGGTGAGCCACGACATGGGCACGGCGCTCGCCGACCGGATGTTTCATTTCAACGTGCAGACCGTCATCGACGCCTTCCTGGCGTACGCCACGGGGAGCGGATTTGCGCCGGAGGTGATGGCCTACCTCAAGGTGCGCCCGGACAAGCTCGACGACACGTCGTCGCAGCTCGCCAACGACTACCTGATCGGTGCGAGTCCGCGCGGATGGGAGGACATTTCCAATGTGCTGAAGTCGGGCATATCCGAGAACGCCAAACGCCTGTTCGTGCAGGGTCGCATCGGTGCGGCGAACGCGGCGGAATTCTTCGGCGTGCTGCGTGAGATCCAGGCCGGCGCGGACGTCGTACGCCTGCTCGCCGCGCAGCGCGGCAGGGAGACTGCCGCGCTGCTGCCAACCTCGCTCGACGGACTTTACGGCATGATCTACGGACTGCTCGCGGCCTGCACTGACGAGCCGCGGGTGGCGCGGGTGCTCGAGATCATCGAACAGTTGCCGGACATCCGCGCCGGCGCCGCACTGCCGGTCCGCGAGGCGCAGACGCTGGCGATGGAAATGATCATGCAGAAGGCGCTTGACGGGGGCCTCGAAGGGGCGATTCTCGACAGCGCCTCCTACCGGCGCTATGCGGAGCAGCGCCGCCGGGACGCCGCGGATGCCTGACACGGACGACCCGTACCGACACCGCGGCACGCGCGCCATTCAACGCATGGTGGAGTTCGCACCTTCCACCGGCGGTCTGGCGCTGTGGGTGCGCCACGTGGATCTGCCGCAGGACGCCGGGGCATCGGCGATCGCCACCGACGGCAACGTGCTGTACTACGGAACCGACTTCGACCTGCTGCCTCTCGCGGAACAGACCGCTCTGGTCGCGCACGAGGTGCTGCACATCGCGCTGCGCCACCCGCAGCGGCTGCTCGATTTGCGACAAGTGGTGGGCGACGTGGACCTGCGCCTGTTCAACATTTGCGCCGATGCAATCGTCAACTCCACGCTCAGCCACCTCGCGTGGCTGACGCTGCCGCGCGCTTCGGTGTTCCTCGAAACGCTGGTGGCCATCGCGCTCGGTGAACAGCACAGCGTCGAGAAGGCGCTGCTGGAATGGGACGTCGAGAGACTGTACCGCGCCATCGACGACCGGCGGCTCGGCGCGCGCGGCGGACGACGCAGCAACCGGCACGAACGGGGCGGTGGCGCCGGCGCGTCGGACGGCGGCGCGGGGCACCCGGATGCACGGGATTCGCCCGAAGAGGCGCAGCGTGCGGGACCCCGCGAGGACGGCCCCCGGGCCGCGCAGGTGCGCGCGATGGGCAGCCAGGCTCTGGCGGATCTCATCCCGGGACCGCTGCGGGCCGCGCCGGAGACCGAGGCCGAGGAGGCCCGCACCTGGAGCGAGCGGCTGCTGCGCGCTCATGCCGGCGATGGCGCGCATTCCCTGTTGCGGACCCTGATCGCCGACGTGCCGCGAACGCGCACGCCCTGGGAACAGGTGCTGCGCGCACAGTTGGCGCACAGTCTCGCGCCGAAACCGGGCATCTCCTGGTCGCGTCCGTCGCGCTCCTACATCGCGAATCAGGGACGGGCCGGACCGCACCGGCGCCTGCCCTGGACGCCGGGATTCAGTTCGTTGAGGCCGTCGCCGCATCTGGTCGTGATCGTCGACGTGTCCGGATCGATCGAGGATGGGCTCCTGGGGAAATTTGCGCGCGAAATCGAGGCGATCACGCGCCGCCAGGAAGCAGCTCTGGTGCTCATCGTCGGCGATGATCAGGTGCGCCGGGTCACCGAGTTCGAGCCGGGACGGTCGGATTTGCGGGACATCGAATTCAGCGGCGGGGGCGGCACGGATTTCACGCCGCTGCTCCAGGAGGCCGACAAACACCGCCCCGACGTGGCCGTCGTGCTCACCGATCTCGAGGGACCTGCGCATTTCCGGCCGCGCTGGCCGGTGATCTGGGCCGTGCCGGAGGCACATGCATCGGCGGTGCAGCCCTTCGGGCGCAAGCTGACGCTTGGCTGACGATCGGACCATCGTCATGGCATGGCTTTTGATCTTCGCTTTCCAGGTCTACGTCCTGGTCGCCGGCATTCGTCAGGCCCGGCGCGCGGGTACCTGGAGCTGGTCGTTGTTCGCGCTGGTGATGGGATGGGCCGTCCTCGAGACGCTGGTCGTGGTCATCCCCCTGATGTACGTCGACCCGCACAGCCGCTGGTTCGTGCCCATGCTGTGTGCGGTGGGCGCCATCGCCGTATTCAATGTCGTCTGGATGATCCTGGTGGCGCGGCGCTGGAAGTTTGGACCGGGTCAATAATTTTAATTAAAAAATGTTATATAACAATACTATATATAAATATTATAATGTAATTACTCAGTAAGGTTCGGTCACGCATCCTGCGTCGGCACCCGCAGCGTGCGCTTCAGACTGTGCAGTGCTGCCTATCGGCCCCTGGCAGGGATTGTGTATATGTCAAACGGGGATGCCGCCCGAACGCGGCGTCCGATCGCAATCAACGCCTGGATCTCCTGATGGAAATGACGTCCGCCGATTCCGTCCGCCTGTCGGCCTGGCAGCCCGTGGTTTCCGGCCGAGCGCAGCTGCAGCTGTCCGCTGCCGCGGGCCGGGTTGCGGCCTTGCGGATGGACTTCGATTTCAAGGATGGCGCAGGTTTCGTGGTTGCGCGGCGCGCGATTGCACGCGCGATGCCGGTGGAATACGCGGTGCGCTTTCGCCTGCGCGGCCGCGGGCCGCTCAACAACCTCGAGTTAAAGCTGGTGGATGCGAGCGGACAAAATGTATGGCGCTACGTCATCAAGGCTTTACCGCTGCCGGCGCGTTGGAAGCGCATGCAGGTGACCAGCCGGGATTTCGAGTTCGCCTGGGGACCCGCGAGCGGCAGCGCCATCTCGCAGTTGGGTTCGATCGAGTTCGCCGTGGTGGCAGGCGAGGGCGGCAAGGGCACCCTGTACCTGGCCGACCTGCAGATCGCGGACTGCGGACCCCGGGAGGCGCCGCGGGCCGAAGCCTCCAGCGCCATGCCCGGATACGAAGCGCAGAACGGACTGGCGGCGCGCGGCTGGAAGCCGCGGACCGACGATCGCCGGCCATGGATCGTCGTCGACTCGATGCAGCAACGCACGCTCGGAGGCTTGATCATCGATTGGCTGGGCGCTGCGCCGGCGCGCGGCTTTCGGGTGCGCGTCTCCAACACCGGACGCCGCTGGCGAACGCTCTACACCGCGGCGTCGGCGGGCGGCAATCGCAGCTACGTCTATCTGCCAGCGGCCCGCAGCCGGCTCTTGCGTCTGGAAATCAACGAGGCTTCGGCGGGTGCGGCCTTGCGGCTGCAATCCTTCGAGTTCTCGCGCTCCATCGAGGCGTTCTGGAACCGCATTGCCGCCGCCGAGCCGCGCGGCTGGCATCCTCGCTGGCTGCATCGTGAACAAAGCGTCTGGACGCCGATCGGCACGTCGCATGGCACGCAATGCGCGCTCATGAACGGGGACGGCATGGTGGAGGCGGCCGAGGGTTCGTGCTCCATCGAGCCGATGATGTGGGTCGGGGGCCGGCTGTTCACCTGGACGGACGTGACCGCGCGGCTGCAGCTGCAGGAGGATTGGATCCCGGTGCCGACCTGCATCTGGGAGACCGCCGACTGGCGGCTGCGCATACTTGCCGAAGCGACGCCGGGCGGTGTCGTACGCGTGCGCTACGGCATCGACAATCTCACCGACCGCGTGCTCGACGCGCACCTGTACGTGGTGGTGCGCCCGTTTCAAGTGACACCCCCGTGGCAGAAATTTCGACAGGTGGGCGGCGTGCGCCCCATCCACGACATCGAGTGGCGGCAAGGCGCGGTCCGGGTCGATGCGGCCTTGTTGGTCGTGCCCGCCGGAGCCGCGACATTCGGCGCGATGCGCTTCGATGACGGATGCATTGCAAGCCGTCTGGCGCGGGCCAAACCCCCGGCGGAGCCGCAGGTGCACGATGCCTTCGGATTCGCCTCTGGCGCGATCGATTTCCCGCTGGCGTTGCCCGCGCACGGGTCCTGCGAGCACATGGTGAACTGCGCGCCGCCGGGCGCCGAGCGTGCGATCGGCGAGGCCGCTTTCGACTGGACGGTGCGGCTGCCGACGAGCCAGTGGGCCGGTAACGGTTGGATCGCGGAGGCGGTGCGGGCGGCCTTGACGGCGACCGCGCATATCCTGGTGACGCGCTCGGGTCCGGCATTGCAACCCGGCCCGCGCAGGTATACCCGCTCCTGGATCCGCGACGGTGCGATGATGAGTGCGGCCCTGCTGCGCATGGGGCATGCCGACGAGGTCCGCGAGTACATCCGCTGGTATGCACCCCATCAGCGTGCGGATGGCTTCGTGCCATGCTGCGTGGATCGTGACGGCATCGACTGGCTGGTCGAGCACGACAGCCACGGGCAATTGGTGGCGCTGATAGCGGACTATCACCGCTTCACCGGAGATGCGCAGTTCCTGCGTGAATCATGGGGATTCGTCGAAAAGGCGGTGGCGTGTATCGCCGGCCTGCTGGACGCCACCGGCCTGTTGCCGGTGTCGGTTAGCCATGAAGGCTATCTGGCGCAGCCCGTGCATTCCTATTGGGATGATTTCTGGGCGCTGCGGGGATTGCGCGATGCGGTAGGCCTGGCGCAGGCGCAGGGCCGCGGGGATCTGGCGCTCGAGTGGGAAGCGCTGACGGCACGCTTCGCTAGTTCGCTGTTTGCGTCGGTGGAGTCCACACGGGCGGCGCGCAAGCTCGAGTTCATACCGGGCAGCGTCGAGTGGGCGGATTTCGATCCGACGGCCACCGCGAATGCCCTGTATCTGCTCGATGTTCCCGACGGGCTGGACCGCACGGCCGTCGAGCGCACGTTCGACCTGTATCTGGCGGATTGGCGCGGCAAGCGCAGCGGGGCGGTTCCCTACACGAATTACACGCCGTATGAAATCCGCATCATCGGTGCATTCGTGCGATTGGGACGGCGCGAGGCGGCCCTGGAACTGCTGAATTTCTTCCTCTCCGATCGCCGCCCGCCGCCCTGGAACCAGTGGCCCGAGATCGCCTGGCGCGACCACGCGACGCCGGCGCACATCGGCGATCTGCCGCACACCTGGATAGCCGCCGAATACGTGCTCGCGATCCGCAGCCTGTTCGCCTACGAGCGCGACGCCGATCGATCGCTGGTTCTGGCTGCGGGTTTGGCGCCGGAATGGCTCGACGGCGCGGGGGTCCGGGTGAATGCGATGCCGACCGCGCACGGCAGCCTCAGCTATTCGCTCAAGCGCGGCCGGCCGGGCACGTTGCAATTTGAAATCGACGGCGCGACGCGATGCACGCTGGTGCTGCGACCGCCGTTGCCGGCGCCGCTGCGCGCGGTGACGGTCGATGGCGTGGTGTGCACCAGTTTCGATCGCGATTCGGTGACGCTGCCGCATGGACCGGCGCAGGTCGTGTGTACGACCTACTGAAGTTCAGCGCGTCCCGCATGTCGACCGATCAAACCACCCCATCCGCCGCCTCATCCGAGGACGATGGCGGCCAGCTGGGCCTGATACGCGAAATGCGGATGATGATCCGCGTGATCTACGGCTCCGCGGTGGGCAGGACGCTGATCCTGCTGTCGGCGGCGGTGGTCATCGTCGTGGTCGCCACGGCATACGGGCAGATCCGCCTCAATGACTGGAACAAGCCGTTCTTCGATGCCCTGTCCCGACGCGACATGCGGGATTTCATGTATCAGCTGGGCGTGTTTTTCCTGATTGCGGGATTTCTCCTGGTTCTCAACGTACTGCAGCGCTGGCTGTCGGAGACCCTGCAGTTGAGACTGCGCGAAGGCCTGGTGCGCAGCCTGCTCCATGATTGGCTGCGGCCGCGGCGGGCATTCTGGCTGGCAAACGCCGGCACCATGGGTGTCAATCCCGATCAGCGCATTCACGAGGACGCCCGCAAGCTGTGCGAGCTGTCGGCCGATCTCGGCATCGGGCTGCTGCAGGCCTCGATACTGTTCGGCACGTTTTCCGGAATCCTGTGGGTGATGTCGCGCGACTTCAGCTTCCGGGTGGCGGACCGGGATTATGCGATTCCGGGATTCATGCTGTGGGCCGCGATCATCTACGCGAGCGCCGGCTCGTTGCTCAGCTACTGGGTGGGCCGAAGCCTCATCCACCGCAATGCCGAGCGCTACGCGCGCGAGGCGGACTTGCGCTTCTCCCTGGTACGCGTCAACGAGCATGTCGATGAGATATCCCTGGCGGCCGGCGAGGCGCATGAAAGACGCCGCATCGAATTGCATCTCGCCGATGTGCTGGCCGCCACGCGCCGCATCGTGCTCGGGCACACGAATCTCATCTGGGTCACCGCGGGGTTCGGCTGGGTGACGATCGTCGCCCCCATATTGGTTGCGGCGCCCCTGTACTTCACCGGCAAGGTTTCATTCGGCGGCCTGATGATGGCGGCCGGCGCCTTCACCCAGGCGCAATCATCGTTGCGCTGGTTCATCGACAATTTCAGCGTGATCGCGGACTGGCGCGCGACGCTGCTGCGGGTGGCGGGCTTCCGGCACGTGCTGGTGGGCTCGCAGGAGCCGCGGGGTTTCGCGAGCCGCATTACCTACTCCGAGGGAGATCCCGGGGCCATTCGCATCGACAACCTCGAGATCGTGTCCTCCGCCAACGCCGACATGCTCAAGGAGACGAGCGTGACGGTGAGGTCGGGGGAGCGGATGTTGGTGGTGGCGGCGCCGGGAACGGGCAAAACCCAGCTGTTTCGCGCGCTGGCCGGGCTGTGGCCCTGGGGCGCGGGACAGGTCATACGGCCGCGCGGCGAACAGCTGTTTTATCTGCCGCGCGGCACGCCGTATCTGCCGCGCGGCACCATGCGCGAAGTGCTGGCCTATCCTCTTCGGGCCGACAGCTTCACCAACAATGCCTTCACGCGTGCGCTCTACCGGCTGGGCCTCGAGCGCCTGGCGCGCTCGCTCGACGAGACCCACCGCTGGGACCGGGAGTTGGGGCAGGACGAGCAATTGTGCCTGGTATTCGCCCGTATCCTGCTGCAAGCCCCGCCCTGGCTGCTCATCGACGGCACGCTCGGCATGCTCGACGATGACGTGCTCGATCTGGTGATCGACGTGTTCAGCAACGAACTGCAGCGCACCGGCGTCATCCACATCGGCGTGCCGGCCCAGGCGCAGCCGCTGTTTTCGAGCGAGGTGCATCTGATCAAGGCCCCCCGCGTCCTGGAGCATGCGCCGCCGCTCAAAGAGCCGGGGAATCCGCGTTGACGGGCATCATCGCAGGACGGCGTTCGGTCCGTGCCGGGTGCATCGCGGGCCTGTTGGCATTCCTCGCGTGCGCCGCGGCGCCGCGCGGGGCGGCCGCGGATTTCGATTTTCACCCGCCCGCGGTTCCCGATGACCCCGCAGCCGCCGCCATCATGCGCGATCTGGCCCAGCGCATTCTTCCGGTCTACCAGGAGCCCGATCCCGACCTGTACCTGGACAATCTGTCGGCGCTGCAAATCGTCGCCGGCGACTTTGCCGCCGCGTACGGCACGCGCCAATCGCTGCGCAACCGGCGCAGTGGCGCCGATGATGCCGGTCCGGTGGGGCGGGAGGTGACCTACGACGTGTATGCCTATGCGAAGGCCAAGCAGGCGGCTTATCGGCTCGCCTTCGCCGACGCCTTCGCTGCGGCGTTCAATGAACTGGTTCCGCGCCTCGCCGACGAGGATGCCTACTCGGCCGTCACCTGGATGCACAGGTCAGCGCAGGCCTCGCGAAGCGCCTTGCAGCAGGCGCTCGGTCAGGATCGGGCCGTCGATCGAATCGGTCAGCGGGAGGCGGTGGATCTCATCTGGAAATACCTGTCATTCGAGGCCTATCGCGACTTCGGCAGTCTGGTCGATCCGCTCGATGCCGCGGATGACCGCCGCCGCTATGTCACCGACGATCAGGTCCTGGTCAGGACACGCGACGGCGCCACCATCGCCGCCGTGGTGATCCGCCCGAAAAGCGCCGCCAAGCCGCTGCCCGCGCTGCTCGAGTTTACGATCTACGACTCGCCTGGCTACGCCAGGGAATGCGCCGCCCACGGCTATGCCGGCGTGGTGGCCTACGTGCGCGGAGTGCACCTTGGCGGTCGCAGGAACCCCGGCCGTATCGTGCCATTTCAGCACGATGGCGAGGACGCACGCTCCGTCATCGATTGGATTGCCAAGCAGCCGTGGAGCGACGGCCGCGTGGGCATGTACGGCGACGGCTACAGCGGCTTCACTCCCTGGGCGGCCGCCACTCACCCGCCGCGCGCGCTCAAGGCGATCGCCACCTCGGCGTCCACCGCCCCGGGAATCGATTTTCCCATGGCCGGCGGCATATTTCGCAATGAGGCGTTGCGCTGGTCTTCGCAGCTGATCGGCGCCGCGGTTGCGCCCGATCCGGCGCAAGACCCGTCCCGCTGGCGTTCGCTCGATCAGGAATGGTACCGATCGGGCAGGGCCTATCGTGATCTGGGCCACCTCTCCGGTCGTCCCGATCCGATCTTCACCCGCTGGCTCAATCATCCGAGCTACGACCGCTTCTGGCAGAGCATGGTTCCCAACCGCGAACAATTCGCGCGGCTGAACATTCCGGTGCTGACCATGACCGGATATTTCGCTGCCGCAGAGGCCGGCGCACTTTACTATTTCAGCGAGCATCATCGGTACAATCCGCACGCCAGCCACACCCTGCTCATGGGTCCGTACGACGACGGCGTGATGCAGAACGGGCCTTCCGCCGTGCTCAACGGGTACCACGTGGATGCCGCCGCACTCATCGACCTGCGCGAGCTGCGGTATCGCTGGTTCGACCACGTGTTCCGCGCCGCGGCGCTGCCGCCGCTGCTGCAGGAGCCGGTCAATTATGAGGTCATGGGCGCCAACGAATGGCGTCACGCCGCATCGCTCCCGGTCGTGGCCGGCGGCTCGATCCGGTTTCATCTGCAGGGTGCCGCGGGCGGCGATGCGCAGCGGCTGTCGGCCACGCCGGATCGCCGCGCCGCGCCGGTCGCACAGGAACTGGATTTTCGGGAGCGCTCGGATGCCGGCTGGACGGCGCCGATCGATCTCGTCGGAAGAAGCGCGGACCTCCACAACGCATTGCAGTTCGTGAGCGAGCCGCTGGCCAAGCCGGTGGAATTGAGCGGCCTGTTTTCGGGAAGGCTGGATTTCACGGTAAACAAGATGGACGTGGATCTGAACATCGCGTTATACGAGCGGCTGGCGAACGGCGATTACCTGCGCCTGTTCGAGCCGGCCTGCGAGATTCGCGCAAGTTATGCGCGCGACCGGATTCATCGCCACCTGCTGAAATCCGGTGAACGCCAGCAGTTGGCGTTCACCAGCGAGCGTTTGACCAGCCGGCGGTTGCAGGCCGGCAGCCGGCTGGTGATGGTGCTCGGCATCAACAAACGTCCGGATCGCGAGATCAACTATGGCAGCGGGGAGGACGTGAGTGCAGAATCGATCGCGAACGCCGGGAGCGCGCTCATTATTCGCTGGTATGGAGACAGCTATCTGGATATCCCGGTGCACAAGTAGGCAACATTGGCTTCGAAGGGGACTTAAATGGCCGGAAGAATTCCTGCGGGCGTCGGTCCGCAGCACCCGCAGGTGGTGGTGCTGGTCGGTGCAACGGGTGATCTCGCCCGCCGCAAATTGCTGCCCGGGTTGTTTCATTTGTCGAGCTCGGGCTTCATCCCCGGTTGCCGCATCATCGGCGTCTCGCTCGACGACATCGACGCGGACGGCTTTCGCAACATCGCGCGCGCGGCGGTCGCTGAATTCTCAGCGCGCAAGGTTGCGGACGCGGATTGGGCCGCCTTCGCGGGCTGCCTGCAGTACACCTCGCTGTCCGCCGGTCCCGAAGTGCTCAAGGCGGCGGTGCTGGAAGCCGAGCGCGCGTTCAACGGCGAGAGCATGAGGCTGCATTATCTGAGCGTGCCGCCTAATGCGGCGCTGGCGGCGGTGCATCTGCTCGGTGAGGCCGGCCTGGTCGAGCGCTCGCGAATCATCATGGAAAAGCCCTTCGGCACCGATCTGCCGAGCGCGGTCGCGCTGAACGCCAGGCTGCACGAGGTCTTCGACGAGGACCGGATATTCCGCATCGACCATTTTCTGGGCAAGGAGGCCGCACAGAACATCCTGGCCTTTCGCTTCGCCAACGGACTGTTCGAGCCCATCTGGAACCGCAACTTCATCGACCATGTGCAAATCGACGTGCCCGAGAAGCTGGCGCTCGGCAAGCGATCCGGTTTCTACGAGCAGACCGGCGCGTACCGGGACATGGTCGTGACCCACCTTTTCCAGATTCTGGGGTTCATGGCCATGGAGGCGCCGACGTCCCTGGAGCCGAAGCCGATCAGCGAGGAGAAAAACAAGGTCTTTCGCAGCATGCTGCCGATCCGGCCGTCGGACGTGGTGCGCGGACAGTACACCGGATACCGCTCCGAGGAGGGGGTGTATAGCGATTCGGACACCGAGACCTTCATCGCGTTGAAGTGCTTTATCGACAATTGGCGCTGGGCCGGCGTGCCGTTTTACCTGCGAACCGGCAAGCGCATGGCCGAGGGCCAGCGCATCATTTCGATTGCGTTTCGCGAGCCGCCAAAGAGCATGTTCCCCGCCGGTTCCGGCGTGAGCGCGCAGGGTCCGGACCACCTGACGTTCGATCTGGCGGACGCCGCCAAGATGTCGCTGTCGTTTTATGGAAAGAGGCCCGGTCCGGGCATGCGGCTCGACAAGGTCAGCATGCAATTCGCCATGCACGATACCAGCCATATCGGCGACGTACTCGAGGCCTATGAACGGTTGATCCTGGACGCGATGCGCGGTGACCACACCCTGTTCACCACCGCCGAGGGGATCGAGCGCCTATGGGAGGTGTCGACGCCGCTGCTCGAGGGACCGCCGGCGGTACGCTTCTACGACCCGGGATCCTGGGGGCCCAACGCCATCCATCAGCTCGTCGCGCCGCATGCCTGGCGGCTGCCGTTCGAGCGCGGCTGGCGGGATCCGAATCCGGTCGGCAGCTGACCCGGCGGTCCGGTCCTACCCACAGGGCTCGATCGGCTTGAGTTCCACCCGCCGGTCCAGCACGTCGCTCGCATCGTCGCGCCCGGTGCCGATCAGGTTTTCACGCGATCCCATGCCCGCCGCCACGGTGCGCTTCTTCAGCGGCGCCTCCTCGCCCTCGAGCCGCGTCTGGATGTACTCGGCGCGCAGCAGCGACAAACTGTCATTCAGCGCCGCCGGTCCGCTCGGGCTGGTGTGGCCCACGATCTGCAGGCAGATCCGGTTGGCCGCCGCCTGCGCGGCGATCTGATGCACCCACATGCCGTAGTTGCCGCTCAATTTAGCGTCGGAAACGAACCGGACCGAACCGGGTTGAAACAGGAATTTCACCGCCAGCTGCTTCTTGTGGAGCCCGTATTGCACCAGATCGCTGAACGCCTCCGCCGCCTGTTCAGGGTGCCCGAGCTTGACCTGCGAGAGGTAGATGCCGTTGTAGACCCGCAGCTGATCGCCGGCAGGCGTCTTGCGCGCGGTGCTGTACAGGTCGAGCGCCTCGGCGTAGCGGCCGTCGTTGTAGGCGTCGATTGCTTCGCTCACCAGTGCAGCGGCCAGCAGACCATCGAAATATTCCGGCTTGATCGGGTCGCCCACCTTGCTCGCCTGACAGGTGGCCACATACGCCTGCACGCTCGGGTCCTGGGTCCAGACAGGGCTTTCGCCGAAGGCGGCGGTTGGCGTGGCGTCGGCATCCTCGATGCGCGCCCGCGCAACGGCCTTGGCCACGATCTTGCCGGTGCTCAGGTCTCCCATCACCAGGCAGAAACGATAGGCCTCGCGCGCACCGGCGGTTTTCATCTGTGCATTGACCGGCGTAAACGTGCCGACCAGCACCCGTGGTTGCTGTTTCAGACTCTGCGGGGTTATGCGCTGAACGGCGTATTGCGGAAAGTCCTTCCTCACCACGCCGGCGATGCGATCCTGGATGGTTTGCGTTGCCTTGGACTGGTAACCGGTCATGCCGTCGACCAACGGATCGATCACCACCATGCCGGCGCTGGCACCGGACGCGAGCGCCATGCTGAACACCGCATGCGCGGCATTGGCGACCGCCTCGTCGAAGGGCAGGACGGGCGGCGGTGCCGGCGCCGGGGCAGCCGCGGGTGCGGCCGCGGCCGCCGTGGTCGGTGCTGCGGCGGCGGTCGCCACGGATGGCCGCGAGGCCGCGATCATGGCCGGCGTTGCCCCACACCCGGCGATGAGGGCGCCGGCTGCGGCGGCCGCCATCAGGCACAGGTGTCTAGTGGCAATTATCCCTGACGTAGCTGCGTTCTTCTTCATTGAGGGAATCTCCTAACTGTGCACGTTCTTGGATGGAGTCACATCGTCCGCCTGCCCCCTTCCTCGGGGCTGCGGGAACCGCGGCGGCGGCCGGCGCAGCACGCTGCGCGGCGGGCACGGTTTGCGCCACCGGCGGATTTTTGGATTGGAGCATCTTCATGCGGTTGGCGGCGAGCCCGGCGAATTCGCCGTGCGGGTACTTTTTCAGATAGGCCTGAAAATCGGCGTCGTCGTGGCTGTTCTTCATGGATTCCCAGAACGCCAGTTCGATCTGTCTGGGATCGATGTCGGCGCGGGACGGCACAGATCCCGGCACGGCCGCGTGAAAGTAGAAATCACCCTGGATGGAAGCCTCCGACCAGGGCTGCTGACCGCCGTGCGTGTCCGCCTTGACGCCGGTGATCACCCGCTTGAACATCTGTTCGAGCGGCACACCCGGCTCGGCCATGGCTTTGATCAATTCACCCGTGAACACGCCATTGGCGCCTTTGGCGCCATCGTGGGCGATTTGACCGGGTGCGGCCGCATAGGCAATGAAAGTTCCGCTGGGGGCATCCATGCGCGCCAGGCCGCGTTCGGTGCCGCGCGACTTCGGCAGCGGATTGTCGCGGCAGGCATCGAGAATCACGATATTCATCTCATTTTGCGCGGTTTTCATGCCGTGCAACACGCGTTCGGCGTCGAACGCATTGGCCTCCAGATCGGCATCCGAATCGATCTCCGCGTCCACCGGAATGAGATAGTTCGTGCCGTCCGCCTGCACGCCGTGACCGGCGTAATAGAACAGGCCGACCGCATGCGGGTCGCGCGCGATTTTCGCGATAAATTCGTCGACGACGCGGTAAAAGTCGCGCCGCTTGGCATTGAGCTTGACGAGGGTCTGGAAACCCGCGTCACTCAAGGCGCGTTGCATGGCGGCCGCGTCGTTTGCCGGGTTCGCCAGCTTCATATTTGCGTTGCTGTAGTCGCTGTTGCCGATGATCAATGCGATACGTGTTTCAGCGGCTGCGGGTGCCGCGGCCAAGGCCCAACACAATGCCAACGATACTCCCGGCGCAACCCGCACTGAACATCCCCGCGAAGTGCCGGATACGTGCACCGCAGGCAGTCTGGTGCAAAAGCGGCCGCCAGGCAACTGGCCCCGCACGCACGAGTAACCGTCTCGTGCGGCTCTCACGGCGGATTGTATCAAAGTGGCGACATCCGCATTCGAAGGGCTCGCCCGAGCCGCCGGCGCATGGTAGTTTTCGCCGTTGCGCCCTGATCGGGCAAGTACCGCGCCAAACGTGAAATCCGTCCACATTTGTGTGACTAGTTCTGTAGACTTTGGGTGGAAAAGACCTGCACAGTGTGCAGACTTTCCGCAAAAAAGGCGCCCGATCGTATCGTGTTGACTATGACGGACCCACAAGTGATCCCGGAGCAGCTGCCGGTCGTCGTCGCCGGAACCGCGATTCCCAAGGTCATCCATCAGGTCTATTTCTCGAAGAATCTGCCGCCCATCGTCCAGGCCAATGTGGACAAGATCCGGGCGTTGAATCCGGGTTGGGAATATCGGTTCTATGACGACGACCAGATGGCGCAATACGTGCGCGACCATTACGGCGCGGAGGTTTTCCTCCAGTACGACAGTATCAACCGCAAATACGGCGCGTCGCGCGCGGATTTCTTCAGGTACCTGCTGATTTACAACGAAGGCGGCGTCTACCTCGACATCAAAAGTTCGCTGGAGCGGCCGCTCGATGAGGTATTGCTGCCGGATGACGTCTACCTGCTGTCGCGGTGGCGCAACTCGCTGGGCGAATTATATGAAGGCTGGGGCATGCACAACCAGCTCAAGCAATTCGGCGGACACGAATTTCAGCAGTGGCACGTCATCGCGGCCCCCGGCCATCCGTTCCTGCGCGCCGTGATCGAGAAGGTCCGGGACAACATCGAGAAATACAATCCTCTGCTGCATGACACCGGCAAAGGTGGAGTGCTGCGGGTCACCGGGCCGATCGCCTATACCCAGTCGATAGCTCCGCTATTGCAGCGGTACAAGCATCGCATCGTCGACAGTCAGGGGGACCTGGGGCTGGTCTACAGCATCTTCGGGGCGACCGGCAATCTCGCGCACAAGTCCATTTTCAGATTTCATTACACCGAGCTGCAGGAACCCGTCACCGCGCTGGGCGGTTTCAAAAAACTGTTGTGGCTGACGTTCGGACCGGTTCAGAATTACCTGGTCCGGCCCCTGCGCAACATCGCATTTTCCGTGTCCAAGCGCATTGCCAGCGGTCCCGTGCGCCGCGGCTGAGCCGGACGCCGCGCCCCGGATCGGCCCTCCGGGGAACTTCAGCCGGCCGGCGGCCGCGCGAACGGGTTGCCGCACGCACGCCGTGAGTCGATCAATCCCAAGTACTGCACCACGCGCGTCTCGTCGCTGCCCTTGATGAAAAAATCCGTCGAAATGAGATAGTTGGAGACGATGCGGTCCTCGCCGTGACGCAGCAGGTATGCCAGCCGGTTGCTGCCGGAGGACAGCGGGTATCGGGTGTAAACCGGGCGGATGCCCGACAGCAGGTGAAACTTGGCGCTCGAGATGACGTGTTTTGCGGCCAGGTCGCGCGAAAAGCGCCGCAGTCCCTCGGGGTCGAGCTTCAGATAGTCGAGCCGTCTGCGTACCACCATCGCGATCGCATCCTCGTCGCTGGAGTCGCCGACTTCCAAGGCGATCACCGAGGTCGCGGCGACCATCCCGAGCAGCACGAAGGTACGCCGTTTCATGCTATGCCCTGGCTGCGAACAGGGCGTCGGCGGCCCACAGCGACATGGCCGAGAGGGTGATGGTCGGGTGGGACGGGCTCGCCGTGACGAATGCGCTGGAGCCGAGCACCAGCAGATTTCTCACCTGATGATGCACCAGATGTTTGTCGACTATGCTGGTTGCAGGATCGTTGCCCATCACCACGGTGCCTTCGATGTGTGCATTGCTGCTGCCGCGGAAGATGCTCTCGACCCGCTCGATCGGCAGGGCCTCGGCCAGCTTGTCGATCATCCGCGGAACCTGGTCGGCGCCCCGGATGGCATAGTCGGAATAGCCGACGAAGCGCGTCTCCGCCATGCGCGGATTGGCGGCATTGACCGTCACGTAATTGTCCTCGCGTGGAACGTCATCGAACAGGAATTTCAAGAGCATTCTCTCCGTCCAGCGGCCGCGCTCGGCGCGCAACGCCCCCTGCACGATGACGAAAGGGGAATTGGTGGTCTCGATCAGACACGCCGCATGATCGCGCCGATGCTCGCCCTCGTAGAACAGGTAACCCAGTCCGCTGACCAGCGTGCTGCCGTTGTAGCATTTGACTCCGCGCAAATCCAGGAACACGTCCACGGTCAATTTGTCGGTCAGCCGCTTGCCGAGCAGCCGGTGGTTGATGTTCGAGCGCATCAAAATGTGCGGATTGAACATGCCGCTGGCGGCCAGAATGATCAAATCGGCGGAATCATGTGCGGGCACGCCGTTCTTCAGATAGTTGACCGTCCGCGCGAGGCCGGCGCTGGTTTCGATGGTCTCCACCTCCGAATGCAGCTGCAGGGTGACCCTGGGATCGCTGAATATCTCCTTCAGGCCGTTCTCGATGGTGAACTTGGCATCGACCGGGCAGAATTCGCAGGCTCCCGTCGCGCAGCACACCCCGCGCTGCCCGGTGGGGGCGCTCGCACGGGCCGTGGCCGTGCCGTACCAGCCGGTGGGAAAGCGCTTTTTCAACAGTACGTCCGGATCCGAAAAGCGGTGCGGCCGCAGCGGGAACGGCTTTGACCGCTGCATGGGGCTGTCGGCGGGACCGGCGATCGACATGATCTCCTCGACCACGCCGTAATGGGTCTCCAGGTCATCGTAGGAAATGGGCCAGTCCTCGCCCACGCCGTAGCGCGACCGCAGCTGAAAATCGCCGGGCATCATGCGCGATCCGCCGCCGCCCCAGCACTTGGAATTTCCGCCGAATCCGGGGCTCGTGAACCACTCCTTGTCGTTGGGGTAGCTCACATACACTTCCTGCGGCGCGATGCTCGACGTGCGGCCGTGTTGCAGCTGCCACGCCTTGGTGTCGCTGCCGCCGCGTTCCAATACCAGAATCCGCACGTTCGCCGGTGCGCGCTCGAGATATCGCTTGAGGAAAAAGGCCCCGGCAAATCCGGTGCCCACGATGATTATGTCGTACCGCTCCGCCATGAATCGCTATACTCCGGCCATTCGGAATCCTACCGCACATGAGGACCACCCCAGTCCGCATCGACTTCACAATATCCACGCGATGCCCGTCAGGATGCGGGGCGGATCCACCCCGCGGCTGCGGCGAATCGGCCCGGCGCTGCCGGCTGCCGGGGCGGGGGATGCGCGACGCGCAGGCCTGCCAATGAAAGATGCGCTCATGCAGGGCCTTGTGTTGGGGATCCTGCTGGCCGCAAACGGCCCGGCCGTGGCCGCCGGCGGCGTAGACCGGCCGTTCGTCCTGCTGATCTCGGTGGACGGATTGAAGCCCGAGGCCATCCTGGACGCCGACGGGCACGAATTGAGGGTGCCGAACCTGCGCGCCCTGCTGGCCGACGGGGTGCATGCGACCGGGGTTCGCGGCGTCTTGCCGACCTTGACCTATCCCAGCCACATGACGCTGTTGACGGGCGTCTCGCCGGCGACCCATGGAATTTATGCGAATACCACCTTCGATCCCCTGGGACGCAACGAGCGCGGCTGGTATTGGTACGCGGAGGACGTGCGGGTTGCAACGCTCTGGGACGCGGCGGCGGCCGCCCAGCTGAAGACCGCGAATGTCTACTGGCCAACCAGCGTCGGCGCCAACATCACCTACAATCTTCCGCAGATCTGGCGTGCAGGTACCGACGATGATCTGAAGCTGCAGCGGGCCCTGGGCACGCCCGGGCTGGAGCGCGAATTGTCCGCCGGACTCGGACGATATCCCGGGGGTGCAGAGGAAACCGTTGCCGAGGATGAGATACGGGCGCGCTTTGCGGTCCGGCTGATCGAATCCAAACATCCGGATTTCATCACCGTCTATTTCACCGGGCTCGACACCGAGCAGCACCGGTCCGGACCCTTCAGCAAGGCTGCCAACGACGTGCTGGAGCGGATCGATGCATTGGTCGGATCATTGCGCGCCGCGAGCGCGAGGACGGCCCGTGGTCGGGCCTTCCTGTGCGTGGTGTCCGACCATGGTTTTGCGGCCGTTGCGCACGATGTGTACCTCTATGCGGCGTTTCTCAAGGCGGGGTTGTTCACCGTCGACGACGCCAACAAGATTACCGGCTGGAAGGCCATGCCGTGGCCGGCGGGCGGCAGTGCCGCCGTGATGCTCGCCGACCCCGGGGATGACGCAGTGCGCTCGCGCGTGGGTGGCCTGTTGCGTGATCTGGCAGGCGATCCCGCCTATGGGATCGACCAGGTGTTGACGCACCAGGAAATCGTGCGGCGCGGCGGTTTTCCGGATGCGGCCTTTCTCGTGTCGTTCAAGATCGGCTACGAACTCGGGCTGGGTTGGACGCCGCCGTCGGGCGGCGCACCGGCGAACCTCGGCATGCACGGCTACCTGTCGGATCGCCCCGAAATGCGCTCATCCTTCTTCATGATCGGCCCCGGCATCGCCGCCGGAAAATCGGTCGGCGAAATCGACATGCGGCGCATCGCCCCAACCATCGCCGCGGCCCTCAAGGTCCGGCTCCCCGCCGCCGAGATGCAGGCGCTGCCGCTCGACTAGGCGGACGCGGATTGCATCCAAACGGCGGGACCCCGCGTATACAAGCCTGAACAGAGCGGCATCGGCCGCACCCGTAGGTTTGTAAGGAGCAATTCATGTCCAAATACCCCTGGGCCGTGGCGGCGGCGCTATCGGTTCCCCTGCTTGCATATGCGTCGAGCCATCGGGAGGCGCCGAACATCTCGCGCCTGCCCACGGTGGACGGCACGGATTTCTACATGTTCAACAGCTACGAGGCCGGGCGTACCGGATACGTCACCATCCTGGCCAATTACATCCCGCTGCAGGATTCCTACGGGGGTCCGAACTACTTCGTGCTCGATCCCACCGCGCGGTACGAGATCAAAATCGACAACAACGGGGACGGCATCGAGGATCTCACATTCCAATTCCAGTTCACGAATGCGCTGGCCAACGGCGGTGCGGGCGTCGCACTGCCCATCGGTCCGACCGGCAATACGCAGAACGTCGCCGTTCCGCTCAAAAACGTCGGTCCCATCAGCGCGTCCAGTTCGGCCAACCTGAATTTCAATGAAAGCTACACCCTCACCGTGGTCACCGGCCCCAGTCAGACCGCCACCGGAGCAGCGGTCACCAACGCGGCCAACGGCTCGACCACGTTCATCAAGCCCATGGATTACATCGGGCAGAAGTCCTTCGGCTCGGACGCGGGCTACGCCGCCTATGCGGCGCAGTATGTCTACAACATCACCGTGCCGGGCTGCAACACGCCGGGCCGGGTGTTCGTAGGGCAGCGCAAGGAAGGATTCTCGGTGAATCTCGGTGAGGTGTTCGATCTCGTGGACTTCGTGCCCATCGAAGGCGACAGCGCACCTGGGGCCGGCGACGGCAAGGGGTTTCCCGGCGGCATCACGCAGAGTGCGGCAAACAACATTCTGGCGAACAAGAACATCACCACGCTGGCGCTCGAGCTGCCGGCGGCTTGCCTGAAGGGCACCGGCAATGGTGTGATCGGCGGCTGGACCACGGCGAGCCTGCGCCAGGCGCGCATCCTCAATCCGGCGGCCACCTTCACGAAGCCCGAGGTTGACGGCGGCGCCTGGACACAGGTCTCGCGGCTGGGTTCGCCGCTGGTGAATGAACTGGTGATCGGTCTTCCGGACAAGGATCACTTCAATGCCAGCGCACCGATGGGCGACGCGCAGTTCGCCACCTACGTGACCAATCCGTCGCTGCCGGCGCTGCTCAACGCGCTGTTTCTGGCGCCGGTGAACGCCACGCTCGGCACCACGCTGACCAATCTCGCGCCGAACAATTTCCCGCGCACGGATCTGGTGGCCGCGTTCCTCACCGGCTTTCCCGGATTGAACCAGCAGGCGACGGTGACCCCTTCGGAGATGCTGCGCCTGAATACCGCGGTGGCGCCGGCGCCGGCCGCTGCGCAAAGCACCTTCGGGGTGGCGGGCGGCGATCTGGCGGGCTTTCCGAACGGCCGGCGGCCGGGGGACGACGTCGTCGACATCGCCTTGAGAGTGGTGATGGGTGCGCTGTGCTACCCGCTGCCGATCGGCACCAACGGCGCGCCGACCAATCTGGGCTATTGCACGCCTGCGAACGCGCCGGTAGGGAATGTGCAATTCACCGACGGCGCACCGGTGCACGCGACGGATTTCGACCAGACCTTCCCCTACCTGAAGACGCCGCTGCCGGGTTCGCCCATCGGTGCAAACTGAGGAGCCGCCCATGACACAGTCAACATCCCAATGGCGCATTGCCGTGGCGGGTCTGATGGGCGCGGTGCTGCTGGCGGCCTGCAGCGGCACCAGCAACCACGCTTATACGCCGCCGCCGGCGCAGCCCGCGCAGACGACACTGCTGTTTTCCGCCTTTGCCGAGCAGGTGTTCGACGCCGGTCCGAACACCACGCCCGTGCCCGTGAACGGGGTGAATTTCACCTTTGACGTCAATGACGATCCCATGGCTTTCGCCGCCCTGCTGATGTAGCTTTCGGGCCCCGGCCGCCGGACGGCGGCCGGGGCGCCAGACGGCGGGGTTTCGGATAGAATTTCGCCATGGACCGAACCGGTAGTCGTACCTTCGCCTGGAGCGTGCTCGTGACGGTGCTGCTCGCGGCGGGCGCGGGCGCCGCCGACGTCGTGATCAATGGCGATGACATCGGCGGGGTGGTCGCCAGTGCCCACGGGCCCGAAGCCGGGGTCTGGGTCATCGCGGAAACCGCCGACCTGCCGACGCGCTTCGCGAAGATCGTGGTCACCGATGAGGCGGGCCGCTATGTCATTCCCGGTCTGCCACCGGCGAAATACAGTCTCTGGGTGCGCGGCTACGGCCTGGTCGATTCTCCGAAGGTGACAGCGCAGCGCGGACACCTCGTCGATCTGACCGCCGTGATCGCCCCCGACGCGGCCGCGGCGGCCCGCGTCTATCCTGCCGCGTACTGGTACTCGATGATGCGCATTCCCGAGGAATCCCGGCTCGGCTATCTGCACGGCGGCCGTAATGAGTACCTGATGTGGATGAAGAACATGGGCTGCGTCGGCTGTCATCAATTGGGTAACCTGGCGACGCGCACCATTCCGAAGAGCCTCGGCCCGTTCAAGTCGTCCAAGGAGGCGTGGACGCGGCGCATTCAATCGGGGCAGGCCGGCGGCGCGATGCTCGGCATCGCGCTGGCAACCCTCGGCGGCACCCCCCTCGAATACCTGGCGGATTGGACCGATCGAATCGCGGCGGGCGAATTGCCGCCGACGCCTGCCCGGCCGCAGGGAGCCGAGCGCAACGTGGTCGCGACGGTGCGCGACTGGTCCGATGCCAGGACCTACCTGCACGATCTGTCGGGCACCGACCGGCGCAATCCGACGGTGAACGGCAACGGCGCGCTGTACGGCACACCGGAGCTGAGCAGCGACTATTTTCCGGTATTCGATCCGGTGAGCGGCGTCGCCACCACGTTCAAGGCGCCGCTGCGCGACGCCGATACCCCCACGACGCACGATGACCCGGTGGTGGCGCCATCGCCTTATTGGGGCGATGAAAGGATCTGGAACAGCCGGGCGATTGCGCACAATCCCATGCTCGATTCCCGCGGCCGCGTCTGGTACACCGCGCGAATCCGCACGCCGCACAATCCGGACTTCTGCAGGCGCGGGTCGGCACACCCCTCGGCACGCCTTTATCCGCTGGAATCCGCCGATCGACAGCTGGCCGTGTACGACCCGAAATCCGCAAAATACACGTTCGTCGACACGTGTTTCGGCACGCATCACCTGCAGTTTGCGGCCGACGCGCACGACACCCTGTGGACCAGCGGCGGCCGCGAGGTCGTGGGCTGGCTCGACACGCGCAAGTTCGATGAGACCGGCGACGCCGCGGGCGCGCAAGGCTGGGCGCCGCTGGTGCTCGACACCAACGGCAATGGCAAGCTGGACGACTGGGTCGAACCGGGCGAGCCGCTGGATCCCCACCGCGACAAGCGGCTGTCCGTGAGCTTCTATGCCGTCATGCCGAATCCGGCGGATGGCACGGTCTGGGGCTCCGTGGCCTTCCGTTATCCGGGCGCGATCGTGCGCTTCGATCCGCGCACCCAGCTGTCCGAGATCTATGACGTGCCGCCGCCCGGCTTCGGCGTGCGCGGCGCCGACATCGACCGCGACGGCGTGGTTTGGGTGTCCCTGGCGAGCGGACATCTCGGCAGCTTCGATCGGCGCCTCTGCCGCGGCAAGCTGAACGGTCCGACGGCGACCGGCGGCCATTGTCCCGAGGGCTGGCGCTTCCACCAGTTGCCGGGACCCGGATTCGTGAATGTCCCGCAATCCAGCGTCGAATCGAGCTATTACACCTGGGTGGATCAATTCGACACGCTGGGGCTCGGCGCGAATGTGCCGATAGCGACGGGCAATCTGTTCGACGGCGTGCACGCCCTGGTCGGCGATCGATTCGTCACCCTGCGCATTCCCTATCCGCTGGGATTCTATGCCAAGGGCCTCGAAGGCCGCATCGACGACTCCGCCGGCGGCTGGAAGGGGCGCGGCCTCTGGGTGACCAGCGGCGACCGCACGCCGTGGCACAAGGAGGGCGGCGCGGGTACGAAACCGCTCATCGTTCACTTCCAGATGCGGCCGAACCCGCTGGCTGATTGAGACCCGCCGTGCAGAGAATATCCCTGAAGGGCAGCGAGCGTGCGGCGATGGCCGGTGCGCGGGTCGTCTCGCCGGCCGATCCCGCACAGCGGCTGCAGGTCAGCGTCATCGTGAGGCGGCGCGGCAGCCAGTCTCTGCGGACGCGCGTGGCGGCGGCGGGATCCGCGCGCCGCGCCGACCATTACCTGAGCCGCGAGGAGTTCGCCCAACGACACGGGGCCGACCCCGCGGATCTGGCCGCGATAGGCGGCTTCGCGGCCGCACATGGACTTGCGGTGGTCGAGGAGCACGCGGCGCGTCGCACGGTGCTGCTCTCCGGCACGGTCGCGCAATTCGAGGCGGCTTTCGCCATTCAACTGCGGCAAATGGCTCATCCCGGCGGCAATTACCGGGGACGTACCGGCGCCATCAGCCTGCCGGCCGACCTCGACGGCATCATCGAGGCCGTGCTCGGGCTCGATGACCGGCCGCAGGCAAAGCCGCACTTTCGGATTCGAGCCGGCGCTGCACGGGGAACGTCATTCCCGCCGACCGAGATTGCATCGCTGTACGGCTTCCCGCCGGGCAGCGGCCAGGGTGAATGCGTCGCCCTCATCGAACTCGGCGGCGGATTTCGACCCGCGGATCTCGCGGCCTACTTTTCGGCGCTCGGCGTCGGTTCGCCGGCGGTCAGCGCGGTTTCTGTGGACGCTGCCGCCAACAGTCCGACCGGGAACCCCGATGGTCCGGACGGCGAAGTGATGCTCGACATCGAGGTCGTGGGCGCAATCGCTCCACAGGCGCGCATCGCGGTGTATTTTGCGCCCAACACCGATGCCGGGTTTCTCGACGCAATCACCACCGCAATCCACGACAGCGGCAATGCACCGTCGGTCATTTCGATCAGCTGGGGTGGTCCTGAATCGACCTGGACCGGACAGGCCATGACGGTGATGGACGAGGCGTTCCAATCGGCTGCCGCGCTCGGCATCACCGTGTGCGTTGCCTCCGGCGACAACGGCTCGAGCGACGGCGTCAGCGGCGGCGGCACGCAGGTGGATTTTCCGGCATCGAGCCCGTTTGCGCTGGCATGCGGGGGCACCAGCGTGCAGGCCGCCCAGGGCGCGCTGACCGCTGAGGTGGTGTGGAACGACGGCGCCGCCGGCGGCGCCAGCGGCGGCGGCATGAGCGGCTTTTTCGCAAAGCCAGCCTGGCAGGCGGCCGATGTGCTGGTGAGGGCCGCAGGCGGGCGCACGCCGTTGTCGAATCGGGGCGTGCCGGACGTGGCCGGCGATGCCGATCCGCAAACCGGCTACGCGGTGCGCATCGACGGCACCGACACGGTGATCGGCGGAACCAGCGCGGTTGCACCGTTGTGGGCCGCGCTGATTGCACGCATCAACCAGGGCGGCAAATCCGCCGGCTACCTCAATCCGCTGCTGTATGCGAACCCCAGGGCGCTGCGCGACATCACCCGCGGCAACAACGGCGCGTATGAAGCTGCGCCCGGATGGGATGCGTGCACCGGTCTCGGCAGTCCGAACGGGCCGCTGCTTCCCGGCGTGGTGCGTCCCGCTTGACGTCAGGACAGGCCGACCACCCGTCCCTGGTCGTCGATGTCTATGCGCGCCGCGGACGGCGCCTTCGGTAGTCCGGGCATGGTCATGATGTCACCGCATATCATCACGATGAATTCCGCACCGGCCGCGAGCCTGACCTCGCGCACCGTCACCACATGTCCGGAAGGCGCGCCACGCAGCTTCGGGTCGGTCGAAAAAGAGTACTGCGTTTTGGCAATGCAGATCGGGAAACCGCCATATCCCTCATCCTGCAGCCGCTGAATCCTCGCCAGCACCTCGGGATCGGCCGCGACCGCCGCGGCGCCGTAGATTTTCGTCGCCACCGCCTGCAGCTTGTCCCACAGCGGCAGACCGGCGTCGTACACAAAGCGGAATTGGTTGTCGGAATTTTCGGCCAGATCGACCACGGTGCGTGCGAGTTCCACGGCGCCCGCCGAGCCTTGCGCCCAATGGCGGGCCGAGACGACCGGCACCCCCAGGCTCGACAGCCGCCTCTCGACCAGCCTGGACTCCGCGTCGGTGTCGTGGCTGAAGTGGTTCACCGCAACCACGCACGGCAGTCCGTAGTGGTGGCGCACGTTGCCGACGTGCCGCTCGAGGTTCGCCATCCCGATTTCGAGTGCGCCGAGGTCCTCACGGCCGACGTCCTTCAATTCACAGCCGCCGTGGAATTTGAGCGCACGCAACGTGGCGACGACCACCACCGCGGCCGGGACCAGCCCGGCCTTGCGGCATTTGATGTCCACGAATTTCTCGGCGCCCAGGTCCGCGCCGAAGCCCGCCTCGGTCACCACGTAGTCGGCCAACTTGAGGGCGGTGCGGGTGGCGAGCACCGAATTGCAGCCATGTGCGATATTGGCGAAGGGTCCGCCGTGGACGAAGGCCGGATTGTTCTCGAGCGTCTGCACGAGGTTCGGCCGCAGGGCGTCGCGCAGCAACACCGTCATTGCGCCGTCGGCCTTCAGGTCGCGCGCCCGCACCGGTTTGCCGTCGCGCGTGTAGCCGATAACGATGTTGCCGAGCCGCTGCTTGAGGTCCTGCAGATTCGTCGCCAGGCAGATGATCGCCATCACCTCCGAGGCGACGACGATGTCGAAACCGTCGCGGCGCGCCGCGGATTTGCCGGCGGCGCCCGCCGCGCTGGTGATGTTGCGCAGCGCGCGATCGTTCATGTCCATCACGCGCCGCCAGGTGATGCTGTCAGGCTCGATGCCGAGTTCATTGCCATGGTGGATGTGATTGTCGATGAGCGCCGAGAGCAGATTATGCGCCGTGGCAATCGCGCTGAAATCGCCGGTGAAGTGCAGATTGATGTCCTCCATGGGCACCACCTGCGAATGACCGCCGCCGGCGGCACCGCCCTTCATGCCGAACACCGGCCCGAGGCTCGGCTCGCGCAGGCATATGATCGCCTTCTTGCCGATCCTGTTGAGAGAATCCCCGAGGCCGACCGTGGTGGTGGTCTTGCCCTCTCCGGCGGGGGTCGGACTCATGGCGGACACGAGGATCAGTTTGCCGTCGGGTCGGGAGGCGAGTCCGGCGATGTAGTCGAGCGAGATCTTTGCCTTGTAGCGGCCGTAAGGATCGAGCGCCTCCGGGGGTATGCCTAGCCGCTGCGCGATGTCGACGATGGGCAGCAGCCGGGCCCGTTGCGCGATTTCTATGTCTGACAGCATCTAGTACTCCCCTCGCGAAACCATCGCAACTGCCGGCGGCGATCCGACCCCGTCTCAGGGCAGCGGCTTCGCCAGGGTCTTGAGCATCGGCGCCGTTCCGGGATTGAGCGGTGTGCGGTTGACGTTCATCATATCCGCTATGGTGGTGTAGTAGCCGAGCAGACCGACGATTTCGACCACGCCTCTTTCACCCAGTTTGTCGACGACGCGCGCATAGGTGGCGTCGCTCACCTCATTCCTTTTGTAGAGTTCCACGATGAAATCGTAGGCGGCCGCCTCATCTGGCTCCAGCGTGCGCGGGCGCCGACCGGCCGCAATCGCATCGACGTCCGCCTGCTTGACGCCGGCCTTGAGTGCGCTCGGGTAATGCACCCGCCATTCGAACTGCTGCGTCATCTGCCGGGCGAGCAGGATCACCGCCAGCTCATAGACGCGTTTGTCCAGCCCGGAGTTGTAATAGACGTGTTCGCCGAAGCGCTCCGCGCTGTAGGCGAGTTCGGGACTGCGCATCATCGGCAGCAGCGGGCCGAAGATCTCCTTGCGCGGGCCGCTGGCGGCGATGTCGGCCACGACTTTCTTCTGGTCGGCGCTGTATTGATCGGCCGGGATGGGGCTGAGGCGTTGTTGCGCAATTGCGCAGCTTGCGGCCAGCGTCGCCATCAGGGCCCACGGCAATTGCTTGATCGAGACCATAATCATTCTCCTCTGGTTGTGAAGAAAGCAGAACCCGGTCCGGCTTGTGCCGCCCTTCAGGGCAGCGGCTTTAGCAGCGGCGCCGTGCCGTCCTCGATCGGCGTGCGATCCACGTTCGTCACCATCGCGATCGAGGTGTAAAAGCCCATTGTAGCAACCAAATCGGTGAGGCGTTGCTCGCCGAACTTGCCGGCGAATCTCCCGTAGGTTTGATCGCTCACGCTCTTGTTGGCGAGCAGTTCCACGGCGAAATCGTATGCGATCGCTTCATCCTCGGCGAGATTGACCGGCCGGCGTCCCTCCGCGATTGCATCGATGGTCTCCTGTTTGACGCCGGCTTTGAGCGCCAGCGGATAGTGATGGCGCCATTCGAACTGCTGGGTCCAATTTCGCGCCATCATCATCACGACGAGCTCGAAGATGCGCGGATCGAGCGAGTTGTGGTAGATCAGATACTCCCCGACCCGCTGCAGCCGCGAGAGCAGTTCGGGACTGCGCAGGATGGGCACGAAGGGCGGCGAGAGCCGGCCTCGCGGACCGGAGACGACGTCGGTAACCACCTTTTGTTGCGCATCCGTCATCTTGTCCGGCGGTATCGGCGGCATTCGTTCCTGAGCCGCGGCCGCGCCGCTCACCAGCAGCGCCATCATCAGACAAGCCATTCGTTGAATCGGCGTCATGCTCCCCCCCCCGTCGGTGTTGGCGTCAGTTCTCGATTCCCATCGACTTTCGGATGAACGCGTAGATGTCCGCGGTCTCGTCGATCTGTTTGCCGAGCGGCTTGCCGGCGCCGTGGCCGGCGCGCAAATCGATGCGTATCAGGATCGGCCGGCCGTGCGCGTCGGCATTCTGCATCGCCGCGGCGAACTTGAAGCTGTGCGCCGGAAACACCCGGTCATCGTGGTCGCCGGTGAGGATGAGTGTCGCGGGATAATCGACTCCGGAGCGCACATTGTGGTATGGCGAGTAGGCCAGCAGCGCCCTGAATTCCTGCGGGTCGTCCACCGATCCGTAATCGGACTCCCAGCCCTTGCCCACGGTGAACTCACGGAAGCGCAGCATGTCCATGACCCCGACCTGGGCCACTGCCGCGGCAAACAGATCCGGCCGCTGTTCCAGCACCGCTCCGACCAGCAGGCCGCCGTTGGAAGCTCCTCTGATCGCCAGCCGTCGCGGATTGGTCCATTTCCTGGCGATCAGGTATTCGGCGGCTGCGATGAAATCGTCGAATACGTTCTGCTTGCGGGTTTTCATGCCGGCTTCGTGCCAGGCACGGCCGTATTCGCTGCCGCCGCGCAGGGTGGCGACCGCGTAGACACCGCCCATCTCCAGCCAGGCCGCGACGGCGGGCGAGAAGAAGGGTTGTTCCGGAATGTTGAAACCGCCGTAGCCGTACAGGATCGTGGGGTTGGTGCCGTCCAGTTTGATGCCGGCCCGCGCCGTCACGAACATCGGCACCCGGGTGCCGTCCTTGCCGGCGAAGAACACCTGGGTGGTGCGGTATTGCCGCGGATCGAAACCGTCCAGTTGCGGCGCGCGCCACGGACGGATGGCGCCGGTTTGCAGATTCATCCGGAAGATGGACGTCGGCGTGGTGAAGCTTGCATACCCAAAGTACGTGACCGTGTCGTCGGCGTGTCCGGCGAAGCCGAATACCGTGCCGATGCCGGGAAGCCGCACTTCGCCCAGCGGCTTGCCGGTTGGCGAAAAGCGCCGTACCGCGCTGTGGGCATCCTTGAGGTATTGAACGATGAGCTGGTGGCCGACCAGGGTGGCGCTGTCCAGGGTGTCGGGGCTTTCACCCACCACGGTTCTTAAGTGAACCGGGTCGGGAGCGGCGAGGTCAACCGCGACGATGCGGTAGCGCGGTGCGCCGGCGTCGGTCTGCAGATACAGCGTGGAACCCAGGCTGCCGACGAAGGTGTAGTTTGCCGTCGGCTCGGCGATCACGGGCCGGATCGGCGCGTCGGCGGCGGTGAGGTCCTGCACCAACAAGGTGTTTCTCACGTCGTCACCGTGACTGGCGGTGATGATCAGATAGTGCCCGTCGTCGGTCACATTGCCGTCGACGAACCAATCGCCGTCATCGCGGCGGGCATAGATCAGCTGATCCTGCGCCTGCGGCGTGCCGAGCGTGTGAAAATACAGCTTTTGATATTGATTGACGGCCTTGAGCGCATCGGAGCCCGGCGCATCCGATCCCTGCGCCTCTGACTTGGGTGGCTCGTAGCCGGAGTAATAGAAGCCGCTGCCATCCTTGCGCCAGTGGGCGGCGGTATTTTTTGCCCAGCGAATCTCATCCGGGAGGTCCTGGCCGGAGGCCACGTCGCGCACCCGCCAGATTTCCCAGTCCGATCCCGCCTCCGACAGGGCGTATGCCATCAGCCGGCCGTCGTCGCTGTAGCCGGCGCCCTTGAAGGCCACGGTGCCGTCCTGCGACAGGCCATTGGGATCGAGCAGCACCCTGGAGGCAGCGTCGGGGTCCGTCGTGGTGAACAGCAGGGACTGGTTCTGCAGGCCGTCGTTGTGGGTGTAAAACCAGTTGCTGCCGTGCTTGTCCGGCGCGCTCCAGCGGCCGTAGTTCCACAGTCTTCGGAGCCGCTCCTCGATGCGTCCGCGTCCCGGAATCGCCGCCAGGTAAGCGCTGCTCATAGCCGCCTCGGCTTGCACCCAGGTGCGGGTCTCCGGCGAATCGATGTCCTCCATCCAGCGGTACGGGTCCGCAACGCTGACGCCGTGGTACGAGTCGTATTGCGGGCCGCGCCTCGCGTCCGGATACGCCGCCGGTGCCGGTTGGCCCGGACCCTGCGCATCGGCTGCGGCGGCGAACAGCGCCGCTGCGAAGCACACCGTACGCAGCCCCACCGCGACTATCCCAGCCGGTTGATGCCGTCGAACGCCGCGGTCTTGTAGCACTCGGCGAGGGTCGGGTAATTGAACACGGTATTGACGAAGTAGTCGATGGAACCGTGATGCGCCATGACGGCCTGGCCGATGTGGACCAATTCGCTCGCTCCTTCGCCGATGATGTGCACGCCCAGTAATTTACGCGAATCCATGTGAAATACGAGCTTCAGCAGGCCGCTGGTGTCGCCGAGGATCTGGCCGCGTGCAATCTCCCGATAATTGGCTTTGCCGATTTCATAGGGCACCCCCTCCTGCGTGAGTTGCTCCTCGGTACGGCCGACCGTGGAAATTTCGGGAATCGTGTAGATCCCATAGGGGAACAATTCCGGCACGCTGAATGCCTTGACGCCGAAGGCGTGGCACGCGGCGAGCCGCCCCTGCTCCATGGAGGTCGAGGCGAGACTCGGAAATCCGATGACGTCGCCGACCGCATAGATGGTCGGCGTGGAGGTCTGATAGAACTTGTCGACCTTCACTCGGCCGCGGCCCTCGGTCTGTACGCCGGCGGCGTCGAGATTCAATTCCTCCGTGGCGCCGGTGCGGCCGATCGAATACAGCGCCTTTTCGGAGACGATTTGCTTGCCGCTCGCGAGCGTGATCCGGACCCGCTCGCCCTTGTCGTCCGACATCGGTTCGATACCGCCGACCTCCTCGCCCAGGCGCAAGGTGACGCGATTCTGATGCATGTGGTAGGCGAGACTATCGGTGATCTCCCGGTCGATGAAAGGCAGCAGGCGATCGCGCTTGTCGATCAGGGTGATGCGCACGCCGAGCGCCGCGAACATGGTCGCGTATTCGATGCCGATGACTCCGGCGCCGACGATCGCCATGCTTCGCGGCAGGGATTCCAGCGCCAGAATGTCGTCGCTGATCAATATGCGCTGGCCGTCGAAGGGGATTTTCCGGTCCCGCGTCGCATGCGTGCCGCTCGCAATGACCACCCGGTCGGCGGTGACCGTCTGCTGTCCGCGGCCGTCGATGAACGCCAGATTCACGCTGTGATCATCGACGAAACTGGCGGTGGCGGCCGCCATCTCCACGTGATTGCGCTGCAATTGGTGTCGGGTGACGTCGATTTCGTGGCGGATGACGTGCTCGGTCCGGAAGTGTAGATCCTTCATGGTGATGTGCTGCTTGACCGCGTACGAAGCACCGTAGATCCCGCGCTCCCGATATCCCGAGAGATGCATGACCGCCTGACGCAGGGTCTTGGAGGGTATGGTGCCCGTATTGATGCAGACCCCGCCGACGACGCCCTTGCTCTCCACCAGCAAGGTTCGCTTGCCGAGCTTCGCCGCCTGGATGGCCGCCCGCTGGCCGGCCGGACCGGATCCAATCACCAGTAGATCGTACTCGAAGCCCGCCATCGATGGGTCTCCCGCCAGCCCGCAAGCGTATCACCGAATGGGCGGCCGCGGCATGGGCGGGTGGTCAACGAAAGGTGTACACCAGGCCCGCGGTCAATGCCAGCAGAGCGCCCGCCTGATAGCGATAGTCACGCCACACGGGCACCAGGCGCAGACGCAGCTGCTCGGCGCGGCTGAAGGCCGGCCTCCACATGGTCGAATCGCTGGCGGCCGTCGAGGGCAGCGGCCGCCACAGACTCACGGCCACCAGGATCGCGGCGTCGATGCCGGTGAGGATGGGCGCGGCGTAGAGAAAATGAAAATTCGTCCAATGGAATGCGACATTGATCAGAAACAGCGCCAGGCCGCAAACCGACCCGAGCAGCATGGCCGCCGAGGCGCCATTGCCGTTGGCGCCGCGCCAAAACAGGCCGACGATGAAAATCGCGACCACCGGCGGTACGGCATAAGCCAGCACCGCCTGCAGATACTGCCACAGCGATGGAAACAGCTGCAGCTGCGGCGCCCAGGCCACCGCCACCACCAACAGGGCCGCCGTGCTCCAGCGCCCGATGAGCACGACCTGCGGGTCGGACAAATCCCGCCTGAATTGTTTGATGACGTCCATGGTGATCAGCGTGGAGGCCGAGTTGAGCATGGAGGCGATCGACACCATCGTCGCCGCAATGAATCCCGCAACCACCAGGCCGATCAGCCCCGGCGGCAGCAGTTCGAGGATCAGCCGCGGATACACCATGTCGGACTTGGCGAGCCGTGGAAACAACAATAGCGCACACGTGCCCGGCAGCACGATCACGAACAGAATCGGCAGCTTGAGCAGTGCGGCGAACAGGGCGCCCCAGCGCGCGTGATCGATGTCCTTGGCGGACAGCATTCTCTGCACCATGGATTGATTGGTGCACCAGTAATAAAACCCGAGCAGCGGTATGCCGAGCAGCAACCCGGGCCACGGCACGCCCGGGTCCCCGATCGGCCTGATCAACGAAACCGCCGCCGGCGCAACGCCGCTCATGACCGCGTGCCAGCCGCCGGCGCGATGAAATGCGCCGAGTGAAATCATGAGCGAGCCGCAAAGCAGCACGACGGCTTGGATGGCCTCCGTGTAGATCACGGAACGCAGTCCGCCGAGCGTGGTGTACAATCCGGCGGCGCCCGCCAGCACGGCGACGATCAGCCACAGGGGCCACGTCGGAAACAGCAGCTGGCACACCAACGATCCGCTGTAGAGCACGCCCGCCGAATCCACGAATATATTGAGCAGCAGCGTCAGCAGCGCGAACTGCAGCCGGACACGCCGATCGTAGCGCCGCTCCAGGAACTCGGGCATGGTGTAGATCTGCCCGCGAATGATGAACGGCAGCATGAATAGACAGAAAAAAACCAGAATGACCACCGCCGACCATTCGTAGTCGTACACGGATATTCCGATCGAGTAGGCGCCGCCGGCCAATCCCACCAGGGCGGTGGACGACATATTGGATGCGAGCAGCGCCAGGCCGATGACCGGCCACAGTGTGGCTCGCGACGCCAGAAAATAATCCACCGGCCCGACGTGCCGGCGCGACATCAGCATGCCGAACACCACCAGGCCGCCGGCGTACAGCATCACCACCAGCCAGTCGAAGTAGCCGAGCAGACCCAGATGGGGGGCGGCCATCAGAGCGGGCCGGGCTGCCGCTCGCGCCGGTTTGACAGCGCTGACATCGTGCGGCTTTTCCTGTAACATCTGTGCTGAAGCGACAAATCGAAAATCGCTCGTTGGGGCTTGCTGGATGAGCCGGGAATCCGATATTTCATAACTTTAACAATGCCTTATGGTCTTATTTTGGCGCAATTCTCTGATATGTTAGCGCTACCCAAATTGTTCGGCACAGGGAAGTCGCCCAGGAGAGTTCCCGTGTCCGCTCGTGTTCGCGCATCCGTCATGACCTGCGGCACCGCGCTCTGCCTGCTCGCCGGAGCGGCGGCTTCTCCCGAGCAAGCATCCTCCGTCTCCCCAGAAGCAGCCAGTGTACATCCGCAGGTATGGCCGTCCGCTCCTCACGCATCACCCGACCACGGCGCAAAGGACGCATTCGTCGAAACGCTGCTCACCAGCATGACCCTCGAGGAAAAAATCGGCCAGATGATCCAGGCCGATATCGCATCGATACAGCCGGCGGACCTGCGCACGTACAAGCTCGGTTCCATTCTGGCGGGCGGCGGCGCCGCACCCGGCGATGACGTGCGCGCCACCCCGCAAGCGTGGCTGGCACTCACGGACGAGTATCACGCGGCTGCGTTGGCGGGCGGTGCCGGCTCACATGCGCCGATACCGCTCCTGTTCGGGATCGATGCCGTTCACGGCCACGCGAAAATCGTCGGCGCGACGATTTTTCCCCATAACATCGCGCTCGGCGCCGCGCATGATGCCGATCTGGTGCGGCGGATCGGTGCTGCGACCGCCGAGGAAGTCGCGGTCACGGGCATCGATTGGACATTTGCGCCGACCGTCGCCGTGGCTCGCGACGTCAGGTGGGGTCGATCCTACGAAAGCTACTCCGAGGATCCGGCGCTGGTTGCCGAATATGCGGCTGCGATGGTTACCGGACTGCAGGGCGAGGTGGGCACGGCGCAGTTCATGGCGCCCGGCCACACTCTGTCGTCGGTGAAGCATTTCGTGGGCGACGGCGGCACTGCCGCGGGACGGGATCAGGGCGATACGTTCATTCCGGAGGCCGAACTCAGCGGCGTGCATGGCGCCGGCTATCCGGCGGCCATCGCGGCGGGTGCCATGATCGTGATGGCCTCCTACAACAGCTGGAACGGCGTGAAGCTGCATGCGAACCGTTATCTGCTCACCGACATACTGAAGGGCCGGCTGGGATTCGATGGCTTCATCGTGGGCGACTGGAACGCCCACGAGCAGATTCCCGGGTGCACCAAGTTCAGCTGCGCGACGGCGATTCTCGCGGGCGTCGACATGCTGATGGCGCCCGACAGCTGGAAGGAACTGTATCGGAACCTGATTTTGCAGGTCGAATCGGGTGAGATTCCGCAGGCGCGCGTCGATGATGCCGTCCGCAGGATCCTCCGGGTCAAGGCCGTTGCAGGACAATTCGAGCACTCCGCGGGCGCGGCGGGCGGCTTTGCCGGGCATTTCGAACTGCTCGGCAGTGCGGCGCATCGCTCGATTGCGCGCGAGGCGGTGCGCAAATCGATGGTCCTGCTCAAGAACCAACGTGGCACGCTGCCGCTGAGTCCTCGTGCCCGGATACTGGTGGCCGGTGCCGCCGCGGACGACATCGGCATCCAGTCGGGCGGCTGGACCATCGACTGGCAGGGGGACCGCAACAGCAACGCGGATTTTCCCGGTGCCACGTCCATCTTCGGCGGCATCAAGGCGCGGGTCACTGCGGCCGGAGGCACCGTGCTCCTGAGCCGCGACGGCCGATTCACCGAGAGGCCGGATGCCGCGGTGGTCGTATACGGCGAGACGCCCTATGCGGAGTTCGAAGGCGATCGCGAAACGCTCGAATTCTCGCCGCAGGACAGGAGCATCTTGCGCCTGTTGGGAAGGCTGCATGCCATGCGGATTCCGGTGGTGTCCGTCTTCCTGTCGGGCAGGCCGCTATGGGTGAATCCCGAAATCAACGCGTCCGACGCGTTTGTCGCGGCGTGGCTGCCCGGCAGCGAAGGTGAAGGCGTCGCCGACGTGCTGTTCCGCGCCGCCGATGGCAGTACACCCTACAATTTCACCGGCCGCCTGAGTTTCTCCTGGCCCGACTCCGCCATGCCGGTGAGCTTTCGCGCGGGCGGCGAAGCCGTCGGTGTGCTGTTTCCACGGGGAGCGGGTCTCGGTTACTCCGACACGTCCTCCCAGCCTCGATTGTCCGAGGATCCGCACATCCCGCCGCACTGGCGCGCCCCGCTGGGCAGCCTGTTTCACCAGGGTCATCCCACGGCACCTTGGTCCCTCTTCATCGCCGACGGCGGCGAGCAGGTGCATTTGACGACGCCGCGACAGCAAAGTCCGCACGGCGCGGTCTCCGTGTCCGTGGACGAGACCGGTGCTGCGGCCGTCTGGAGCGGCGGTCAGACGGGTATGATCAGCATATCGGGGCGCGCCGATGACGTGCGCAACCTCGCCGGCCAAGGCGGCACGATCGAGGTGCGCTACCGCGTCGAGCACACGCCTCAGCAGACCGTCAGGATTGGCATGTTGTGCGCGCCTCCCGTGGGACCGCGTTGCGGTGTGCCTGACGGTGCTTTCCTCGATTACACCAAGGCGTTCAAGGCCGCTCCACCCGGCATCTGGAGGACCCTGTCCGTGCCGGTGTCATGTTTCGCGAAGACCGGAGCGAAACTCGGGAACGTGGAGGCGCCGTTTGCAGTGGCCACCGCGGGCCAATTCGGCCTCACGCTCGCCGATGTCAGAATCAAGAGGGAAAGCCGCGCAACTGCGGCCGCCTGCCCGTAATCACTGGCCGATCTTCCGGGCGAATCGCTAATATAGCGCCCGTATGAGTCAAGTGCCGCCGTTCGTCACCATTCAAGATGTCGCCGACCTCGCGAAGGTTTCACCCAAGACGGTATCGCGGGTGATCAACAACGAGCCGTTGGTGCGCGCCGACACGCGAGTCAGGATTTTGAAGGCCATCGAGCAGCTCAACTACCGGCCGAATTTGAACGCACGCGGTTTGGCGTCCAACCGATCCTTCCTCATCGGGCTGTTCTGCGACAAGCCCGGCGACTATCTGAGCGATTTTCAGGCGGGCGCCGTCGCGCGCTGCCGGGAATCGGATTTTCACCTGATGGTCGAACCCTGGGACGTGCACAACCCCGACATCCAGCGGCAGGTGGACACGCTTCTCGGGCAGCTGCGGCTGGAGGGAGTCATCCTGCTGCCGCCCTTGAGCGATAACGAGACGATTCTCAACAAGCTGCGCGATGCGGCGATACCCATCGTGCGGATTGCACCGAAGCACAGCCTCAGCGCATCGCCCTCGATCGGGATCGATGACTATGCGGCGGCACGGCAGGTGGCGGCCCATCTGTTGAACCTCGGCCATCGGCGCATCGGCTTCATGCTGGGTCAGCCGGAGCACGGCGCAACCGAACAGCGCTACCTCGGTTTCATCGATGAAATGCGTGCCCGCGACGTGCCCGTCGACTTCGATCTGGTGCAGACCGGGAATTTCGCGTTCGGCGACGGCCTGGTCTGCGCGGAGCGCATGCTGCGCGCCGCCTCGCCGCCGACCGCCATATTTGCCAGCAATGACGACATGGCGGCGGCGGCCATATCCATGGCGCGCAAATTCGGCCTGAATCTGCCCGGGCAGCTGTCGGTCACCGGTTTCGACGACGCACCCGTCGCCACGATGATATGGCCCGAACTGACCACGGTCCGTCAGCCGGTGGCGGAGATGGCGAGAGTGGCGGCGGATTTGATCATTCAACACGCCCCGCGTCGCCGCAGTTGGCCGGAGCCCGTGCCGCGGCATCTTCTCGAGCACAAGCTCGTCATCCGCAATTCAACCGCACGGCCTATTGCGCGTTAGCCTCGCGCGAGAGGGCATCGCCGAGCGCAGTCACGGCGGCGACCAGGTGATAGAAGGTGCTTGCCGGCGCCGGCGCGTCGACGAACTCACCGCTCGTCAACAGGGTGTCCCGCCACAGTCCCGCAATCGGCGTGTCGAGGTACGGCAGAAGGCTCTGCGCGGCGGCCTGCGCCATGGTCCAGTATTGCGCATCGCCGGTGAGCGTCGCCGCCAGCAAGGCGGCCTTCAGGCGCTCCGTTTGCGGCCAGAGCCGCGCAGCCGGGTCTTCGACGGCGAAGTCATTGAGCAGGGCGTTGACCGCGACGCCGCCGCGCACGCCGAATCGTTCCGCGTTGCCGATCATTCGCTGCGCCGTTTTGCGCAGCGGCGCCGGATGTCGCCGCTCGCAGCGCAGGAGCAGCCACGCCCATTCGTATTGGTGTCCCGGCTCGATCACATGACCGCGTTGACCTGCTGCGGCTTGCCACGAGTCGGTGAACACCTCGCCCAGGGCGCCGGTGGCGGGATTGATGAACCGCGACAGCGCCAGATCGACGAGGCTCATGGCCCACGAGATCCAGCCGGGATCGTTGCCGGTCTCGGCCCAGGCCAAACAGGCCTCGAGCAGATGCATGTGTGGATTCGATTCGCGATGGCAGTCTCCGGCCGAGTCGCTCGAGAGGAATGCGCCGTCGGCCGCTGCCAGATGCGACTCGATGCGATGCCGAAGTCCGAGCGCCCGGCGCTCGAATTCCTTGCGGGCATCGAGCGCCAGCGCGGCCGCGGCATAACCCAGCAATGCGAACGACTGGTCATACAGCAGTGCACGCTCATCGAGCACCGCGCCGTCGGCATCGGCAAGCGTGCGGTACAGGCCGTCCTCTCGGCGGTAGTGCGCGGTGAAATAATCGATGCCGTCGCGCACGATCCGCGCCGCATCGCCGCGCCAATGAAACAGCGGTGCCTGCGCGAATGCATACACCTGCCGCGGCTGTACGCGCGCACGGCGCGGCTCGGGCAGCGCCACGCCGTTCTGGCCGATCGATTCGACGAAGCCGCCGCGCCGCGGATCGATGCCCCGGGTCGACCAGACGGGATACGCATCCCCGGCGAGCCAATCGACCAGCCGGGTGTTCAGTGCGGCAAGCGTCGCCCGCGGCGCGGTCTGGTTTTCCATCCCTCAGCCCGTCATCGGGCGGTGAATTCGGGAGCCTGCACGCTCAGCGGCTTGGGGCGCTCGGCGAAGTGGCTGTCGTGAGTCGGCGCCGACTTGAGCGCGGCGGCGGTTGCCTGGGCGAACTGAGCGAGGATGTCGCGCAACTGGTCGGTCTTGACGATGTCCATCAACGGATCGTAGCTCTCCGGCTGCACGCCCATGCCCTCGAAGATATAGAACCAGCTCAGATCGGTGAACAGTTCGCCCGCCTTGGGACGTATGCGGCCGGTTCTCCGGTACGTCTCGATGCGCTGCGAGAGGCTGTCCGGAATCCTCATGGCGCGGCATCGGGCCCACAGCGGCGTGTCCTCGCGCTGCGTCAGGCAGTAGTGCAGCACGATGAAATCTCGGATCCGTTCGATTTCGGTGGTGAGCTCCTCGTTGTAAGCGTCGATATTCGATTGATCGAACGACTTGTCGGGAAAGTGTTCGAGCAGGTTGTACACGCCGCTCAGAGCCAGGTGGATGCTGGTCGACTCGAGCGGTTCGATGAATCCCGAGGCAAGCCCGACGGCGACGCAGTTGCGTTTCCAGAACAGCCTGCGCCGACCTGTGACGAAGCGCAGAAAACGCGGGTCCACCAGCGGCTTCTCACCGACCGCGGCCATCAAGTCATCCAGCGCTTCGGTGTCGCTGACGTGTGCGCTGGCGTATACATAGCCGTTGCCCGCCCGCTGTTGCAGCGGAATGCGCCAGCGCCAGCCGGCAGCCCGCGCGAAGGCCGCCGTGTACGGCGGGCGTGCACCCGTCAGGTGGGTTTGGATCGCGACGGCCCGGTCGCACGGCAACACGTCGCCCCAGTCGATATAACCGGTCTTGAGAGTCTGCTCGATCAGAATGCCGCGAAAGCCGCTGCAGTCGACGAACAGGTCGGCAGCGAGACGCGTGCCGTCGGCAAACGCCAATTCATCGATGAATCCGTCCTCGCGCTGCGTGGCCCCCGATACCGTGCGCTCGAGCCGCGTGACCCCCAGCCGCTCGGCATAGGCGCGCAGGTATCTCGCCACCAGTGCCGCATCGAAGTGCAGGGCATAGCGCAGGCCCGCCACCGGTCCCTGCGCCGAGGCGTCGGGAAATCGGAACCGACCCTGGTCGCCGAGCGCGGCGCACAGGCTGTAATCGTTGAACTTCGGCGCAAATCCGGCCGCTTTCGCCTTGTGCCAGGCATGATGAAACGGGCGGCGGTTGATGGCGCTTCCAAACGTGCCGAACGGATGCCAATAACTGTGTCCCAACCGGGACCAGTCGGTGAACTTGATTCCGAGCTTGAAGGTCGACTGCGTGTGTTTGACGAAGTCGCCATGATTGATGTCCAGGAAGCGCAGCAGATCGATGATCGGCGGAATGGTGGCCTCGCCGACGCCGATCGTGCCGATCTCGGGTGATTCGATGACGGTGATGACGCAGCGGGAGCCGGGCAGGGCGCGCGCCAGCACGCTGGCGGCGATCCACCCGGCGGTCCCTCCGCCGACGATCGCGATGTGGTCGATGCGTCGGTCGCCCGCTCGATCGGACCGCCTGGACTGTTCGGTCTGCATCATGAATGTCCTGCACCCGCGACACCCGATGTCGTCAAGCGTACCGGGACGCCCGACGCCGTCAAGCGCACCGCGGCGCCGACCGGAGTCGGCGCCGCGATCCCCTGACCCTCAGAGCCTGCCCTTGACGCCCAGGAAGAAGCGTCGCCCGGCGTCATCATACGTGAACGGCAGGTTCGGATACTGCAGGTAGGTATGTTGGGCCTCGTCGGTGATGTTCTGGAACGAGACGAACACCCCCACATGACGATTGAAGTCGTATCCGATCTGGCCGTCCAGCTGGCCGTAGGGTGCGGCGAACACCTGATAGGTCTTCTCCACACCATACTGGTTCGGGAAGGTGAACGTCGCGCCGACCAGGGAGTCGTTGACCGCCTTGTCGCGCCAGGAGTACGACATGCGCGCCGAAAAGCCGAAGCGCTCGTAGTACAGCGTGCCGGTGAACGCGTTCTTGGCCACACCGGGAATGCCCGAATCATACGAGAAGCTCGTGGTCTGGCTGTCCGTGGTCGATTGGGAGAAGGTGTAATTGGCTGCCACACCGAAACCCTTCAGCCAGTCTATGTTGTCGCCCAGCGCATATTGTCCGCCCAATTCCAGGCCGTAGATCCGTCCCTGGCCGGCGTTGACCGGCTCGGTGATGTCGCCGGTATCGCCGCCGAAATCATCCTTCACGAAGGTCGGAATGGTCTGGATTTCGATGAAGCTGTCGACCTGTTTGTAGAAGGTGGAAATGCTTGCCAGGCCGCCCGGCGCGAAATAGTTCTCATACGCCAGAACGAACTGGGTCGCGCGGTAAGGATCGAGGTTCGGATTTCCGGACGCTCCGTTGACGAATTCGAATCCGCCCACCGTGCCGTTCGGCTGCACGCGGGTGCTGTTGCGCGTGAAGTTGAACGAATTGCCCAGACCCAGTTCGAACAGATCCTGCGGCGAGACGACTCGGGCCGCGCCGAAGCGGATCTTCTGGGTGTCCGTCACGTCGAGCACCAGGTTGAACGACGGCAGCACGTCCGTGTAATTGCGCTTGGTGGTCACCGGGACCACGTTTGAATCCACACCGTTCCACGATGCCGTGCCGTAGTAGGTGGGGTTTGGCGCCGATTGTCCGCCGTTGATCGTCAGATCGGTGTTGACCAGACGTACGCCGAAATTCACATGTATCCGGTTCGCAGGGCCGCCCAGGTCGAACATGATGTACGGCGCGGTCGTCCTTTCCTCGACGCTGAAGGAGCTGAGGTTGTCGACGAAGAACTGTTCGGTGTTGTTGGTCACGCCCGCGCCTGCCCAAACGGTATTCAAATACGTGGCTGGATGGTTCAATCCGCCGGTGGTCGGATTCTTCACGATGATGTTGCCCACCGCGAAGTTCGGATACGTGCCCACGAGGCCGGGATTGCTCACCGCCGTCGAATAGGGGATGTTCGGCGTGCCGTAACCCGGATCCTGGTAGTAAAGGTACGGTCCGAAGCCGGTGCCCGGGTTGGTGGGAGTGGGTCCGTTGGCGTTGCCGGCGATCTGGCCGTTGGCGAGCGTGCCGTTGATCAAATAGCGGCCGAAGGTTTGGTCGACGTCTCTGCCGGCGTAGCGCAGACCCGCCGACAGGGTCGTCGGCACATCCTTGACGAAGGCGGGATCCCACTGCAGATCGGCCTTGACCGCCCATTGCTTGTTGTCGGTGTAGTTCGCCCACGCCCAGTTGGACTTGAAGGTGGTGTACGCCGGATTGCTCAGGATATTGCCGTAGGGCGCCAGATAGCTGACCGACGGAAGCCCCGACGTGCCGCCGTTGGCATAGGTGAATTCATAGCCGTGGCTGCCCGTCGCATTGGTGCAGGTCGAGGAGCCGTTGTTGCAGCCGGGCGCCGCCGGCGAGGTGGCCACGCCGGCGCTGGTTGTGTACAGCCCGTGTTCGACGTCGGCCTGAGCGGCCTGCAGATTCGAGGTGGCGTGCGCAAATGACGCATCGAAGATGCCGCGCAGCGGACCGCCGTCGTCGAATTTGGTCACCCATTGCAGATTGTTGGCCTCGGAGATGTTCTCCTGGAACAGCGAGGCGGTTTCCGCGCCGTTGGCGTTGAACGTGGCGTTCTGCACGACGCCGTTGGCGTCGATCGAATAGGCCATCGTCGGGTCGATGCCCGGAATCGCCGTGCCCGGAGCCGTGGGCGTACCCGGCGATGCGCCCTGGCCGTTGAACCACAACTTGTCCGTGTAGCTGTAGCTGGTGTCATCCTCGCGCGAAAAAAACCAGTTGAGGCTGGTCTTGATGCTGTCCGTCACTTTGGCGGCAATGCCGAAGGACGCACCGCGATCGTCGCGATAATCGAGCACATCGGTGAAGTAGCCCAGCTGTGGCTCGATGTAGAACTGGTTGTTGGGCAGCGTGGTGATGCCGGCCGGTGTCAGGGCCCCCACATAGGGGCCGGTTGCCGCATTGGTGATGAGCCAGGTTGCGCGATTTTGATCCTGGAACTCCTTGGTGTGGGTGTCCTCGTTGTCGAAGGTCAGGCTGGCCGAGAAGGCCAGGCGATCGTTCACCTTGTACGATCCGACCAACACGCCGTCGGGCGTCGCGCTGTTGGTGCTTTCCGCTTTCGACTCGCGGAAATTGCCGCCGAGGCTCAGCCCCTCGGGCATGGACAGCGGATCGGCCGTCTTAAGATTGATCGTGCCGCCGAGACCGCCTTCGGTCATCGAGGCCTCGGGGTTCTTGATAACGTCGATGCCGCTCACCAGCTCGCTCGGTATGCCCTCGAGCGAAGAGTACTGCGAGTTTGAACCCGAGCCACCGCCCGACGCTTCGCCCGACACGTAGAACTCCTTGCCGGTCAGGAACAAATCGCCATTCAGGGTGGTCAGGTTCTGGCGCAATCCGTCGATCAACACGGCGGTGCCCTGGCCGGCCTGGCCGCGGTCGATCTGGATTCCGGGCAGACGCTGCAATGCCTCGGCCACGTTGGTGTCGGGCATCTTGCCGATGTCTTCGGGGGCTACCGATTCGATCGGCAGATCGGACAATCGTTTGGCGTCCAACGCGGATTGCAGGGATGCCCGAAATCCCGTGACCACGATTTCCGTCAGGTCGTCGGCCTTGGCCGAGCTCTCGGTGCTGGATTGTGCCTGTGGATCTGCGAGGGCGGTGTGACCTACCAGCGTGGCTTCGATTGACACCGCTGTCATCAATGCAAAACGTGCGGCCTGGCGGGCGCGCTTCTCCCTACGATGCGACATGGTACGTGATCCCCCGAGTGTTGCCTTGTTCGACAATGAACGCAGGCTTTAATCAGGCTGGCGGCATGCTTCGGCCGCTTCTACCAGTCCTGATGGTCCTGCGCGTATTCCCCGCATCGCCGGGGTATTGTCCCCGAGCGGATGTTGTAGGAAGGCTAGCGCTGTCAGTGGCCCGCGTCAACGATTAAATGGCTTCGTTGCTTTTAATCATCGCAGTCCCGCAGTCATCGGCTGGCGGATGCGGCGCCGCAAATACCAATCCCCGAACGGCAAACGCAGGCCACTTGGCGTGCCGTTTCGGCCACGATGGCCGGGTGTGTCCCCGCAGATCAGGGCGGGGGAGGAGCCTTCTGCTCCGTCAACCGCAAAGCCCATCGGGCCCGGTCCGTTGATGCACGCTCCCCCGTGCGCCAAGGACTATACTTATGTCAGCGATGTCATCCGTGCCCACGAACGCGGACGCGAGAGACACTACCGGGGAGTGGCCTTATGTTCAAACGATTGACCGGCCTGCTGGCCCTGATGTGGCTGGCGGCGGGTGCCTGCGCCACCGCGGCGGCGCCGGGGCCCGATGAGAATCTGGGTCCGTACAACGTGTCCATTCTCGAGGGCGGCATCGGCCTCTCGCGGCCGCTCGCGCAGGATGCCGTGCCGCTGGCGCCGGGTGCGCCCTGGTCGTTCAGCGGTTGGCTGCGGATCGCGCGCGTTCGGTCCGATGCGGTGATCATTGCGGCCATTGGCGAATTGCCGGCATGGCGCCGTCTGGAATTGCGGGACGACAGGCTGGCTCTGGTGCTCGCGCCGGGCCGCGACGTCGAGGCTGCTGCCGCGCGCCTCGACGCCGGTCGCTGGTACGCGATCGCCGCAACCTACGATGGGTCGACGGCGCGCCTGTATGTCGATGGCCGCGAGCTGGCTGCGATGGCGGCACCCACCGCGCGGGTGGCAGCGCGCCTGCAGCTCGCGCCGGCGGATTCCGCCGCGCCGCCTTCTGCGCGGCCCCACTTCGGCGGCGACTTGGCATTGTTTACGTTGTGGCCAACCGCAATCGACGCTGCCGCGGTGCGGTCGCTCGCCGACCGGCGGCCGGATTTTTCGCTGATCACGTTCGATCCGATCGGCGTCGGTTGGCCGTTGCAGGAACACGCCTGGCGGGGTTTGCTGGAGCCGCAGGATCCGTGGACGCTGCCGCACGCCGTGAGCGCGCCGGGTGCGCCGCAGGCCGCCGCGCCGGCTGCGCCCGTGCCGCTGCGGCCGAGCGGGCCATCGACCTGGACCCTCGAGGCCTGGCATCTGCACGCCGCCACGACACGCGACGCCGGCGGGCCGCTGTCCCGCGCCGGCTACGGCGACGCGGACTGGTACCCGGCCGTCGTGCCGGGCACGGTGTTGAGCACCTTGATTGCACGCGGGCTATATCCTGACCCGGACTACGGCCTCAACAATCTCGCCATTCCGGAATCGCTCAGCCGGCAGGACTACTGGTATCGGACGGAATTCATGGGGCCGGCGGAAGTCGGCAACCGCCAGGTGACGCTGACCTTCAACGGCATCAACTATGCCGCCGAGGTGTGGCTGAACGGCACCCGTCTCGGGACGATCAAGGGTGCCTTCATCCGCGGTATTTTCGACGTCAGTGGGACGCTGCGGGCGCAGCGCATGAACGCCGTCGCGGTGCGCATCTCGCCGCCGCCGCATCCCGGCATTCCACACGAGCAATCGATGGCGGCCGGACCCGGCATGAACGGCGGTGCCCTGGCGATCGATGGTCCGACCTTCATCGCCACCGAAGGTTGGGATTGGATTCCCGGCATTCGCGACCGCAACACCGGCTTGTGGCAGAGCGTGGAACTGAAGGCGGCTGGGACGGTGCGCCTGCTCGATGCACACGTGCTCACACAATTGCCGCTGCCGCGAACCACGAGCGCCGACGTCAGCATCGTGGTACCTGTGGAGAATCGCGCTTCGCAGCCGGTCGCCGCTGTCCTGACCGCCGGCTTCGGGGCGATCAGCGTGCGCAAGACTCTGACGCTCGCCCCGGGTGTCACCGAGGTGGCGCTGCGCCCGGACGAGTTTCCGCAGTTGCACGTGGCAGACCCGGCGCTCTGGTGGCCGAACGGCTATGGGCCGGCCAATCTGTACACCCTGCGGCTTGCCGTGGAGGTCGCAGGCCGGCTCTCCGATGCCACCTCGATCCGATTCGGCATCCGGCAGTTGACCTACGAGCTGTCGCTGTTCGATGCGCAGGGACGGCTGCGGCGCGTCGAGGTGGATCCCACCGCCGGCAGCGCCCGCGGCGAACGCCTCATCGACGTCCGACATGAGGCCATCAAGCGCACGCCCAAGGGTTGGGCGGAGTCCTTGACGGCGGCCGGCGAGACTTCGCCCGCGGTGCGGCCGGTTCCCACCGAATCGCTGACGCCGTATCTGGCCATCCACGTCAACGGCGTGCCGATCGCGGCGCGCGGCGGAAGCTGGGGCATGGATGATTCGCGCAAACGCATCTCGCGTGCGCATCTGGAGCCGTACTTCCAGCTGCATCGCGCGGCGAATCTCAACATCATCCGCAATTGGCTCGGCCAGAACACGGAGGAGGTGTTCTACGATCTGGCGGATGAGTACGGTCTGCTGGTCCTCAACGACTTCTGGATTTCGACCCAGGATTTCCAGCTCGAACCGCAGGATCCGGCGCTGTTCCTCGCCAATGCGCGCGACGTGATCAGCCGCTATCGCAATCACCCGTCGATTGCGGTGTGGTTCGGCCGCAACGAGGGCGTGCCCCAGCCGATCATCAACGAAGGACTCGCCGAGCTGGTGGCGACGCTCGACGGCAGCCGTTATTACACCGGCAGTTCGAACTCGGTGAATTTGCAGGGCAGCGGGCCTTACAATTACCGCCCCCCGGAACAGTATTTCACCGAACTCGCGCAGGGTTTTTCGGTCGAGGTGGGTACGCCGTCCTTGTCGACGCTGGAATCGCTGCGTGCGTCGATTCCGGAGGCCGACCGCTGGCCGATCGGCGATACCTACGCCTACCACGACTGGCATTTCGGCGGCAACGGCGATGTGGCGACCTTCATGGCGGCGATGGCGGAACAATACGGCGCGGGCGCCGATCTCGCGGACTTCGAACGCAAGGCGCAGCTGATGGACTACGTCTCCTATCGGGCGATCTTCGAGGGTTTCCAGGCGCATCTTTGGTCCGGAAACAGCGGCCGGCTGCTGTGGATGACGCACCCGTCCTGGCCGAGCAACACCTGGCAGATCTACAGTTCGGACTACGACACCGCCGCCGCCTACTACGGCGTCAAGAAGGCCTGTGAACCGCTGCATGCGCAGCTCGATCTGCCCGATTATCAGCTCTCGATCGTCAATACCACCCGGGTCGATCGGCGGGGCCTGGTCCTCAGAAGCCGCGTCCTGTCGCTCGACAATCGGCTGCTCATGGAACGGACCGACACGGTGGACGCGCCTGCGGACGCGGTGGCAACGCTGCCCGTCTTGGATCTGGCGCCCCTGCTGGCACGCGAACGGCTGGTCCTGGTGAAGCTGACCTTGGCCGATCCAGCCGGTGCGACGTTGTCGGACAACCTCTACTGGCAGGGGAGCGATGCCGCCAGCCAGCAACGCTTGAATGACTTGAAGCCGCAGCCCATCGGATTGACGGCGCACGCGCGGCGGCCCGATGGTACGCTGCTCGACGTGGAGCTCAGAAACAATGGCGGCTCGCCGGCGCTCACGGCGAAGATCACCGCGCTCGACGAGCACGGCTCTCGCGTGCTGCCGGTTTACTACAGCGACAACTACGTCAGCCTGCTGCCCGGCGAGACGCGGCATATCGAATTGCGATGCCCGGCGGGCTCGGCGCGATGCGCACGGATCGCGCTGCGCGGCTGGAATGTGGAGCCGCGCGAGATCGCCGTTGACTGAGCGGAAGCGGCGCTGGCTGCTCGCGGTCTGGCTGCTGCTGTTCGCCGGCCGATCAGGGGCGGTGGTCACATTGCCGCGGCTGCTCAGCGATGGCATGGTGCTGCAGCGGGACGCGCCGCTGCGGCTGTGGGGCCGGGCGGACCGGGGCGAACGCGTGCGCATCACGTTCCGCGGCCAGTCGACCGCGACCCGGGCGGACTCGGACGGACGCTGGTTCTGCAACCTGCCGCCGCGGCCCGCGGGAGGCCCCTACGAGATGACCTTCAAGGCCGGGAACACCCTGACCATCCGCGACGTCTACGTCGGCGATGTGTGGCTCGCGTCCGGACAGTCAAACATGGAATTTCCGCTCCAGGCCCATGGCGGATTCGGCGGCGTGGTCGACGCCGCCGGCGAGGTTGCTGCCGCGAACTATCCACGGATCAGGCTGTTTGCGGTCGGCCGTGAGACGGCGCTCGCGCCGCGGACCGACGTGCGCTCGGACGGCTGGCGGGCGGCCGCCCCCGCGACCGTCAGCGACTTCTCCGCCGTCGCTTATTTATTCGGGCGCGAATTGTACCGGCGATATGGCGTGGCCGTCGGCCTGATCGAATCGGATTGGGGCGGCACGCCTGCCGAAGTCTGGACCAGCGCCGCCGGGCTGTCCGGGTTTCCGGAATTCGAGCGGGCGATCAGCGACCTCTCGCGCTTCGATGCGCGCGCGGTCGCCGAATTCAGGTCCTACGCGGCGGTCAAAAACCGGTGGTATGCATTGCACGGCAGGCAGGATCGCGGCCGTGTCGATGGCCGCGACATCTGGTCGGCGCCCGAATTCGACGCCTCGGACTGGCCGCAGCTGCAGGTGCCGCAGCACTGGCCCGGCAAGGCCGCCAAGGACTTCGACGGTACGATGTGGTATCGAAAGGAGTTCGACCTGCCGCCCGCGCAGGACCAGGTGGACGGCCGGTTGCATCTGTCGAAGATGCTGCAGGCCGACACCACGTATTTCAATGGCGAGATCGTCGGCGAAACCACTGGCGACGCGCGCGACAGGGACTACCTCGTGCCCGCCCGGCACCTCAGGCCCGGGCGCAACGTCATCGTGGTGCGGCTTGTGGGTCAGTACCGCGATGGGGATGGCTATGTGGGCATGAACGGCGTGGCCGACGACATGTACCTGCAGGTCGGCGGCACGCGCGTTGCGCTTGCAGGTACCTGGCGGTTTCAGACGGGAGCCGATTTGACCGGGCTGCCCGAGGTGCCGCCGTACGCGATGGTCGAATCCAGATTCCCGCAGATGCCGTCCGTGCTGTTCAACGGCATGATCGCGCCGTTGACGGGTTACCGGCTGAAGGGCGTGATCTGGTACCAGGGCGAGAGCAATGTCGGCCGCGCCGCACAGTACCGGTCGCTGTTTCCGGCCTTGATCCGCGATTGGCGCCGGCAATGGGGATACGAGATGCCGTTCCTGTTCGTGCAGCTCGCCGGGTTCGGTTCCGACAGCCGCGAGCCGGCCGAATCGGCCAGAGCCGAATTACGCGAGGCGCAAGGCATGGCGCTGGCGCTTCCCGGCACCGGCATGGTCACCGCGATCGACGTCGGCGACGCCGCAGACATCCATCCCCGAAACAAGCAGGAGGTTGCGCACCGGCTGGCTTTGGCCGCGGCCGGCGTTGCGTACCATGATGGCGCAGTCGCTTCCGGCCCGACGTACCGGTCGATGCGCGTCGATGGTGATGAAATTCGCATTACGTTTTCCGGCGCGGGTGGCGGGCTTCGCGTGATGGGCAACGGCGGAGCTCTGCGCGGCTTCGCCATCGCATCCGACCCCGGGAAGTTCATCTGGGCCGATGCGCGGCTCGAAGGCGAAGAGGCCGTCGTATCCGGCGCCGGCATCAGACATCCGGCGGCCGTGCGCTATGACTGGAGCAACACACCCGACGGCAATCTGTACGATGCCGAAGGTCTGCCGGCGCCGCCGTTTCGCACCGACTCGCCCTTGTACTAGAATGGCTGCGCATGGGATCTCGCATCATACGGCCGGTCGTCATCACGCTGCTGGTGCTGTGGGCGATGCCGGGACGTGCCGCGGATGACGCCAATCACGGGATCACCGTGTTCGCCGCGGCCTCACTGACCGACGCGTTGCAGGAGCTCGCAGAGGACTTCACCAGGTCCACGTCGATTCCCGTGCATACCTCGTTCGCCGCCAGTTCTGCGCTGGCGCGGCAGATCGAGGGTGGTGCACCGGCCGACGTGTTCTTCTCCGCCGATGTGGATTGGATGGATTATCTGCAGAGCCGCCACTTGATCAAGGAGTCGACGCGCAGGGATCTGGTCGGCAATAAGCTGGTGTTGATCGCGCCGGCCGCAAGCGGCGTCAACTTGAAGATCTTCCCGCGGTTTCCGCTGTCCGCAACCCTGGGTGGCGAGCGATTGGCGACCGGCGATCCGGATGCCGTGCCGGTAGGACGTTACGCGCGTGCGGCGTTGACGTCGCTGGGAGTCTGGCCGCAGATCGAGAATAAACTGGTGCGGGCCGATAACGTGCGCGCCGCATTGGCCCTGGTCGCACGCGGCGAGGTACCACTCGGAATCGTCTATGCGAGCGACGCGTTGGTCGACGGCAAGGTGCGTGTCGTGGATACGTTCCCCGAGGACAGCCACCCGCCGATCATCTATCCCATTGCAATGACGGTCGCGGCGCGTACCGAAGCGGCCCGTTTCATCGGTTACCTTGCCGGGCCGGCGGGCGATGCGGTGTTCAAGAAGTACGGCTTCATTCCGATTCACTAGCGACGCAGCCGCCATCGATATCGACCTGCGCAGCGACACAGTGACCCGCCCGACCTCCGCAATGCGCGCGGCGATGGCTGCGGCGGAGGTCGGCGACGATGTCTATGGTGATGATCCGACGGTCAACCGCCTGCAGGCGGTCGCCGCTGAACGCTTCGGCTTCGAGCGCGCGCTGTTCTTCGTGACCGGAACCCAGAGCAATCTTTCGGCGTTGATGGCACATTGCGCCCGCGGCGACGAATACCTGGTTGGCCAGGACGCGCACACCTACAAATACGAGCAGGGCGGCGCAGCCGTGCTCGGCAGCATTCAGCCGCAACCCCTGGAGAACGAGCCCGACGGCACGATCACCCTCGGGCGCATTGCGCGCGCCATCAAGCCGCAGGATGTGCATTTCGCGAAGACCCGGCTGCTCACCCTGGAGAACACCATACACGGCAGTGTCCTGCCGCTCGACTATCAGCGCGAGGCCACCGAGTTCGCGCACGAGCATTCCCTCGCCACCCACCTGGACGGTGCGCGCGTGTTCAACGCCATCATCAAGCTCGAGGTCGCCGAGCGCGAGGCGGTGGCGGGATTCGATTCCGTGTCGGTTTGCCTGTCAAAGGGCCTCGGCGCGCCCGCCGGCACCCTGCTGCTCGGGTCCAAGGATTTCATCGCCGTGGCGCATCGCTGGCGCAAGGCGCTGGGCGGCGGCCTGCGGCAGGCCGGCGTTCTCGCCGCCGCGGGGTTGTATGCGCTGAAGCATCATGTGGCGCGTCTGGCGGAGGATCATGCCAACGCGGAGCTGCTCGCCGCCGGACTGCGCAATTCGGGCGTCCAGGTCGAACCCGTGCAGACCAACATCGTGTTTGCCGCCATTCCAGCGCGGCATGTGAACGGGCTGCAGCAGCATCTGGCGCAGCGAGGCATCCTGGCGTCGATCGGCGAGCGCACCCGTCTGGTGACCCATCTGGACGTGTCGCGGCAGGGTGTACAGGAGATCGTGCAGGCCTTCGGCGAGTATTTCGATCGGGCATCCTAGCGCCGGCGCGGATCGCATCTTTACATTTCCTTTACGCGGCCGGCGCTAATCTCTGCGCGGCTTTTTGTTTGCCGGTTTTAGAGTATCCGCGACAGTTACGTGAGGCGGTCCATGGATTTGCTGTATCCGGCGGTGCTGGCGCTGTTGCTGCTGGCGACGATTGCCCTGATCAAGGGCTGCGCCGCTCTGGAGCGGCGAAAGTGAACCTGTCCTATCTGCTGAGCGGTCTCCTGGCGCTCGCCTTGCTCGTGTATCTGTTGATTGCGCTGATCTGGGCCGAGGATCTGTGATGACGGCCCAGGCGTGGCTCGCGCTGTTGATCTTTCTCGCGGTACTGACTGCGCTCGCGTATCCGCTGTCGATCTATATCTCGCGCATCGCCGATCCGCTGCCGATCGGCGGCATCGCGGGCAGTATCGAGCACGCGATCTACCGTGTGGCCGGGGTCGATTCGAAGGACATGACCTGGACCCGCTATGCCATCTGCCTGCTGCTGTTCAACGCCCTCGGTGTGGTCGTCGTCTATCTGGTCCAGCGCCTGCAGCTGTGGCTGCCGCTCAACTATCAGCACCTGGCGAACGTCTCCGGGGATTCCGCCTTCGACACTGCGGTGAGCTTCGTCACGAACACCAACTGGCAGGGGTACGCGGGCGAGTCGACGATGAGCTATTTCACGCAAATGCTCGCCCTTGCCGTGCAGAATTTCCTGTCGGCGGCAACTGGCATCTCGGTCGCGTTCGCCCTGATACGCGGCTTTGCGCGCCGATCGGCTGCGGGCATCGGTAATTTCTGGGTCGATCTGACCCGCTGCACGCTGTACCTGCTGCTGCCGCTGTCGCTGCTGGTCGCGGTGCTGTTCATGGCCCAGGGTGCCATTCAGAATTTCGACGATTACAAGCAGGTGCGGACCCTGGAGAGTCTGACTTATGCACAGCCGAAGGTCGACGCGGCGGGCATGCCGCTCAAGGATGCGAAGGGCGATCCGGTCACTGAGAGCGTCACGACCCGGACCCAGACGCTCGCCATGGGTCCGGTGGCCTCGCAGGAAGCGATCAAGATGCTCGGGACCAACGGCGGCGGATTCTTCAATGCCAATTCGGCGCACCCGTACGAGAATCCGACGCCGCTGACGAATTTCGTGCAGATGATATCGATGTTTCTCATACCGGCCGCGCTGTGCTTCGTCTTCGGTCGCATGCTCGGTGATACACGCCAGGGCTGGGCCGTATACGGCGCGATGACGGTCATCTTCGTCGGCATGGCGATCCTCGCGCTGTGGGCCGAACAGCAGGCCAACCCGCTTCTCGTCCGCATGGGCGTCGATCAGACGCATGGCATCCTGCAGGCGGGCGGCAACATGGAGGGCAAGGAGACGCGCTTCGGCATAACCGCATCGGCATTGTTTGCGACGATCACAACCTCGGCATCCTGCGGCGCCGTCAACGCGATGCATGATTCGTTCATGCCGCTCGGCGGTCTCGTGCCGATGTGGCTCATCCAGCTGGGCGAGGTGGTCTTCGGCGGCGTCGGTTCCGGGCTGTACGGGATGCTGATATTCGCCATCATGGCGGTGTTCGTTGCGGGTCTGATGATCGGCCGCACGCCGGAATACGTGGGCAAGAAGATCCAGTCCTTCGAAATCAAAATGACCTCCATCGTCATCCTGGTGACGCCGCTGCTGGTGCTGGTCGGAACCGCGGTCGCGGTGATGACAGAGCAGGGCAGGGCCGGCATTTTCAACCCGGGATCCCACGGCTTTTCGGAAATCCTCTATGCGCTGTCATCGGCCGCCAACAACAACGGCAGCGCCTTCGCCGGCCTCGGGGCGAATACGCCCTTTTACAATATGCTGCTGGCGGTGGTGATGTGGTTCGGGCGGTTCGCCTTCATCGTGCCGGTGCTCGCCATTGCCGGCTCACTCGCCGGCAAGAAGCGCATCGAAGTCACGGCGGGCACGCTGCCGACGCATGGACCGCTGTTCATCGCTCTGCTCGTCGGCACGGTCGTGCTGGTCGGGGCGTTGACCTACGTGCCGGCGCTCGCGCTCGGGCCCGTGATCGAACATTTGCAGCTGCTCGCGATTCACTGAGGACGGCGACGTGGACCGAAAGACATTGACGCTCTTCGATTCTGCGCTGATCGGTCCGGCGGTCGCCGATTCGTTCCGCAAGCTGTCGCCGGCCGTTCAGATACGAAATCCGGTGATGTTCGTCGTTTATGTGGGGAGCATTCTGACGACGATCCTGCTCGTCCAGGCCGTGCGCGGCAGGGGCGAGGCCCCGGCCGGATTCATCCTGGCGGTGACCGCGTGGCTGTGGTTCACCGTGCTGTTCGCAAATTTCGCCGAGGCACTCGCCGAAGGGCGCAGCAAGGCGCAGGCGGCCTCGCTACGCGGACTGAAGCGCTCGGTGAGCGCCAAGAAGCTCAGTCAGCCGAAATTCGGCCCGCATTGGACCGCGACTCCTGCCAGTGAGCTGCGCAAGGGCGACGTGTTTTTGGTGGAAACCGGGGACATCATACCCGCGGACGGCGACATCGTGGACGGAGTCGCCTCCGTCGACGAGAGCGCCATCACGGGAGAGTCCGCGCCCGTCGTGCGCGAGTCCGGCGGCGATTTTTCCGCCGTGACAGGCGGCACGCGGGTGCTCTCGGACTGGCTGGTGGTGCGGGTGGCGGTGAATCCCGGCGAGGCGTTCATCGATCGGATGATCGCCATGGTCGAGGGCGCCCGGCGCCAAAAGACGCCGAACGAGATCGCGCTGACCATTCTGCTGATTGCGCTGACCCTGGTGTTCCTGCTGGCGACCGCCACCCTGTTGCCGTTCTCGCTGTTCAGCGTGGATATGGCCAAGCTCGGCGCGCCGGTCACGATCACCGCGCTGGTCGCACTGCTGGTGTGCCTCATCCCCACCACCATCGGGGGGCTGCTGTCCGCCATCGGGGTGGCGGGCATGAGCCGCATGATGGCTTCGAATGTCATTGCCACATCCGGCCGCGCCGTCGAGGCGGCGGGCGACGTCGACGTGCTGCTGCTGGACAAGACCGGCACCATCACGCTCGGCAATCGGCAGGCGGCCGTATTCGTTCCGGCGGAGGGGGTGACCGAGCAGCAGCTGGCCGACATCGCCCAATTGAGTTCGCTCGCCGACGAAACCCCCGAGGGCCGCAGTATCGTCATCTTGGCCAAGCAGCGCTTCAATCTGCGCGAACGGAATTTTGCTCAGCTGGAGGCGACCTTTGTGCCGTTTTCCGCGCAATCCCGCATGAGCGGCGTGAACATCGGTACGCGCGAACTGCGCAAAGGTGCCGCGGACGCCATCAAGGCCCACGTCGAGGCGCTCGGCTTCACCTTTCCGCCGCGCGTGACACAGGCGGTCGAGGAGGTGGCGCGCAAGGGCAGCACCCCGCTCGTGGTGGCGGAGGCAGGGCACGTCCTCGGGGTGGTGGAGCTCAAGGACATCGTCAAAGGGGGGATCAAGGAGCGGTTCGGCGAGCTGCGACGCATGGGAATCAAGACCGTGATGATCACGGGCGACAATCGGCTGACTGCGGCGGCCATCGCTGCCGAAGCGGGTGTCGATGATTTTCTCGCCGAGGCGACGCCCGAGGCGAAGCTCAAGCTCATTCGCCGGTACCAGAGCGAGGGCCGCTTGGTAGCCATGACGGGAGATGGCACCAATGATGCGCCGGCACTCGCCCAGGCGGACGTCGCCGTCGCCATGAACTCCGGGACCCAGGCCGCGAAGGAGGCCGGCAACATGGTCGATCTCGATTCGAATCCGACCAAACTGATCGAAATCGTCGAGGTCGGCAAACAGCTTCTGATCACGCGCGGATCGTTGACGACCTTCTCGATCGCCAATGATGTGGCGAAATACTTCGCCATCATTCCGGCGGCCTTTGCCACCACGTATCCGCAGCTGCAAGTCCTCGATGTGATGCGTCTTGCCGGCTCGAACTCGGCGATCCTGTCCGCCGTCATCTTCAATGCCTTGATCATCGTCATGCTGATCCCGCTGGCGCTGAAGGGTGTGAAATACCGCGCGTTGGGCGCGGCCTCGTTGTTGCGGCGCAATCTGTTGATCTATGGCGTGGGTGGGCTGCTGGTGCCGTTTGCGGGCATCAAGCTGATCGACATGACCCTGTCCGCGCTGCACCTGGTGTAAGGGAGAAATGACCGTGTCTGTGGTGCTGCGTCCCCTGCTGGTGCTATTCGCCCTCCTCACCCTGCTGACCGGAGTGGCGTACCCGCTGCTGGTGACCGGCATCGGCAAGCTCGCGTTTGCGCGGCAGGCCGCAGGCAGCCTGGTGATGCGCGACGGCAAAGTCGTCGGTTCCGAGCTGATCAGCCAGTCCTTTCAGGATCCCCAATATTTTTGGGGGCGCCTCTCCGCGACTTCGCCGATGCCGAACAACGGCGCCGGTTCGACGGGTTCGAATCTGGGGCCGACCAATCCGGCCTTGGTGGAGGCGGTGCGCGGACGGATCGATGCACTGCGAGCGGCCGACCCCGGTAATGCCCTGCCGATACCGGTGGATCTGGTGACCGCCTCGGCGAGCGGTCTCGATCCCCACATCAGTCCGGCAGCCGCGCTTTATCAGGTGTCGCGTGTGGCACGAACGCGGCACATGGATGCCGCGAAGCTGCGCTTGCTGGTGCAATCGCAAACCGAGCCGCCTCAATGGGGCGTGTTCGGCGAGACGCGCGTCAATGTTTTGCTGCTCAATCTGGCCGTGGATCGCGCACAATAGCGGCAGATGCCGACATCGAGCGAACAACGGCCTGACCCCGACGTGCTGCTGGCGAAGGTCAAGCAGCAGGAGGCACAGGCGCAGCGCGGCCGGCTGCGGATTTATTTCGGCTCGTCCGCGGGTGTGGGCAAGACCTATGCGATGCTGGCGGCTGCCCGCAAACTCAAGGGCGAAGGGCGCGACGTCGTGGTCGGGGTGGTCGAAACCCACGGGCGCGCGGAGACGGCCGCGCTGATCGATGATCTCGAGTTGCTGGCGCCGCGCGTGATGCCGTATCGCGGCAAAGAACTCACCGAGTTCGATCTCGATGCCGCCATCCGGCGCCGCCCGGCGCTCATTCTGGTCGATGAACTGGCCCACTCCAACGTGCAGGGCGCGCGTCACCCGAAGCGCTGGCAGGACGTCGAGGAGCTGTTGTCGGCGGGAATCGACGTGTTCACGACCCTCAACGTGCAGCATCTGGACAGCCTCAATGACGTGGTGGGGGGCATCACCAACGTGCGCGTCTGGGAGACGATACCGGACACCGTATTCGACCAGGCCGATGAAGTCGTGCTCGTGGACATTCCGGCGGACGAACTTCTGGCGCGATTGAAAGCCGGCAAGGTCTACGTGCCGGTGCAGGCGGATCGCGCAGCCAGCAATTTCTTCCGCAAGGGCAATCTCATGGCGCTGCGCGAACTCGCGCTGCGCCGTACGGCGGATCGGGTGGAAGGTGACGTACAGGCCTACCGGGTCGACAAGTCCATCGGCTCGGTTTGGAAAACCGCCGCGGCGCTGCTCACCTGCGTCGGTCCGGATCCCGGAGCCGAACGCGTGGTGCGCGGCGCAGCACGTCTCGCCAGTCAGTTGAACGCCGACTGGCACGCCATCTATGTCGAGACCCCAGGGCTGCAGCGGCTGCCGGCTGCGCGCCGCGAACGGATCCTCGCCACGCTCAATCTGGCGCAGGAACTCGGCGCCAGGACCGCGGTTCTGGCGAATCCCGACGTTGCGCAAAGCGTGATCCAGTACGCCCGCAGCCACAATCTTTCCAAGATCGTCATCGGTCGGGATCCCGCACGTCGCCTCTGGCCCTGGCAGCGATCGAGCGGCCAGCGCCTCGCGCAGCTTGCGCCGGATATCGACCTGGTCGAGATCGGGCGCGCCGAGGGCGCCGCCCGGAACGGCGTCGCGGGCGTCGTGCGTCTGCCGGCCGTAACGGCTGCAGAGTCGAACGAGCGGCGCAAGGCGAAACGCCTGCGCTACCTATGGGCCACGATCGCCGTGGCGGCGGTGACACTGGCGTCGTTTCCGCTGGTGGCGCATTTCGACAACGCCAACATCGTCGCCATATTCCTGCTCACCGTGGTGCTGATCGCGGTCCGCTTCGGCCGGGGTCCGGCCGCCCTTGCGGCCGTCCTCGGCGTGGGATCGTTCGATTTCTTCTTCGTTCCGCCGCGTTTCTCCTTCGCGGTCAGCGACGTTCAATACCTGCTGACGTTCGCCGTTATGCTGGCCGTCGGATTGATCACCGGACAGTTGACCGCCGGCTTGCGCTTTCAGGCGCGGGTTGCCTCGCATCGGGAGGAGCGGGCCGGCGCCTTGTACGAAATTGCGCGTGATCTGTCCGGAGCGGTGCAAATCGAGCAGGTGGTCAAGATCAGCGACGAATCCATCGGACGCACGTTTCGCGCGAGTGCGGCGCTGCTGCTCCCGGACCCGTCCGGCAAACTGATCCTGAACGTCACCGGCGAAGGGTCTCCACCGGCCGCGGACATGGGCATCGCACAGTGGGCATTCGACAAAGGCGAGCCCGCGGGCTTCGGCACCGACACGCTGCCGGGCAGCGAGGTGCTCTACATTCCGCTGCGAGCCCCGATTCACGCCCGCGGCGTGCTGGCGGTCAAGGCCCAAAACCGCCGGCTGCTGCGCATCCCGGAGCAGCGTCAGCTGCTCGACACGTTCGCGGCGCTGATCGCCATCGCGTTGGAGCGCGTCCACTATGTCGGCGTGGCACAGGATGCGCTGGTTCGGATGGAATCCGAACGGCTGCGAAATTCCCTGCTGGCCGCGCTGTCGCACGATTTGCGAACGCCTTTGACCGTACTGGTCGGGCTGGCGGATTCGATGTCCCTGACCAAGCCGCCACTGTCGGCCCAGCAGCACGAAGTCGTCGGCGCAATTCAGGACGAGGCGCGGCGCATGAGCACCCTGGTCGGCAACCTGCTCGACATGGCCCGGATCGAGAGCGGCGACGTCAAGTTGAACCTTGAATGGCAATCCTTGGAGGAGGTCGTGGGATCGGCCCTCACGGGGGCCCGCGCCATGCTCAAGCAGCATCGGATCATCGTGAGGTTGGCGCGCGATCTGCCGTTGGTGCGCTTCGACGCCATGCTGATCGAGAGGGTGCTGGTCAATCTGCTCGAAAACGCCTCGAAGTACACGCCGCCGGGAAGTACGGTTATCCTGTCGGCCGAGGTCATCGCGGACCGTCTCAGCGTGTCGGTGGCGGACGATGGACCCGGACTTCCGGTTGGTCGGGAGGAGGCGGTGTTTCAGAAGTTCACACGCGGGGAACGGGAGTCGGCGACGCCGGGTGTCGGGCTCGGTCTTGCCATCTGCCGGGCGATCGTCGAGGCGCACGAGGGCCGGATCACGGCGAGTAATCGACCCGGCGGCGGCGCGATTTTCACGTTCACACTGCCGTTGGGCACGCCGCCGGCCGCGCTCGAGGCCGAAGTCGCCAATGGCTGAGCCCGGCATCGTTGCCATACTCATCGAGGACGAGCGCCAGATTCGGCGCTTCGTGCGCACGGCGCTCGAAACCGAGGGCTGGACCGTGCACGAGGCCGAGACGTTGCGGCAGGGGCTGTCGGATGCCGCCACTCGCAAGCCCGATTTGATCATTCTGGATCTGGGTCTGCCGGACGGAGATGGCATCGATTTTCTGCGGGATCTGCGCAGCTGGTCCAAGGTTCCCGTCATCGTGCTGTCGGCGCGAGTCGGCGAACAGGACAAGATTGCCGCGCTGGACGCGGGTGCCGACGATTACCTGACCAAGCCGTTCGGGGTGGGGGAACTGCTGGCGCGGGTACGGGCCGGATCGCGCCGCCGGATGCAGGACGGCGCATCGCGCGGAACCACGTTCGAATTCGGCGACGTCAGGATCGATCTGAACCTGCGCAGCGTGCACAAGAAGGGCAGTCCGGTTCATTTGACGCCGATTGAATACCGCCTGCTCACGCTTTTGGTTGCGAATGCCGGCAAGGTGATGACTCACCGGCAGATCCTACGGGAGGTCTGGGGACCCTCACATGCCGAGGACGGTCACTATGTGCGGGTTTACATGGGGCATTTGCGCCAGAAGCTCGAGGACGATCCGGCACAGCCGAAGCACATTTTGACCGAGACGGCGGTCGGCTACCGGCTGGTGCAATCCGCGGTCTGATGGCTGCGCGGGGGCCCGCGCCGCGCACGTTCCAGATCCTCCCGGGTGTCGACGTCGCGGGCCGCCGACGGAACCTCGATGAGCACTGCCTGACCGGCGGGCAGCCGGTCGACCCATTCCCGAAGACCCCGATCGCCGGTGATTTCAGCCGCCGCCGAAAACAGCCATTTCGGCACGATCATCGGTGTCCGCCCCCGGCCTTCGATGCGCCGGGCGACGACGCGCCTCGGTGAGGATTTCCAGCGGCGGATCAGTTTCGCCATCTCGTCGCGGCGCAATTCGACCAGATCGACGGGCACCAGCAGCATGGCCGCGCAATACCGCGCATGCGCCAGCGCGAGCCGGACCGAGCTCGACAGGCCGCGTCCGCGACGCGGGTTTGCGATCAGCGCCACGGGCTGTCCGCGAAGCTCGGCCTGGTATCGCGTGGAGCGCGGCGGCGCCACGACGAGGATTCTGGGGCCTGCCAGCGGGGCCAACTGCGCGACGGTTCTCAGCAGCAAACTGGTACCGCGCACTCGCGCCAGCGCTTTCGGCCTTCCCAATCTCCGGGACATGCCTGCGGCCAGCACCACGATCTGCAGTCTGGGACTCGCGGCGGCATTCATTGGTATCATGTTGACATGAAAAAGGACCATGTCAGTCTGCAGCGCAGGCCCTTTTTGACGCCGATCTGGCTGGCTGCCATCGCGGGAGTCGTGGTGGCGAGTTTCGCAACCTGGCTTTGGAGCACCGCCGACTCAACCACGGTCATCATCGTCCGTCACGCCGAGAAGGAGCTTGCGAGCATCGCCGATCCGCCGCTGAGCGCGGCTGGAGAGGCGCGCGCGGAACAACTGGCGCGCATGTTCGGTGACGCCCGTTCGCCGGGGCACATCGACGCCATCTACGTGACCTCGACGCTGCGCAGCCGTCTCACGGCCGCGCCGCTGGCGGCGCGTCTCGGCTTGACGCCCCAGGTTGCGCCCGACGACGACCCGCGCGAGCTCATCCGCCGTATTCTGCGGGAACACGGCGGCGGGAGAGTTCTGGTCGTGGGGCATGCGGACACCATTCCGGCGCTCGTCAAGGCTCTGAGCGGTCGCGACGATATTCCCCGGATCGGCGATCAAGAATACGGCACCCTGTATGTGGTCACCGTGCCGAGGATAGGACACGCCAACCTGCTGCGCCTGAGCTTTTAGGGCGCACTTTGGCTTATGGCGCTTTGCTGGTAGTATTCTCCGCCCTTTCCGGGGGAGTAGCTCAGTTGGGAGAGCGTCGCGTTCGCAATGCGAAGGTCGAGGGTTCGATCCCCTTCTCCTCCACCAGATTTTTCCGATAAATCCGCAGAAATGCGAGTTTGGCTCAGGGAATGAGCATCCACGCAGCGGCCGCGCATATCATGGCCGTCATGCCCCGGTAGCTCAGTGGATAGAGCGAATGCCTCCTAAGCGTTAGGTCGCCGGTTCGATTCCGGCCCGGGGCACCACGTGCGGCAGCGAGGATTGATGGAGCAGCATGAGTCGAAAACGGCCGCCGTCACCGGTGCGGCACAGGGCGTCGGGCTGGCCGCGGCCGCGCTGCTGTCACGGCTGGGTTACCGGGTGATTCTGCTCGACATTCAGCCCCTCGATGCCCAGGTCGATAAATTGCGGCAACACGGTGCGCAGGCGACAAGCCTATGCGGCGATGTGTCCAGCGAGTCCTTCGTGCAGGATCTGGCGCTGCAGATCGGCCGCGAACATGCCGCGCTCGATGTGCTGGTGAACAACGCGGGCATCAGCTGCATCGCCCGCGCCGAGGACACCACGGCGGCGCAGTGGCGGCGGGTCATCGACGTCAATCTGTTCGCGCCGTTTCTGCTGTGCAGGCACCTCGGAGCGCAGATGCTCGCGCGCGGCGTGGGCAGCATCATCAACGTCGCCTCGGTGGCCGGCCTCGCCGGCGTCAGCCATCGCAGTGCGTACAACGCCTCGAAGCATGGATTGATCGGTCTCACCCGAACCCTGGCTGCGGAGTGGGGTGGACGGGGCGTGCGGGTCAACGCCGTGTGTCCGGGATGGATCAAGACCGAGATGGATGCGGCGGACCAGGGCAGCGGCGCCTATGTCGATGCGGACATCGTCGATCGCGTGCCGATGGCGCGCTTCGCGAGCCCGGAGGATGTGGCGCAGGCGATCGCGTTTCTGGCCGACGGCTCCCACAGCGGATTCATCAATGGCGTCAGCCTGCCGGTGGACGGCGGTTGGATCGCCGATGCGAGCTGGGAGAGCCTGCGGGTGAGCACACGGCGCCGGGAACCCGGCTAATCGAGCGCCTGATACACCAGGTCGCGCAACAGCGACCGGTAACGCGTTCTGCGCTGCGCATTGAGTTCCTGCAGCATCAGCACCGCGATCAGCTTTTCGCGCGGGTCGACCCAAAAATACGGGCCGGTCGCGCCGCCCCAGTAATAATCGCCGACCGACCCCGGCACGGGTGAGAGGCCTCGCGCCAGGCGCACGCCCAGCCCCAGGCCGTAACCCTGGCCCAACTCCGGGAGCGGCGCGGCGATTCCCAGATTCGCCGTGTTCGGTCCGTAGCCGATCGACGGCGGCAGTTGATTGCTGGTCATGCATTCCACTGATTTGCGCGAAAGCAGGCGCACGCCGTCCAGGATTCCGCCGTTCAGCAGCATTTGGCAAAACCGCTGGTAATCGCCCGCAGTGGACATCAGTCCGGCGCCGCCCGAGTACCACTTGACCGGGCGGGCCGGATCGTAGGGGACGACCGCCGGCCGGGGACCGGGGGCCGCGTCGGGCTGGGCTTCGGCCAGCCGCGGCAGATCCGCCGGCGCCACCCCGAAGCCGGTGCTGCGCATCCCGAGGGGTCCCAGAATATTGTCGGCGAAATACCGATCCAAGGCGCTGTCGGAAACGACTTCGACGATGCGGCCCAGCACATCGGTGGACATGCCGTACTCGAACCGCGTTCCCGGTTGATAGGCGAGGGGTAGAGCGGCCAGTTTGGTGATCAGTTCGGCGTTGCTCTGCTGGTCGTCGATGAGCTTCGCGCCGCGATAGGCGCGCTGTACCAGCGAGTCGCCGTAAGGCCCGTAGGTGAATCCGGCGGTGTGCCGCATCAGGTCATGCACCGTCGCGGCGCGGCGGGCGGCTTCGGTGGCCAGCGTGCGCTCCCGGTTCGCGGACTGCGTCAACTCGACGCCTACCTGCAGATCCGCGAATTCCGGGAGATGGCGCGATATCGGGTCGGCGAGCGTCAACCGGCCCCGTTCGAGCAGCATCATCGCCGCCGCGACGGTGATCGGCTTGGTCATGGACGCAACGCGGAATATGCTGTCCAAATGCATCGGGCTGCGGCTTTGCCGATCGCGAAAGCCGAACGCCGCCCGATAGGCCGGACGGCCGTCTCGCAAGATCATCACCACCGCTCCCGGGATGACGCCGGCGTCGACATCCGCGCTGAAGCTGTGGGTCAGTCGCTGCAACCTCGAAGCTGAAAAACCCGCCGCTTCCGCCTCTTCGGGCGCGAGCGCCGCTTCGGTGGGCTTGGTGACAGATGTGGGCATGTCTCTCAAATGACAAATATAACGGGTGAACGGGTCGCATTATGACGCATCGCGCTTGCCGATATGGCCACCCGGTTCGGATAGTGTCGGCGATGAAAATTCCCTGCGCCAGCACTGTCCCCGAAGGCACGGCTGTCCCCGACGATGCGAAACCCGCCAATGACCCGGTGGTGCACCTGCTGCGCGGCCACCCGCAGGCGTCGCCGGGTGTGCTGAATGAGCGCCGCGACCGGCCGGACCGGCGGATGCGGCTGTGGTGGTCCGTCGTGTACGGCAGCTTCAATCCGCGCCGACGGCGGCCCGCGCGCCGCGGCGACGACGGCGGCTTTCACTCGCTCGATTGGCACGCCTCGCATTTGATGGCCGTCGCCATCGGCATCCTGCTGCTGTGCTGCGCCGATGCGTTCATGACCCTGGTGCTGTTGTCGGACGGCGCGCAGGAGGTCAATCCGATCATGGCAACGGTGGTTTATCGCAGCGTCACCTTCTTCACCTCGTTGAAAATGGCGATGACGGGCGTCGGAGTCGTGCTCATGGTGTTTCTGGCGCGCTACCGATTCATGCGCCTCATTCGAGTGGAGATGGCGCTGTATGCTGTTCTCGCCGGCTACCTGACCTTGATTGGTTACGAATTGTGGCTGGTCTCGAAAATCGGCGAACCGACCCTATTGTAGTGCGCATATTCGGCTGATTGCGCCGAATGCGCCGATTGCGTCACATTCCATATTGTGCCGCCTTCGGCTAAACTGACGCACCCGTTTGCGATCCCGCTCTTTATGAACCAATCACTTGCCGATCAAATTGCCACCACCGCGCTGAACGGCGGCAACGCCGGCTTCATTGAAGAATTGTATGAGCTCTTCCTCAAGGACCCCGCGGCGGTCGATCCGGCCTGGCGCGAATATTTCACACAACTCGCCGGCAACTCGGCCGAGGTGGCACCCATTCCCGGTCGCGAACGGCTGCTGACGGAGTTCGGCAGGCCGGCGGCTGCGCAGACAGCGCCTGCACAGACAGCGGCTGTGGGGCCGGCGGACTTGAACGAAACGGCCGCCAAACAAGGCGCGGTATCGCGCCTCATTCAGGTGTACGCGAATCGCGGCCATCTGATCGCCGATCTCGACCCATTGGGGCTGCAGGAACGCGCCCAACCGTATGTGCTGGGCCTGGAGTATTTCGGCCTGACCGAGGCGGACCTGGACACCGAGTTCTACACCGGCAGCCGCAATGAAGCGGTGCCGAAACGGGCGAAGCTCAACGACATACTCGGACTGCTCAAGCGGATCTATACCGACACCATCGGCGCCGAATTCGCACACGTGTCGGATACCGAAGAGCGGCTGTGGCTGCAGGACAATTTTCAGCTGGCGCGCATGACGCAGCGGTTCTCGGCGGAGGAGAAGAAGAATATCCTCTGGCAGTTGACGGCGGCGGAGGGTTTGGAGCGCTATCTGCACACCAAGTACGTCGGCCAGAAGCGCTTCTCGCTGGAAGGCGCAGACAGCCTGATAGCCCTGCTGGATGATCTGGTGCAGCGGGGCGGCAGGGCCGGCATCGAAGAGACCATCATCGGCATGGCGCACCGCGGCCGTCTGAACGTGCTGGTGAATCTGCTGGGCAAGTCGCCGACGGACCTGTTCAATGAATTCGAGGGCCAATACGACCTGTCGAAGCTGCGCGGCTCCGGGGATGTCAAGTATCACAAGGGATTCTCGTCGGATCTGAAGACCGAATCCGGTAATGTGCACGTGGCGTTGGCATTCAACCCTTCGCACCTCGAGGTGGTGAACCCGGTGGTGGAGGGATCGGTCCGGGCGCGCCAGGAGCGCCGCGGCGACGCCCGGGGCGACAAAGTGCTGCCGGTGCAGATTCACGGCGACGCGGCGTTTTCCGGCCAGGGCGTCGTCATGGAGACCCTGCAGCTGTCGCAGGCCCGGGGTTTCTACACCGGCGGCTCCATCCACGTCATCATCAACAATCAGGTGGGCTTCACCACCAGCGATCCGCAGGATGCGCGCTCGACGCTGTATTGCTCGGACGTCGCCAAGATGGTCGAGGCCCCCATTTTTCACGTCAACGCCGATGATCCCGAGGCGGTGTGCTTCGTCACGCGCTTCGCACTCGACTATCGGATGAGGTTTCACAAGGACGTGGTGATCGACCTGGTGTGCTACCGCCGGCACGGTCACAACGAGGCCGACGAACCCGCCGCCACCCAGCCGCTGATGTATCAGGTGATCCGCAAGAAGCCCACGGTGCGGCAGATATACGCCAGGAAGCTTGCGGCCGAGGCCGTGCTCACCGAAGCCGATGCGGCGGCAATGATGGACCAGTATCGCGATGGCCTCGACCAGGGAACGCCCCAGGCACGCGCCGCGCTGGGTTTGATCGGCAACAAGTACACGGTGGATTGGAGCGAATACCTGGGTGCGGATTGGGGCGAACCGGTGAAAACCGCGGTCGACATGCCGCGGCTGCGCTCGCTCGGAAAAGCCATCACCACCTACCCGAAGGAATGGAATTTGCACCCGCGGGTGCTGGCGATCATGCAAGCACGCGAAAAAATGGTGGCTGGGGATCAGGCGCTCGACTGGGGCTGCGCGGAAAATCTGGCCTATGCCAGCCTGATCCAGGAAGGCTATCCCGTGAGACTCACCGGTCAGGACAGCGGCCGCGGTACGTTTTTTCATCGGCATGCGGTGCTGCATGACCAGTTAACGGGGCGTCGTTATGTGCCCCTGCAGCATTTGTCGGCCAATCAGCCGAGGTTCACCGTCACCGACTCCGTGCTGTCGGAGGAGGCGGTGATGGGATTCGAATACGGCTTCTCGACCACGGAGCCGCATTGCCTGACGATCTGGGAGGGCCAGTTCGGCGATTTCTGCAACGGCGCGCAGGTGATCATCGATCAATTCATCAGCTCCGGCGAGGCCAAGTGGGGTCGCCTGTCCGGCCTGACCCTGTTCCTGCCTCACGGCTATGAGGGCCAGGGAGCCGAGCATTCATCGGCGCGTCTGGAGCGCTTCCTGCAATTGTGCGCCGAGTACAACATGCAGGTGTGCGTGCCGTCGACTCCCGCGCAGATGTTCCACATGCTGCGGCGCCAAATGGTGCGCGCCTTGCGCAAGCCGCTGATCATCATGACGCCGAAGAGTCTGCTGCGGCATCCCCTGTCCGTGTCGCAGCTCGAGGAGCTTGCCGGCGGCGGATTTCGCAATGTCATCGATGAGATCGACGATACCCGGCCGGCGGCGGTGTCGCGCATCGTGCTTTGCAGCGGCAAGGTGTATTTTGATCTTCTCAAGGCGCGCCGCGAGGCCAAGGTGGACACGGTGGCGATCATCCGCCTCGAACAGCTCTACCCCTTCCCGTCCGACGAATATGAGGCCATCCTGCGAAAATATCCGAATGCACACGAAGTCGTCTGGTGCCAGGAAGAGCCGCAGAATCAGGGCGCCTGGTATCAGATTCGTCACCGGCTGCAAGCCAAACTCGGTCCGAAGGATGAACTGCTGTACGCGGGCCGAGCCGGCGCGGCGGCGCCCGCCACCGGGATCGCCGCGCTCCACGAACTGCAGCAGCGGAATCTCGTCACGGCGGCGCTGCAAGGTCTTCCGCCGGAGGAGAGTTCCCGGCAAACGATGCGCCTGCCGGTGATACAAACCAGGACGGGTTCATGACCATCGAAGTGCGCGTGCCGCAGCTGCCGGAGTCGGTGGCCGACGCCACGCTCGTGTCGTGGCACAAGCAGCCCGGTGATGCCGTCGCACGCGATGAGAATCTCGTCGACCTCGAGACCGACAAGGTGGTGCTCGAGGTACCGGCGCCGGCGGCTGGAGTGCTGACCGAAGTCAGGTTTGCGAACGGCACGACGGTGACCAGCGGACAGGTGCTCGCCGTGATCGCCGAGGGTGCCCAGGCACCGCCTGCGGCCGCCAAGGCACCCGCCGCGGCTTCGGCCCCCGCCAAGGCCGAAGCCGCGGCGGGGAAATTGAGCCCGGCCGCGAAGCGCGTGGTCGAGGAGAACAAGGTCGATCCCGCGGCGGTGGCCGGAACCGGACGCGACGGCCGGGTGTCGAAGTCCGACGTCGTCAATCATCTGACCGCGGCACCGGCGCCCGCGGCCAAAGCGGCGCCCGCAGCCAAGGCGGCGCCGCCAGCGGTGCCGCCGGCTCCGGCCCCGGCATTGCGCGGCGCACGAGCGGAACAGCGCGTGCCCATGACGCGTCTGCGCGCGCGCATTGCCGAGCGCATGATCCAGGCGCAGGCCAGCCAGGCGCTGTTGACCTCGTTCAACGAGGTCGATCTGAAGGCGGTCAACGAATTGCGCAGCCGTTACAAGGATCAGTTCGAGAAACAGCACGGCGTGAAACTCGGTTTCATGTCGTTTTTCACGAAAGCCTGCGTCGAGGCTCTGCGCAGATTTCCCGCCGTGAACGCGTCCGTCGAGGGAAATGACATCGTTTACCACGGGTACTTCGACGTCGGCGTCGCGGTCTCCACCGATCGCGGCCTGATCGTGCCGATACTGCGTGATGCCGATGCCCAGAGCTTTGCCGACATCGAGAAATCGATCGGTAATTTCGCCGCCCGAGCCCGGGCCGGATCCATCACGATGGAGGAGCTCACCGGCGGCACGTTCACCATCACCAATGGCGGAGTGTTCGGCTCGCTGCTGTCGACGCCGATCGTGAATTCCCCGCAAAGCGCCATCCTCGGCATGCACAAGATCCAGGATCGGCCGGTCGTGGTCGATGGCCAGATCGTGGTACGACCCATGATGTACATCGCCCTCACGTACGACCACCGCATCATCGACGGACGCGAGGCCGTGCAGTTCCTGGTGACCGTCAAGCAAATTCTGGAAGATCCCGCGCGTCTGGTTCTCGGGGTATGACCGGGCAGTTCGACGTGGTGGTGATCGGCGCGGGACCGGCCGGCTACCCGGCGGCCATTCGTGCCGCACAAAACAAGCTCAAGGTTGCCTGCATCGATGAATGGAGGAATACGGACGGCAGCTACGCCTTCGGTGGCACCTGCCTGAACGCCGGCTGCATCCCGTCGAAGGCCCTGCTCGAGTCATCCGAGTTGTACCAGCGGGCGAAGGAGGAGTTCTCCATCCACGGCATCAATCTGGGGGACATCAAACTCGATCTCGCCGCCATGCAGAAGCGGCGCGCATCCATCGTCAGGACCATGACCGGTGGCATCGTGGCCCTGTTCAAGGCCAACGGCATCACCGCTTATCAGGGCCATGGAAAGCTGCTCGCCGACAACACGGTCGAGTCGACCGGCCCCGACGGTTCCAAGAGCATCCTCAAGACCCGGCACGTCGTTTTGGCCTCCGGTTCGGTGCCGGTGCGCCTGAAGAGCGTGCCGCACGATGGCAAGCTCATCGTCGATTCGTGGAATGCACTGGAGTTCGATGCGGTCCCGAAGCGTCTCGGCATCATCGGCGCGGGTGTCATCGGGCTCGAACTCGGCAGCGTGTGGCGGCGTCTGGGAAGCGTCGTGACGATATTGGAGGCCGTGGACCAGTTCCTGCCCATCGCCGACCAGACCATCGCCCGCGAAGCCCAGCGCCACTTCAAGAAACAAGGCCTGATCATCGAGCTCGGCGCACGGGTGACGGGCGCGAAGGTGGTGGGCGGAGCGGTCAACGTGGCGTATGCGGACGCGCAGGGCGAGCACTCCCTGCAGGTCGACAGGCTCGTGGTCGCCGTCGGGCGCCGGCCGTTCACCGAAGGTCTCGTGGGCGATGGCGTCAATCTCGAGATGGACCCGCGCGGCTTCATCCAGGTCGATGATCACTGCCGCACCAACCTGCCGGATGTGTGGGCGATCGGCGACGTGGTACGCGGCCCCATGCTCGCGCACAAGGGCAAGGAGGAAGGCATCATGGTGGCCGACCTGATCGCGGGCAGGTACGGGGAGGTCAATTACCAGATCATCCCCTCGGTGATCTATACGGCGCCGGAGATCGCGTGGGTTGGCCAGACCGAGGAGCAGGTCAAGGCCAGCGGCCGGGCGTACAAGGTCGGCAGCTTTCCGTTCGCCGCGAGTGGCCGTGCACGCGCCATGGAGGCCGCGCAGGGCATGGCGAAGGTGATCTCCGCCGTGGACGACGACGAGGTGCTGGGCGTTCACGTGATCGGGCCGATGGCCGGTGAATTGATCGCGGAAGCGGTGCTGGCGATGGAATATTCGGCGAGCACAGAGGATCTGCAGCGGACGATTCACGCGCATCCCACCCTGTCCGAGGCCATCCATGAGGCGGCGCTGGCGGTCGACAAGCGGGCCATCGACGCCATCAATCGATAGCCTCACTTCCTGCGCTTGACGCTCAGAATGTTGGGCAGCTGCGCGATGCGTGCGAGCACCTTCGAGAGCTGCGGCAGGCCGGTTATGGATATTCCGATCTGCATGTGGGCGACGTGGTCCCGCCGGTCGGTGACGGTGTTCATGCCCTGAATGCTGATCTTCTCGTCGGCGAGCGCGGCGCTGACGTCCCTCACCAGTCCGCGGCGGTCGAATGCACTGACCTCGATGTCCACCGGGAACTCGCCCGCGCCGATTCCGCCCCAGTTGACCGCGAGCAGCCGGGCGGGGGACCTGGCACCGAGGCGTGCCAGGTTGGCGCAACTGCGGCTGTGGATGCTGACGCCGCGCCCGACGGTAATGTAACCGACGATGGCTTCGGGCGGAACCGGCTTGCAGCAGCGCGCATAGCTGGACAACAGGTCGCCGATTCCCTGCACCTCGACCTCCGGCTCGCGTCCGGCGGACGGCCACGGGCGCGGCGCCTGATCGGACCGGCCGCCGCGCGCGTGCAGCAGCCGCTGGATGGCGCCCGCCACCTGGGCGGCGCTTATTTCACCCAGCCCCAGGGCTTCATGCAGCGCCTCCGTGTCCGGTTGCTTGAGTTCGGCCAGCAGCTCCGGAATCGGCGGCATACCCTCCCCGAGACGCTGTATCTCGCGGTCGAACATCGCCCGGCCTTCCGACCGGTTCTGCGTTTCATTGCGTTTGCGGAACCAGGACCGCACCTTGTTGCGATGGCGCGGACTGGCGAGGAAGCCGGCTTGCGGCGACAGCCAATCACGCGACGGCTGCGCCGTCTTGGCGGCGATGATTTCGACGGTTTCGCCGTTCTTCAGCCGGTAGTCGAGCGCCACCATGCGACCGTTGACCTTCGCTCCCCGCGTCCGATGGCCGAGATCCGTATGCACCTGATAGGCGAAGTCCAGCGGCGTGCCGGCCACCGGCACATCGACGATCTCGCCCTTTGGCGACAGCACATAGATGCGATCCTGGAACAGATCCACCCGCACGCGATCCAGGAAATCCCGGGCCGTCTCGCCGCCGTCGGCGGGCGCCAGCAGCGATCGCAACTGGTTGATCTTGCGCTCGTACGCGAGGTCGCCGCGGCCGCCCTCCTTGTAGCGCCAGTGCGCCGCCACGCCGCGTTCGGAATCGGCATGCATGTCGTGAGTCCGGATCTGGATCTCGACCGGTTCGCCGCCCGGCCCGATCACCGCGGTATGTATGGACCGGTATAGATTGTCCTTCGGCGTCGCGATGTAATCGTCGAATTCGCCGGGAATGAACTGCCACAAGGAATGCACGATCCCGAGAGCGGCGTAGCATTCCGGGACGCTGCCGACCAGCACGCGCGCCGCCCGGATGTCCATCAGCTGATCAAACGCCAGCTGTTTGGCCTGCATCTTGCGCCAGATGCTGTAGATGTGCTTTGGCCGCCCGTGGATGGCCGCCGCGACGCCCGCCCCCTGCAGCGCGGCCTCCAGCTTGGATTTCAGCGCCTCGATGTAGTGTTCCCGCTCGGAGCGGCGGGTCTTCAGGGCGCCGGCGATGTGCTTGTAATCGAGCGGCTGCAGGTATCGAAACGCCAGATCCTCCAGCTCCCATTTGATCTGCCACACACCGAGTCGATTGGCGAGAGGCGCGTACACCTCGCGGGCCTCGATTGCGAGCTTGCGCTGCTGCATGCCGTCGAGCGACTTTGCAGAGCGCAGTCGGTACAGCTGTTCCGCCAGGCGTACCACGACCAGGCGCACGTCGCCGATGACCGCCAGCAGCATCTTGCGCAGGGCTTCCGCCTGGCCGGGCTCCAGGCCGCGCTCGGGGACCCAATCGGCCGGCAGACCGAACTGGCCCAGCTGCTGCAGTTCGCGGGTGAGTCCGGCGGCTGCGGCGCCGAATCGCTTCTCCGCCGATTCACGCTCGATGATCTTCGCATCGAGCAGCGGCCGCAGCATGGCTGCGATCACCACGTCGTCGTCGGCGTCGAGATTGCGCACGATTTCGGCCACTTCGAGCGCGGCGTCGCGCAGCGTCCCGGAGGCTGGTGGCAAATCTAGCGCACGCAGCGAGTCCGCGGCCGCGCGCACCCGTTCGCTCGCCGATTCTCGGATTGATGGGGTCGTTTCCACGTGAGTCGCGCCGCGTCGGCGGTGGGTTTAAGCGCCTATTGACGGTATCATACTAGCAATGACAGACATCAAAGTGCGGGTGCTGGGAATCGATCCGGGCTCGCAGCGCACGGGCTTCGGAATACTGGATGCGGCCGGACCCCGGTTGACCTATGTGGCCAGCGGCGTCATCCGCACGCAGGACGGGGATTTTGCGGTGCGCTTGCGCGAAATTTACCGCTGCATGCAGGGCGTGGTGGCGCAATATCAGCCTCAGGAAATCGCCATCGAGCGGATTTTCGTGAATCGCAACGTCGACAGCGCCTTGAAGCTCGGCCAGGCGCGCGGCGCCGCCATCTGCGGAACGGCCGAATCGAACGCCGGAGTCTTCGAATACGCGCCGCGTCAGATCAAATTGGCGGTGGTCGGCTCCGGCAGCGCCGAGAAGAACCAGGTGCAAATGATGATGAAGAGCATTCTGAAGCTCCAGGGCCCGGTCGCGAGCGATGCCGCCGACGCATTGGCCGCCGCCGTTTGCCATGCGCTGCAAGGGCGCGTGCGGGCTTCCATCCTGCGCGCGGCGAGTCGCGCATGATCGGCTATCTGAAGGGCCGGCTGGCCGCCAAACAGCCGCCGTCCCTGTTGATCGACGTCAACGGCGTCGGTTACGAAATAGAGGCGCCCATGTCCACGTTCTATGTGCTGCCGGCGGCGGGCGAACCGGTCGCCTTGTACACTCACCTGGTCGTGCGCGAGGACGCGCACGTGCTGTTCGGCTTCAGCACGGAAGGCGAACGCCGGCTGTTTCGCGGCCTGCTCAAGATCTCCGGCGTCGGTCCCAAGATTGCTCTCGGCATCCTATCCGGCGCGAGCGTCGAGGATTTTCTGCGCATCATCGAAGCGGAGGATGTCACCATGCTCACGCGCATCCCCGGAATCGGGCGCAAGACCGCCGAGCGGGTGATCATCGAGATGCGCGACAACGTGCAGAAGTTCGCGGTGTCGCCGGTCGCGAGCGACAGCCTGCCGGCGTTCGCCGCCGTCTCGCCGCACAGCGAGGCCTATGCGGCGCTGGTGGCGCTCGGTTACAAGCCGCCGGAAGTGACCCGCCTGCTGAAGGCGACGGATGAACCGGGGCTGTCGACCACGGAGTTGATCCGGCGGGCGCTCAAGACCGCCGCCAAGGCCTGAACGGATGGGCATCGAAACGGATCGGATCATTGCAGGCACCGGCGGCCGCGACGACGACGTCGTGGATCGTGCCGTCCGTCCGAAAACTCTCGCCGATTATGTGGGCCAGGCCAACGTCAGGACCCAGATGGGCATCTTCATCCAGGCCGCCCGCAATCGCGGCGAAGCCCTGGATCACGTGCTCATCTTCGGCCCCCCGGGACTCGGAAAAACGACGCTGGCGCACATCATCGCCAACGAACTCCAGGTCAATCTGCGCCAGACGTCCGGACCGGTCCTCGAAAGGCCCGGCGATCTGGCGGCGCTGCTCACCAACCTGGAGCCGCGCGATGTGCTGTTCGTGGATGAGATCCACCGGTTGAGCCCGGTGGTCGAGGAGGTGCTGTACCCGGCCATGGAGGATTACCAGCTGGACTTGATGATCGGCGAGGGACCCGGGGCGCGCTCGATCAAGCTCGACCTGCCGCCGTTCACCCTGGTGGGTGCGACCACGCGTGCGGGCTTGCTCACCTCGCCCCTGCGCGACCGCTTTGGCATCGTTCAGAGGCTGGAGTTCTACTCCACCGCGGATCTGACTGACATCGTCACCCGCAGCGCCTCCATACTGAAGCTTCGATTGCAGCCCGACGGTGCGGTGCGCATCGCCGAACGCTCCCGGGGAACGCCGCGCATCGCCAACCGGCTGCTGCGCCGGGTGCGTGATTTCGCGGAAGTGAAGGCGTCAGGGCTGATCAGCGCCGATGTGGCCCTGGCGGCGCTCGACATGTTGGAGGTGGATCCTCTGGGATTCGATATGCTGGACCGCAAGCTGCTGCTCACCATCATCGAGAGATTCGACGGCGGACCGGTCGGGGTGGACAGCCTGGCGGCCGCCATGAGCGAAGAGCGCGGCACCATCGAGGACGTGATCGAGCCGTTCCTCATCCAGCAGGGATTTCTGATGCGCACGGCGCGTGGCCGCGTCGCCGCGCGCGCCGCCTATCTGCATTTCGGATTGGCACCGCCGGCGAAGGATCCGGCGGCGGAGCGGGAGCTCAATTTGTCGCTGTTCAAGGACGAACCGCGGACATGAGGAGCGACGGTAAATGACGATTGCCGCGAACTTTTCGCACGAAATAGACCTAAGAATATATTGGGAGGATACGGATGCGGGCGGCGTGGTGTATTACGCAAATTACCTGAAATTCATGGAGCGCTGCCGGACCGAATGGCTTCGGGCGCTGGGGATGGATCAGCAGCGCATGCGGATCGAGCGCCGGCTGCAGTTCGCCGTGGTCGACCTGACGGTGGATTTTCTGCGGCCGGCGGTGCTGGATGATGAAATTACCGTCACCGCAGCTTTGGAGCGCCTCGGCGGCGCTACCATCGCGTTCCGCCAGGAAATATGGCGCGGAGACGTACAGCTGATCGATGCCGACACGCGGGTCGCCTGTCTTGATTCCGCGACACTGAAGCCGCGCGCGATCCCCAAGGATCTGTTTTCGGAGTGGCGTAATGCCGAATGACCTGTCGGTTTGGATGCTGGTGCTGCTGGACGCCAGTCCGGTCGTGCAGGGCGTGATGCTGCTGTTGGTGTTCGCATCCATATCCTCATGGGCCGTCATATTGCGCAAGAGCCGCGTCATCTCACAGTCGCGCCGGCAGGCCGATCAATTCGAAACGGCGTTCTGGTCGGGCGGCGATCTCGGCACACTTTACCGCAGCATAGAAACCAAGGGACGGGCCGGCACCGGAATGCAAAGCATTTTCGAGTCCGGCTTCGGCGAGTTCAGCCGCCTCCGGCAGCAGGCGACTCCCGCCGATCTGCTGCTCGAGGGCGCGAGGCGCACGATGCGCGTGGCGCAAATGCGCGAAATCGACCGGCTGGAGCACAACCTGGCCATGCTCGCCACCGTCGGTTCCATCAGCCCGTACGTCGGATTGTTCGGGACGGTGTGGGGCATCATGAGTTCCTTCCACAACCTCGGCAACGTGCAGCAAGCCACATTGACCGCGGTGGCGCCCGGCATCTCCGAGGCGCTGATCGCCACGGCCATGGGACTGTTTGCGGCGATTCCGGCGGTGGTGGCATACAACCGGTTCGCGGATCAGGTGAGCCGCCTGGAATTGCGTTTCGATACCTTCATGGAGGAGTTCTCCACCATATTGCAGCGCTACGGGCCGAATCGAACGGTGCCGGGGTAGCTGCATGCCTTTGAATACCCGCCGGCGGAAATTGATGGGTGAGATCAACGTCGTACCCTACATCGACGTCATGCTGGTGCTGCTGGTGATCTTTATGATCACGGCGCCGCTGCTCAAGGAGGGTGTCAAGGTCGAACTGCCGGAAACCGGAGCACAGCCCATCGATCCGGCCCTGCTGGCGAAACACGATCCCCTGATCCTGACCATCGACGCGCGCGGCAGTTTGTACATCAACATCGGCCGCAATCCCGACCAGCCCGTGTCGGAGGCCACCGTGAGTTCGCGGACGGCGGCGGTCCTGCGCCGTGAACCGCAGACGCCGGTGCTGGTCCGGGCCGACACCGCGGTTCCCTATGGAGTGGTGATGCGTGCCATGACGCTGATGCAGCGCGCCGGCGCGACCAAACTCGGCTTTCTCACCGATCCGGAGCGCGCGTTGCCGCCGGCACGCAAGGAACAGAGCGGCTCCGCCGCAGGGGCGCAGTAGATGTCCGGCGGCCTGCGTGAATATTCGGGCTCGCTGTTTCTGTCCTTGCTGTTGCACGGCATGATCGCGGCCGCGTTCATCCTGGCCGCGCTGATGCATTTCTCGACCGACGCACCGCATGCGGGCCTCGCGTCGCCGCCGATCGATGCCGTGTTGGTCGATTCCCGCGTGCTGCATGCCGCCGATGAAGCCAGGGCAGCCGCTGCCGCCCAGGCTCGCGCGGCAGCAGAAGCCAAGGTTGCAGAGGAGGCACGCGCCGCGCAAGCCGCGGCGGCCGAGGAGAGGGCCGCAGCCGACGCGACAGCGGCGGCCGATGCCCAGGCCGCGGCCGACGCCAAGGCCGCTGCTGACGCCAAGGCCAGCGCCGCGGCGGCAGAGGCCGCAACACAGGCCGCCGAGGAGACGGCGCGACGCCAGGCCGCCGAGAAGGCGCGCGCCCAGCAGGACGCCCGGCGCGCCGAGGAGGCACGGCGGGCGGCGGCAGCCAAAAGCGCCGCTGACGCGCAGGCGGCTGCCGAGGCCAGACGTGCCGCCGAGCAGCACGCTCGGTCGGAACGCGAGGCGGAGCTTCGCCGTCAGATGGCGGAGGAAGAGCATGTCAGCGCAGTGGAGTCCGGACCCTTGGCCGATCAATACCGCCTGAGTCTCGAGAATCGCATCATCCATGCGTGGCTGAAGCCCCCATCGGCCCGACTCGGTATCGATTGCCGCGTCGAAGTGACGCAGGTTCCGGGCGGAGAGGTGGTCGGCGCGCGCGTGACGCAATGCAACGGCGATGCCTCCGTCCGCCAGTCGATCGAAAATGCGGTCTATCGCGCATCGCCGCTGCCCGAACCCCCCGATCCCGCCCTGTTCCACAGAACCTTCGTATTCGAGTTCAAACCCCAATGAATAAAAAGCTGACCTGTTTCGCCGTGATCGCGACCCTGGTTCTGTGCCGGCAAGCCCGGGCGGAATTCGTGGTGGAAATAACGCGTGGCCAGGCCGAAGCGATTCCGATCGCGGTGGTGCCGTTCTCCACGGCCGCGGATGCCGCGGCATCGTTCGATGTCGCACAGCTGGTCAGCGACGATCTGGCGCGCAGCGGGCGCTTCAAGACGATGGACCGCAGGGACATATTCGATGAGCCGCACACCGGCGCCGCAATCGCGTTCGACGACTGGCGCAGGCTCAACAACGACTACATCGTCGTCGGCCAGATGAGCGCCGAGGGACCGGATCATTTCAACATCGTCTTCGAGCTCTATAACGTGCTCACCCGCCAACGGCTGCTCGGCTACCAGATCGGCACGAATCGCGCGGGTCTGAGGCTCGCAAGCCATCAGGTCGCCGATATGGTGTTCGAAAAAATCATCGGTGTGCGCGGTGCATTCGCGACCCGCATCGCCTACATATCCGTGCTGGGAAGCCTCCCGAACAAGAGCTACCGGCTGGTCGTCGCGGACGCCGATGGCGAGAATCCGCACGTGGTGATGCAATCCAATGAGCCCCTGATGTCGCCCGCGTGGTCGCCCGACGGGTTGAGTCTGGCGTACGTGTCATTCGAGGACCGGTTGCCCTCTGTGTACGTGCAGACCTTGAAGACCGGCGAGCGGCACCGGGTGTCCGCGCGGGCCGGGGTCAATCAGGCACCGGCCTGGTCGCCGGATGGCAAGAAGCTTGCGCTCACCTTGTCGACCCGCGATGGAAATCTGGATATCTACGTGCTGGATCTCGCGACGTCGGCGCTCACCCGCATCACCGATGATCCGGCGATCGACACGGAGCCGCAGTGGTCCAAGGACGGGCAGAGCCTGTATTTCACCTCGGATCGGGCCGGGGGTCCGCAGATCTACCGCATAGGGCTCGGCAAGGACGACCGGCCGCGGCGGCTGACTTTTCAGGGCAATTACAATGCCAGGCCGCGGCTCTCGCCCGACGAATCGCAGCTAGCGTTCGTCACCCAGGAGGACGGAGCCTACCGCATCGCCACCATGGATCTGCATGCGCGCGGCGACATTCAGGTGCTGACCAAGGGCCGGTTCGACGTCTCGCCAAGCTATGCGCCGAACGGTGCCGTCATCATCTACGCCACCCGCGACCGCGGGCGCGGGGTGTTGGCGCTCGTCAGCGCGGATGGCCGGGTTCAGGAGCGGCTGGCGTCGAGCGAAGGTGAGTTGCAGGAACCCGCGTGGGGGCCTTTCTGAGCGTGATGCCCCAAACTTAAGGTACACAACCGCAGAATTCATGGGTACGCTTGGCTCAATGCAAACTACGGACGGAGAAGATCAATGAAGCGATTAGCATCGATTTCCCTGCTGCTGGTGGCCGCCGTGCTGTTGGCGGGATGCCCGAAGAAGCCGACCGTGGTCGAACCGCCGGCCGCGGGCAGCCGGATACCCGGCACCTCCGACGCGGCCGGAGCCGCAGCGTCGACCAGTACCAGACCGCTGGGCGCCGACGCCGGCATCAACGGCAAGGGTATTGCCGAGGGCGGACCCCTGGGGCGCAAGATTATCTACTTCGATTTCGACAAGTCGGAGATCAAGCCGGAATTCGCCGACGTCATCACCGCGCACGCGCATTATCTGACCGCGAACGCCGCACTGAAGGTCAAGCTCGAGGGCAACACCGATGAGCGCGGTACGCGTGAGTACAACATCGGCTTGGGCGAGCGGCGGGCGCAGGCAGTGCGCCGCGCCCTGATGCTGCAGGGCGTCGCCGAATCCCAGATCACGACGGTCAGCTTCGGTGCAGAGCGGCCCGCGGTCGATGGCGACAACGAGGCGGCATGGGCGCAGAATCGCCGCGTCGAGATGGTTTACGCGCCGTGACGAGCCGCCGCCTCGACATGGCCCTGGTGTGTCTCGCCATCGTGAATCTGGCGGCATGCGCGACGAACCCTGAAAAAGACCCGGTGCAAATCAAGCTCAATGATCTCGACACGCGGCTGGCGCGCATAGAGCGGGTGGTGGCGAATCAGAGTCTGCTCGACCTGGCGAACGAGATCGAGGCCCTGCGCAGCGACGTGCGCGCCTTGCACAACGATGTCGATGTCCTGAGCAACAGTCTCGAAGCCAATCGCAAGCAACAGCGCGACTTGTACTCCGATCTGGACCATCGCCTGAAGGCACTGGAAGCACGCGGCGCGTCCAGCCCGGTTCCGCCCGGCGGCACGCCGGGCGGAGTGCCCGGCTCCAGCGGTGCACCGGCGCCAGCGACCGCAGACTCGGGCGGCGCGGCGTTGCCGGTGCCGGATGGCTCCGACCGAGCCAACTATCAGGCAGCCTTTGCGCTCTTGCGCGACAGTCAATACGACAAGGCAATCCCCGCGTTTGAGCAATTTCTGGCCTCCTTCCCGGACAGTTCCCTGGCGGAAAACGCGCAATACTGGCTGGGCGAGGCGTATTACGTGAACAAGGCCTTTCCGGAGGCGCTCGGCGCATTTCAGAAAGCCGTGGACAAATACCCGCAGTCGCGCAAGCTCCCGGATGCGCTGCTCAAAATCGGATACTGCGACTACGAGTTGAAACAATGGGAATCGGCGAAGGAAGTTCTTGCGCAGGTGGCGACGAAATATTCGGACACGCCGGCCGGACGACTGGCGGCGCAACGGCTCGATAAAATGGCGGCCGAGAAGCATTGATTGGAATGCGACTGCGGGTCAACGAGATATTTCACTCCATACAGGGAGAGGCGGATGCTGTCGGCCACCCCACGGTGTTCGTGCGGCTGACCGGCTGTCCGTTGCGCTGCCAATATTGCGACACCGAATATGCGTTTCACGCCGGCGACTGGACCGACATCGACGCAATCCTGGAAAAGGTCGCAGGTTACGGTGCGTCGCATGTATGCGTCACCGGCGGCGAACCGCTGGCACAGCCGAATTGCCTGCCGCTGCTCCGCCGATTGTGCGACGCAGGATTCCGCGTATCGCTGGAGACGAGCGGCGCGCTGGACATCGCGGGAGTCGATTCGCGCGTGGCGCGGGTGATCGACGTCAAGACACCGGGTTCGCACGAATCACATCGCAATCGAATCGAGAATTTCGGCCTGATCCGGACCACCGATCAGCTCAAGTTCGTGATCTGTTCCCGTGACGACTACGATTGGAGCCGTGGGTTCCTCGATCAACACGCGCTGCATGGGCGCTGCCAGATCCTGTTCTCGCCGAGCTACACCGAGGTGCCCGCGGCTCAGTTGGCGGAGTGGATCCTGGCGGACCGGCTGGCGGTGCGCTTTCAATTACAGCTCCACAAGGTTTTGTGGGGCGACGTACCGGGCAAGTAAGGCGCGGTGAACCCGGAGAAGCGCGCCGTGGTGCTGCTGTCGGGCGGTCTTGACTCGGCCACCGTGCTCGCCCTGGCGAGCGCGCGGAATTTCGATTGTTACGCACTCAGTGTCCACTATGGCCAGCGCCACAGCGCGGAACTGGCCGCAGCCGGCCTGATTGCGGCTCGGCTCGGGGCACGCGAGCATCGGCTGATGGCGGTCGACCTGGCCGGTATCGGGGGTTCGGCGCTGACCGACGACGGCATTGCGGTCCCCCAGTCGCCGTCCGCCGGCATACCAGTCACCTATGTACCCGCGCGTAACACCCTGCTGCTGTCGCTGGCCCTCGCTTGGGCGGAGGTGCTGGAGGCGCGCGACCTGTTCATCGGGGTCAATGCGGTCGACTACTCCGGGTATCCCGATTGCAGGCCGGAATTCGTCGCCGCCTTCGAGCGGCTGGCCAGGTTGGCCACCAAGGCAGGCGTAGAGGGATCCCCGCTGACCATCCACGCGCCCCTGATCGCGCTGTCGAAGGCCGACATCATACGCACGGGCCTCGAACTCGGTATCGACTACGGCACGACGGTATCGTGCTACCAGGCCGACGCCGGCGGTAGAGCCTGCGGCAAATGCGATTCCTGCCGGCTGCGAGCCGCCGGATTCGCGGAGGCGGGCGTCGCCGATCCCACGCGTTATCAATGATCCAGCGCTTAAGTTCGGCTATCATGCGCGCCTGCAAACGGGACGGTAGCTCAGTTGGTAGAGCAAGGCCCTTTTAAGGCTTTGGTCCTGGGTTCGAGTCCCAGCCGTCCCACCAATGAAAACATAGAGTTAGCTCCAAAAAACTGCGGCGGCCTGACATTGTCAGGCACGTAACGTGGCACCCGTCATGGGGAAAGTAAGGGCGGAATATGACGCGCACGAACGCTCATCTATGGATTGTGCCACTTCTACTGGTGCAGATAGCGGCCTCGGACGAGGCTGGCGGTCCGCGGTACACGTCCGATGGTAGATTGATCGTTCCCGAGGATTACAGGGAGTGGGTTTTTCTGAGCGCCGGCCTGGACATGAGCTACTCCGACGCACCGGCAATGGTCGGGCACTCGATGTTCGATAACGTATTCGTGGATCGCGGGTCCTGGCAGCGGTTCAAGGCGACGGGTCATTGGCCGGATCGTACTATGCTCGTAATGGAGTTACGCGGCGCGACCACCCGTGGATCGATCAACAAGCGCGGCAAATATCAGACCGACGAGCGGATGACCATCGAGATGCACGTCCGCGACGAAGGCCGCTTCAAGGGTGGCTGGGCATTCTGGGTGACCGACGGCGTGGCACCAGCGCAGCAGGTCCCGTACGCCGCCGATTGCTACTCGTGCCATCTGCAACACGGCGCCGTCGACACGACGTTCGTGCAGTTTTATCCGACGGCGCAAGCGATCGCCAAGAAGGCGGGTACCTTCCACGAGCCGTGAATGCTCGGGCGATGCCCGTCCGTCCACCGTTACCAACCAAACCGGCCTCCGTAACCAAGCCCATACCCGGGACCCCAAGGTCCCCACGCGTTCCAATTCCACTCGGCATCCGAGTAGGAATCGGCGGTCATCCGCTGTTCATCGGCGAGCTGTCGTTTCTGCTGGTCCTGCCTGTATTGACCGTAGGCTTGCTGCGTTCCCACATACAGACAACCACAAACCAGCGGATCGGCATAGATGTAGTGAATGGTGTCGCCGTTCTCGCGCTTGACAAAGTGGTTTGGCGGCAAGCGACTGAGCATCGCTTTTCTCTCGGGAGTATTGGCCGGTCGAATGATGAAGCCCGCGGCGGCCAGGTTGTCTTCGTGTCGGATGACGATTTGCTGCTGAGTTTGACAGGCGGCCAGCGCCGCGATACCGGACAGAAACACAGCGGCAGCGGCAAGACGGAAACGGCGCCGGGGCTTGCAGCTGACAAACCTATTCGGATTCATACGTTGTTTCCTATCAAGATCAAAAAAACCTCGATGGCCACTTGCGGTGGTCCACCGAGGTAGCAAGTCCCGGCTTGGGGATGACAGGCCGGGGTTTGCGCTCTTGACGAGCGCAGGGGTCGTTTACCGCGTCCATCGCGATATGGGCTTGATCGTAAGCGTCCACGACCGCAGGCACTGTCTGCTAACGTACTTAAGGGCACGAAGAAGGCGTCTGGAATACCGGCGGGGATCGTGTCAGCCGGGCGATGAAGCCCAGCATCAGCGAGGGCGTTGGGTTATTGTTGTCCGCCGAATTTACGCGTCTTAACGGAGAGGCCATGAGATCGATTTTCGCGCGCCACGCCGCGCTGATTGCCCTGACTCTGGCGGCCGCTCCGCTTGAGCCTGTCCTGGCAGCCGCTGCGAACGCCCAGTACAGCGACGATGAGGTCGCCAAGGCGGCGTCGGAGTTCTTCAGCACGGGTGCCAAGGATTTGTCGGATGTGCTCGCCAAGGTATTGAAGGAGAAGGGGCATCCGGTGGCCATCATTCGCGGCGAGGAGGCCGGTGGTGCGCTCGGCGTCGGTGTGCGCTACGGCCGGGGCGAGCTCATTTTCAAGGGTGCCCCGGGGCGCAAGGTGTATTGGCAGGGCCCCTCGATCGGATTCGACGCCGGCGCCAACGCCGTCAAGGCGTTCATCCTGGTCTATGATCTACCCACGGCCGATGCGCTTTTCAAGCGTTTTCCCGGCGTGGAGGGCAGTCTGTATTTCGTCGGCGGATTCGGCGTGAATTATCTGCAACGGGATGGGGTTGCGCTGGCGCCGGTTCGATTCGGGGTGGGATGGCGCCAGGGAATCAGCCTGAGCTACATCAATTTCTCGCGCACGCTGCGCTACAACCCGCTCTAGCCGGCAACCCGCTGGCTGCCAATCCGCCGGCTGCCAACCCGCCGCCGCGCCGCCCGCGCCAATCGCGGGCGGACGCGGCTTCCGAGGATCAGCCCGCGGGGCTGCCCTCGACCTGGATCTGCAGCTTCACGGCCATATTGAAGCCGTATTTGTCGCCGAAGTTCACTCCGTAATCGGCGCGATTCAGTGTGGCCGTGGCGTCTGCACCGCAGACTTCCTTCTTGCTCATCGGATCCGGCTTGCACAGAAACTTGTCGATGTTGAGCGTGAGCGGCTTGGTCACGCCGTGCAGCGTGAACGTTCCCTCGGCCTGCGTCGGAGACGTGCCGCTGAACTTCGTGAACTTGCCCTTGAAGGTGGCGGTCGGGTATTTCGCCACGTCGAAGATGTCCGCGGATTTCGCGTGCTCATTCAGCTTCGGCATGCCGAAGTCAATCGAGCTGACGTCCACCGTGACCTCGATGGTTCCGGCCTTCGCGTCCCGGTCCAGCACCACCGTTCCGGAACTCGTGTCGAACTTGCCGCGCCAAACCGACAGCCCGCCCTTGTGGTCGGCTTCGAAGCTCGGATAGGTGTGGTTCGGATCGAGCACGTAGGTTACCGGCGCGGCAAACACGCCGGCGCTCGCAAAGGCGGCGATAGTCGCCAATACAATTCGATTCATTGAGGGCTCCTTGGAAGATGCGGGGAAGTATACTGAGCCGGATTCGCCATCCCGCGACGGCCATGGCACCCGGCCACCTCGGGTGCGGATAATAGCCGAATTCAACCGATTTCTTCTTAATTAATCGTTATATCACCGCAACCGATGGTACTGATCGAGGTAGTCCATGGAACTGTTCACCGCCCTTGCTACGCGCGCCTCCGCCGGCCAGCTCGCCGAGCCGGGTCCCACACCGGAGGAACTGCTCAGGATCATCGAAGCGGCTGAACGGGCGCCGGACCACGGCCGTCTGAAGCCGTGGCGTTTGATCGTGCTCGATGGCGATTCCCGCGGGCGCTTCGCCGATGCAGTGGTGGCCGCGCGCGTGGCTCGGCCGCCGGCTCCGACCCCCGAACAGCTGACATTGGAGCGCGACAAGGTCTGGCGATCGCCGGCGATGGTCGTGGTCGGCTGCAGCGTGCAGCGCGACAACCCCAAGGTGCCGGAGATCGAGCAGGTCGTTGCGGTGGGCGCAGCCGCGGAGAACCTGTTTCTGGCGGCGCACGCGCTCGGCTACGGTGTCATGTGGAAAACCGGGCCCGCCGCCTATGATCCCGGCGTCAAGGCCGCAGTTGGGCTACGGCCTGACGACCACATCGTGGGTATCATGCATCTGGGAACGCGGGTGAAGTGAATGATCGCCCGCGCAGGGAAACCGCCTTGATCAGGGCCCACGCCGGCATCCCCGGCCGCAGCGACAGTTCGCGGGTCGCGGCCTTGGTGATTCGCGCCAGAATAGGCGTGGCTCCGATGTCGAGGGAAATCAAGTCGGCTTCGTCGTCGTCGTCGGTGACCGCCCCGACGGTTGCTTCCAGCACATTGCGCACGCTCAGATTCTGCGGAGCTTGCGAGGCGACGATGACGTCACGCGCCAGGATTTGAATCCGCAGTGTGGCGCCGATCGCGGCTCCGGGGGCGCGCAGCCGCAGTTCGCCGAAGCCCACCCTGACGCGGGTCAATCCCGCTGCATCGATGCCGAGCACCTGCCCGTCCACGATTGCACCGACGGCGTCGGCGCCGATGATGGCGCGCAGCTCCTGACGCAGGTTCATCTCGCCGATGCCGCCCTGCGCGACCACCAGGCCGCGTTCGATCAGCACGATGTGCGTGGCGAGGCGCAGCACCTCTTCGAAGTCGTGGCTCACGTACACCATGGGTATGGCCAGCCGGTCGCGCAAACTCTCCAGGTACGGCAGCAACTCCGCGCTCTTGGCGGCGTCCAACGATGCCAGCGGTTCGTCCAGCAACAGCAATCGCGGTTGGGTGAGCAGCGCCCGGGCGATCGCCACGCGCTGCCGTTCGCCGCCGGACAGCTGGTGCGTTCTGCGCGCCAGCAGCGGCGCCAGCCCGAGCAGGTCAATGGTGGACTCGAAGCTCACGAAGGACGCGCCGACGGCTCTTTTCTGCGCATAGCGCAGATTCGATTCGACGTTCAAATGCGGAAAGAGCCGCGCATCCTGGAACACATAGCCGATGCGACGGCGCTCCGGCGGCACGTCGAGCCGCCGCCGGGTGTCGAGCAGCACCTCGTCATCGAGCTGCACCAGCCCCGAGTCCGCCTCGAGCAGTCCGGCGATGATTTCGACGAGCGTGCTCTTGCCGCAGCCGGAGCGCCCGAACAGCGCGACCACGCCGGGCGTGGGCATTTCGAAGCGTGCATCGAGCTCGAAGGACCCGCGGCGTTTTTGCACGGCAACGCGCAGCATCACCGCCCCAGCATGCGGCGCGTGCGGCGGCCGAGCCACTCCGCGAGCACGAGCCCGCATACTCCAAGGGTCAGCGACATGCCTGCAAGGCGCGCTGCGGCAGCGTCCCCCCCCGGCGACTGCAACGCCGTATACAAGGCCAGCGGCAGGGTGCGGGTTTCGCCGGGAATATTGGATACAAACGTGATGACCGCGCCGAATTCTCCCAAGCCGGCGGAAAATGCCGTGATGACGCCGGCGAGGATGCCGGGGAGCATCAGCGGCAGGGTGACCGTCGCGAACCGATCGAGGGGACCCGCACCCAGGGTTCGGGCCGCATCCTCGAGGCCGCGGTCCACGTTTTCGAGCGACAGCCGCATGGCGCGCACCATGAACGGAAAGGTCATCACGGCGGTGGCGAGCGCAGCGCCGTTGCGCGTGAATATCAGCCGTATGTCCAAAGTGCGGTCGAGCCAGCCGCCGATGGCGCCGCGTGTTCCGAAGGTCAGCAGCAGCAAATAGCCGGTCACCACCGGCGGCAGCACCAACGGCAGATGCACCAATGCATCGAGCACGATGCTGCCGACGAAGCGGTGCCGGCTGAGCATCCAGGCGAGCAGAACCGCGAACGGCAGTGCCGCCAATACGCCGCGTGTTGCGACGATCAGGCTCAATTGCAGGGCTTCGCTCTCGCCGGGGCTCAACCAGTTCATGAGGGGCAATCTACAGGGCGGTGCAGGGCTTCATCCGGCAGGCAGTATACTGCGTGGGCGAGAGTCCTCGAGGATGTGATCAATGCCCTATTATCGCGCCGTGGCGCAAGCGCCGGCGTCGACACCTGAACGGATCGGTGTTTTGGTCGTCAATCTGGGCACGCCGGATTCTCCGTCCTATTTGGCGGTTCAGCGCTATCTGCGCGACTTTCTGGGCGATCGGCGCGTCATCGACACCTCGCGGCTGATCTGGCTGCCGCTTCTGTACGGCGTCGTGCTGCCTTTTCGGCCGATCCGCACCACGCGCAATTATCGCAAGATCTGGATGCGCGACGGTTCGCCGCTGGCCGTGTATTCCCGCGGCCTGACCGAGAAAATCGCGGCGCTGCTGCGCACCAGTTACGGTGACCGGGTGCGTGTCGAACTCGCCATGACCTACGGCAATCCCAGCATCGCCGGCGCAATCCAGTCCCTCGCCGAGCAGAACGTCAGGCGCCTGCTGGTGCTGCCCCTGTATCCTCAATACTGCTCCTCGACCACCGGCTCGGTGTTCGACCGGACCAGTCAGGCCCTGCAGCGCTGGCGCTGGCTGCCGGAGACACGCTTCGTCAACGACTACTTCGACGACTCCGGCTACATCGATGCGCTGACGGCCCAGATCCAGGATCACTGGGCGGCGGCGGGTGAACGCTCGCATCTGTTGCTGTCGTATCACGGCATTCCCGCGGTCTACGTCGCGGAGGGCGATCCTTACCGCTTCCAGGCCGAAAGCACGACGCGGCTGCTGGTCGAGCGGCTCGGTCTGGGAGCCGGTGAATTTTCCCACTGTTACCAATCCCGCTTCGGGTCGGTGGTCTGGCTGCAGCCTTATACGGAAGATGTGCTCAAGTCCCTGGCCGCACGCGGGGTGCGCAAGCTGACCATCGTGTCGCCGTCGTTCGCGGTCGATTGCCTGGAGACCTTGGAGGAAGTGGCCATTGAATACCGGCACAAATTCCTCGAACTGGGGGGCGAGCAATTCGGCCTGGTGCCGGCGCTGAACGACACGGATCGGCACTCCGAACTGCTCGGCGCCATCATCAAGACCCACCTTCAGGGCTGGATCTAGAGCCCCTCCCCGGGGTCCGCGACCGGGTCTTGCCAGGGATACGGGCCGGTGCTAGATTCCAAGCCCATGTGTTCGCACGGATGCATATCGATCGGTAGCCCCCGCGGCCTGGTGTCGCTGCGGGCGTTTGCGCTGCCTCTGCGCCGCTAGGCGCCACCTATCGCGCTATCGGTCGGCGCTTACAAGACCGCAAACATCCTCAAAACCAAAAAACGGACCGCTTTCGTCGCGCAGTGCGAATGAGAAATCACCATGTTGCGTAATCCATCGACCAAGTATCGTGCATTCACCCCGGTCGGCTTGACCGATCGAACCTGGCCCAATCGAGTGATCAGCGCCCCGCCGCTGTGGTGCAGCGTCGATCTGCGGGACGGCAACCAGGCACTGATCGAGCCCATGGATGCCATCCGCAAGCGCCGTATGTTCGACATGCTGGTCAAGACCGGCTTCAAGGAAATCGAGGTCGGATTTCCGGCTGCCTCACAGACCGATTTCGATTTTGTGCGGGAAATCATCGATCAGCGGCTCGTTCCGGACGATGTGACCATCCAGGTATTGACCCAGGCGCGGCCCGAACTGATCGCCCGCACCTATGAATCGTTGAAGGGTGCACGGCGGGCGATCGTGCATGTGTACAACTCGACCTCGGTGGCCCAGCGGCGGGTGGTATTTCGCCTGGACCGCGCCGGCATCATCGATATCGCAGTGCGCGGCGCGACTGCGGTACGCGAATTCGCGCTGCGGGACGCCGGCACCGAATGGGTTTTTGAATACAGTCCCGAAAGCTTCACGGGTACCGAACTGGATTTCGCCGTGGAGATTTGCAATGCAGTCAATGCGGTGTGGGAGCCGACCCCGAACCACAAGTCGATTCTCAATCTGCCGGCCACGGTGGAGATGGCCACACCCAATGTTTACGCGGACCAGATCGAATGGTTCTCGCGCAACGTCGATCGTCGCGACAGCCTGGTGATCAGTGTGCATCCGCACAATGACCGCGGCACGGCCGTGGCGGCAGCTGAACTTGCGGTGATGGCTGGCGCTGAGCGCGTGGAAGGCACCCTGTTCGGTAACGGGGAGCGCACCGGCAATGTGGACGTAGTGACATTGGCCCTTAACTTATATTCGCAAGGTATTGATCCAAAACTGGATTTCTCCAATATCAACGAAGTCGCACGTTGCGCGGAGGCCTGCAACCAGCTGCCTATCCACCCGCGTCACCCCTATGTCGGCGATCTGGTGTTCACGGCATTTTCCGGCTCGCATCAAGACGCAATCAAAAAGGGTCTCGCGGCGCGCGCGGATAATGACCTGTGGGATGTGCCCTATCTGCCCGTCGACCCGACGGATCTGGGCCGATCCTACGATTCCATCATTCGGGTCAACAGCCAGTCCGGCAAGGGCGGTGTGGCCTATTTATTGGAGCGCGACTACCAGTTGGTGATGCCCAGGCGCCTGCAAATAGAATTCAGCCAGGTTGTACAAACTGCCGCAGATATTTCTGGCAAGGAATTGACTTCAAAAGAATTATGGGAGCTTTTTTCCAGCGAGTATTTGCGCCCCCGGGCGCCCTTCGTCTACCGCTCGCATCAGCTCGCGGCGTCCACCGACGGGGCTGACAGCGAACGGCTGTCCCTACAGGTGGAGCACGACGGCCGGTTGGAGACGCTTCATGGCCAGGGTTCCGGTCCCATCGACGCGGTGGTCAAGGCCCTTGGACTGGAATTCGATGTGCTGTCCTATGAGGAGCACTCGCGCGGGCAGGGCAGCGCCGCGCAGGCTGTTTCTTACATCGAAATCACCACACGCTCCCGACGCACCTTGTTCGGCGCCGGCATGCACCCCAATATCATCACGGCATCGCTGCTGGCCGTGTTATCGGCAGTCAACCGCGCCGTGGCGCAAGCAGCCTTGCCGGCCCGGGCCGAGAAGGCGAGGACCGGCACCTGACCGATTGCCAGCCCTTGAATGCGGGGCAGAATCCGATATAGTGCGCAACTTCATGCCCCGGGGCCGGTCGATCCTATTGATTTCAAGGGCTTTTCTCGAAAAATGAGCGAACGCGAAGACGAACATTTCGATATCGATGATGAATTTCTTGGCGAAGCCGAAGAATCTCATGATTTCGATCCACTGTTGGAGCGCACGGAACGTCGACCCAAAGCGGCCGCGGCGGGCAAACGCGGTAAGGCGGCGTGGAGCCGGGTCGAGGATGTGCTCGCGGAACGTCAGTTGGAAAAAGAGTTGCGCGACATTTTCGAAGACGAATAGTTGATTCATACCGCGGGCCTGCCGGGCTTGCGGTCCCGCAATCGCCCATCCAGTCAATTCCATGTCAGACAGCAACCAAGTCTGGGTCGTCCTCAAATTCGGCGGCACCAGCGTCTCAACTGCCGACAATTGGCACAACATTGCGGCCGTGCTGAAGGATCGAATGGCCGGCGGCATGCGCCCGGTGGTCGTGCATTCGGCTCTTTCCGGGATTACGGACCGGCTCGAGGGACTGTTGTGCGCCGCGCTTTCCCGGCAGCATTCTCCGATCCTCGAGCGGATCGAAGCCGCGCACCGCGAACTGGCCGCAGACCTGGGCGTCGATCCGGGTGCGCGCTTCGCCGCCTTCATGCAGGAACTGCGGCAGCTGGCCGATTCGCTCGCGGGTGCCCCGGAGTGCGGCGACGCGATTCGCGCGCGGGTCATGGCCATGGGCGAGCTCCTCGCCACGAGCCTCGGCGCCGTGTATCTCAATGCGCGCGGAATCGCCACCACCTGGGTCGATGCGCGCCGCGTGCTGCGCGCGCAGCAGCGCGACAATGCGACCACCAAATCCGGTTTGTTGTCGGCGACCTGTGATTTTTCACCCGACGCGCCGCTGCGGACCGAGTGGGGTGCGCTCGACGAGGTCGTCATTACCCAGGGATTCATCGCCTCCAACGAGGCCGGCGAGACGGTGCTGCTCGGACGCGGCGGGTCGGATACCTCGGCGGCCTATATCGCCGCCAAGCTCGGCGCCGCGCGTCTGGAAATTTGGACGGATGTTCCCGGCATGTTCAGCGCCAATCCCCGGGCCGTGCCCACCGCCCGGTTGCTGCGTGCGCTGCACTATGACGAGGCGCAGGAAATTGCGAGCAATGGCGCCAAGGTCCTGCATCCCCGCTGCGTGCTGCCGGTGCGCCAATACCGGATTCCGCTGCACGTCTACGCCACACAGGCACCGGGCCTGGAGGGCACCGTCATCTCCGCGAGCGTTGCGGATAGCGCCGCGCAGGTCAAGGCCATCGCCATCAAAAAGGGGATCACGCTGGTATCGATGGAAAGCCCGGGCATGTGGCACCAGGTCGGCTTTCTGGCGGATGCGTTCCAGGTGTTCAAGCAGCACGGCCTGTCGGTTGACCTGATATCCACCTCCGAGACGAACGTCACCGTGTCGCTGGACCCGACAGCCAACACCCTCGATGCCCGGGTGATCGATCGGCTCACTGCGGCGCTCACGGCGCTCTGCCGGGTGCAGATTTTGGGGCCCTGCGCATCGCTGAGCCTGCTGGGCCACAACATCCGAGGCATCCTCCATGAACTCGGCGATGCCTTCGAGTTGTTCCAGGACCAGAAAATCTATCTGGTCAGCCAGGCCGCAAACGACCTGAATTTCACCTTTGTGATCGACGAGTCACAGGGCGATCGGCTGGTTCAGCAGCTGCACGAACGGCTGATTCAGCGCATCGGCTCCGACAAGGTGCTCGGTCCCACGTGGCAGGAGCTGTTTTCCGCCGCGCCGGCCGTGGCCGCGCAACCCGAATGGTGGCGGCATGGCGACAGGCGTCGACGGCTGATCGAGATCGCGGCGCGCGAGGCCGCAGCCTTCGTGTACGACGTTGCCGCCCTCGACGGCGCGGTTGCGGCCGTCCTCAAGGTCAAGGCGGTCGACCGTTGGGCCTATGCGATGAAGGCCAACTGGCATCCGCAGATACTGCGGCGATTTCATGCCGCCGGCCTGATGCTCGAATGCGTCTCGCAGGGGGAGATCCTGGCCGCCTTCGACGCCGTCGCCGGCATCGATCCGCAGCGGGTGCTGTTCACGCCCAATTTCGCACCGCGCGGCGAATATGAATTCGGCTTCAAGCAGGGCGTGCAGGTGACGCTGGACAACCTGTATCCGTTGCAGGCGTGGCCGGAGCTGTTTCGCGGGCGCAGTATCTTCGTGCGCATCGATCCCGGTGTGGGGCGCGGCCATCATCACCACGTGCGCACCGCCGGTGCGCATTCCAAGTTCGGCATTCCCTTGGGCGATGCGGATCAGCTGGTGGAATTGGCGCGGCGCGCGGGAGTGAGCGTGACCGGGCTGCATGCACACACCGGCAGCGGTATTTTTAACGTCGCGAACTGGATCGAGACGGGAGAGCTGCTGTGTGGCCTGACCGCGCGCTTTCCGGACGTCAGGGTGATCGATCTGGGGGGCGGTCTGGGCGTGCCTGATCACGCCGGTCACGGCGGATTGGATCTGTGCGCGCTGGACCGTGGAGTGGCCGCACTCAAGGAGAAGATCCCGGGAGTGAGCATCTGGATGGAGCCCGGCCGCTTCCTGGTGGCGGACGCCGGGGTTTTGGTGGCGCAGGTCACCCAGTTGAAAAGCAAGGGCGAGGTTCGATTCGTGGGTGTGGCGACCGGCATGAATTCGCTTATCCGGCCGGCGCTCTACGGGGCGCATCATGAGATCGTCAACCTCACGCGTCTGGATGACCCGGCCACCGAATTGGTCACCGTGGTCGGGCCGATCTGCGAATCGGCCGACGTGTTCGGCATCGACCGGTGGCTGCCGCCGACCCGTGAAGGCGACGTGCTGCTGCTGGCGACCGCCGGTGCCTATGGGCGCGCCATGGCATCGAGCTACAATCTGCGGGCCCCGGCGCCCGAATTCTTCATCCAATAGCGTATTTCATGGGGCGAGAGGCGAGAAATGAATCAGGTCGGCATCATCGGTTGGCGCGGCATGGTCGGATCGGTGCTGCTCGACCGCATGCGCGCGGAGGGGGATTTCGAGGTCGTGCAGCCGACGTTCTTCAGCACTTCCCAGATCGGTGCCGCCGCGCCGGCGAATACCGGTGCGGCCGGAGCGGTGCAAGATGCCAACGACATCGCGCTGCTGGCCAAACTGCCCATGCTGATCAGCGCGCAGGGCGGCGATTACACCCAGGCGGTTCATCCGCAGCTGCGCGCCGCCGGGTGGCAGGGTTATTGGATCGATGCCGCGTCGACCCTGCGCCTGCACGAGGATTCGGTGCTGGTGCTCGACCCGGTCAATCTGGCGGTCATGCAGGCGGCGCAGCGGCGCGGCTTGAAGGACTTCATCGGCGGCAATTGCACGGTTTCCCTCATGCTGATGGCCGTCGGCGGCCTGCTGCGCGCCAACCTGGTCGAATGGATCACGGCGATGACCTACCAGTCGGCATCCGGTGCGGGCGCACAGCACATGCGTGAACTCGTACAGCAGATGGGCGCGATCCACCGGGCCGCTGCGGCGTTGCTGCAGAATCCGGCGGCGGCTATTCTCGAGCTCGATCGCGCCGTGGGAGCCGCGCTGCACGCCGGCGATTTTCCCGTAGAACATTTCGGCGTGCCGCTGGCGGGCAGCCTGATTGCCTGGATCGACAAGGATTTGGGCAACGGACAAAGCCGCGAGGAGTGGAAGGCCGGTGTGGAGGCCAACAAGATCATGGGCACCGAAGCGCATCCGGTGCCGGTCGAGGGCATCTGCGTTCGCGTCGGCGCGATGCGCTGTCACAGCCAGGCGTTGACCATCAAGCTGACGCGCGATGTACCCATGGCTGAGGTGGAGGATCTGATTGCGCGGGGCAATCCCTGGGTGCGCGTGGTGCGCAACGAGCGCGAGGCCACGCTGCGTGAACTCTCGCCCGCGGCGGTCAGCGGGCATCTGCACATACCGGTGGGGCGCCTTCGCAAGCTGTCCATGGGCGGGGATTACCTGTCCGCGTTCACCGTGGGCGATCAGCTGCTGTGGGGGGCGGCCGAACCGTTGCGCCGCACGATGCTGTTCCTGCTGGGTAGACTCACTGGATGAGGCCGGCGCGCACATCCGCCTGCGTGAGGACCTGGATGGGCACCGGCTCGATGTGCCAGATGTCGCTGCAATATTCGCGAATCGTGCGGTCCGATGAAAATTTCCCCGAGCGGGCCGTATTGAGTATCGACATCCGCGTCCATCTTTCCGTGTCCCGATAGGTCTCGGCCACCTTGGTCTGACAGTCGACATAGGACTGGAAATCCGCCAGCAGCATGTAGGGGTCGTGGTACAGCAGGCCGTCCACGAGCGGGCGAAACAATTCGGTGTCGCCCCGCGAGAAGAAGCCGCTGCGGATCAGGTCGATGACGTCGCGAAGCTGGCTGTTGGCCTGGTAGAAGTCCAACGGCCGGTAGCCGGCCGCCTTGAGCGCATAAACCTGCGGAGTGCTCAGTCCGAACAAGAAGAAATTCTCCGCGCCGACCTGGTCGCGGATTTCTATGTTGGCGCCGTCCAGCGTGCCTATGGTGAGTGCCCCGTTCATGGAGAACTTCATGTTGCCGGTCCCGGAGGCCTCCTTGCCGGCGGTGGAGATCTGTTCGGACAGATCCGCTGCCGGGTAGACACGTTGGCCGTTGGTGACGTTGAAATTGGGCAGAAACACGACCTTGAGCCTGTCGCGCACGTCCGGATCCCGGTTCACGACGTCGCCGACCGAGTTGATCAATTTGATCATCAGCTTGGCCAGCATGTATCCGGGCGCCGCCTTGCCGCCGAAGACGAACGTGCGGGGCTGCACGTCGAGGGCCGGGTTCGACTTGATCCCATGATAAAGGGAAACGATGTGCAGCACCTTCAGATGCTGGCGCTTGTATTCATGAATGCGTTTGACCAGAACATCGAACATCGAGTCCGGATCGACGGCGATGCCGGTGCGCTGCAGTGCGAGCGCCGCCAGCTCGCGCTTATTGTGCTGCTTGATTTCCCGCCAGCGGGTCCGGAACCCCGCGTCGCCGGCCAGCGGCTCGAGCAATTTGAGCAGCGAAAGATCCTTCACCCAGCCATCACCGATATGCTCCGTGATCAGCTGCGAGAGCTTCGGATTGCTGAGGGCCATCCAGCGCCGGGGCGTCACGCCGTTGGTCTTGTTGCTGAACTTCTCCGGCCATAATTCGTAGAAGTCCTTCAAAACGTCGGTCTTCAGCAGTTCCGAGTGCAGTTCAGCCACGCCGTTGATCGCGTGGCTGCCGACGCAGGCGAGATGCGCCATCCTGACGAAGCGTTCGCCGCTTTCGTCTATCAACGAAAGACGTGCGAGCCGGGCCTCGTCTCCGAGGAAGCGGATGCGCACCTCGTCGAGAAAACGCGCGTTGATCTCATAGACGATCTCCAGGTGGCGCGGCAGCACCTTGCCGAAAACCTCGATCGACCAGCGTTCGAGCGCCTCGGGCAGCAAGGTGTGGTTGGTATACGCAAATGTCCTGCGGGTCACGGCCCACGCATCCTCCCAGGGCATCACGTACTCATCCACCAGCAGCCGCATGAGTTCCGCGATGGCGATCGCCGGATGCGTGTCGTTCAGCTGAACGGCGAACTTCTCGTGGAATTTCTCCAACGGCAGCTTCTGCAGCCGCAAAATGCGCAGCATGTCCTGCAGCGAGCAGGAAACGAAGAAAAACTGCTGCTCCAGGCGCAGCTCCTTGCCCCGCAGCTGCTCGTCATTCGGATAGAGCACCTTGCTCAGATTCTCGGACGTGACCTTTTGATTGACCGCGCCGTAATAATCGCCGCTGTTGAAGATCGCGAAATCGAAGGATTCCGGCGCCTCCGCCCGCCACAGACGCAGGGTATTGGCGGTATTGGTGTGATATCCCATGATGGGCGTGTCGTACGGCACCCCATTGATGATCTTGTGGGGCACCCAGCGCACTCTCATGCGCTGCTGCTCGTCGGTGTATTTCTCGGTGTAGCCGCCGAGTTTCACGTGCACGGACCATTCCGGTCGGACCAGCTCCCATGGATTGCCGTGGCGCAGCCATTTGTCGGTTTTCTCGATCTGCCAGCCGTCGACGATCTCCTGATGGAAGATCCCGAATTCGTAGCGGATGCCGTAGCCGAGAGCGGGAATCTCCAGCGTGGCCAGTGATTCGATGAAACATGCCGCCAATCTGCCGAGACCGCCGTTGCCCAGACCCGGTTCCTCCTCCTGGCTCAGCAATTCATCGAAGTTCAGGCCGAGTTCCGCGATGCATTGCTGGACACGGCCGAATATTCCGAGATTGATGAGATTGTTGCCGAGGTGCGGCCCCATCAGGAACTCGGCCGACAAATATGCCACCGTGCGCGATCCCTGCTTCGTGTACGCCGCCGCCGTGCTGATCCAGCGCTGCAGCATGCGGTCGCGCACCGCGAAGGCGAGCGCCATGTAGTAGTCGTTCCGGGTGGCCAGCGCCGGGAATTTGCCCTGTACGTAGAAAAGATCGTCAAGGAAGGCGTTCTTCAGCGCATCGGTGCTGAGCGCGGTGCGATCATCCTCGAGTTGTACTTCCTGGTTGGCGGGCGTCGCGCTCGTATTCAAGTGGCTCCTTTGCTTGACAGGGCTTTCGGATTATAGCCGCCGCTGCGCGCCGGCGCGATCACGGCGACCAACATACTTCCAGCGGCGCGCTGATCGCGCGCAGCAGGCCGCGCACGGGCATTTCATCCGCGGGTCCCGGTGCGCAGGCCGCCTCATAGCGGCGCCACTTCGCATCGCCGGCGATCAGCAGCACGATGCGGCGCGAGTCCAGAAGCGCAGTCAGATTCAGCGACAGCCGCGGCTGCGGCGGGGCCGGCGCCCACATGCCGACGCATCCGGCAACCGCGGCCGGATTGAGCGCGCGGTGCAGATTGGGTGAACCGGCAAACAGCGATGCCGTGTGTCCATCCTCGCCCATGCCGAGCAGCGTCGCGTCGAAGGGCCGCGGCACCCGCGCAAAGGTTTCCCACGCCGATACGGCGCCCAAGTCCGGCGTCGGCGCCGCGTTCTTCAGTCCAAGAAAGCTGGCCGCGGCGGCGCGATCCTGCAACAACACGTCGCGCACCAGGCGCTCGTTGCTGGCGGCCTCGGACGGCTCCACCCAGCGCTCGTCGGCGAGCGCAATGCATATCCGTTTCCAGTCAATCGGCTGTGTACGCAGCAGTTCGAACAGTCTCACGGGCGAACGGCCGCCGGACACCACCAGACTCGCAAGGCCGCGGGCGCCGATTGCCGCATCGAGCGCGGCGCCGATCCGCGCCGACAGATCCCGGGCCATCGACTCCGCATCCGTGTAGCGGTGCGCCGCCACAGGGTCAGAGTTCGTCATGCCATGCGTATCCGTCGCGGCCGATCAGTGCGCTGGAGGCCGCGGGTCCCCAGCTGCCTGCAACATACGCCTTCGGCCGCTCGTCGTACTGATCCCAGCCGGCGCGGATGGGGTCGATCCATCGCCAGGCCGCGTCGAGCTCATCGCGGCGCATGAACAGCGTGAGATTGCCCTTCACGGTGTCCATGAGCAGCCGCTCGTAGGCGTCGAGGCTGCGCGTCTTGAATGTTTCGCCGAGATCCAGCGCGAGATCCACCGGCTTCAGGCGCATTCCTTCCCCGGGATTCTTCGCGAGTATGGTCAGCGTGATGCTCTCATCGGGCTGCAGCCGGATCACGAGCAGATTCGCCGCCTGCGTGGTGGGAGGCTTTTCGAATATGGGATGCGGCACCTCGTCGAAGGTCACCACGAGTTCCGTGAGCCGGTCCTGCAGGCGCTTTCCGGTGCGCAGATAAAACGGCACGCCCGCCCAGCGCCAGGTGTCGATCTCCGCCTTCAGCGCCACGAATGTTTCCGTGGTGCTGTGGGCGGCGATATCGGCCTCCTCGAGATAGCCCGGCACCGGTACCCCTCGCACCGCACCGGCCTTGTACTGGCCGCGCACCGTCTTGGTCAGCACGTCGCGATCGCGCAGCGGACGCAGGGCGCGCAGCACCTTGAGTTTCTCGTCCCGGACCGCGTCCGGATCGCTGCTGGCAGGCGGTTCCATCGCCATGATGCACAGCAGTTGCAGGAGATGGTTTTGCACCATGTCGCGCAGCGCGCCGGTGGTGTCGTAGAACTGCCCGCGCCTTTCCACCCCAAGCTCCTCGGCCACGGTTATCTGCACGTGTCGGATGAGACCCCGGCGCCACAGCGGCTCGAACAGGGCATTTCCGAATCGCAGCGCCATGAGGTTTTGCACGGCCTCCTTGCCGAGGTAGTGGTCGATTCTGTAGATCCGGGTTTCCGCGAAGATCGCGCCGACCTGTTGGTTGATCAGATCCGCCGAGGCGACGTCGTTGCCGAGCGGCTTCTCCAGTACCACGCGCGACAATGGCGTGACCACCCCGGCCCCGGCCAGATTCTGGCTGATGTCCGCGAACAGATTCGAGGCGGTCGAAAAAAAGAATATGCGCACGATCTGCTCGCGCCCCGCGAGCAGATCGGTGAGCGCCGCATAGTCCGCGCCGTTCGATGCGTCCACCCTGACGTATTGCAGGAGTCTGCCGAACGCCTCCCAGCGGGCCGCGTCGAACTCCTTGCCGAGGAATTCCCGGCATGCGGACTGCACCAGCGCGAAGTATTCCCCGCGGGTCAGGCTCTTGCGGCCGATGCCGAACACCCGCGACTCCTCTGAAACCTGGCCTGCCGCGTGGCGCCGGTACAGCGCGGGCAACAGCTTGCGAGTCACCAGATCGCCGGTGCCGCCGAACAGCAGCATGTCGAATGTCGGAAGTTGCGCCACGGCGACGTATCCTCAGGATGCCCGCAGAGAGGTTAGCATCAGCGGCCGCATTCTTGTAAGCGTTGCCGATATGGCACAATGAGTCATGGCCTCGGAAATACCTGAAGTGCGGCCGGTCGTGGCCGAAGTCACGGAGCGGATCCGCGAGCGCAGCCGGTCCGGACGGGCGGACTATCTCGCGCGGATGGAGGCGGCGCGGCGGCGCGGTTCGACCCGGGAAGGGCTCTCCTGCACCAATCTCGCGCACGGTTTTGCGGCCTCGGACGCGACCGACAAAGAGGCCCTCAAACGCCTCCAATGGCCCAATGTCGCCATCGTGTCCGCCTACAACGACATGCTGTCCGCGCACCAGCCCTTCGAGCGCTATCCGGCGATCATCAAGCGCGCCGCCCGCGAGGTGGGGGCGGTGGCGCAATTCGCCGGCGGCGTGCCCGCGATGTGCGACGGCGTCACCCAGGGCCAGGCGGGCATGGAACTGTCGCTGTTCAGCCGCGACGTGATCGCCATGGCGACGGCAGTCGCGCTCGCACACAACATGTTCGACTCGGCGCTGTGTCTCGGAATCTGCGACAAGATCGTGCCGGGGCTGCTCATGGGCTCGCTGGCCTTTGGACATCTGCCGGTGATTTTCGTGCCCGGTGGACCGATGCCCTCCGGCATGCCCAACAAGGAGAAAGCGCGCATCCGCCAGCTGTACATGGAAGGCACGGTGGGGCGCGACGCGCTGCTCGAATCGGAGGCAGCGAGCTACCATTCCGCCGGCACGTGCACGTTCTACGGAACGGCCAACAGCAATCAAATGCTGATGGAGGTCATGGGACTGCATCTGCCCGGAGCCGCATTCGTACCGCCGAACACCCCTCTGCGCGACGCTCTCACAGCCGCGGCCGCTCGCCGCGCCGCACGGATCACCGCGCTCGGCGATGAATACCTGCCGCTGGCGCGCGTCGTCGATGAGCGCGCCATCGTCAATGCCATCGTCGGGCTGCTGGCCACGGGAGGCTCTACCAATCATACGTTGCATCTGGTGGCCATGGCGCGCTGCGCGGGGATTGCGATCAACTGGGATGATTTCAGCGATCTGTCGGCGGCGGTGCCGCTGCTGACCCGCATCTACCCGAACGGCAGCGCCGACGTCAACCGGTTTCACGTGGCGGGCGGCATGGCGTTCCTGATACGCGAACTGCTGGATGCCGGGCTGTTGCAGGGTGAAACCAACACGGTCATGGGTCCGGGCCTGCGTGCCTACGCGGCGGAGCCGTGGCTGAATAACGGCGAATTGGCGTGGCGGCCGGCCCCCGTGGTGAGCGGGGATCGCGACGTGCTGCGTCCCGTGACAGACCCGTTCAGCCCGGATGGCGGCCTGAAGCTGTTGCAGGGTAATCTCGGGCGCGCGGTCATCAAGACGTCGGCGATGAAGGCGGAACATCACGTGATCGAGGCGCCGGCGCTGGTGTTCAACGATCAGGAGGAGGTCATCGCGGCGTTCAAGGCGGGCAAGCTCGCGCGCGATTTCGTCGCCGTGGTGCGTTTTCAGGGACCGCGTGCCAATGGCATGCCGGAGCTTCACCAACTGACCCCGTCCCTGGCTTCCCTGCAGAGCAAGGGCTACCAGGTCGCCTTGGTGACCGATGGGCGCATGTCCGGTGCGTCAGGCAGCGTTCCGGCGGCCATTCACGTCACTCCGGAGTGTCTTCACGGCGGCCCGCTCGGCTTGGTACGGGACGGCGATCTCATCCGGCTCGATTGTCACCGGGGAACGCTCGAGGCGCTGGTGGCCGACGCGCACTGGCGGCTGCGGGAGATTCCCAGTCTCGGACACACGGGTAACGAGTCCGGCACGGGGCGCGAGTTGTTCACGACGTTTCGCCGCGTCGCCGGTGATGCGGAAGCCGGCGCCATGTCGCTGATGTGACCGATCCCTGGAGGAGCCGCATGTGAAAATCGCCGACATCGTGGCGCTCGCGCCGGTGATTCCGGTGCTCACCGTCGAGGAACTCGGGCATGCGGTGCCGTTGGCGCGGGCGCTGTCAGCCGGTGGTCTGCGTGTGCTCGAGATCACGCTGCGCACGCCGGTCGCTCTTGCGGCGATCGAAGCGATGCGCAAGGCGGTGCCCGAGGCCATCGTGGGGGTCGGCACCCTGACCCGGGCCGTGGACTTTGCCGCGGCCGACCGGGCCGGGGCGCAATTTGGGGTCACGCCCGGGCTGACCCCCGAACTAGCCTCGGCCGCGCGCGGCGCGCGTTTCCCGCTGCTGCCCGGCGTGATGACACCGACCGAACTGATCGCCGCGCGCACCGCCGGATTCACCGTGCTCAAGCTGTTTCCGGCGCAGCAGGCCGGAGGCATCGGCATGCTGCAGGCGCTGGGTGCGCCTTTTCCGGACGTGATATTCTGCCCGACCGGCGGGATTACGCGCGCGTCGGCGCCGGATTTTCTCGCGTTGCCCAATGTTGCATGCGTGGGCGGCTCCTGGGTCGCACCCCGGGCCATGCTCGCCGCGGCAGATTGGGCCGGCATCGAGGCGCTGGCTCGCGATGCGGCCGCGTTGCGCAAGACATGAAGGATCTCACCTCGGATTCGATACCGAAGCTGATCTGCGAAATGGCCGCGCCGATCGCGGCGGGCATGATATTTCAGACCCTGTACTTTCTGATCGATCTGTATTTCGTCGCCGGATTGGGCAACGCTGCGCTCGCGGGCGTCGGGGCGGGCGGGGTGGTGATGTTCATCGTATTCGCACTCACCCAGGTTTTGGGAGTCGGCACCACGACGCTGATAGCGCATGCGGTCGGTCGCAAGGATCGGGCCGACGCCATCGTGATCTTCAATCAAAGCCTGATGCTGTCGGCGACCTGTGCCCTGGTGGTGCTTGCGCTAGGCTATGCGTTCGCCGGCGCGTACATGCGGGCGCTCGGTTCCGACGCCGACACCCGATCCGCGGGAATCGACTATCTGTACTGGTACCTCCCCGGCTTGGGCCTGCAATTCGCACTGGTTGCAATGAGCTCGGCGCTGCGCGGGACCGGAATCGTCAAGCCCGCGATGCTGGTACAGATGCTCACCGTGGTGATCAACGCCGTTCTGGCGCCGGTGCTCATTGCGGGCTGGGGCACCTCCCATCCGCTCGGAGTCGTCGGCGCCGCGCTCGCGAGCACGGTGTCGGTGGCGGTCGGGGTGCTGCTGCTGGCCGGTTATTTTCGGCGCCTGGAGAAGTACGTCGAATTCGATGGCGGCGCGTGGCGGCCGCGGCGTGCGGCGGTGCTGCGGCTGATGCGCGTCGGCCTGCCCGCCGGCGGAGAATTTGCGCTGATGTTCATATTCATGTCGGTGATGTATTGGATCATCCGGCCCTTCGGTGCCGCCGCACAGGCGGGCTTCGGCGTTGGCGTGCGGGTGATGCAGGGAATCTTTCTGCCGGCGATGGCGGTGGCCTTTGCGACCGCGCCGATTGCCGGACAGAACTTCGCCGCCGGCAAGTTCGACCGCGTGCGGCAGACTTTCGCCGCTGCTGCCGTCATCAGCAGCCTGATGATGTTCGCCCTGACGTCGTTCAGCCGCTGGCAGGCCGCGGGGCTGATTCACTTCTTCACCGCCGACCCCGCCGCCGTCGCGGTGGGCACGGGATTCCTGCAAATCATTTCCTGGAACTTCGTCGCGTCCGGCGTGATCTTTACGTGCTCCGGATTGTTCCAGGGTCTGGGTCACACGTTGCCGGCGGTGTACAGCGCCGCCAGCCGGCTGTTGACGTTCGTGCTACCCGCGCTGTGGCTGGCTGCGAAGCCGCAATTCCGGCTCGAGTCTCTTTGGTATGTCTCGGTGCTCAGCGTGGCGCTGCAGGCTCTGTTCAGTCTCTGGCTGGTGCGCGGCGAACTGCGGCGCCGGCTGCCGGCCGGTCTCGCCGATGCGATGCCGCCGCGCGTGCACCAAGGCCAAGGATGACCGGCTTTCCCGTGGACGAAGTGCGCCGGCAGTTTCCCGCGCTCGGCGCCGCCACGGTGTTCCTCGATAATCCGGCGGGCACGCAGGTGCCACGGCAGGTGATGGACGCCACGGCCGCCGCGATGGCCGGTGCGGCGAGCAATCTCGGCGGCTGTTTCCAGGCCTCGCGCGACGCCGTGGCGATCTACGAAGGGGCGCACGCCGCCATGGCCGACCTGCTCGGCGCGGATTCAGGACGCGAGATAGTGGTCGGTCAGTCGATGTCGGCCCTCACGTTCCAGATTTCCCGATCATTGGGCGGCGGCTGGAAATCCGGAGACGAAATCATCGTGACGCGCATGGATCACGAGGGCAATGTGTCTCCATGGCTGCGTCTGGCGCAGGAGCGCGGCCTGATCGTTCGATGGCTGTCGTTCAATCCGCAGACCTGGCGCATCGAACCGCAGGATCTGCAGCCGCTGCTGCGCGCGAACACCCGTCTTCTGGCGCTCAACTACGCCAGCAACTTGACCGGTTCGATCAACCCGGTGGCCGAACTTTCCAAAATGGCGCGCGACGCAGGTGCGTTGGTTTATGTCGATGCCGTTCAATTTGCCCCCCATGGCAAGGTCGAGGCCGCCGCGCTCGGTTGCGATTTTCTCGCCTGTTCCGCATACAAATTCTTCGGACCGCACTTGGGCGTGCTGTGGGGCCGCGAGTCCCTCCTGACGCGCCTCGACGCCTGCGCCGTGCGCTGCGCGCCCCGGGATCTTCCCGGGCGCCACGAGGTGGGAACGCCGCAGACCGAGTTGCTTGCCGGATTGTCTGCGGCGGTGGACTACTGGGCATGGCTCGGCGGACGAGTCGGCGCGACCGGGGATCGCCGCGCCAGACTTTCGGCCGCCTACCGCGCCGCCACGGCCCATGAGATGCCGCTCGCCCGGCACCTGATCGACGGTCTTTTGCAGATTCCGCAATTGCGCGTCCAGGGAATTACCGATGCCGCCTGCATGCACCGGCGCGTTCCCACCGTGTCGCTGACTCATCCCCGGCACACCAACCGCCGCCTGGCGCAGGCCTTGGCCGAACTCGGCATCAACGTCTGGTCCGGCCACAATTATGCGCTGGAGGCGGCCCGCCATCTCGGCCTTGACGAGAGCGATGGCGTGCTGCGCATCGGCCTGGCTCACTACAACACCCGCGGCGAGGTGGAACGCATCGTGAGCGAGCTCGCGCGGTTGATGTGCTGATGATCGCATCAGCCGCAGTTGGCTTCGTTCTGCATCGCGATGCAGAAATCGGTGGTCTCGAACGGGGTCCCGAAGTCCTGCTCGAAGGCCGCATAGATCTCACCCATGTACAGACTCATCGAGATGACGGGCGTGGTGATGACGCTGCCGTTGCCGTAGAGAATCGGCTTGCCCTTGTCGTCCACCGGATTCGGCTGGGACCAGAACTTGACGATTGCGGCAAGATCCGTGACCGCGTTGTTGGATCCCCACAATGCAAAGTTTCCGGTCGGTTGCAGGAACATTTCGATGGTGTGGCCGCCGGCTGCGTTGAACACCTGGCTGGGGTTGTCCACATAGGTCAGGTACGTGCTGCCGGAAATGGTCACCGTGGTCGCGTGATTCTTGGCGGCCTGCTGCGCATAGAATGACTGCCCATTCAGCACCTGATCGTTGATCTGCTGATCCACCATCAGGTCGACCATCTTGGCATTGAACTCGGAGCCGTTGCCGGCGCAAGTGGTCGGCAACGTCGACCAGAAATAGGTGTCGATCAGCGCGTTCCAGCGGCTCGCCGGATACGCCGCGGGTGCCGTGAACGCCCAATGCACCTGGGCCTTGGTCAGAGCGGAGACCTGTATCCCCATTCCGGACTTCGCGGTCCAGCCGGCGCCGCCCAGTTGATCGAACATGGTGCAGTTCTGGGTCCAGCCGCGCTGAATGCCGGGTGCGCTGTGCACGTCATAGGTTTCGGCGGTCGAATTCGTGGTCACGCCCCAGCAGGAGTTGGAGGCGCCCCAGGTGACCTGGCCCGGCGTGCTGTTCCAGTTGTTGTTCTCGACGGTGTAATCACCGAATTTCGTGGCGGCGTATGCGCTATTGGAAACCCAGGAACCGGAGGACCGCGCACATTGGGCGCTGGCGGGCGGTGTGACGACCACCGGCGGTACCACGACCGGCGGGACCGGCGAGGCGAGCACCTGTTTGCTTCCGGTGATGGTGACGGCGGACGAACCGGGCGATCCCAACGCGGCACCGCCCGTGGGATCGGACAGGGCGATCGTGAAGCTGCGCGTGCCCGCGAAGGGGGACGCGGTGCTCACCGCAACCGTGAAGCTTTTGGTCGATGTGTCGTTCTTCGCCCAGGTCAGCGTGCCGCCGGCCTTGGTGTAATCGGAGCCGGCCTTTGCGGTGCCGTTGGCCGTCGAATAGGCGACCGATACTTCACCGGCGGATCCGGCCGCGCGCATGACCGCAACCGTGACGCGGCCGCTCGCCTGCGCGGCGCCGATCGATCCGGAAGACAGCTCAAGGGTCCCGCTCGCCGCCTGATGGTTGCTGAACAAATTCACCTCCGGCAGAGTCTCTGCGTGCGCCGGCCTCGAGGCCGGGGTGCTTGCCATCAGCAGCAGCGCCGCCAGCATGGGCAGTACCCGCGTCGAAGTGATTACAGTGTTTGCATGCATGATTTGATTCCCATGAGTGACTATGGATGGCCGCGCCGTTGTAGGCGTCATGGGGGATGGTCACAACTGTCTGTCTGGCGCGACCGGCGAACGAGGCGGCCTGTCATCGAATGGCGACGTGCGGTCATGGCGACGAACCGGCCATTGGGGGCGTTGTGATGCGATTTGCAGGCGATCGGAGACATGGCACGACGTGGGCATGGGGGATGATGTCCGCATGCTACGCAGGCGCTTGGGCGTGGGCAGTGGAAGAATCGGGTGCGAATGGCGAGAAATGCCGGACGCGCCGGCGGGGCCGCGAGTCAGCGAGTCAGCGCTTAGCGGCGCGGATCCCCGGCGGACTTGCCGCGCGCCGCATGCCGCGATTCGAGTTCGGCGACGACCCGCGCGAGCGAGACGTTTCTCACCCTGAGCAGCAGCAGCGTGTGATAGAAGAGATCGGCCGCCTCGCCGACGATGTCGGCGTCGGACTGCGCAACGCCGGCAAGCGCGAGCTCGAGGCCTTCCTCTCCGACCTTTTGAGCCACGCGCAGGATGCCGCCGTCGACGAGCCGCGTCGTATAGCTTCCCGGCGGGCGATCGGTCAGGCGCTGCGCGATCACATTCTCCAGCGCGGCCAGAAACGCCACGGTCTGCGCCGCGGACTGCGGCGCGTTCTCGCCCCAGCAGGTCGGCGTGTTCAGATGGCACGCCGGGCCGCGCGGCTCGGCAAGAATGAGCAGCGTGTCGCCGTCGCAGTCGGCCGCAATGCTGCGCACTTCGAGAACGTTGCCCGACGTTTCGCCCTTGATCCACAGTCTCCGGCGGCTGCGGCTCCAGAACGTCACCCGACCTGCCGCCTGAGTGGCGGCGAGCGCCTCACGGTTCATGTATCCCAGCATCAGCACGGCGCCGCTGTTGACATCCTGAATGACCGCCGGCAGCAATCCGCCATTCTTGTCCCAATCGAGTTGCGACAGGGAAGTCATGGGCGGATCTCGACGCCGGCGTCACGCAGCTGCCGTTTGAGGTCGGGAATCGCGAGTTCCCCGGAATGGAAAACGCTCGCCGCGAGTGCCGCATCCACCTGTGCGGCCGTGAAAACCTCGGTGAAATGCCGCGCCAGACCGGCGCCGCCCGACGCCACCAGCGGCACCGAGCACACCTCGCGCACCGCGCGCAGCTGCGGAATGTCGTAGCCGCGCCGCACACCGTCGCTCGACATGCAATTCAACACGATTTCGCCGGCTCCGCGCTGTTGTGCTTCGCGCACCCAATCCAGGGTCCTGCGCGAGGTGTCGCGCGTGCGCTTCACATCTCCGGTGAATTGCTGCACGCGATAGTCGCCATCGACGGTCTGGCTGTCGATGCCGACCACGACGCACTGTGCGCCGAATCTTCCGCTCAGTCTGTCGATCAGCGTTGGATCGGACAGTGCCGGCGAATTGATGGAGATCTTTTCGGCACCGGATCCGAGGATCTGCTCAGCGTCGGCCACCGAGCTGATCCCGCCCGCGACGCAGAATGGGATGTCGAGCAGGCGTGCCACCCGCGTGACCCAGGATCGATCGACGGAGCGCCCGTCCGGGCTGGCGGTGATGTCGTAGAACACGAGTTCGTCGGCTCCCGAGTCCCGATAGCGGGCCGCCAGCTCGAGGATGTCGCCGACGACCTGGTGATCCCGAAACCGCACGCCCTTGACGACCTGACCGTCGCGCACGTCCAGGCAGGGAATTATGCGTTTTGCAAGAATGGCTGCAATTCCTCCCTGGGTATCAATCCCTCCAGCAGCGCCTTGCCGCTGATGGCGGCCGCCGCACCGGCGGCGCGCAGCGCGTGCAGGTCGCGCGCATCGCGTACGCCGCCCGAGGCCTGCCATTCGACGTCCGGGAAGCGCGCGGCGGCTTCGCGGTACAGGTCCACATTCGGCCCAGACAGGGCACCGTCGCGGTTGACATCGGTGCACAGCACATGGCGGAGGGCGGAGGAGTCGAATTTGGCCAGCGCGTCCCACAGCGAAACATGCGATTGTTCGCGCCATCCGTGCGTGGCCACGCGCGGCGTGCCCGATTCGTCCAATCTCACGTCAAGTGCCAGGACGATGCGCGTGGCGCCGAAGCGTGCGAGCCACGCACGCACCTCATCGGCCCGCGTCACGGCGGCGCTGCCTACGACCACCCGCGAAACCCCGGCAGCGAACATCCGCTCGATGGCGCCCGCGTCGCGCAAGCCGCCGCCCACCTGCAGCCTGAGTGCGTTGTGGGCGGCGAGGTCGGCGATGATGCTGCAATTCGCGAGGCTGCCGGTGCGTGCGCCGTCGAGGTCCACCACGTGCAGCCAGTCCGCGCCCATGGCGCAGTACCGCTCGAGCAGCTGCCTGGGATCGTCGGCATACGCGGTCTCGGCGTCGAAGTCTCCCTGCAAAAGACGTACGCAGCGCCCGGCCCTCAGGTCGATCGCGGGGATCAGGCGCACGGCGGTTCGATATCCAGAAAATTGCGCAGCACCCGTGCGCCGACGGCGGCCGAACGCTCCGGATGGAATTGCGCCCCATAGAAGTTGCGCCACTCGACGCACGCGCTGAACGCATCGCCATAGCGGGTGCTTGCGACCGTGGCGCCGCCGATCGGCAGTGCATAGCTGTGCACAAAGTAGGCGTAGTCCAGGGGCCCCAAGCCGGCGGTCAACGCGCTGTCCCGCCGGATGTCCAGGGTGTTCCAGCCGATGTGCGGAACGGGGCGCCCCGGCGCATCCGGCAGCCGCTCGGCGCGACCCGGAATGATGCCGAGGCACGCCGCGCCACCTTCGGCCGAGGCCTCGTACAGCAGCTGCATCCCGAGGCAGATTCCAAGCACCGGTTGCCGCAGCTGCGGAATCACCCGCACCAGGCCCGCGGCATTGAGGCGCGACATGGCGTCGGCGGCGGCGCCGACTCCGGGCAGTATCACGTGCGTCGCGACGCCTATCCGCGCCGCATCCGCGGAAACCACCGACGGCACATCGAGCCGCTCCAGCGCGAATCGCAACGAGGCGATGTTCGCTCCGCCGCTCGCGATGATCACGACGTCGCGGGTCTTCACAGCACGCCTTTGGTGCTCGGCAGTTCCCGGCCTTCGAGCCGTATCGCCTGGCGCAGGCTGCGGCCGACGCCCTTGAAGCAGGACTCGACCATGTGATGGCTGTTCTCGCCGCGCACGCTGATGTGCAGCGCTGCACCGAGGCTTTCGGCGAGCGAACGGAAGAAGTGCGGCACGAGTTCGGTCGGCAGTTCGCCGACGCGTTCGCGGTTGAAGCGGCCCTCCCAGACGAAGAACGGCCGACCGGAGATGTCGAGCGCCACCTGTGCCTCGGCCTCGTCCATCGCCAGCAAAAAGCCATAGCGCGCGATGCCGACCTTGTCGCCGAGCGCTTCGCGCAGCGCCGCACCCAGGGCGAGCGCGCAATCCTCGACCGTGTGGTGTTCATCGACGTGCAGATCACCCGTGGATCGCAACTGCAGCGCGAAACCGCCGTGCCTGGCGATCTGTTCCAGCATGTGATCGAAGAAGCCGATCCCGGTGTTGATCTTACTCGGACCTTCCCGCGACAAATCCACCTCGAGGGTGATGTCGGTTTCCCGGGTCTTTCGATGCACGCGTGCGTGCCGCAGCGGTGCGATGATGCGCCGCGCGATGGCGGGCCAGGTTTCCTCGGGTGCTCCGTCCAGCCGGATTCGGATTCCCTGCACGCCGAGATTCGCCGCAAACTGCAGGTCCGTGTCGCGGTCGCCGATCATGAAGCTGTGCGACGCGTCGATCGGGTTGGCCGCCACGTAGTCCCGCAACAGACCGATTTTCGGTTTGCGGCACTCGCAGGACTCGCGTGCGAAATGCGGGCACACGAACACGGCGTCGAAATCAATGCCCTGCGAACGGAACAATTCCAGTATGAAGCGGTGCGCCGATTCGAACTTGTCGCTGGGCAGACTGGCCGTGCCGAGCCCATCCTGGTTGGTGACCATGACGAATCGGAATCCAGCCTGCTTCAAATGCAGCAGCGCCGGCACCACGCCCGGCATCAGGCGGATCTTCTCCAGGCTGTCGACCTGCTCGTCGGGCGGCTCTTCGTTCAGGGTTCCGTCCCGGTCCAGGAACACGATTCTGGCTGATTTCATGCCGACTCCAGGCTGTTGAGCAGCGCATCGTTCTGCGCTCGCGTGCCCACCGTCACACGCAGCGAGCGCCGCAGCGCGGGATCGGAACGTAGATCGCGGACGATCAGGCCGCCGGAGCGGCTGGCCCGCGTGAATTCGTCCGCATCGACACAATCGATGAGCAGGAAGTTGGTGTCGCTGGGCCAGACGCGCTCGACCCGGCCGGACGCCTCGAGACCCGCGCGCAGATACTCGCGTTCCGCGAGCAGGCCGGCAATTCGCTGCCGGGCCGCCGCCACCTCCGCCGCGTCCAGCGCGCGCAACGCCGCCTCGATGGTCGGTTGTGCGAGACAGTAGGGCGGGATGATGCGTTTGGCGATTTCAATCAGCTCGGGATGGGCGATCAGCGCGCCGAGGCGCGCACCGGCCAGGGCATAGGCTTTGGACAGGGTGCGCAGAATCGCCAGTGTGGGGTGGCGCTCGAGCCACGAGATGAGCCCGGGAGAGCGCGACCATTCGACGTAGGCCTCGTCCACCACCACGATGGCCTTTCCGTCAAGCGCCGCGCACACCGACTCGACCGCCTGCGCGTCCAGAAGATTGGCCGTTGGATTATTGGGTGAACACAGATAAATCAATTTGACATGGGGCCGCCATGCCGCCAACAGCTGCGCGGCGTCGAGTCGCCAGCCATTTTCCGGCCGCAACGGCACCTCGATGACGTCGGCGCCCTGGATTCGCGCCGCAACCTGGTACATGCCGAAGGTCGGCGTGCACTGCAAGATCGCGTCCTCGCCCGCCCGCAAATACATGCGCGACAACACGTCAATGGCCTCATCGCTGCCGCGCGTCGCGAGCAGGCTGTTGCGTGGCACTTCATAGAGCGCCGCCAGGCGCTCAATGAGGGCCGCCGGCTGCGGTTCCGGATAGCGATTCAGGCCCGCCGCGGTGAGGTCGCCCGGCGGCCGCCACGGCGCCTCGTTGGCATGTAAGCGGGTCAGGGACGGCGACCATTCGGCGTGGGCATACGGCTTGAGAGTCAGCAGCTCCGGACGCGCCAGGGACAGTACCGGATTCATGCGCACCCCGCGCCGAGGGCCGCCAGGCGGATGGCGACCGCCGCCCCGTGCCCGTCCAAGCCCTCGAGCGCCGCGAGAATCTGCGCGGTCGGCCCGAGGCCGCGCAATCCCGCCGGTGTCAGCTCCTGCACGGTGATGCGCTTCTGAAAATCCTCGAGCGCGAGACCGCTGTAGGCGCGCGCGAACCCGTAGGTCGGCAGCGTGTGGTTCGGCCCGCTGCAGTAGTCGCCCATCGACTCGGGTGACCAGCTGCCGAGAAATACGGCGCCCGCACAGCTCACGCTGCCGAGCCAGCGGCGCGGTTCGCGAATCTCGAGCAGCAGATGTTCCGGCGCGTAGGCGTTGGCGATCTGAAATGCCGTCTCCAGCGAGTCCACCACCAGCAACCGCATGTTGGCCACGGACTCATCGAGCACGGCGGTCCGGCTCAGCCTCCGCATTTGGACGGCCACCTCGGCTGCGACCGCGCGCGCCAAAAGCTCGCTGTCCGTGACCAGCAGCGACTGTGCATCGACGCTGTGCTCCGCCTGGGCGAGCAGATCCGCGGCGACGAAATCGGCGCGTGCGCCGTCATCCGCCACCACCAGAACCTCGGTGACGCCCGCCGGCAGGTCGGCGGCGGCGCCATCGGGATCACCGGCGACCTGAAGCTTGGCCGCCGTCACCCAGGCGTTGCCGGGACCGAAGAGCTTGTCGCACTTCGGTATCGTAGCCGTGCCGTAGGCCATGGCGGCCACCGCCTGGGCTCCGCCGACCTTGAATACCCGTTCGACGCCGGCCTTGCGGGCGGCGACCAGCACCGCCGGATCGGCGCCGCCGGTGCGGTTCGGTGGCGTGCACATCACTCGCACCGGACAGCCCGCGATCGCGGCCGGTACGGCCAGCATGATGGCGGTCGACGGCAGTGGCGCGGTGCCCGCCGGCACGTACAGCCCCACCGAGCCGATGGGCACCACCATGCGCTCGCACAACACCCCCGGCGCGGTCTCCACGCGCAGCGGCTGCGGCATTTGCGCGGCGTGAAACGCCCGTACCGTGGATATCGCCATTTCGATCGCCCGGTGCTGAACGCTGCTCAAGGTGCGCTCGGCCGCATCGAATTCCGGCCCGCTCACCGCCAGTGATTCCAATCTCACGCCGTCGAATCGCTCGGTCAATTCACGCAACGCTGCGTCGCCGCTGCGCCGCACGGCGTCAATGATGCGCCGGACGCTGGCTGCGACGCCCTCGGCGTCCTGCATCGCAGGCCGTCGCAATGCCGCCCGCCGATCCGACTCAGACAGTGATTTCCAATCGAGAATGCGCATGTTCAAGCCAGCATTTTCTCGACCGGCAACACCAGCACGGAGCTGGCCCCGACCAGCTTCAGCTCCTCGAGCGTTTCCCAAAACACGTTCTCGCGGCAAACGGCGTGTACCGCAACACGGTCGCCGAGGCCATCGAGGGGTATGACCGTCGGCGCCTCGCTGCCGGGCAGCAATCGGGCGATTGCCGGCAACGCCGAGCGCGGCGCGTGCAGCATGATGTACTTGCTGCCCTTCACCTGTTCGACGCCGTCGATGCGCATCAGCAGGCGCCGGGTCCAATCCTGCTTCTCTACCGGGATCGGAACCGGGGTGCGTATCAGCACCGCCTGGCTTTCCAGCACGGTCTCGGCCTGGCGCAGATGATTCGCGGCCAGGGTCGATCCGGTGGAGACCAGATCGCAAATCACGTCGGCGCGTCCCAGTCGTGGTGCGATTTCGACGGAACCCGACAGCACGACCACCTCGGCCGCCACGCCGCGCTCCGCCAGAAAGCGCGACAGTATGTTCGGGTAGGTGGTGGCTATGCGCTTTCCGGCCAGCGAGGAGGCGCCCTCGTAATCGAAGCGGTCGGGAACCGCGATGCAGAGCCTGCAGCGCCCGAAATCCAGACGCTGCACCTGTTCGAACAGCGGTGCGATGCCGCGGGCCTGGAAGGCAAGCCGCTTTTCCTCGACCACGTTCAGACCGACGAGGCCCAGATCGCAGACATCCTCCTGCACCAGGTCCGGGATATCATCGTCGCGCACGAACAGCACGTCGAGCGGCATGTTCTCCCCGTAGCACATCAGCTGATCCTTGCCGCGGCTGAATTTGAGCCCGCAGCGCTGCAGCAGGTCCAGGGAACTGTCGGTGAGCCGCCCGCTCTTTTGAATGGCGATTTTCAGGCGCATGGGCATGCGGCGCTAGGCGCCGCGGGAGGTGCCGAGCCGCAGGGTGACGGCCCGGTAGCCGCCGTTGCCCGACGTGAGATAACGCGCAACCCGGCCGATCGTGGTCACGCTGACGCCGGTTTGCTTGTGGATCTCGCGGTACGGAAGTCCGCGCTCCAGAAGCTCGACCACGGCCCAGCGATCCGCCATCGCCTGCAGTTCCGCCGGCGTGCACAGGTCGCGGAAGAAACTGCGGCATTCCTCGAGCGTGCGCAGGGCCAGTATGGCGGAGCACAGGGCTCTCTCGTGCTGCTGCTCCTGGCGCAGCGTCACCGGTCGGTTGGTCTTCATGGAACCTGGTATAATGTATTAATACGTTAGTACGCTAACGCATGGAAAAAAATAAGTCAAGGATCGTCGGCTTGACGCGGGCGGGGCGGCTGCCTAAAATGTCGGCGCTCATCTAGACCGGCTGAGGGAAAGGCCCTTAGAAGCCGGGGCAACCACCTCGGGTGTTCAAACGCCTGTGGAACGGTGCCAACTCCTGCGGTGGCGGGTCCCTCGGGGCGCAAAACCGGTAGATGGGCCGATCGAACGCCGCAGCCGTGCGTTTGGGCCGAGAGCACTCGCTCCACAGGGGTCGATACAGCCTTTGAGGAGTCGGTGATCGTGTCCGGAGAGTTTTTCAATCCGCCAATGGCAGCCCGCGCCCCGGGAGAGGCCGTCGATGGCACGCTGTTGCTGCCCTCGCCCTGGCGGCTGCACTTCGGCGATTCACTGATCAGCCCGCACGTTGCATTCAGATTGGTGGGACCTCCCGGTGCGCCCGTGGTGGCGGCCCTCGGCGGCATCTCCGCGCACCGGGTGGTGGCCGCGGGCGACCGAGGTGCGACCGGCGGGCAGGACGCCGGGCGGGAGGGCTGGTGGGCCGCGCTGGTCGGACCCGCGCTTGGAGTCGACACCAACCGCTTCCGGATATTGGGGATGGACTTCGTCGGCGGCGGCGACAGTTCGGCGCCGAGCGGGCCGTCCGGGTTTCCGCCCCTGAGCGCGTACGATCAGGCCGAGGCGTTGCGTCACGTCATGGAGCATCTCGGATTGGGTCCGCTGCATGCGATCGTGGGCGCCTCCTACGGGGGCATGGTAGCCCTGTGTTTCGCCGCGCGACGACCGGGCCTGGTGGCGCGCATCGTGGTGCTGAGCGCCACGGACCGTGCACAGCCACTGTCGACGGCCTGGCGTAGTGTGCAGCGACAGATCGTGCGCGAGGCCATTGCGCGCGGCGACGGCCCGAGCGGACTGAAGCTCGCACGTGCGCTGGCGATGACGACCTATCGTAGTGCGGCCGAGTTCGCCGAGCGCTTCGGCGGACCGGCGGTGCGCGGCACGGACCGATTCCATTTTCCCGTCGAGGAGTATCTGTTTGCGCGCGGCGACAATTACGCGCAGCAGTATCGGGCGGAATCGTTTCTGGCGCTGAGCGAATCGATCGATCTTCACACCGTGGACGCCGCGCAGATCCGCACACCCGCCACCTTGATCGCGGTACGTGAGGATCTGTTGGTGCCGCTGGGCGACATGCAGGCGCTGGCGGGGCGCCTCGGCGATAGTGCGCGGCTCGTCGTGATTTCTTCGATATTCGGTCATGATGCATTTTTGAAGGAGACGGACGTCTTGAAACCCATTGTGCAGGCGGCGCTCGCGGAGACGCCCGTATGACCGCCCGGAAGAATCGCAATAATGCGACGCGTGCAGTGCGCGCGGGTCTGGAGTCGGACAGACAGTACGGCGCCGTCGTGCCGCCGATCTACCTGACCACGAATTTTGCCTTCGACGGCTACCGCAAGCCGCGCAGCAAATATGACTACACGCGTTCCGGCAATCCGACGCGCGACCAGCTGGCGGATGCCTTGGCGGACCTGGAAGGCGGCGCAGGCGCGGTGGTCACCTGCACCGGTCTTGCGGCGGTCACGTTGATCTTGGCCACGCTGCCGGCCGCCTCCCGGGTGCTCGCGCCGCACGACTGCTACGGCGGGACTTTCCGGCTGCTCGCGGCCATGCATCAGCAGGGCAAGCTGTTGGTCGATTTTGTCGATCAGCGCGATGCCAGGGCGCTCGAGACGGCCCTGGCCGCCAAACCGAGGCTGGTGTGGATCGAAACACCGAGCAATCCGTTGCTGCGCATCGTCGACATCGCGGCCCTGGCCGCCAAAGCCCATGCGGTGGGGGCGCTGGTGGTGGCGGACAATACCTTCCTGTCGCCGGTCTGGCAGCAGCCGCTCGCGCTCGGCGCCGACCTGGTGCTGCATTCGACCACCAAATACCTGAACGGACACAGCGACGTGGTCGGCGGCGCGGTGATTGCGGCGACGGCCGAACAGCACGCCGATCTCGCCTGGTGGGCCAACGCCATCGGCGTCACCGGCGCGCCTTTCGACAGTTTTCTGACGCTGCGCGGCATACGCAGCCTGCACGCCCGCATGCGCGTCCATGCAGAGAACGCGGTCGCGGTGGTCGAGACGCTAAGGAAACACCCGGTCGTGAAGCGGGTTTACCATCCCGGGCTCGCCGATCACCCGGGCCACGACATTGCGCGCCGCCAGCAGAGCGGCTTCGGCGCGATGCTGAGTTTCGAACTCGCCGGCGGCGAGGCGGCGGTCGAGGAATTTCTGCACGGTCTCGAGTGCTTCACGCTGGCCGAATCGCTCGGCGGCGTCGAGAGCCTGATCGCCCATCCGGCGAGCATGACGCATGCCGGCATGGACGACGCCGCGCGGGCGCGCGCCGGCATCGGGCCCGGCCTGTTGCGGGTGTCCGTGGGCATCGAGGATACGGTGGATCTGCTGGCGGATCTGAACGCCGCGCTCAAGCGCGCCGATCGCAGTGCCGCCGCCTGACGGGCTGCCCGCTAGGGGGACTGTAGCGCGGCGAGCACGGCGTCGCCCGCCGCGCGGGTGCTGACGGCGCTGCCGGGCGGGGCGATATCGGCGGGCAGGGCGCCCGAGACAATCGCCTTGGAAACCGCGGCCTCAATCGCCAGTGCCTCGGATTCCAACCGCAGCGAGTAGCGCAGCATCATGGCGCCGCTCAGAATGGTTGCATAGGGATTGGCGATTCCTCGCCCCGCGATATCCGGCGCCGAGCCGTGGATGGGCTCATACAGGCCGCCGCGACCGGATGCACCGAGCGACGCGGAGGGCAGCATACCGAGCGAACCGGCCAGCATGGAGGCCTCGTCCGTGAGGATGTCGCCGAACATGTTTTCCGTGACGATGACGTCGAAGTCGCGCGGCCGCCGGATCAGGTGCATGGCCGCGGCATCGACCAGCATGTGTTCGAAACCGACCCCGGGAAATTCCCCGGGCAGGATGCGCTCGACCACCGCGCGCCAGAGGCGCGAGGTTTCGAGCACATTGGCCTTGTCGACCGATGTCAATTTTCGGCGGCGGCCCTGCGCCAGCGTGGCGGCGAGCCGGACCACCCGCTCGATCTCGACGACCGTGTAGCGGCACACATCCACCGCCTCGGTGGCGCTGCGCTGTTTGTCGCCGAAATAGATGCCACCGGTGAGTTCGCGCACCACCATGATGTCGACACCGTGAAGCAATTCCGCCTTGATCGGCGAGGCGTGGAGAATCGCGGGGTGCGGTGTCACCGGACGCAGATTGGCGAAGAGTCCCAGGGCTTTGCGCAGCTGCAGCAGCCCCTGTTCGGGCCGTACCGTGGCCTGTGGGCCGGACCAGCGGGGACCGCCGACCGCACCCATCAAAATGGCGTCGCTGCGCCGGCACAGGTCCAAAGTTGCCGCGGGCAGCGCCTCGCCGGTGGCGTCGATGGCGGCACCGCCTAGCAGCGCGGGTTCGAATCCGAAGGAATGTCCCGCTCGCCCGGCGATGGCGGCGAGCACCCGCACCGCCTGATCCGTCACCTCCGGGCCGATGCCGTCGCCGGCGAGTACAGCGATCAGGGCCTGCACGGCGGCTTATACCGAATGCGCCGCTTCGTAGTGTTCGATATCTTGGAGCCTGCTGCGCAGATACCCCAGCTCGTCAAGACCATTGAGCAGGCAGTGGCGCGCGAAGGCCTCCATGGGAAACGCAGCGCTCACGCCGGTAGGAAGCGTGAGACGCATGCGCTCGAGGTCGATGTCGATCTGTGCACCGGGGTGCTCGATCAGCCATTGGTGGGTGGCCGCATCGACGACCACGGGCAACAGACCGTTCTTGAGGGAGTTGCTGCGGAAGATGTCCGCGATTTCGGTGCTCACGACGGCGCGAAATCCATAGTCGAGCAGCGCCCAGGGGGCGTGCTCGCGCGATGAGCCGCAGCCGACGTTGCGGCCCGCCACCAATATTCGACAGCCCGCCGCTTCGGGTTTATTGAGGATGAAATCCGGATTGGGAAGGCCGTCCGAGAGATAGCGCCAATCCGCGAACAATTCCCGGCCGAGGCCGTCCTTGGTCGTGATGGTGAGGAAGCGCGCGGGAATGATCTGATCGGTGTCGATGTTCGCGGACGGCATCACCACGGTCTTGGAGGCGATTTTCCTTATCGGTTGCATCACGCCGCCAGCATGTCCCTGGGGTCGGTGATCCTGCCGGTCACGGCGCTGGCCGCCGCCGTGAATGGGCTGGCAAGCAGGGTGCGCGCACCCGCGCCCTGCCGGCCCTCGAAATTGCGGTTGCTGGTGCTGACGGAATACTGGCCGCCGGGGACCAGATCACCGTTCATGCCGATGCACATGGAGCAGCCCGATTCACGCCAGTCGGCCCCGGCGGCCTTGAATATGTCCGCAAGTCCGAGGGCCTCCGCCTCGCGCTTGACCTGCTGGGAGCCCGGCACGATCAGCAAATGCACGCCGGCCGCCACCTTGCGTCCCTTCAAAATACGCGCGGCACTCTGCAGATCCTCCAGTCTTCCGTTGGTGCAGCTGCCGATGAAGGCCACGTTGATAGGCTTGCCGAGCATGCTGTCGCCCGCCTGAAATCCCATGTACGCGAGCGCCTTGTCGAAGGCGGCGTTGTCGGATTTGCGCGGAATGGATGCACTGATCGGCAGAACCATGCCGGGATTCGTGCCGTAGGTGATCATGGGTTCCAGCCGTGAGGCGTCGATGTCCACGGACAGGTCGAAGGCAGCGCCGGGATCGCTGCGCAGCGCGGTCCAGCGTGCGACCGCCGCATCCCAATGCTTTCCCTTGGGCGATCGCGGCCGTTCATGGAGGTAGGCGAACGTGGCCTCGTCGGGTGCAATCATGCCGGCCCGCGCGCCGGCTTCGATCGACATGTTGCACACCGTCATGCGCTGTTCCATCGACAGCGCGGCAATCGCGGATCCGCGGTATTCGAGCACGTGTCCGGTGCCCCCGGATACACCGATCCTGCCGATGATGGCCAGGATCAAATCCTTGGCCGTCACGCCGTGCGGCAATCGACCCTCGACGTTCACCGCGAAGGTTTTTGGCTTGCGCTGCAGCAGACACTGCGTCGCAAATACGTGGCCGACCTCCGTACTGCCGATGCCGAAGGCGAGTGCACCGAACGCACCGTGCGTACTCGTGTGACTGTCGCCGCACACGATGGTCATCCCGGGCTGGGTGGCACCGAGCTCCGGGCTGATGACGTGCACGATGCCGCGCCTCGCGTCGCGCATGCCGAGCAACTCGATGCCGAATTCCACGGCGTTTTTCTCCAGTTCGTGCACCTGACGGGCTGCCGCGTCGACCTTGATGGGGACTCCGCCGAAGACCTGTTCGGTGACGGTCGGCGTCGAGTGATCGAGAGTAGCCAGTGTGCGATCCTTGCGCCTAACGGGCAGACCTGCCGCCCTCAGCGCCGTGAACGCCTGCGGCGAGGTCACTTCATGGGTCAGGTGCAGATCGACGTACAGAACGGCAGGCGTATCCGGCGTCTCGGCCACCACTTCGTGGGCCGTCCAAACCTTGTCGAACAGAGTGCGGAGCGACATGGATTCGATCATCACGCCGTGCCGGACTGCAACCAGGGCATGCGCGCGCGCAACTGCGCGCCGACCTTCTCGATCGAGTGCGTGAGGTCGGCCTTCATGAGGCGCGCATATTTGCGCCGCCCGCTCTTGTTTTCCGCGATCCACTGCCGCGCGAATTTGCCGTCCTGGATTTCGCCCAGAATCTTGCGCATTTCCTTCTTCGTGGCCTTGTTGACGATGCGCGGGCCGCGCGTCAGATCGCCGTATTTGGCCGTTTCGCTGATGAAGCGATGCATCTTGGTGATGCCTCCCTCATGCAGCAGATCGACGATCAGTTTGAGCTCGTGCAGGCATTCATAGTAGGCGACCGCCGGTTGGTACCCGGCGTCGACCAGGGTCTGGTATCCCTGGACCACCAATTCGGTTGCGCCGCCGCAGAGTACGGCCTGTTCGCCGAACAGATCCGTCTCGGTCTCCTCGGCGAACGTCGTCTCGAGCACGCCTCCGCGGGTTCCTCCGATGCCGTGTGCGTACGCGAGCGCCTTGGCCTTGGCGTGTCGCGAGGGATTCTGCGCGACGGCGATCAAACAGGGCACGCCGCGGCCCTGTTGATATTGACGGCGCACCAGATCACCGGGACCTTTCGGCGCGATCAACACCACGTCGAGATCCTTGCGCGGCTTGATTTGCTTGAAGTGGATATTGAAGCCGTGCGCGAACAGCAGGGTCGCGCCTTTTTCGAACAGGGTCTTCAGTTCCTCGTACAAGGGCTTTTGCGTCAAATCCGGCACCAACATGGCGACCAGTTGGGCGCCCTTGACCGCGGCGGCCGGCTCCATCACCTTCAGGCCGTCCTTCTTGGCCTTCTGCCAGCTGTCACCCTTGCGTACGCCGACCACCACATCGAAACCGCTGTCGCGCAAATTGAGCGCGTGGGCACGTCCCTGGCTGCCGTATCCGAGCACGGCGATCCGCGCCCCGCGCAGCACCTTCTTGTCGACGTCCTTCTGTGAATACAAATGCATGCTTGATCTCCTGATATCCACTCAAACCCAGATGTCCGTTCAAATCACGAGACGAAAAAACCCTCGTTCTCAACGCCAACGAGTCGAGCGGAGTCCCAGCGAAAACGCGGCGGAAGTACGCGCGCGAAACGCGCGGATTCATGCGAGAAATGCGCGAATCACCCGTTAAACCAGCCGCAAATAGCACCACAGAATGCGTGTTGATGCAAGTGGGCCAAGCATGCCTCTCGCCCGCGCAATCCCCGAAGCGCGGCGTGCGATGCGTCCCTGCATCGGCACGCCGGCGGCCTAATTCGCCAACGGCCTAGTTCGCCAAGGGATTAGTTCGCCAAGGGATTGGGCCGCAGCTGGAATTTGACCAGCGATCCGGGGGTGCCTTTGCCGCCTTCGATGTGCCACACCGCGTTCTCACCGTAATTGGCATACATGGCGCGGCCCTTCCAGCCGCCCTTCGGGTCATCGATGCGGCCGTCCATGCCGCGCTGGAAGAAGTTCAGGGGATAGGGCACACGCAGCGTGATCCATTCGCCGGTGGCAGGCAGCAACACGCGCAGCGAGTCGGAGCCCGTGCCGTTGGCGATCGGCACGTCGTAGCCGAGTCCCAGGGTGTTGTAGCGGTCCACGAAATTGTAATAGTGGTGGTCCGTCGCGATCTGATCCGCCGGGCTCACGCCCTTGAATGTCGGTCCGGGCGCCGGATAAAGAGTCCAGCCCTCCGGGCAATGCTGGCCGGACACCGCTTCGGGGCCATCCATGATCTTGCACTTGCGCCGGTCGAAGCTTGCCAGGTGTCCGCTGCCAGCGAGCGCGGTCCAAACAAGACCCTTGCTGTCGACGTCGATGCCGCGTGGCGTAAAGCCGTTCTTGGCGACCAGGGGATTGTTGAAGGGGGGCTCATAGACCTCGCCGACGCAGGTTTTCGGGTCGATGCGCACGATGCGCCCCGGCATGGGCGCGGGCACCGCCGCCCACACGCTGCCGTCGGCATCGTTCGCGGCGACGCTGTACACACCGGCCATCGGAATCGCCACATCGACGTTGGGGTCCACCTTGCCGTCGCGGTTCACGTCCACGAAGGGTTTGCACCAGCCCTGCGCCGCCGCTTCATCGCCGGTCTCCAGCAGCACCCGTGTCTTGACCCAGCCGACCACGCCGTCGCGCAGGCCGTTGGCATACAGCGTTTCGTCCTTGTCGTTCGCAAAATTGACGTGATGCGTATCGAAGCAGGTGTTCACGAATTTGAAGACCTTGGTCTTCGGATCGTAATACTCGATCTGCCGGAAGCTGCGCACCAGCGGCGCGAGCTTGGCGGAGGGATGGGTCGCGCAAAAGGCCGGCTGATCGTCCGGTTTGCGGAAGCGCGCGGAGATCCAGACTCGCTCGTGGCTGTCCATGGCCATGTGATTGGGATTGGCCGGGTCCGTCCAGTAGATGTCGCTGCCCCAATAGGGGGACGGCTGCGGCATCACTTGCGGCTTCGCCGGCGGCGTCGACGGATCCACCACCGGCACCCGGCCTTGGACCACCTGGTTGGTCTTCGGGTCGAGCGTGATGAACGCATCATTTCCCCAATCCACCGAATAGATGAGTCCGCCCGGATTGCGGGTGGGGCTGCGCTTGTCGCTCGCCAATTCATCATGGATGAAGGTCGCCGGACCGCCCCAATCCCACAGCGTCAACACCAGATTGCGCTCGATGCCCTGAGGGCGCGGCGGAGCGGGAGGCACTTCCCCGGCCTTGATGCGATCGGTCCAGTCGGCGAACATCTTGAGCGCACGATCCCGCCCCAATGCGCTGACCGCGGCACTCATGGCGGCGCCGTCCTGTCCTGTCTGGACGCGCAGATTCCAGCCCTCGACGGTCGACATGCCGTGATAAACCGACGGCAGCTCGCGCGTCGCCAGGCTGCCGAGCTGGTGGCAGACCTCGCAGTTGACCTTGATCTGATTGATCCAGTAGTCCTGGCTGAGCATGGCCTGGCCGATGCCGTTGCCGTCGCTGCCGGTGCCGGGGAATTCGCTCTTGGCAGGCACCTCCAGCAGCGAAAACCAGTAATGCGCAGGGTAATACTGGGCCGCTGCCTGAGGGGTCGGCGCCAGCACGGCGGTCAGATTCAATTTCGTGCCGGGCTTCGCGGTCACCGCCGGCGAATCGACCAAGCCGTAGCCGCGCACCCAGACCTTATAACCGGCCTTCGGCAGGTCGGGAATGACGTAGCGTCCCTGGTCGTCGGTCACCACGATCTTGCGATACTTCGTCGGCAGGTCGGTGGTTTCAGCGATCACCCACACACCGGCCTCCGGACCCTTGGTGCTCGACACCACGCCGCCGACGTCGTGCGCGCCGACCGAGACCGCAGCGCCGCCGGCCGCAAATGCGGCGGCCGCCGGCAACACGGCGATCAGAACCCAGGAAAATCGCTTGTTCAACATCACCGGCTCCCCCATCTTGATTGATTGTCCGCTCAACATACCGCCAGGCTGCAAAAAGTGGAAGCAGCGGCGCTAGAATCCCAAGCATTGCGCCGCCCGCCGGAGCGCGCCACCGCATCGAGGACCCTGCCATGAACGTCGACGGGAAGGCCGCCATTCCACTGTGGCTCTTGTATGAGGAGGATGTCGGGCCATGGTGCGCGGGGCAGGCGGCGGCGGCGAATCGCTGGATCGCCGAGCAGGGCTTCACCGGCGAGCGGCAGCGGGTGGTGCTGGTGCCCGATGAGCAGGGTCGCCTCGCGGCCGCCGTCTGCGGGCTGGGACGTCGTCAAGGCGCGCTAACCCTGTGGCAGGCGGCGGCCATTGCCGCGAACCTGCCGCCGCGCCGTTTCAGGACGGCGCAGGCGCTCACCGGTGCCGAGGCCTCGCAGCTGTGTCTGGGCTTTGCCCACGCCGGCTACCGCTTCAATCGTTACCGGCGCAACCAACCGGAATCCGCCGCGAGCCTCGAGCCGCCGTCCAACGCGGATCTGGATTATGTCGCTATCGCCGCGGAGTCGATGGCGATGGCCCGGGATTGGATCAACACGCCGGCCGCCGACTTCGGTCCGGCCGAGCTTGCCGCGGCGGTGCGCCGGGTGGCGGAGCTGCACGGGGCGGCGTTTCGAGAATGGGTGGGAGATGAGCTGCTTGCGGGAAATTTCCCCGCGATCCATGCGGTGGGACGCGCCAGTTCGGCAACCCCCCGATTGGCGGAAATCCGTTGGACGCCGAAGCAGGCGGCCGCACCGCAGGTGGTTCTGGTCGGTAAGGGCGTGTGCTTCGACAGCGGGGGTCTCGACATCAAGACCGGCGCCGGCATGGCGCTGATGAAAAAGGACATGGGCGGCGCGGCGGTGGCACTGGCGCTGGCGCACATGCTCATGACGGCCGGGCTGCGTGCCAATCTGCGGTTGCTGATTCCGGCGGTCGAGAATTCGATCTCCGGCAACGCCTACCGGCCGGGCGACGTGCTGTCAACTCGCAAGGGCCTGAGCGTCGAGGTGGGCAACACCGACGCGGAGGGGCGGCTGGTGCTGTGCGACGCCCTCGCCGCGGCCGACGCGGAACGGCCGGACTTGATCATCGACTTTGCCACGCTCACGGGCGCGGCGCGCGTGGCGCTGGGCCCCGAATTGCCGGCGCTGTTCGGCACCGACCAGCGGATCGTCGCCGACCTCGCAGCCTGCAGCGCCGCGGAGCACGACGAGCTGTGGCCCATGCCCCTCTGGTCACCCTATGCGGATGAACTCGGCAGCAAAATCGCCGATATCAACAATGTGTCCGGTTCGCCCCATGCCGGCGCGATCTTTGGCGCGCTGTTCCTGCAGCGCTTCGTAACCGACGCGCCGTGGCTGCATATCGATCTGTTCGCCTGGAACCCCAAGGAGCGACCCGGCCGGGGTGTGGGTGCCGAACCGCAGGCGTTGCGTGCCGTCCACCGATTTCTGGTGCAGCGCTACGGGGTGGCCTGACCACAGCTTGCATGCGGCGCCCGGGGGCCGCAAGCTGCGGGCCCATTTTTGAGCAAACGCCGGATCGAGGACCCCATGGCCAAGAAATCCCCTGCCGATTCGCGCAAGTATTCACGGCTGGTGGTCGACGGCGTGAAACAGACGCCCAGTCGGGCGATGCTCCGGGCGGTGGGCTTTACCGACGCCGATTTCGACAGGCCGCAGGTGGGTATCGCCTCGACCTGGAGCAATCTCACGCCCTGCAACATGCACATCGACGGGCTTGCCCGCTTGGCCGCGGGCGGCGTCGAATCGCGGGCGGCCAAGGCGATCACCTTCAACACCATCACGGTGTCGGACGGCATATCGATGGGCACGCCCGGCATGCGCTATTCGCTGGTGTCGCGCGAAGTCATCGCCGATTCGATTGAAACCGTGGTCGGTGCACAGGGCTTCGACGGACTGGTGGCGATCGGCGGCTGCGACAAGAACATGCCCGGCTGCCTGATCGCCATCGCGCGGCTGGACCGGCCGGCGGTCTTCGTCTACGGCGGCACGATACTTCCGGGCGCCGATCGGCGCGACATCGTTTCGGTGTTCGAGGCGGTGGGCGGATACTCGCAGGGCACCGTCTCCGAGCAACAACTCAAGTTCATCGAGCGCACGGCGATTCCAGGGCCGGGATCCTGTGCCGGCATGTATACCGCCAATACCATGGCCTCGGCCATCGAGGCGATGGGCATGAGCCTGCCCAACAGCTCGGCGCAAGATGCCGTATCGGCGCAGAAGCGCGATGACTGCGCTCGGGCCGGGGCCGCGGTGGTCGAACTGGTCGAATCGGGCCTGCGGCCGCGGCAGATCATGACGCGCAAGGCATTCGAGAACGCGATCACGGTGGTCATCGCGCTCGGCGGCTCCACCAATGCGGTGTTGCACCTGCTCGCGATCGCCTCCGCGGCCCGCGTCAAACTCAGCCTGGACGACTTCACCCGGATCGGCAGGCGGGTTCCGGTGCTCGCGGATCTGCGGCCGAGCGGCCGCTATTCCATGTCCGAATTGGTCGCCATCGGCGGCATCCAGCCGCTCATGAAAACCCTGCTGGATGCCGGTCTGCTGCACGGCGATTGTCTTACCGTCACCGGCCGGACGCTCGCGCAAAATCTGCACGCGGTGGGCTCCTACCCGGCGCAGCAACCGATCGTGCGGCCTCTGGCAGACCCGATCAAAAAGGACAGCCACCTGGTGGTGCTGTACGGCAATTTGGCACCGGAGGGCGCGGTCGCCAAGATCACGGGCAAGGAGGGCCTCGGCTTCAGCGGACGCGCGCGGGTGTTCGACTCCGAGGAGGCGGCGCTGCAGGGCATCCTGGGCGGCAAGGTACGTGCCGGCGATGTCGTGGTGATCCGCTATGAAGGGCCCAAGGGCGGCCCCGGCATGCGGGAAATGCTGAGTCCGACCGGTGCCCTCATGGGCAAGGGTCTCGGCGCGGAAGTTGCCCTCATCACCGATGGCCGGTTTTCCGGCGGCAGCCACGGCTTCGTGGTCGGCCATTTGTCGCCGGAAGCCGCAGTTGGCGGCCCGATCGCCCTGATCAAGACCGGGGATTTGATCTCGATCGACGCGGGCCGGCGGGAAATAACGCTGCATGTGAGCACGAGCGAACTCGCGCGCCGCCGCAAGGCCTGGGCGCCTCCCAAACCTTACGCCCGCCGCGGTGTGTTGGCAAAGTACGCCAAAAGCGTCACCAGCGCTTCATTCGGCGCCGTCACGGATGCGGAATGACGCCCCCACGGCGAAACATCGCGCGCACCACGCGTCGTCATCGACAGCGCCTCGATTTGTTGCACTCCGGCGCGCGATTTGCAGCCCCTGCTGCAGGGTCGCCGCGTGGTTTGAGAGCGCCAAGTCGCGCTTGCAGTGCGGGGCGCATATGTGTCAGTCTCTTTACCTCACGAAGGGAAAACCATGGGATGCCGCGAATACTTGAAGGGCGTGTGCATGGCGCAAATTTAGAGAGCTAATGAGGGGTAAGTAAGCTTAAGCGGACTTATGTACAACTACCAACCACCATCGATGTTTTCGGGCAAGAGAGGCGCGATCTTCCTGCTCGTGATCTTGTTGCACATTGTCGTGGGCTACGCTTTTTATTCGGGCCTGGCGCGCAAGATTCAGCAGACCATCATCCCGCCCGTCGAAATCGCACAGATCGACAAGCCGAAGGAAAACGACAAGCCGCCGCCGCCCCCGCCGAAGCTCGAAGAGATCAAGCCCTACGTTCCACCGCCGGAGTTCGTCGATATTCAGGCACCGGCCGTCGAGACGACCGCGATCACCCAGGTGACGCAGAGCAACGTCCCGGCACCGGTCGCCGCACCGCCGCCGGCGCCGGTCAAGCGCACCCCGCCGCGGATGGACCCCCGGCATCCGACCGATGTGGATGATTATTATCCGGACGCCTCGAAACGTGCCAACGAAGAGGGCAAGTGCATCGCGGCGGTGAAGATCGGCGTCGACGGCAAGGTAGTCGATCCGCAGATACAGCAAAGCACGGGCTTCCCGCGATTGGATGAGGCCTGCCTGAAGGTGGCGCGCATCTTCCGTTTCCTTCCCGCGACGGTGGACGGCAAGCCGGTCGAGGTGAGCACCGCCATGCCGATCGTCTTCAAGATTAAGAATGAGCGCTGAATATCTCAGTATGATTTTGACTGGTTGCATCAAATAAATCGGCCTACGTAGAGGGAATCGGTACATGTCAGAGACAGTTGTTGAAAACCCATATGGTCTTGGTGCGCTCATTGCGCAGGGCGACTTGGTCGCCAGAACGACCCTGGTCATTTTGCTGGTCATGTCCTTGTTGACGTGGTTCATCATGATCACCAAGTTCTTTGATCAGCGACGGCTGCGCATTCAGTCCTCGGAGGCTGAGAAGGAATTCTGGACTTCCGGCAGCCTGACCGACGCGCTCGGCAAATTGAAGGGGCAGGGCAATCCGTTCCGCGCATTGGCGGAAACCGGCAAGCAGGCCTACGAGCACCACGAGTCGAACAAGACCCGTCTGGCCGGCGCCATCGACACCAGTGAATGGATCACGCAGGCGCTGCAGCGCACGGCCGACACCATCATCGGTCGCATGCAATCCGGCCTGCCGGTGCTCGCATCGGTGGGATCGACCGCGCCGTTCGTCGGCCTGTTCGGCACGGTGTGGGGCATCTATCACGCGCTGATCGCGATCAGCTTGGCCGGTCAAGCGTCCATCGACAAGGTCGCCGGACCCGTCGGCGAGGCGTTGATCATGACCGCCATCGGATTGGCGGTCGCGGTGCCGGCGGTGCTCGGATACAACGTGCTACTGCGGCGCAACAAGGTGGTGCAGGAGCGCGTCAGCCATTTCACCCACGAGCTGCATGCCTATTTGATCTCGGGCGCCAAGATGGGCCTCGGCATGGACAAGGCATCGATTCCCGTCGGCAGGCCGGCACCCGCGGCTCGCTAGGCCAGACCCATGGCGCTGAACGTAGGCGGAAAAAGCGAAGGCGAAGTGATGTCGGACATCAACGTCACGCCCTTGGTGGACGTGATGTTGGTGCTGCTGATCATTTTCATCATCACCATTCCGGTGATCGTGCAGCAGGTGCATCTGACGCTGCCCAAGGCCACCAATTTGCCCACGCAGACCAAGCCGGAGAACATCACGGTGGCGGTCGACAAGGAGGGCAACATCTATTGGAATACGCGACTACTGGCGAGCAACGATGAGCTCAAGGTGCAGCTGCGCGGCATCGCGCGTGAAAGCCCCCAGCCCGAGGTGCACATTCGCGGCGACGCCGACGCTCGTTATATGTTCGTAGGCCGCGTGCTGGTGGCTGCCCAGCAGATCGGCATCCGCAAGGTGGCGTTTTTGACCGAGCCTGATCACTTGGGCGCGGCGACGCGCTAGGAGTATTTCGATGGCCATGAATGTGGGCGGTTCGGGCGAGGGTGAGTCATATTCGGATATCAATATGACCCCGCTGATCGACATCATGCTGGTATTGCTCATCATATTCATCATCACCATTCCGGTAATGACGCACGCGGTGAAGATCGACAATCCGTTGCCCCCGCCGCCGAATTTCGTGCCCCCGCCGCCGCCTGAGGTCGTCAACCTGTCGATCGATTTCGACGGCACGCTGCTGTGGAACGCGACCCCGGTGGATCGCAAGACCATGCAGGGCTATATTGCGCAGGAGGCTGCCAAGACCCCGCAGCCGGAAGTTCACATCACGGTGGATAAATTCGCGAAATACGAAAAAGTGGCGCAAACACTGGCGGATTTGCAGAGCAGAGGCCTCAAGAAGATCGGATTCGTCAACAACGACTTGTTCTAGGGCCCTACTTGCGGTGACATGGCGCGGTGCGTCGGCCCTGCAGGCCGGGGTTCACGCGCCGTTTACTTGTGTGATGTTGCGGGTGCCGGGCAACTCTTTAATTACCCGAACGTAGTGAGGTTTGATAATGACTCAATTCAGGCTCTGTGCTTCCAAAGCAGCGCTGTGCATGATGCTCGGCGCGATCTGCCTTGCCGTGATTCCCGGAGGCGCCGTGGCGGCCGATAAGCAGCAGATCAGCCGCGTCATCGCCAAGGAAATGATGGCCGCCCAAAAGGCCTTGCAGGCGAGTCAGTGGCAGGATGCGATCAAGAGTCTCGATGAAGCCGAAACCAAGTCGGGTCTGACGCCGTTCGATCACAAGACCATCCTCGACTTCAAGGGGTTCGCCTACGCAAAACTCGGCAACATGAAGGCCGCACAGCAGGCGTACGACGCGGCACTGGCCACGGGTCAGTATGCGCCCGAGGATGCCGCCAAACTCACCCGCATGCTGTTTCGGCTGAGCGCCGGCTCGCAGATGTACCCGAAAGCCCTGGAATACGGCAAGCAGGTGGCCGACAGCGGAATTGCCAGCGTCGATGATCTGTCCATCATGGCGCAGATCTATTTCATTCAAAAGGATTGCAAAGACACGGCCATCTGGGTGGACAAGGCGGTTGCAGCGGCGCACAAGAGCGGCGAGACACCGAAGGAGAATCTCTACCAGTTCAAGCTGCAGTGCGCCTTCGACAACAATGACACGCCAGCCACCATCGCCAATCTCGAGGACCTGATCCGCCTGACCGGCAAGACGGATTATTGGAACAAGCTGCTGCGCTTCCAGCGGCAGGATGAGAAGGAAGATCGCAACCTGCTCATGATCTATCGCGTCATGTACAACACGCAGGCGATGAATGCGGGCAGCGACTACATGGAAATGGCCCAGTTGCTGGGAGATGCCGCTCTGCCGGGCGAGGCGCAAACCGTGCTCGAGAAGGCCCTGGCATCCGGTTTGCTCACCACCAGCGAGCAGAAGGACCGTGCCACGCGATTGCTGAACGCGACCAAGCAGCGAGCCGACGCTGATCGCAAGGGCCTGCCGCAGCTGCAGACTGAGGCCGGCAAGAATGCCGCCGGCGAGCTCGATGTCAAACTCGGTGAGGTGTATTACGGATTCGGCGATTACCAGAATGCCGTGACCGCAATCAATGCCGGCTTGCAGAAGGGATCGGTCAAGCATCTGGACGAAGCCTACGTGTACCTCGGCCTCTCGGAGCAGGCTCTGAAAGACACCGCGGACTCGCGCAAGGCCTTCGCCAGCCTGAAAACGGTGCCCAACATCAGCCAGCGGGTGCTCAAGCTGTGGACGCTGTATGCAGAAAAGGAAGGATGAGGAACGCCATGACCATCAAAGCCGGCGATAAGATGCCCTCGGGAACCTTCAGTCACATGACCCAGAACGGGCCGCAGAAGATCACGACCGAACAATTGTTCAAGGGCAAGACGGTCGTGCTGTTCTCGGTTCCCGGCGCCTTCACACCCACCTGCGACGCCCGCCACCTGCCGGGCTTCGTGGAATTGGCGGACCGCATCAAGGCCAAGGGCGTCGACACCATCGCGTGCATGGCCGTCAACGACGTGTTCGTGATGAACGCCTGGGGAAAGCACGGCAATGTCGGTGACAAGATACTGATGCTCGCGGACGGCAACGCCGATTACGCGAAAGCCCTCGGTCTCGAACTCAATGCAACGGGCTTCGGCATGGGTACGCGTGGACAGCGATTCGCGCTCATCGTGAAGGACGGAGTCGCTACCCACGTCGACGTGGAGGCGCCTGGTGAATTCAAGGTGTCGGCGGCCGATTACGTGTTGGCGCAGCTTTAATCCAAGCCGAATTTCCGGCGATGTCCGGGCTGCAGCGCCGTCGCCTGATTCATCCGACCAGCCGTTCGAGCTCCGGGACGATCTGAAACAGATCGCCGACCAATCCCACGTCGGCGACCTCGAAGATCGGTGCTTCCCCGTCCTTGTTGATGGCGACGATGGTACGCGCGTCCTTGATACCGGTCAGATGTTGGATGGCACCTGATATTCCGATGGCGATGTAGATTTCCGGTGAGATGATCTTGCCGGTCTGTCCGACCTGCATTTCATTGGGCGCGTAACCGGCATCGACCGCCGCGCGCGACGCACCGACCGCGGCCCCGATCTTGTCGGCGAAACTGAACAGCAATTTGAAGTTCTCGGCACTGCCCAGCGCACGGCCGCCCGAGACCACCCGCGCTGCCGTCTGCAAGTCGGGACGGTCCGTGGAGCCGGATTTCGCGCCCAGATAGCGTGTATGCGTCGGCAGACTCGCTCCGGTCGTCCGAAGTTCGATGGTCGCGCTCCCGCCCGGCGGTGCCGCTTCGAATGAGGCCACCCGCACCGTGGCGATGAGGGTACGGCGCGGATCGGCCTCGATCGTCACGAGCGCGTTGCCGGCATATATCGGGCGCCGGAATCGGTATGCGCCTTCGACGGCCATCAGGTCGCTCACCTGCGGGACTCCCAACAGGGCCGCCACGCGCGGCGTCAAATCCTTGCCGAAGCTGGTCGACGGTCCGAAGACATGCGTGTAGTCCACGGCCAGTGCCACGATCTGGGGTGCGAAGACCGCTGCCAGTGGATGCGCATTCTCCGGTCGGTCGATTCGCAGCACCTTGTTCACGCCGAGCACGGCGGCCGCCTGTACGGCAACTGCCGCCGTGTCGGCACCGAACAACGCCACGGTGATCTGAGAATCGGCAATCTCCTTCGCGCAGGTGACGCACTTGAGCGTCGCCGGGTTCAGCGTCATGCCGTCGTGTTCTCCCAAAATGAGTATCTTGGACATCAGATCAATCCCTTTTTCTTGAGGACCGCCACCAGTTCGGCGACGTCTTTTACCATGACGCCCTTCTGGCGCTGCGGCGGCGGCTCGGTCTTGATGGTCGTGAGCAGCTGGCCGCGGCTGATGCCGAGCGCCTCCAACGTGGTCACATCCAGCGGCTTCTTCTTGGCCTTCATGATATCCGGCAATTTCACGTATCTCGGCTCATTCAACCGCAAATCCACCGTCACGACCGCGGGCAGATCGATCTCGATGGTTTCCAGACCGGCGTCGACCTCGCGCGTCACCACCGCTTTACCGTCCGCAATCTCGATCTTCGAAGCAAACGTCGCCTGCGGCCGGTCCCAGAGCGCGGCCAGCATTTGGCCGGTCTGGTTGGCATCGTCATCGATGGCCTGCTTGCCGAGAAATATCAAATCCGGGTTTTCCTTGCGTGCCAGCGCCAGAAACGTCTGCGCGGCGGTCAGCGGCTCCACGGCCGCATCCACCTGCACCAGGATTGCCCGATCCGCCCCCATGGCCAGGGCGGTGCGCAGCTGCTGCTGCGTATCGGCGACCCCGATGCTGACGGCGAGTACTTCGGCATTCGAACCACGCTCCTTGATGCGAAGCGCCTCTTCGAGGGCGATCTCATCGAACGGATTGACGCTCATTTTCACCCCATCCAGCATGACGCCGCTGCCGTCCGGTTTAACCCGTATGCGCACGTTGTAATCGACGACTCGCTTGATACATACCATGATCTTCTGCATTGAAGGCTCCTTAGACAGCCGTTTGCGGCGCTTTGTTGCGGTGGGCGTCCGGCTGTTGCGCCGCGAACAAACTGCGAATTTCCACCGCACATACGCGCAACCGCGGCAGGAAACGCCTTACAGCCTCATCGGGGCCGACCGCCGCGGCCGCGAAGCGCACGGTGAGCGCGGCGAGCATGCGGTCATCGAGCGCGATGGGCACGCTCAAGGTGTGCTCCTCGGTCACGCCGCGTCTGCGCGTGCCGGTGGCATAGCCCTGGCTCCTGATCTCGCGCAGCAACCGATGCAGTTCCGTTCCAGAACGCGCCAGACGGTCCTCCTCCAATGGGGACTTCGCCAGCAGCTCGATCAGTTTTTCCTGCTGCGCGACGGGGCAGTGTGCCAGATACACCCGGCCCGTCGCGGTGCTCAACAGGGGAGCCCGGTATCCGGCCGAATAGCGTTCGGTGGTGAGCGGACTGATATGGTCGGTGGTTTCGCGGACCATCATCCGGGTCCCCGATAGCGTTGCAATGGCGACCGGCCAGACGATTTCGCGGCTCAACGCAACCATGACCGGTTTTGCGGACTGCGTGACCCACGCCTCATCGTCGAATCCATCGCTCAGGCCGCGCACCAGAATCGTCAGCCGGTAGCGCTCATCGGCCGCGTCGCGGTGCACGAAACCGGCATTGCACAGCGTCTCCAGAATCCGATACACCGTGGTGCGGGGCAATCCCACCTCGTGCACGATTTCAGATACGGTGGCGCCGTCGCGCAGATTCAGGACCGTCAGCGCGTCAAGCCCGCGCATCAATGCACGGATGGGTCGTGTTGATTCCATGAAACCTCGAGAAACTGAGTGGATCAGCGGTTTACGCTAATCAATTGGCGCGGAAGTTTAAGGTGCACCGCAACGGTTGTCCACCTATTGGTCAATCTATAAACTGCATACGCCCATGCAAGATTCACGATGATTCGTTATCTCCTCAAGCGCATTGCGGGCGCGGTTCCCACGCTGTTCATCATCATCACCCTGACGTTTTTTCTGGTCCGCGCGGCGCCCGGCGGACCCTTCGATCAGGAGCAGAGCCTGCCACCGGAGATCGTCGCGAACCTGCAAGCCGCCTACGGCCTAGATCAACCCGCGTGGATTCAATACCGCCGGTATCTGACCGCGCTGTTGCACGGCGACTTCGGACCGTCGTACAAGTACAAGGACTTCACGGTGACCGGCTTGATCGCCCAGGGGCTGCCGCTCAGTTTGACGCTGGGCGGCGTCGCAATGGCCCTGGCGCTCGCGCTCGGCATTCCCGCCGGCGTGTTCGCGGCCCTGCATCACGACTCCGCGGCGGGTTACGCGACCATGTCATTGGCCGTCGTCGGCATCGCCGTGCCCTCGTTCGTGGTGCTGCCATTCCTGGGTTTGATCTTCGGCATTGATCTGCACTGGCTGCCGGTCGCCGGATGGGAGCCCGGTTCCGTCAAACATCTGGTGCTGCCGGTCATCACCCTGACTTTGCCACCGCTGGCGTACATCGCGCGGCTTACACGGGGCGGCATGCTCGAGGTCATGCAAAGCCATTTCGTGCGCACGGCGTTCGCCAAGGGGCTGCCGACCCGCACGGTGATATGGCGCCATGCGCTGCGGCCCGCGCTGCTGCCGGTGGCGGGCTACCTGGCTCCGGCGGTCGCCACGATCATGACCGGATCGCTGGTGGTCGAATCCATCGCCGGCTTGCCCGGGGTGGGTCGATACCTGGTGCAAGGCGCGCTCAATCGCGACTACACCCTGGTCATGGGCATGGTCATCGTCTACTCGGCGCTGCTCATCTCGGCCGGACTGCTCGTCGATCTCCTATATGCATGGCTCGATCCTCGCGTGAGGCTTGCGCATTGAACGCATCGGGCGGACGGCCGTGCGGCGGTCTCTGGCCCGACGCGTGGCATCGTTTGATGTCGAATCGCGGCTCCGTATTGGCACTGTGCGCGGTCGGATGCATCGTCTTCCTGGCGATCGGCGGTCCGTTCCTGAATCCCAACCGGGTGGATGCGCTCGACTGGTCGCACGTGGCCATGTCTCCCGGCTTGAACGGCGGCCATTGGTTCGGCACCGACCGTCTCGGGCGCGATCTGTTCGTGCGCACGCTGCAGGGTACCGGGGTATCGCTGTTGATTGGTCTGTTCGCAACCGCGGTCACGCTGCTGATAGGCATCGGCTACGGAGCGGTTGCCGGGTTCATCGGTGGCCGCACCGACCACCTGATGATGCGCGGAGTCGAGATACTCAGCGGACTGCCGCTCATCTTTTTCGTGATTCTGGTGAGCGTGATCTTCGGCCGCAGCGTATTTCTGCTGTTCGTGTCCATAGGGGCCGTCGGATGGCTGACCATGGCCCGCATAGTCCGCGGCCAGACCCTGAGCATCCGCCAGCGGGAATTCATCGAGGCGGCGATTGCGACGGGCGCGGGCACGCGCAGGATCATCGCCAGACACATCGTGCCGAACGTCATCGGTCCGGTGATCGTATATGCGACACTGACCGTCCCGCAGATCATCCTGCTCGAGAGCTTCCTGAGCTTTCTCGGATTGGGGGTTCAGGAACCGCGGGTAAGCCTTGGAACACTGATCGCGGATGGCGTCGGGGACATGGAGTCCGCACCGTGGCTGCTGATCATGCCCGGTGGATTCCTCGCGCTGCTGTTGCTGTGCTTCAACATCGTCGGCGATGGACTGAGAGACGCGCTCGACGCGCAACGGCGCTGAAGGGCCAACGGTGCTGCAAATCGATTCGCTGTGCATCGAATTCCGGCAGGAACGCGCGCGCGTTGCGGCGGTGCGCGACGTTTCACTGGCCCTGGCGCCGGGTGAATGCGTCGGGGTCGTGGGTGAGTCCGGATCGGGCAAGACCCAGACCTTCCTGGCCGCCATGGGGCTGCTCGGGAGAAACGCGCTGGTGAGCGGCAGCATCCGCTTCGAGGGCCGTGAATTGCTGGCGGCGGCGACATCCGAACTGAACCGCGTGCGTGGCGCGCGTCTCGCCATGATTTTCCAGGATCCCATGACTTCGCTGACGCCGCATCTGACGGTTGGCGTCCAAATGGCCGAAGTTCTCGTCTGCCATGCCGGACTGTCCTGGACCGCGGCGAAGCGCAAGGCGCTGGACATGCTGCAGACGGTGCGCATTGCCGATGCGGCGCGCCGCATGCGCCAGTACCCGCATGAATTATCGGGTGGAATGCGACAACGGGTGATGATCGGCATGAGCCTGCTGTGCGAACCGGCTCTGGTCATCGCGGACGAACCCACCAGCGCCCTCGATGCAACCATTCATGTCCAGGTGATCGAGCTTTTGGCGGCGATGCGCCGCGAGTTCCGCATGGCCATCGCGTTGATCAGCCATGACCTGTGCGCCGTCCACGCTCTGGCCGACCGGGTCGTGGTGATGTACGCCGGCCGGGTGGTCGAATGTGCGCCCGCCACGGCGATTTTCGCCCATCCGCGCCATCCGTACACCGCCGAATTATTGCGCTGCGCACCGAATTTGTCGGCCGCGCGACTTAACCGCATGCCAAGCATCACCGGGCAACCGCCGGATCCGGCCGAGGTCTTGCCCGGCTGCGCTTTTGCCGCCCGCTGTGCGCGAGCCGATGCGCGCTGCCGCATCGAGCGGCCGCTGCTCGTGCAGTCCGGCGGCGCAGCGCAGGCGGCCTGTCACCACCCACTATGACGCCCGACGGCGTGCTGCAGGTCAAGGGCTTGAGCGTGCAGTTTCCACGCCGGACCGCTGCGCACCCGCCGTTGATGGCCGTGTTGGACGTGAGCTTCGTGGTGGGGCCGGGCGAAACGTTGGGCCTCGTGGGGGAGTCCGGATCGGGGAAGACCACATTGGCGCGCGCAATTCTGCGGCTTGTGCCCGCCGCGAGCGGCGAGGTTCTATGGCAGGGCCTGAATCTGTTGTCGATGGACGCCACGCGGCTGCGGCGGCAGCGGCGCGATCTGCAGATCGTGTTTCAGGACCCGCTTGCCAGCCTGGATCCGCGCATGACCGTCGCCGACATCCTGGGTGAGCCGCTCGATGTTCATGAACCGCGCCTGACGGCTGATGCGCGTCAGGCGCGCATCGCCGCGATGCTGGATCAGGCGGGACTATCGGCAGGCCTCCGCGACAGATACCCCCATGAATTCAGCGGCGGTCAATGTCAGCGGGTCGGCATCGCGCGGGCCATGATGTCGAATCCGAAGCTGCTGATTTGCGATGAGCCGGTGAGTGCCCTGGATGTGTCGATCCGCGGACAAATCGTCAACCTGTTGGTGGATTTGCAGCGGGACCGGGGCATGGCGATGCTGTTCATCAGCCATGATCTGGCGCTCGTGCGTCACGTCAGCCATCGCGTGCTGGTGTTCTACCTCGGCAGATTGATCGAAATTGCGCCGCGGGATTCGCTGTTTGCCGCACCGATGCACCCCTACACGCGCGCGCTCATGGCGGCGGCCGCGCCGGACAGGCCCGGGCAGATCCTCAAGGGCGAGCCTTCCAGCCCGCTCGAGCCGCCGGGCGGCTGTGCATTTCGCGATCGCTGCACCCATGCGCGCGAGCTCTGCGCCGGATCGGTGCCGCGCCTCGAGGAGATCAGCGCGGGACATTTCGTGGCCTGCCATCGTTGGCGGGAACTGCCGGACTAAGTAGCGTGCGCTACGCACCCATATTCCGCTATTCTTGGCAACATGGTGCAAAGAAAAAACGTCCGCGCAAGCGACGGTCTGGCCAACGTCCGTTATGAAATCCGCGGCAAGCTGGCCCGCCGTGCCCTTGATTTGGAGCGCCTGGGCTACGACATCATTTCGCTCAACATCGGCAATCCGTATGCCTTCGGTTTTCGCACGCCGGAGACGATGCGTCTGGCGATGATCGAGAACCTGCGAAACAGCGAGGGCTACGTCCATCAGAAGGGCATATTTCCGGCGCGTGAAGCGGTGGTGATGCAGCAGCAGGAGCGGGGCGTTCGCGGGGTGACGGCCGAAGAGGTATTCATCGGCAACGGCGTCAGCGAACTCATCGACCTCGCCCTGCGGGCGCTGCTCAACGCCGGGGATGAAGTGCTCGTGCCCAGTCCCGATTATCCACTTTGGACCGCGGCGGTGAATCTCAATACCGGACGGGCGGTGCATTATCCTTGCCGGCCCGAACACGGGTTCATTCCCGATCCGGCGGAAATCGAAGCGCTCATCACCCGGCGTACGCGGGCGATCGTGATCGTCAATCCCAACAACCCGACCGGTGCCGTGTATCCGCGCGCGACGCTCGCCGCAATGGCTGCGATCGCGGAGAAGCACCGATTGGTGGTGCTGACGGATGAGATTTACGACCATATCCTGTACGAAGACGCCGAATTCGTCCCGATGGCCACTCTGGTCCACGATACCTTGTGCTGCACCATGAGCGGCCTGTCGAAGGTGTATCGGGCCTGCGGGTATCGTGTGGGCTGGGCTGCTTTTTCGGGCGACATCGAAAGTGCCGGCGAGTATCTTGCCGCGCTGGAGTTGCTGAGCTCCCTGCGGCTGTGCAGTAACGTGCCCGGCCAATGGGCGGTGCAAACCGCGCTCGGCGGATTCCAGAGCATTCGCAATCTGACCAGTCCGGGCGGGCGGCTGTTCGAATCACGGCAAGCCATTCTCGACGGGGTTGCACGCAGCAAGTACTTGCGATTATCACGGCCGATGGGCGCGCTTTATTCGTTCGTCGAGGTTCGAGGCGATGTGCTGCCGGATTTCGACGATCAGGAATTTGCGCTCGAGCTGTTGGAGAGCAAGCACGTGTTGGTCGCACCCGGGGTGAGCTTCAACTACCCGAAACGGAATTTTTTCCGGATCACTAACCTTCCCGAGCCGCAGGTTTTGGCGACCGTGTTCTCGCGAATGGAAGAGCTGCTCGACGGCCGCGCCGGCACGGCGCCCACGCTGCAAATCGTCCCGCCGGCTGCCCAGGTTCGCAAGCGCTGAGCACGTCGGGCGCCGCCGCCGGATTGTTGGCAAGCCTGGATGCCGGGCAAACCATCCTTGCCCCGACTGCCGAACATGCGGCGGCGCTGTTCGACTGCGTCGAGCGGCATCATCTCGCCGCCGGTCGGAAGGTGTGGGCGACGCCCGGAATCCGCGACTTCGGCGGCTGGTTGCGCGGGTGCCACGACGCCCGGCAGCTTGCCGATGCCACCACGGCCCGCTGCCTCACCGACGTCGAGGAGCGCGAGTTGTGGCGCGTGGCCATTCTGGCCAGCGACCGCAGCGGCGAGTTTCTCGATCCGGCGGGTGCCGCGCGCGCAGCGCGGCGTGCGCGTCGCGCCACGTACGACTATTCGATCCCGCTGTCCGCCATTGAAACCTACGATTCAGCCGAGGTGCACGCGCTGCTGGCATGGATCAGGGCATTCGATGAGCGCTGCCGCGAGCTTGGCTGCATCACGGCCGATGAACTGCCGGCAACGTTCACGCGCTCACCACAAGCGGTGGCCTGGATCGACAGCCCGGGCTGGCGGCCGGCGGCGCGTGCGTGGCTGCAGCGTCATGGGCAATCCCTGCTGCTGCCGACGGATCTGAAGCCCGCGTCGGTCACGATTGCGCAGGCGCCTTCACCGGACGGCGAATCGGCCGCGGCAGCCGAGTGGGCGCGGGTGAATCGGCTGGCGGATTCCGCTTTCCGTGCCTGGATATGCGTGCCCGACTTGCGTGCGAGGCGTTCCGAATGGGTGGATGCCTTTGACGCAGCGCTGGCGCCGCAGCGATTCAACCTCGCCGGCGGGGACGGAGTTGCGACGTATGCGGTGGCGGGGGGCGTGCCGCTCGCGGATCATGGCCCGGTCAAGGCTGCGCTCGGATTGCTGGCGGACTCGAACGGCCCCCAGTCATTCGAGCGCTTCAGCGCCCTGTTGCGCTCTGCGGAATTGCAGGCGTCGGACCGGGAAGCGCTGACCGCGGCGCTGCTCGATGGGGCACTGCGACGCCGTGCGCCGAGTGAGGCGACCCTGGCAGGGTGGCTCAGCCTGGCTGAAGACGTCGCGCGGGCGCAAGGCGTCGGGCCGGTCGCGGCGCTGACCAGACTGCGGGCCTCGCTCGGCGCGCTCGACCGCTTGCAGGGCAGCCGCCCCCTGAGCGCCTGGATCCCGTCATGGATCAGCGCATTCGAATGGGCACCCTGGTCGCAGCGTCATCGGTGGTCGAGTGCGGAATACCAGTCGGCCGAGCGGCTGCGCGAGCTGTTGGCCGACCTGGCGTCGGCCGACCCGATCTTCGGCGGCCTGACGCGCACTGCGGCCGAGAGAATCCTGGCCGCGGCAGCCGTCGAGACCACATTTCAGCCGCAAACCGGCATTCCGCCAATTTGGATCAGCGGTCAATTGACGGATCCGTGGCTCAACTATGAGGGCCTGTGGATCGCCGGCGCAGCCGAGGAGAGCTGGCCGCCGGCCGCCGATCCCATGGCGCTCCTGCCCGTGCGCCTGCAGCGCGAATTCGGCATCGTTGCCGCCTCCGCAGATTCGCAGCTGCAATTCGCACGTGATCTGCAGGTGCGCTGGCGCCGGCGTGCGGACCGCCTCGTCTACAGTGTCGCGAACACGGGCGATTTCAGGGCGTCCCGGCCGAGCCCGCTGCTGCCCGCGGCGCAGCCGCCGCCGGAGCCGGCCGCAGAGCCCCGGCCGCATTGGCGTGCGATGTTCGACGCCGCGCCCGTGTTGGAGACATTGCTCGATGATTTGGCGCCCCCGTTCGATGCCAGCGAGCACACCCGGGGCGTCGCGACATTGCGGGCGCAGTCCCGTTGCCCTTTTCGCGGATTCGCGGAAACGAGGTTGGCGGCAGAGGCACTGGAGTTGCCGGCGCCGGGATTCGACGACCGGGAGCGGGGCAATCTGGTGCACGCCGCCCTCGAGCAGATCTGGTCGACGCTGGGGAGTTCGTCGACCCTCGCGTCGATCCCGCCGCCGGAGCTGGCGTCACTGCTGCATCGGAGTGCGGCACAGGCACTCGCCGTGGTCGGCGCGCAGCGCGATCCCGGGCCGCGATGGCGCGCGCGCGAGCTGGAACGGCTGCCGGCACTGCTCGGCAAATGGCTGGACCTCGAGCGTCAACGCCCGCCCTTCGAGGTCGAGCGCCTGGAGCACGGCAAGACGGCCGCGCGCCATGCCGGCCTCGAATTCATGGTGCGCATCGATCGGGTCGATCGGCTGACGGACGGTGCGCGTGTGCTGATTGACTATAAGAGCGGGAGGGCCGCGCCCGATTGGCGTGGTGACCGGCCGGATAATCCGCAGTTGCCGATCTACGCCCTGCTGCGCCCGCAAGGGCTGGTGGCCGTGGCCTATGGACAGGTCAATGCCGGCGAATGCCGCTTCGTCGCGGAGTCGGAGCGCGCCGGCGTATTCAGACCATCCGCCCGAAAAACCCGGCTGGAGGGCCGGCACAGCCTCGCGGAATTGCTGCAGGTTTGGGCGCGGCGCATCGAGGCGGTCGCCGCGGAGTTTGCCGCGGGCCAGGCGCAGGTCGCACCGACGCCGCAGGCATGCCAAACCTGCCGTCTGCAGGGCCTGTGTCGAGTGCCGAGCGTCCTTGGCGACGCGGTGCATGAACGCGGGTAGCGCACCGTGGCCGCCGGGCGACGGCGGCGCCCGGACCCGCGCCATCGAGCACGAAGGCTCCGTGCTGGTGCAGGCGCCGGCCGGCTCAGGCAAGACGACCTTGCTGGCGCAGCGCTATCTGCGCGTGCTCGCGAGCGTCGACGCCCCGGAGCGCATTCTGGCGCTGACGTTCACGCGCCGCGCCGCCCATGAAATGCGCGATCGGGTCATCGATGCCCTGAAGGCGGCGCGCCGAGCGGAGTGCCCCGCTGCGATGAACCGCAGGACCTGGGATCTGGCGGCGGCGGCCAACCGGCACCTGGATGCCCTCGACATAGACGTCGGACGCAATCCGCAGCGCTTGCGCATCGAGACCATCGACGCCTTCAACGCCTGGCTTGCCGGCCAGCTGCCGGTCACGGCCGGCACGGGCTCGCGCCCGAGCATGCCCGGCAACGCAGATCACCTGTACCAGGAGGCCGGGCGGCGCACGCTCACGTACGATGAGGATGATCTGTTCGGCCGGGCCGTCGACCGGGTCCTCGCGCTCGATGATCAGCGCTGGAGCCGGCTGCTCGATCTGATCACCGGCATGCTGCCGGGCCGGGACCGCTGGCTGCCGCTGCTCGCCGGCGGCCTGCAGGTGGCGACGGCACTGAGCGAATCCCAGCTCGGCCGGTTGCGGCGCCTCTTTGACGAGGACCTCGCACTGCTGGTGGCCCGCGGATTGGGGCTCGCAGCGGACGCTCTCGGTCAAGAACGGCTCGCGCTGCTGTCGAGGCTGATGCACGCCGCGGCCGGCCGCATCGCGGCGGCCGGTCCACCCGATGCCAGTCCAGATTTGGCGGCCTGGCGCAGCGATGCGAGCGTATTGCGCGCCGCGCCGGCGGACATCGCACGCTGGCGGGCACTCGTTTCGCTGCTGCTGAACAAGCAGGGTGTCATTCGCAGCAAGCTCACCCGGCACCAAGGATTTCCGCCGCGTTGCGCCGACAAGCCGGTGATGTCGGATCTCCTGGCCGAGCTCGGGCGCACTGCGGAGATCGGCCATGCGCTGCGGGAAATCGCGATTCTGCCGGAGCCCTTCTACAGCGATGACCAATGGCAGCGGGCTCGCGAAGTCGCGCAGGTGCTGATGCTGGCGGCTGCAAACCTCGACCAGGTGTTTCGCGAGCGCGGCGCGGCGGATTTCCCCGCCGTTTCGATGGCCGCGCTGCGCGCCCTGGGCAATGCCGCGGCCCCGAGCGAATTGATCATGCGCCTCGACTACCGGCTGCGGCACATATTGATCGATGAATTCCAGGACACATCGAGCGCGCAGCTCGAGCTGCTGCGCCTGCTGACCAGCGGATGGCAGCCCGGCGACGGACGCAGCGTGTTCTGCGTCGGCGATCCCATGCAGTCGATTTACGGGTTCCGGCAGGCCGAGGTGCGGGCCTTCCTGGAACTCGCCGAGGAGGGCATCGGCGACGTACGCTTCGATGTTGAGCGGCTGAGCAGCAATTTTCGATCGGCCCCGCCGCTGGTGGAATGGATCAACGCGACCTTTTCGCGGCTGTTGCCGCGCGCGGACAACCGCGACCGGGGCGCCATCGCCTACCGCGCGAGCGAATCAGCCCTGCCGGGAGGGGCGACGGATGCCGGAGTATGGCTCAGGGGCTTCGCAGCGCGCACCGAGGAGGCGCGGGCCGTGGCCGCCACCATTGCAGCCCAGATCGCGCTGCACCCGGATTGGCGCGTCGCGGTGCTGGTTCGCGCCAAATCGCACGCCGCGGAAATCGCCGCCAGCCTGCGCGAGCTGAGAGTGCCGTTTCAGGCGGTGGACATCGAGCCCCTCGGCGACCGTGCGGTGGTGCGGGACCTGATCTCGTTGACCCGGGCGCTGATGCACCTCGGGGACCGCATCGCGTGGCTGGCGCTGCTGCGGGCACCCTGGGCGGGATTGGCATTGTCCGACATGCTCATCATCGCGCGCGCACCCGCGGCCGTCTGGGACGCATTGCAGGACGATTCGGTGCTGGCGCGATTGAGCCGCTCCGGGCGCCTGCGCTGCGAGCGCCTACGCCGCGTACTCCAGGAGGCCCTCGTGGCCCGTGGCCACAGCACGATCGCCCGCTGGATCGAGCGCACATGGCTGGCGCTGGGTGGTCCGGCCTGCTGTGGCGATGCCGCGGATCTGGAGCACGCCCACGTCGCTTTGGCCAGGCTCGGCGAACTCGAGCAGGAGGGTATGCCCGATGCGGCCCGGATCGGCGAGGCATTCGAAGATCTGTTCGTGCCCGGCGGTTCGACCGCCGCAGTCGAAATCATGACCATTCACAAGGCGAAGGGGCTCGAATTCGACCTGGTCGTATTGCCAGGATTGGACCGGCACGTGCCGCTCCACGAGGACCGGTTCCTGCTGACGCACCAATTCGCTCGGGACGGCCGCGACGGCATGGTGATGGCGGCACGTCCGCCGGTGGGCAGCGGTGAGGATAGGCTGTTCGAATTCCTGCGCCATCAGGCCCGCGACGCCGCGGGTCTCGAGGCCGAACGGCTGCTGTACGTGGGCTGTACCCGCGCCAAGAGCCAGCTTTTCCTGACCGCCACGATCGGCACGCGCGATGACCCGGCCGAGGAGGACTCGATCATCGAGGCGGCAGCCGATCGCTGGAAACCACGCTCCGGCAGCCTGCTTGCGGTGCTGTGGCCCGGCGTCGGGTCCGCATTCGAACCCGCTCCGGCTCGTGGCGGGCATATGGCCGCCGCATCGCCGCAGGCGCCGCGCGGCGGACCGATCAGCCGCCTGCCGCTCGACTGGTCGGCGCCCATCGCGGCTGCGGCGGCTGCGACGCTCCCAGGCGCAGATGCCGCGGCGGACGGCGAACTGCGGGCGCACACGCCGGTATTCGACTGGGCGGGCGAGACCGCACGGCACGTGGGCACCCTGGTGCATGCCGAATTGCAGTCGCTCGAGCCCGAATCTGCCGACGCGAAATCCATCCGCGCGCGCGAGACGCATTACCGCCGCTGGCTGGAGATCCGCGGCGTTCCCCGCGACCGGCTGCTGGAATCGGCTGCACGCGCGACGTCAGCGCTCATCGCGGTGCTGCAGGACCCGCGCGGCCGCTGGATATTGAACCCGGGGCATCGCGACACCAGCCGCGAATACGCCGTCACGGGAATCTGGCGCGGCGTACTGGTGCGTGCCGTGTTCGATCGGACCTTCATCGACGATCAGGGCGTGCGCTGGGTCATCGACTACAAGACCAGTCGGCATGCGGGCGGCGGCCGGGAGGAATTTCTGGATCGGGAGGTCGAGCGCTACGGCGCCCAAATGCAGCGCTACGCGGCGCTTGCCCGGCACCTGGGTCCGGAGCCGGTACGCGTCGGACTCTATTTCCCGCTGCTGCGCGCGTGGCGCGAGTGGCGGCCCGAGGACTGAGCCCCCGGCGCCCGATCAGCCCAGGTTCAAAAGGTGAATTCCAGGTCGACCGGAATGCGTCCGTAGCGGTCGCGGCCGCGCATTTGCGCAAGGCTGTTCAATTCAGAACGCATGGCGGGTGTGATGCCGGCGCCTTCCCCGACGGTGGCCGATACGGTGCCGACATGCCCGGCGGGGGAAATCTTGAGGATGCCCTGGACGTGGAACGGGCCGCCGAGATCCTTCAGGTTGCCGGTGACGCTGCCGTCGGCAGCGACGGCATCCTCGCCAAAATGCAGGACGTAGTTTCCGAGCGGGGAGCCGTCGCCGATCTGCGCCGATGTCGCGTCGGATACCTCGACATCCCCCACAACGGCCGTGATGCGCGAATAGTCGGATGCGATCTCCCGCAGGGCGATTTCGGCGCTGCCATGTACGCCGGGTGGGACGCCGAGATCGGCCAGATCATCCACGGGCCCTCCGCCGCGGATGGCGCTCGCGTGGATTGCGCGGCGATCCAATTGCGCGGTACCGTCGACCACGAAGCCTGCCTTGACCCAATGCAACTCCGCCGTCGGAGCCAGCGTGACGAGCGAGGCGGGATGCAGTCGCCATTCGAGTGATCCCGCATCCCGGCCGCTCACGGTGATTTTGCCCATCGAACCATGCCAGATGCTGCCGGACAAATCAGCCGCCTGCACGGATGGGGGCAGAAAACGCGGCACCAGGGCCGCAGGCAGTGCGACGATGACGAAGGCGATTGCCGTCAGCAGGCCGACCAGAACCAATGGCCAGTAGGATCGTTTCCGCGCCGGCGGCCGTGCCTTGTTAGCGGCTGGGCTGGGTGAACGTGACACTGGCATTGACGAGCCCGGGGCGAGCGGTGCGGTCCACCGTGATCGATTCAATCGCGAGACCATAGCGTTGCTCGAGCGTTGCCAGCCACGCCACCAGGGTGTCGAACGGCGCCGATTCCAGCTGCACGCGAACGCCGGCCGCGCCGCTCGGCTGCGTGCCGCGCAGCGAGTCGGCGAGCCCGGCTTCGTGCCCGACCCGGTCGACCAGCACCACCGGCGGCTCGCCGGTGTCCTGAGGCAGCAAGCCGCCGCCGGCGCGCACCTCGGTCGCATGCAATTGCATCCAGGCGAGATCCTCGAGTTTGGCGTCGCGCCGCGACACGGCGGTCGACAGCGCCGATTGCAGCGGCAGCAGCACGCCTCCCGCGAGTATCAGCACGCCGACCGCGACGGCACCGATCACCACCATGCGCCGCTCCCGTTCCTTGAGCGACTCGAACCATTGTCTGAGCTTGTTCATTTCGGAGCCCGCGCAGCGCCCGAACGCACCTGCATGTGCGCCTCGACGCCGCCGGAGACGGGGGTGGAAGATTGTATATCGGCGGTGAGTCCCTGCTTGGCGACGAGTTGTGAAAATTGCGACAGTGCATCGACGCTCGCGGCAGTCACCTTCATGTCGAGGACCTGATCGCGGAAACTCAGTGCGTCGAGAGTGGTCTTCGGCGTGGCGGTGACGGCACCGCCGAGCACCTGCAGCGTCTTCATGAAATACTCCCGGCCCGATCCGAACCGATGGATCCGATCAAGCCGCTCCTGCATCTGGCGGCGGGGTTCATGCATTTTGTTGGCCGGCATGGCCGTCGCAAAGACCTCGGAGATCTCCCCGTCCAGCGCCGCACTCTGTTTGTTCGCCTCGCGTATCTGCAGCCACTGGGCTGCGACATGGGTGGCCAGCAGGCCGACGGCCAGCAGCGCGGCAAGCCGCCATTGCTGCCATCGCGCGCCATAGTCGGCGGCGGTCGCGAACTCACCCTGCAGCAGATTGACTGCGTCGGTGGCCGCGAGCTCGCGCGCCAGCCAGGGCAGCGGACCCTCGGGCAAGAGCTGCACCTTGAAGGCCTCGAAACGGTCGATCAACCCCTCGAACTCCGTTTTCACACGTGTCCAGTCCTCGCGCGTGAGATACAGGACGGCGCTCTCCAAGGCGGCCGCCTGCACGGCCGGCTGTGCTTCGCCGGCGTTCGGATCGGCGATCACGCCGGCTATGATCAACGCGTCGGTCACCGGCGCGAGCTCCACCGCGAACGGCAGCAGGCCCGGGCGGCGCACGGCCAGCCGATCGCCTTCCAGCCAGAGGACGGTCTGGCCGGGATTGGCCGGCATCAGGGACATGTCCGGAAACACGGCCGCCGGTTCGATCCCGGCCGCCCGCAGGCTGCTCATCCAATCCTGCATGAGCCTGCGCGACACCACGGCCACCGGCGTACCCGGTCCGCTGCCGCGGCGTCCGATCGCGAAACACAGTTTGTCGATGTCCTCGGTGAGCTGCTCTTCGAGCGCGAACGGCACTGCCCGCGCCAGCTTGACCCCGCTGCCGGGCGGCAATTCCGGTTCCGTCAACAGAATCTGCGCGGCGGGTGCCAGAACCACGGTGCGGGCGCTGCCGCCGGCGGCAGCGGCCAGGCTCAAGGGTCCGCGCTGTCTCGGACCGGTGGCGCTGCCCGACTCGTCCACCATCAGCCATTCGGAATCATCCGAGCCGGACGCGGGCAGTCGCAAGAGCAGTGTGAGCGGCATAGGTTTAAGACCCTGTCCCGAATTTCTACAATGTTCCGAAACTGCGCAAAATCGGCGTCACCTTGCCGCCTTGGCCGCGCAGCAAAAGACTGTACAAGGTGAATTCGGTAGTGCCAAGGGTAACCCGGGTCGTGAGGCGGAAATAGGACGTACTGTCCGAAAATCGACCATTGATCGCAGCCAGCAGCTTGGGCCCCACGGTGTTGCCGAAGGTCGCCATATCCGGGAAGCAGCCGGCCTTGCGCCCATTGGCGAGCAAATCCGGATTACCGGTGTATTCGCCGGTCAGATTGGACGACAGGCTCTCCAGCACGACGGCGGGCGCGGTACAGATGTTGATGTTCGAGGTCGCGGTCGGCAGCGCCGTGACATACGGCGCGAGTTTGCGGTAGCGATCGATTCCGAAGCCCGGCAGCGCCATCAATTCGGTTGGGGTGGTCATCGGCCAGTTGCCGGTTCGATAGGGCGGGTCCTGTGCGGTGTAAACGGCGTCTTTGGCGCCAAACGGCACGCTGGGCACGTCACCTGCGGTGAGCCAGTCGCGCGCCAGCTGCGCCCATTTCGGTTCCAGATCGAGCGCCGTCAGCAGCCGCTCGAATTGCTCCAGCGGCTGGGGATCGGGTTGGTTGCTGGGGGTGAGTCTCGCCAGATTATTGAGATTGAAGCGCCCCTGCATGTCCTCCAGTCCGCCGTCCATGACGCCGATGGGTTCGCCCTCAGGATCATCCTCGGGCGTGATCTGCATGGGCGCAATGCGCTGGGCCCACGGCTCGGCGAGCGTATCCTGCTTGCTGTTCTGCAGATCCTGGGAGAGCGCGTCGGCCGCGAGCGCTTCGGCGCCCAGGGAGAATTGCCAGGCCTGTTCGATCGCAAGCATGCCGATGGATCGGCGCCTCTCCATGTAGCCGTCGAAGGTGATCTTGGTGGCGAGGATGGTCGCCAGCGCGACCAGGATGAGCGCGATGATCAGCGCGACGCCACGCTGGCGCCGGCGGCCGGGCGGACGTCTCATCCCGCCACCTCGATCAGACGTCGCACTTTGCCCCAGTCCTTGAACTCGATGACGATTTCCACGGCGACGGGCCGTGCATACAACGCGCTCTCGGGGGGATTGAGGTTCGACGGCGGCCACAGGTCCGACCAGTTCTGGTTGGCGTCGAGGTAGCGCAGCTGCACGCTCTTGACGGCCGTGAATAGATCCTGCACCACCGGTTGATTGGAGATGGTGGGGTCGAGCACGATCTGGTAGCTGCGCTTGAACACATCGTCGACCAGCTGATACGACACTCGCTGCAGGGTGCTGCGCTGCAGTCCGGCCGTGTTGGACCAGCCGGCGCGCGTCAGATCGACCAGCGAGGTCGAGCTTGCACCGGCGCGCAGCGCGGGCAGCCGGGATTGGCCGAGAGGATCGCGGATCGGCCGCGGCGCCATTTCCGCGAAATCCTGCACCATCATGCGCATGCCGAACTCGATTTCCCGCGTGCGCTTCAGCGACTCCCCGGTGCGTTCGGCCGATATGCGCGCCGCCCGGTAGGTGTTGTAGCCGAGCGCCGACATGATGCCGAGGATGAGTAGGGCGACCAGAATCTCGACCAAGGTGAAGCCGCGCGCGCGCGATCGGGAATTCAAGCAGCGGGGAGAGGACATGCGGCCGTCTTCAGTTCGAGGGCGTCGGTGTGCCGACCGGGTTACCGGTGGTCGTGCCGATCGTGCCCGTGGTGCCGGTGCCCCCCGTGGCCCCGGGGGTGACTGTGGTGCCGGGCGTGGCGAGGGTGCCCGGGGCGCCGAGGGTGCCGGTCGCGGTGCCGGCCGGACCGTTCGGTATGCTGGTCGGCAGGCTGCCGGTCGTCCAGTTCACGGCATTGGAACTGCCGGGGGCGTTGAGCGCGGTGCCGATGAAACCGACTGACTCCGCCAATGGATTACCCTTGGTATCGGCGGTTCCCGGCCAGACGCGCACCACGATGCGCCGCATGCTGGTGACGCTGGTGTCGAAGTAACGGGTGTCGTAATGCCAGTGCTGATTGGCGAAATCGAGTTCGCCGGTGTCGTTGTTCTGCGCAAACTTGTTCAAGTTCAAGCGCACCTCGACGATTCGATTCAGCGCGATCCACTGCGCCTGGGCCTTGTCGCGCAGGTAGCCGCTGGTGCGCGCGGTGCCGCTGACGGCGGTCATCAGCGCCGCCAGTCCCAGGGCGATGATCATCAGCGCGACCAGCACCTCCACCAGCGTGAAACCTCGGTTTGGGCGGCGTTTCAAGGCGGCTTCTTGACCGGCTGATCGGATCCGATGCGGGTGGTTTTGCCCAGCGAGTCGCCGCTCACCGAACTCTGCGCCTTCGTGGCATCGCGCAGCAGCGTCAGGCGAAACGGTGTGCCTTCGCCGCTTGCGGCGATCGCCAGTTGCGGCGGCGCGGGCGCATCATCGGAGGCCGCATTGCCATCGATGGGTTTGAGCACCACTTGATGCGAGTCGAGCTCGAGTTGAAATTGAATGCCCTTGGGCAGGTCACGGTGTCGAAACTCCCGCTCCTGATCGAGCAGCGCCCAGCGATCCTCGCGCGTGTCGTACAGCATGAATTCGTAGGCCGCCGGCTCGATTCGCATGCCGAAATCGCGCCCCTCGAGCAGTGCCCGATCGTGCAGCATGTCGACCAGCCCTTCGATCCGCCGGCTCTCCTCGTCGAGCTGCGTGTCCTTGCCGCCCGCGCCGATCGACAGTACCGCAAACGAGATCACGATGGCCATGATCACGACCACCACCAGGATCTCGACGAGGGTGAAGCCCTTATGTCGCATTGCGGAGCAACCGCATCGGAACGCTATTTTTGATCGAGCGTCGCGGTGCTGATGTCGGCGTCGTAGCCTTCGCCGCCGGGTTTGCCGTCGCGCCCGTATGATGTGATGTCGTAGTCGCGTCCGTCGGCCCCGGGACTGACGTATTGGTAATAATTGTTCCAAGGGTCCTTCGGCACCGCCTTCAGATAGCCGCCCGCACGGTAATTGGTGATGGTGGGATCGACGGGCTGTTTGACCAGCGCCTGCAGGCCTTGTTCGGTGGTCGGATACTTGAAATTATCGAGCCGGTACAGATCCAGGGCCGTTTCGATGGCCCGGATGTCGCTTTGCGCCCGGGTTACCCGCGCCTTGTCGACGTTCTCGAGGATTTTTGGCACCACGAGCGCGCCCAGCACTGCGAGAATGACCACGACGACCATGATCTCGATGAGGGTGAAACCGCTTGAGCGATTGCGCATAAGTGACCTCGAATGATGAATGAATGATACCAAAAAGGCGGGCCTCCATGCCTCGTGATGGTGCAAGCCCGGCAGCTCGGATCGCCGCCGCCCTGCAATGGGATCACGGCCGCTGGATTTGGTTGCTGATCATGGTCGTGCTGCTCGACGGGCTGTTGGCTCTTGGCGACAGCGCTACCCTGGGCCTGCGTTATGAGCGCAGCGCCATTGCCGCCGGCGATTGGTGGCGGCTGCTCACCGCGCACGCCGTGCACCTGGATGCGCATCACTTGATCCTGAACGAGCTCGGCTTGATCCTGGTGTGGTCCTTGTTCGCCCGGGACTACGATGCCGTCGAGTGGTGCATTATCGTCCTGTCCGGCGCATTGACCATCAGCTCGGGTCTGTGGTGGCTGAGTCCCAAAGTGGTCTGGTACGTGGGCGCCTCCGGGGTCCTACACACCGCGATGGCGGCGGGCGCGGTCAAGCACCTGGTCGAGCGGGCTTGGGATCGCTGGATCCTGTTGGCGGGTTTGTGCGGCAAATTGGCGTATGAGCAGATTGAGGGACCGTCGACGGCCCTGATCGTCGTCGACGCGCATCTGTATGGCGCCGCGGCCGGTTTCCTGGTTGGAGCGGCACTGTGCGCGCGGATGGCTATAATCCGCCTCCGTATTGGCACTTAGGGGCGTGTCGAATGTCGCTTGCCTTAGTTTTTCCCGGCCAGGGCTCCCAGTCGCTCGGCATGATGAGTCTGTTGGCGCAGCATTCAGCCTTGGTTCAGGCGACCTTTGCCGAGGCTTCGGGGGTGCTTGGCTACGATTTGTGGAAGCTTTGCCAGGAGGGGCCGGTCGAGCAGCTGAACTCGACCGAATGCACCCAACCCGCCATGTTGGCCGCCGGCATCGCGACCTACCGGTTCTGGCGCGAACAGGGCGGTGCGCCGCCGCAGGTCATGGCGGGACACAGTCTTGGGGAGATCACGGCGCTGGTGGCCGCCGGCAGCATCGAATTCAGGGCCGCGGTGGATCTGGTCAGATTTCGCGCCCAGGCCATGCAGGCAGCGGTACCGCAGGGACAGGGCGCCATGGCTGCCATCCTGGGGCTAGAGGACAGCGACGTCGAGGCGGTCTGTGCCGAGGCCGGACAGGGCGAGGTGGTCGAGGCGGTCAATTTCAACGCCCCCGGACAGGTGGTGATTGCCGGCCATGTCAGCGCGGTCGACCGGGCCGCCGAATTGGCGAGGATGCGCGGTGCCAAGCGTGTCCTGCCGCTGCCGATCAGCATTCCCGCACACAGCTCACTCATGCTGCCGGCTGCCGCGCGCCTGGCAGAGCGCCTGGCGGCGACACCGGTGGCCGCGCCGGCCGGAATCGTGGTGTATGGGGTTGACGTCAAGCGACACACAGGTCCCGATGAAATACGCGCCGGACTGGTCAAACAGCTGCATACGCCGGTGTATTGGGCCGCGACTGTTCGCACCATGATCGCCGGCGGGGTAACCCAGATCCTGGAGTGTGGACCCGGCAAGGTGCTGACGAGTCTCAACCGGCGGATCGACAAGAGCCGGGATCTCGGCATGTCGGCGCTGGCGGATCCCGCCACATTGAACGATGCGCTCGCCTCCGCGGCGGCAAACCAGAGGAAATGATGCATGTTGACCGGAGAGATCGTGCTCGTGACCGGCGCCTCGCGCGGCATCGGTGCCGCCATCGCCCAGCGGCTGGCCGGCGATGGCGCGACGGTGATCGGCACCGCGACGACGCCGCCGGGTGCCGCACTCATCAGCGAGAATTTGGCCGCGCACGGCGGCCGCGGGGCCGTTCTTGACGTCGTCAGCCAGGAGTCGATCGATGCACTCATCGCGGACATCGAGTCGAAGGAGGGCGCCGTCAGCATACTTTGCAACAACGCCGGGATCGTGCGCGACACGCTCTTGCTGCGCATGAAGCCGACGGACTGGGATGCCGTGATGCAGACGAATCTTGCCTCGGTTTTCCGGCTGTCGAAGGCCGTCTTGCGCGGCATGATGAAGGCCCGCAAGGGCCGGATCATCAGCATAGCCTCGGTGGTGGGCCTGACCGGCAATGCCGGACAGGCCAATTATGCGGCCGCCAAGGCTGGAATCATCGGTTTTACGAAATCCCTGGCCCGTGAGGTCGGTTCTCGCGGCATTACGGCCAATGTCATTGCGCCGGGCTTCATCGACACCGATATGACCCGGGCACTCGACGCGCAGCAGCGGGCGGCTTTGAACAGTCAGATACCGCTGGCGCGCCTGGGCAGTCCGGCCGACGTCGCTGCGGCCGCCGCGTTTCTGGCCTCACCCGGAGCAGCTTACATAACCGGAGAGACTCTGCACGTAAACGGCGGAATGTACATGGCCTAGAGGAGGAGAGCGGGCGGCGCGGATTGCCGGGGACAGGCTTCCGGAGGCCGGGCGCCCTAATTCCAGGCGGTTTGTCAAGAAAACAGGCGCAGCCCTGTGGTCAATTCACGGTTCAAGGTAGCCGCCGCTGCTGCGTTCACATAAAATACGCGCCCTGCCGATCCAGAGGCTGGCCGAAGGGGCCGTTTCCAAAGCGGCGCGTACACAGCAATTCTGAGAGGACAACATAACGATGAGTACCGTTGAGCAGCAGGTAAAGAAGATCGTGGCCGAACAGCTGGGAGTCAAAGAAGAAGAAGTCACCAATGACGCCTCGTTCGTAGATGACCTGGGTGCGGACTCCTTGGACACGGTTGAACTGGTGATGGCGCTCGAGGAGGAGTTCGAGACGGAGATTCCCGACGAGGACGCCGAGAAGATCACCACGGTTCAACAGGCCATCGATTACATCAATTCGCACAAGGGCAAAGCCTAGGGGTCGTCCGGTCCGGCTGCTTGCCCACGGACGGCGGCCAGTGAGGCATGTCGATGGTCCCGCCGCTCAAGCACATCTTGAGGAGCCGTCCATCCCAATGAGGAGTCGCTATTGAGCAAACGACGCGTGGTCGTCACCGGTCTGGGTATCGTATCCCCCGTAGGCAATGATGTTGCGAGTGCCTGGACCTCCATCGTGGCGGGGCGCAGCGGGATCGCCGGCGTCACGCGATTCGATACCACGACCTTTCCGGTGCACTTCGGCGGGGAAATCCGCCAACTCGATCTCGAACCCTACCTGAGCGCCAAGGACGCGCGGCGAATGGATGCCTTCATGCAGTACGGCGTCGTCGCCGGCATGCAGGCGATGCGAGACTCGGGCCTCACCATCACGGAGGGGAACTCCGACCGTGTGGGTGTGCTCATGGGATCCGGCATGGGCGGACTCGAGTCGATCGAGCAGACCTACGACAAATATCTGGAGACGCATTCGCCGAAGAAGGTGTCGCCCTTCTTCATTCCGGCGAGCATCATCAATCTGGTGAGCGGCCATCTGTCCATGGCCTTCAATCTGACCGGTCCGAATCTCGCCGTTGCCACCGCTTGCACCACCTCGACCCATGCGCTGGGATTGGCCATGCGGCTGATCCAGCACGGCGAAGCCGACGCCATGCTGGCCGGCGGTTCGGAAATGGCGACCTGTGTGACGGGCATGAGCGGCTTTGCCCAGGCCAAGGCCCTGTCGCAGCGCAACGATGATCCTGCCGGGGCAAGCCGTCCCTGGGACAAGGATCGGGACGGCTTCGTGATGGGTGACGGCGCGGGCGCGATGTTTCTCGAGGAGTACGAGCACGCGGTCGCTCGCGGCGCCCATATTCATGCCGAACTCATCGGCTTTGGGATGAGCGGCGATGCGTATCACGTCACGGCGCCGCCGGAAAACGGCGAGGGGGCGCGAAAGTCGATGGTGAAGGCGCTATCCGATGCCGCACTCAATCCCGACCAGGTGCAATACGTCAATGCGCATGCCACGTCGACCGAACTCGGGGATCGCGCGGAGACGACGGCGATCCACCGCGCGTTTGGCGCAGCCGCGTCCAAATTGGCGGTCAGTTCGACCAAGTCGATGACCGGGCATTTGCTGGGAGCGGCCGGCGCAGTCGAGGCCATATTCTGCGTGCTGGCGCTGCGCGATCAGATCGCGCCGCCAACCATCAATTTGGAGCATCCGGGCGAAGGCTGCGATCTGGATTACGTGCCGAAGACCGCGCGGCGCATGCCGCTCGTGCACGCGTTGTCGAATTCGTTCGGATTCGGCGGAACCAACGGTTCGCTCATTTTCCGCCGAATCTGAGCCTCGCGACGTGCGGCCGATGAGCCGGGGCGAACCCCTCTTTTGAGCGTTTGGATAAACGGCCGCGTCGGGAAAAGAATCGATCATCGGGATCGCGGCCTGCAGTATGGCGACGGCCTGTTCGAAACGATGCGCGTGCATCGGCGGGCAGTGCGTCTGCTCGATTACCATCTGCATCGGCTGTTCGATGGTTGCGGCCGGCTCGGCATCGCAGCACCCGCCGAGCGGCCATTGCGCCGCGAGTTGGCGCGTGCGGCCAGTTTGCGTCCCGAAGGGGTGCTCAAGCTGATCGTCACGCGCGGGGTCGGCGGCCGGGGTTACAGGCCCTCCGGGGACGAGCGCGCCACGCGCATCCTCACCCTGCATCCCCTGCCGCCGACACCGGCACAGCCGCTGCAACTGCGATTCTGCGCAACCCGGCTCGGTGCAAACGGCAGACTCGCCGGCATGAAGACACTGAACCGCCTGGAATCCGTATTGGCGCGTGCCGAATGGTCCGATCCGCGCGTATTCGAGGGCTTGATGCTGGATGCGGAAGAGAACATCGTCTGCGGTACGATGTCGAACCTGTTCATCCGGCAGGGTGCCTGCCTGGTGACGCCGCTCGTGGATCGCTGCGGCGTGGCCGGCGTGATGCGTCGCTGGATTTTGGAGACCGCCGCGGGTCTCGGTTTGCGGGCGATCGAACGCCGGGTCCGCTTGCGCAACTTGGCGGACGCCGATGAGGTGTTTATGAGCAACGCCGTGCACGGCCCCATGCCGGTGGCCGCCATCAAGCACAAGGGAACCGCCATCAGGCCGGCCTCGGTCGAGACCGCCATGATGCTGCGCACGCGGCTGGATCGATCGTGAGCGCGGCCCTGCGCAGGTTCGCGGTGCTGTTGTTGTTGCTGGCCGGCGTCGCCGCCCTGTGCGCATGGTACGCGATCCGCAGCGTCGACGAGCCGCTCGCCCTTGCAGCGACGCTCCGATACAAGGTGGCGCCGGGCGCGAGTTTTGCCCGCGTGGCCGGCGACCTGGGTACCCAGGGAGTCGTCGCACATCCCAAGGTCTGGGTGCTGTTTGCGCGCTGGCAGGGGCTTGCCGGGGCGATCAAGGCGGGTGAGTACGACATCGAACCCGGCATGACGCCGCGCGATCTGCTTGCCAAGATGGTGGGCGGACAGGTGGTGATGCACTCGTTCACCATCATCGACGGCTGGCGGGTACAGGATCTGTTGGCGGCGCTGCGGCGCAACCCCGACGTCCTCAGCACGTTGCCGGCCAATCCGCCCGACCTGATGGAAAAGATCGGTTCTCCGGGAGTCGATCCCGAAGGCCGGTTCCTGCCGGAAACCTACCGATTTCCGGGTGGCACGAGCGATGTCGAAATTCTGAAACTGGCGCACGCCGCACTCGATCACGTGCTTGAAGCTGCCTGGACCGAGCGCGATCCCGCGCTGCCGCTCAAGAGCCCGACGGAACTGTTGATACTCGCGTCGATCGTCGAGAAGGAAACCGCGCTGCCCGCCGAACAGCGCAAGGTTGCCGGCCTTTACCTGCACCGCCTGGCCATCGGCATGCGCCTGCAGGCCGATCCGACGGTGATCTACGGCCTCGGCGACCGCTACGATGGCGCGCTTCACACGGTGGATCTGCGCACCGACGGACCCTATAACACCTATATGCGCACGGGTCTGCCACCCACCCCGATTGCCTTGCCGGGCGCCGCCGCGATCCACTCCACGGCACGGCCCGAAAAGACCGACGCCATTTATTTCGTTGCCTCCGGCAAGGGCGACGGCAGCCATACCTTTTCCGCGACGCTCGAGCAGCACAACGCCGCCGTGGCCACATACCTCGCTCGCCAGCGCCGGCGGGAAGCTACAGGTGCGGAGCAATGACGCTGCGGCCGGCAAGGTTCCTGACGGTCGAGGGGATAGAGGGCGTGGGCAAGTCCACGCAGGTCGCCAGGCTCTCGCAGGCCCTACAGTCACGCGACATCGCGCACGTAGTGACGCGCGAACCCGGCGGTACGCCGCTCGCAGAGAGGATCCGCGAACTGGTTTTGAACACGCGCGAAGAAACGGTGCCGCCCAGCGCCGAGTTGCTGCTCATGTTCGCCGCCCGTGCGGTGCATCTTGCCAACCGCATCGAGCCCTGCCTGCGGGCCGGCGAGTGGGTGCTTTGCGATCGATTTACGGACGCGACCTATGCCTATCAGGGGGCCGGTCGCGGCTTGCCGCAGGGTGACATCGGGATCCTGGAAAACATGGTGCAAGGCCCGCGCCGTCCGGATCTGACGCTGTTGCTCGACGCGCCGGTTGACCTGGCGCTGCAGCGGGTCCGCAACCGGCGCCCCGGGGTCGAATCCGACCGCTTCGAACGCGAGCGCGCCGAATTCTTCGAGCGCGTGCGTGCCGGATATCTGGAACGCGCCGCCGCGGCACCGGATAGAATCCTGGTCATCGACGCCAGTGCCTCGCAACCGGAGGTCAGCGCCGCGATCCTCGCCCAACTGGAGGCCCGATCGTGGATTTCCTAGCCGCCGATTCGCTCCCCTGGCTCGGCGAGTCGCAGGAGCGCATCCGCCGCGCCGCCGCGGCCGGGCGTTTACCGCATTCGATGCTGCTGCTGAGCGCCGCCGGGCTCGGCGCTGAAAATCTCGGCCATTGGATCGCCGCCTTTGCGCTGTGCGAATCGGCGGGGCGGCCCTGCGGCGCCTGCCCGTCCTGCCTGCTGCTGCGCGCGGACAACCATCCGGACCTGAATGTTCTGCGCGTCGATGAGGACGCCAGGCAGATCAAAGTGGATCAAGTGCGTGGCCTCATCGAGTCGCTCGAGCTCAAGAGCTATCGTGGAGGTTACAAGGTGGGCGTGATCGAGGGCGCGGAGGCGCTCAATGCCAACGGCGCCAACGCCTTCCTGAAGACGCTCGAGGAGCCGACCCAAAATACGCTGCTCATCATGATCGCGACGCCGAGCCATCGATTGCCGGCGACCATCGCCAGTCGCTGTCTGCGCATCGGCGTGCGCACACCGTCGCCGGAGGCTGCACGGAGCTGGCTGAGCACCCATGCCTCGTCCGCGGCCCCTGCCGCGTCATGGGACTCTGCGCTGATGCTGGCCGGCGGCGCACCGCTGCTGGCGGCACAGCTCGACCCGCAACGCGTGCGGACATTGGATGAGGAGATGCGCGCGAGCATGGAGCGTTTGACGGCGAACTCGGTCGATGTGACCGTCCTGGCGGAGCATTGGGCAAAGTCCGACCCGGCACTGCGCCTGGCCTGGCTTGAGAACTGGATCACAGGGCGAGTGTATGCCGGCCTCGGAATAGCTGATTCCGTCGAAACTGCGGAACGTACCCGCTTGCCTGCCGCTTTACTTAAGCCCAAGATACGGGGACTGTTCGAGCTGCTCGATGCGTTGCGTGAATTCAGGCGCTTCGCGTCGACCGGCATGAATCAACAACTTGCCCTGGAAGCATTGCTGCTCGGCGGCCGTGCAGCCCTGGCGAAATGACAGTCCTGGCGGGAAAGATCTAGAATTGCGAAGTCCAAGCAACAAACCGGGTCTGCTGACGCTGACCATCAAGGACAAGAGCGCGCTCTACCTTGCATACATGCCGTTCGTGAAAAATGGCGGCCTGTTCATTCCGACCAACAGTAATTACCGGTTGGGTGATGAGGTGTTCATGCTGCTCAATTTGATGGGCGAGGAGGAGAAATTACCGGTCGCCGGCCGCGTTATCTGGATGACCCCGAAAGGCGCCCAGGGCAAGCGCACCGCCGGCATCGGCGTGCAGTTCAGCGATCAGGATCGGGGCAACACGCAGAAGAAAATCGAGAATTATCTCGCCGGCGCGCTCGGCGGCGACAAGCCCACTCATACCATGTAGTCAGCCGATCCGGGACTTCACGGCTTCGGTGGCGGCCAAACCGCCCTGCAGCACGTAAGCATCATAGCCGCGCTCGCTCAGGATATAGGCGCCCGCGGAACTTCGACGGCCGGTATCGCAGCACACCACGTAGGGCGTGTTCTTGTCGAGGGTGTTGAGCTTCAGCCGAATGAAGTACAGCGGGATGTTGATCGCGCCCTCGATCCGGAAATTCTGAAATTCGCTCGGCAGACGGACATCGAGCCATTTGCCGCCGTCCTCGACGATTTTCTTGGCCTTTGCATAATCCACCCATTGCAGCAGCGGCTCGTTCAACAGAGTCTGGAAATCATGTTTGCCGAGTCGCATCACGGTGCCGTCGCTGGACATGATGACCGTGGCGTTGCGCTTCGCCTCCGCGATCAGCGCTTCCTCGCCGAAGCTGTCGCCCGGTCCGAGTTCGGCGAGCCTGATGCCTTCCTTGTTCAGCGGGGTCTCGCGAGTCACGACACATTTGCCGGCGACCACCACGTAAAAGTAGTCGCCCTCGGTGCCCTGTTTGATCACGACGTCGCCGGCGCGATAGTTGACGCGCTGCATGCGCATGAATATCGCCTGGATGTTGGCGGGCGGAATCCGGTGAAAGGCCTTGGTCTGCAACAGCGTGGTCATCCAGTCGCCGGAGGTATCGAGCCCGTCGCGGCGCAGTTCGGCCACCTCGTACTGGCCGGTCTGGTCCCAGGTGAGCAGCACGTCGAGCTGGTCGCTGTCGAACATGACGTATCTGAGATCGCCGACGGCGCGGGCGCTGTATCGTCTCGGCAGCCCGGGTGCCAGCGCCGTTCGCGCCTCGGGCGTTCCGGCACGCACAGTCGCCACGACGCGATCGTCGGCGCGCAGTTCCACCGTGCCGGATACCAGGAAATACGATCGCTGATCGGTGTCGCCCTCCTTGAAGAGCAGGCGGCCGGAGTCGAGCTCCCTGATCTGCGTCTTGCGTGCGAGCGCGTGCAGGTTTTCCTTCTTCAGTCCGTCGAGAGGCGAGAAGGTCCTCAATAGCGCGAGATCGAGCGGTCGTTCATCCATCCTGCATGTCGCCGGTGCTCATATGTTTCCAAGCCCATGATTTTTCGCGTGAATCTTAACACACGCGAGCGGCCGCGAGTCCGGCAATGGTTCACAACGGCAGGAGGTCCCAACCGGCATCCGGACGGAAGCGCTCGCCGTATTGTTTCTCGAGTTCCGCGAGCCGTCGGCGCACTTGCGCCGTTCCTCTCTGCCGTGCGTATTGCAGCGGGCCGCCGCGGAACGGAGCGAAGCCCGTGGCGAATATCGCGCCGGCATCGAGCAGGTCCGCATCCTCGATGACCTGCTCGCGCAGGCACGCCACCGCCTCGTTGACCATGGGCAGCATCAAGCGGTCCTCGAGATCGGCGGGTGCGGCTGCGCCGCCGACGCCGGGCCGCACGGCCTTGCCGTCCACCCAGGAATAAAAACCCTGACCGCTTTTGCGGCCATATTTCTTCTGCTCGACCAGCGAACTCAGAATCTCGGGCGCCTGGCGATGAAAGGCATCGGCCAGCACGCGGCCGACGTGCAGGCACACGTCGAGGCCGACTACGTCCGCCAACTCGATGGGCCCCATCGGCATGCCGAAATGAGTGCCCGCTTTGTCGATGAGCACCGCGGGAATCCCGTCCTGCAGGGCGAATATCGCCTCGTTGATGTAGGGCATGAGGATGCGATTGACCACGAAACCCGGGGCGCTCCGGCATGGCAGCGGCAGCTTGTCGAGTTTGCGGGTGAAACTGAGCGCGCTCTGCACCACATCCCCCCGGGTACGCGTGCCCTTGACGATCTCGACGAGCTGCATCTGGGCGACGGGATTGAAGAAATGAATGCCGACCAGCCGGTCCGGCGCGGCGAGGTTCTCGCACAGCGTCTCGATGGTGATGCTCGAGGTATTGGTGGCGAGTATCGCACCCGGCTTGAGCCGGGGTTCGAGCTCGGCATACAGGGCGCGCTTCGCCTCAACACTCTCGAATATGGCCTCGATCACCACATCGGCGTCGCTCACGGCCTCGCCGGCGGCGTCCATCTTGAGCCGGCCAAACGCCGCCGCCGCCGCCTGCGGGTCCTTCAAACGCCTGCCGAAGAAGGTCCGCGCGCGCTCCAGAGCAGGCCTGATGATCTCGTCGTTGCGGTCCTGCAGCGTCACCGTCATGCCGCGCAGCGCCGACCACGCTGCGATGTCGCCGCCCATGACCCCGGCACCGATAACGTGCACATGCTTGACCCCGGACGGCGTTGTTCCGCCCAGTCCTTTGAGTCGATCCTGGAGCATGAACACCCGGACCAGGTTTCTCGAGGTCGGCGAGCAGATGAGACCGGCGATCGATCGCGCCTCTGCCACGTAGCTGTGCGCACCCGCGGCACCGTAGTGATGCCACAGGTCGACCACGGCGTAAGGCGCCGGATAATGCTCGGGCATGACCTTCTGCCGCAAGGCGGCCACGAGTCGCCGTGCAATGAACGGGCGTACGAAGGCGAGGTTCAGCAATCGGTCGGTCAGCGGCGCGACTTTCGGTGGCGGCGGATTTTGCAGCAGTAATTTTGCGCGGGTCGCGAGCTCGTCGGCCGGCACCAGCTGATCGACCAGGCCGGTCGCGAGCGCGCGCGCGGCATTGCAAGGTTTGCCCTTGAGCATTAGATCCATCGCGGCACGCACGCCGATCAAGCGAACGGCGCGCACCGTGCCGCCGAATCCCGGATGGATGCCGAGCTGCACCTCCGGCAGTCCCAGCGACAGCCGGCCGTCGTCGGCGCCGATCCGATAAGTGCAGGCCAGTGCGAGCTCGAGGCCGCCGCCGAGCGCAAAACCCTTGATGGCTGCGACGCTGGGGCACGGCAGATCCTGCAGCTGCTGCAGGATCGCCTGCGCGGCGCGCACCACCTCGAAGCCCGCTTCGGGCGTCGTCATCGACTGGAATTCCTTGATATCTGCGCCGGCGATGAAGCCGCTGGCCTTGCCCGAGCGCAACACCACGCCGAGCGGCCGCTTCGCCGCGACCTCGCCTAGACATGAGGCCAATTCCCGCAGCGCTGCGCTTGACAGCACATTGACCGACGCACCCGGCGCGTCGAAGACCAGCCATGCCACACGGTCCGTATCGATGTCCAGGCTCCAGTTGCCCGTTTCCGCCATGACTTCTCCCCCGAACCCGTCCTAAGCTGCTTGCTGCGCGTGCGCGTTTATCGTGAAATCGCACACCAGGGGCAGGTGATCAGACAGGCGCACGTCCGGTATTTCGAACCGATCGACTTGTATTTGAGCGCTATGAAGAATGAAATCCAGTTCCTTGCGCGGGCTGTGGCTCGGATAGGAGGGCAATCCGCCGGCGTTGGCGTTCGTCAATCCGGCGGCCTGGGTGAACAGATAGATTTCGTGATCGCCCCAGTAGGTATTGAAGTCCCCGGCGACGATGACCGGCTTCGTTATTTTTTTCACCAAATCGTACAGGTAGCGTAGCTGGTATTGCCGATGCCTGAATTTGAGCGACAGGTGAACCAGAAATATTGCGACGTCGTCCAGTTCCAGCTCGATGATCAGGCGCTTGATGCCGGTATCGAAATAGTGGAACCGCTCGCCGCGGACGCGCGGCGCGGCGAGGAAGGCGTTCGCCTGTTTGCGCACGATGGGAACCAGGTGATTGACCGAGGAGACGCCGTATTTGCACTCGAAGGTGGAATAATGGCCGAGCGAGCGGGCGATGAAATCAGCCTGATTGACCATTCCGGTGCGGATCGATCCGATGTCGACTTCGATGAGTCCGACCACGTCGGGATCCTGATGTTTGATAAACTCCGTGATTCGCGACAGCACCAGGCGACTGGAGCGCAGATAACCCGCACCGGGCACGGGTAGGTGAAAGGCGGGCCCGACGCCGGTTGCATAGCGTATGTTATAGATCAGCAATCGCACCGGCGCCATTGTATCGGCGGCCGGTGCTTCGCGCATGACCATCGTCAAGCTACACTAGGGCCGTATGTCAGCTTCAGATAATCCCATCCGCGTGTTCGTGACGCATTGCTGGCTGGAAAACGACGACTACACGCGTGTTTTCGAGTACCTCGAGGCATCCGGTACGTTTTATTACAAGAATACCAGCCAGCCGCACGCCAAAAAGCCCCTGGACAAGGAGTCGCAGCGCGAGGAGTTGCGCCGCCAGATCGCGCCCTGTGAGGTCGTGATCGTGCTGCCCGCGGTGTACCGTCTGGAGCCGGAACTGGTGATGTTTCAGATGGCGTTTGCAAAGGCGGCGGACCGGCCGCTCGTGGCGCTGGAGAATTTCGGTTCCACCGAACCCCTGACTAAGGCCATCAAGGACCTGGCGGACGAAGTCACGGCCTGGAACGAGCGAAATCTGATCGACGCGCTGCGCCGCCAGGCCCGTCACCAGGAAACCACGCGCTGGGACACCATCGAATTCAAGCTGGATTAGCGGCGGCGCCTCCGGACCCGCGACGGACCGGACCGGTCAGTTACTGGCAATCAGCCCCGCCACCTCGAAATCCGCCGCCGGTGATTCGACCGAATGCAGCTGCACGACGGCTCCGCCGGAGCGTGCGGGCACAAGCTGGGGCCGGCACATGAGGCCGAAAATTTCCACGATCAGCGATGCACATTCGTCGGCTTCCTGGTTGGACATTTTGCGCACCGATGCAGCAACGGCGTCCTCGCCGCGTTGTGGCTGCACGCCGTGCAATGAACTCATCAGGTGCCGGAAGGATTCTTGAATTTCGCCGGGCAGTTGATCGGTCGGTATGAGAGACAGATGCCGACGATAAGCACTGATGAGACGCTGTTTGATCGGCGCCGAGCGCACCAGTTCCAGAGTTGCGAAATGTAAACTTTCCCAGGCTCTTACCATGATCGCCTCTTTTGTTAGCGAAGACTGAAACCTTAAAGTGGTTTCGAGGCTGCTTGTTCTAAGGGAATCCCGATAAATCAAGACTCTGCGATTGGAATATACAAGACAATCTGTAAAACGCAACGCGCATTTTCCACGCTTTTCGAAAACGTCGAACCAGTCGCATTTCTCGAACTCGCTTTATGTAAAACGGTTAGATGGATGAAATCAATAGATAATCGGCGTGATTCGAGCGCCGAATCGCCATCCGCCACCCGTATCAGTGCGCGCCGCCGGCGGCGCCCGGCGGCGCGCTTGCCCGGGTGCGCCGTGCCAGCCACACCACCGCGATCAATCCGAAGAACAGCAGCGAGGATAGCCAGAACAGATCGTTGGCCGCCAGCAGGTGCGACTCCACGTCGAGCGTGCGGTCGATGGCACCGGCGGTCTGCTGCAGGGACAGGCCGCCGCCCTGGAGCGTTGCCATGTACTGCTCCGCCGCGGGCCTGCCCTGGGTGACGTACTCGGCGAGCTGTGCGTGATGATAGGTGGCGCGGTTGTCCCACAACGTGGTGGCAAGAGAGGTGCCGAAGCTGCCCGCCAGGATGCGTGCAAAATTCGACAGCCCGGACGCGGCCGGAATCCTGGCCGGCGGCAGGCCCGAGAGCAGCAGGCTGACCAGCGGCACGAAGAAGAAGGCCATCCCAGCCCCTTGAATGATGATCGGCACGACCAAATGACTGAAATCAGCCTGCGTGTCGTAGCCGGTGCGCATATACAGGGACGCGCCGAA